>Ga0123354_10001423_pt1 | contig 29055 bp, 18 predicted proteins | sample TergutLab28metaG_2_FD_97872 | JGI IMG/M metagenome (GOLD analysis project Ga0123354, IMG submission 97872) | Labiotermes labralis P4 segment gut microbial communities from Petit-Saut dam, French Guiana - Lab288 P4 | ecosystem: Host-associated > Arthropoda: Insects > Digestive system > Gut ... | reverse complement strand
GTGTGTGTGTGTGTGTGTGTGTGTGTGTGTGTGTGTGAGTAGTGGTAATTTCTTACTGAAGTTGTCCCGAAACTTCAGTAAGAAATTACCACTGCTCACTGCGTAATAACCCAGAAGAGTGCAGTTCTCATCTCCCTCGTGGCGGAAGCCAGAAATCACGCATGTCTATGAATGATTTGGATAAGCATTCTGGGTCTATTTTCTCAGGCCATCAAAAGGTGGAAGCCGTAGGTTCTGACTAAATCCTCGGTGCCCACAAATCAGATTACATGATCCGTAACTCTGAAGACTAAAATTTTGAACATTAATATTTTGCATTTTTCTTGCATTGCATCGCTATTTATTACAAGTAACTAAATACACAAATTAGGCAATAAATATACCTTATTATTTTACATTATACTTCGATCTGAGCGGAAATGTGTTAGAGGAAAGATAATGAGAAACAGTAAGGTATATTGTCTAGTAAGTGTATGTAGTTGGTTTGCAATAATTTTGAAGTTTACTATTTTTTTCAAAATTTCTTTGGACGAAACTAAAATTATGGTTTTTAAAGGAAAACACTTAGTGCGTTCCAAAATAGAAATAGACTGATCAATATTAGAACAAGTGAGACAATTTAATTATTTGGGATGCGAACTGAGTATGGACGGTGAATCAGATTTTGACAAAAAAATAAACAGATTCCAAGGAATATGCGGCACTGTTAGGAAACACTTGAAGAAAACCCGTACAGATACCCAAATGAAATTTTATAAAGTTGTAGCTAGATCATCACTACTGTATGGCAACGAAACATGGGTAACCACGAAGAGAGACATGACTCGCCTAGAAGCTGCAGAAATGTGCTTTCTAAGAAGTATTACGGGATACACAAGGCTGGATAAAATAAGAAGCGAAGTCATAAGAAAAGAACTAGAGATCTCTGGAATACAAGACGTGAGACTCAAATACAAACAAAACTGGGTCAACCACCTTGAAATAATGGACAACACCAGACTCCCAAAACACACCCTCAACTACAAACCTCAAAGAAGAAGAGATCGTGGATGCCCCTGGAAACGATGGCAATGCGTCGATGCCAGTACAGGTCAAACGACTTAATCCATGGAGGAAGATGATGATGATGATGATGATGATTATTTTTTTGTGTCGTTTCGAATAGCAGAGTGGTGGTGGTGGTGGTGGTGTTGGTGTGGTACAGCAGGAGGCTGCTTTACCGATGATATACTATATAGTTCTGTAAATTACCATCAGGAGCACGTTTTGCGTTCGATCACTGAGCCAAGCCGGCAACATTACGACGTCGCAGCCGCTTGTGACGCTGTAATGTTACGTTTCCACGGAGTTTTCAATCTGTACGAGGTATTAATCTGTGGTTATCTACATCGCCTGTGGCACGGGCCGGTCTACGCTATTAATCCGCGGTGTGCTTTTCGGTATTTTGGAAGGAAATTTCGTAAGGGTGATTGTTTGGGGTTGTGTACGTTTGTATTGATTTATAGTTCTATGTCGATTTTGGTGTTACGGTGCACAACACTGAATATATTTTGGAAAGGAAGGGTATGTGAGAGCATGTTATGTTATTTATTAGTAATAATTATGGCAAAATTAGTAATTCCGCGTTTAAACCCAGTGGATCTGCGATATCTGTTTACATGATTCATAGCATTTAAATTATTTTATGTTAGGTTTTATATGTTGATTGAATATGTAGTTACTACATGGTGTATGACTGATTGTGGTCATAATAGTGCTGAATACCGTTTTTTTTGGCAGTTTCTTTAGTCACTTTCGTACAGTCAAATTTAGCGTTATTAAATAAAATGGCGTTCATGTTGTGACGGTCGGTAGCATCTTCATATAATTATTCCGGTAATAGGTGAATTATGACAGAAGAGGTAACCAGAATTGTACTGTATTTAAGGCGACCGAACCGGTTTTTTTTTGCAGATTCAGTTCGAGCTGTTTAATGTTGTTTATTAAGCCTGTCATGTCATTTAAGAAATATTCGAACCCCATTCGTAATTTGCAGTTTACTTAATTTAATGTTACTGTATCTGCACCAAAAAATTGGCATAATTAAAAAAAATCTTAAAACGTAACTTGAAACAAATACTGTAAATTTTGCAACAGTGTCCTTGCAGTCAATTTTATTACGTGTAGCAATATGAGATGGGTGTGGTAATAAATGGGCATGGTATGGTGTAATTGTGTAGTGATCATTTAGTAGTTTGTTAGCGTGTGGTGAACATTAGACTTGCTGTCTTGTGTTTGTGTGTGATTGTAAATGATGGTTAGGTTTGTGTTATTGGGTGTATGAACCAAGGTTTTGTGTGGGTTTGTATGTGTACATTGAAGTCAGGTTTTGGGTGTTTGTGTGAATCAAGATTAGACTTGGGTTTGTGCATGTATGTTAGGAGCTGTGAATTTTGGCAGCTGTTGTATCACTTTCTGTTACATGTGTTGGGCTTGTGAAAAGTGGCAGCAATGAATTTTGGCAACTGATATGCCACTTATTCTGACTGTGCATGTAACCACCCAAAAATAAATATTAAGGACAGGCACTCCCTGACTTAAGATCATCCCACTTACAACCAACAGAAGTTACAACCATAATTTTCTTTAAAAAACTTTCATTTGTAACTACTATGAAAATGTGATTAAGATTTCATTTAAAACTACATTTCAAATTGTTTCCATGAAGTGTTGATTATTACAACACATGCTATTATGACAACAGAAAGGCTATTTATCTGAATTCCTCCTGACCTGTTGGAGAGTTTATATTCCACCTCATTTAATATTTTTAACCAATGATCAATTCGACTTGCAACCATGTGTTCAAAATATATCCTGTCTCTAAGTCAGGGAGTATATGTACTGTATTGTCAGCTGCCAAATTAAACTGTTACACCAGAATATTGTTTGACTTTGGTTGTCGTCCGTTAGAAGTTGAACCTTAACATAGGCAATTGTCTGTTGGTGTCATCTCTCTATATTATGTTACTATTTTTGTCGTCGTTGATTTCAGGGTGAGTTCCTAAAGTCATAAAACTAGAGTGAACTAGGCATACTGATTCACAAGGGATACTGTAACTGTCTTGCGTCAAAAATTAGTATATGACAAGGTTTGGCACCCACCCAACCTATGTCATAGGCACACATTTTACACACAAAAAATAGGGTTTCTTCCTTTCAGGGCTCAACACCACAGCCTCTGACTTCACTGTATAGAGGTGTAAAAACAGATGTTAAAAGAGAGGAATAAGGAATTTAGTGGTATGTAATGAGAGGTTTTATCATTGGAAGAACTGGTTGCTCTGCTTATGTTATCAAGTAATTATGTCTTGATTTCATATTTTTGCCATGTTCTGAATGTTGTATTCTTTCTTTTGGGTGGTTCTCCAGCATCTGAATCTTATGTGCTGACGTTTCAGAACACTCTTGCTGTTCATAGGTGGTGCTTAACGGCGGCACATAAATTTCAGGCACCAGGGAATCACACAAAAGAAAGAATACAACAGTAATTACATACTGTGTTTCAGGTATAACTCAGAAGAAAGATGCTGGCATCATCACAACAATTTTGTGTTAAGTGGAACAGTTACAGCTCGAACCTACAAAATGTCTTTCCACGTCTTTTAACGAGTGAACATTTTGTGGATATAACACTGGCTTGTGAGGGGCAAATGATTAAATGTCACAAAGTGGTGTTATCAGCATGCAGCACATATTTTGAAAATCTCCTAGTTCATAACCCTTGTCAGCATCCAATTATCTTCATGAAAGACATGAAACACTGGGAAGTTCAGGCACTTGTGGACTTCATGTACAAGGGAGAAGTGAATGTTAGTCAGGAAGAATTGAACTCTTTGCTCGTGGCTGCAGAAGCATTGCAGATTCGCGGATTATGTGGTTCAGATCACTCCAGTATGGGAAAACAGCAGAGCTCACCAAGACAGCAAGTGGGTGAAAACAGGCTCCCAGCTGTTACCTTACCTCATGATACTGTATTATCAGGTAGAGAATCTCCAGCCTTTAAACGAAGAAGAAACACGGCAGAGGATCAAGAGCAGGCATGTAAAGTTGCACCACCACCGAACAGCAGAGCATCTTTGGATCCCTCTTCCTCATCTTCCTCAGAAGTTAACTCTATGCCAGTTACTGCTGCACCACCCAGTCATAACACTTTGTCTGAGACTGACACATATTCTCTCCATGTAGAGAATAAAGTAAGTACTGCATGGTTTCTGTACCTTGAGGTGTAAAGTTGTTGCAGAATACTCATTTCTGCTTCCACTCTGGCTTTGATTTTGGCTTGATTTCATAATAACTTGTGTCTACTATGTGTGTTCTGAATGTGTGGTTTCCAGGTTTGGTTCTTCCTGCTTCTGTAAATTTTCTTGTCCTGGTTTTTTCCAAAGGATACTTCAGTTTTCACTTGTAAGTGTGAAGGAAGAAACCTATACATATCTGAACCGTCCTATTTTTGTATTTTCTTTTAATACTTTAAAATTTGCAAAGGTTGTGGGCTGTGTTCACAAAAAAATTTGCAAAATGCACCTATTAGCTTTACCATGTGTGTGCATCTGTCTACCCACAACTCTGTGTTAAAACACTCAAGATATTCTGAATGAAATGTTGTGGAATTTGTTGTTAGAGATTGGTGAGCATTAAAACAGGTAATGACACATTTTCTTTGAATCTAGACACAAACAAAAAATTTGGGATTCTGGCTTTTTTTGTTTCTTCTTTGGTGTTATATAATGCCTAACAAAATTAAACCATTGACCATGTAGCCAAACATTTTTTATATAGTTGTTTATTAGGTTTGCTGGCACCAGTTATGGACGGTCTGTCAGTGTATGTTCAGGAACTGTTGGCGATAGGTAGGAGGGGTTGCACTGGGAGAAATTTAAATGAGAAAACGTTAGCAGTGGACAATGGACGCTAGCAGTCTAGTAAGGAAAGCAGTTGCATATGAGAGTGATGTGAGTGAGGGATTACAAGTGACTGTTATTTTAATAAAATATGATTTGGTTTTTTAACTTGATACAGCATGCCTTTTTTATATCAAGAATAAAATGAGTAAATAAAACAAGTAAAAAAGAAATAATTAAAACTATATTTGATTCGGTGAACCACACCCATTTCCCGAAAGAGGATCACCTACCAGACTGGGCACTTTGGGACAACCAAGTTAAAAAAAGTGATCGTGTAGAAAGACTTGCTCATACTTTGTATCCAATTTTTTATGAAATGCTGAGCACTTTATCAAGATTCCTTTACAATATTAAGAAAATTCATCTCAAAAGTGTTGGGGTATAAGTATTCTTTCAGAGCTTGTTTGAATTGTTTCTTGGTCTGAAGAAGGTTCTTCACATAGGTGGGCAAGTTATTGAAGGCCTTAATCCCAGAGTAAGTCATAGAGAATTCAGTATCTTCCATCTTCAGGGGAATATTTCATGAAATGGTTTTTTTTTGTTTCACCTTTCTCATTGGAAACATGTGTGAGAGAATTGTGTTATAATTGATTGCCCACATTTTTGTATTTTGTTGCAGAAGTCAATAAAACAAGAAATAGAATTTGAGCACAGTTACCTTGCAGGAGAAGTTGAGGCAGATGGCCAAGATGAAGACTACAGCCTTGAGCATCAGGTTAGTATTCTTCTAAGCTTAGTTGGTGGTTATGGATAAGTTGGTCAGAGCCAGACATCAGTGGATACAGATAGACTGTCAGGTAAGGGTGGGTGCTTACAGTATGCTTTGTGATGCTGTGAATAATTAAACAAATTATGAAACGTATGAATAGCATAACATTTCTGGTATGTTGATACTGTCATCACCTCTACAGAGCTAAAAATGTCTTTTATTTAAGAATTTAGGAAACCATAAGACTTACTGAAATAAAGTATTGGGCATGAAGTGTGTGTTTTTTGTTTCTCAATACAGCTTTTGTTTGTAACTTTTTTGCTCTCAGTCAGTACTTGGTGAGATGAGCAAGCATAATACTCAAGTGGTACAAAGAAATGCATGTTGGTCTTCACATAAGGCATATATTATTGTTATCCAAGTTTAACCAAAGTTAGAATGTTTCAATATATTTTAGAAAAAATCCACCATAATCATATTTCATAAAAATCTGTTTATTGGTTCTGAAGTTGTAGGCAGATATTTTATTGTGAATATATGAAAAGCATAATTCAGACCAGTTTTAAAGACATGTATTTTTAGTAGTGAGCAACAGCCAGGGTAGGAGTCAGGAACTGAGATAGCATTTTTGGTACACCGACTGAGCCATAGGTTGGGTAACATAAGGATCATGGTCCAATTCCTGGTAACAAAAAGAGAGTTTTTTCTTCTTCAGAGTAGGGGAGGGGAGAATGTGTTAGGTAGCTTAGCAGAAGTGGAGACTGTTTTTGTAATCGGAGGTTTAAGTGGAATCTGCACTCATAGTTTAGATGTTTTCTGGTGTTACATCCATTGGCTACACTGTAATTCATTTTTAAGTAATGTAAGTACACTGTTTAGACTGGAGACTTTTATAGTGTTTAGTGGGACTGGAAGATGAACTTGAAATGAGAATAGGAAATTGCGTATAAGGAGGAGGTTGTGCATTTGGAGAAATTCAGATGGTGAGACTGAGGAGAACCGTGTAAACCTCAGGATAGACTACCACAATTGAGATAAAAGCTGGGTACCTCAAAAATGCAATTGAGATATGTTACTATTGTACCACCCTACTTGAATACTCTTCCAAACATACTGGATCAAAAAATAAAAATATCAACAAACATAAAATGTGAAAAATTTATTTGCCATTTGTTTTTTTAATTAGTGCCATCCAGATGGAGTCATCTCTGTACTGAGTGCCATGACATGAGGGCTTGTTGGGGGTATTGAATATACCATTCTTATTAATCCAAAGGCAGCATCACAGTCCAGCTAGTGGAAAGGGCCACTGGTCCTTGTTGAGCTTCAGCTTAATTCTTGAAGAGACAGTAAGGAATAAATATTCCAGTGTCTGTTCCAAGCATCACATTGTAGTTATTCAGCCAACAGCCTTTCACTTTACTGACTGAGTTAATGTGGTTCATATTGCTCAAAAACAGCCTTACCGCGTCAGCCTGGTGCAGTATGTGAATTCTCTGATATTACAGGATGATTCTGACAGCAATAATCGTGAAGATATTCTTCCTGCATCCCCAGTGGGTCAAGCTGGGCCCTCTGGATTGATGTCTGGACAAGGAATTGCAGCCTTGGATAAAGCAACAACAGGTAATGTGCAGATCTACATTTCTTTCTATATTGTGAAGGGGTAATTTCCAGCAGACACTGTGAGGAGAGCTTGAGAGAGAGTACAGTTGATATGGTTTTAGACCATGGTGAATATGTTTCTATATTCATGCACTGGTTATGAAGTCTGTAAAGCTGAATTTTATATTTGTTTATAATGCTCAGACTGGTCTATGGAACATTAACTTTATCTGCAGGACTGTAACTAAACAGACTGATTGAGATTGAGTGATTGATAAGTCAGTGTATAGTTAACTGCAGTGATTATTCGCAATTATCAAAGACACTAAGGAGCACTTCAAATCTAAAGTAACCTAACCTCGTTTTTGGTTGTGGTATTTCCTGCACATCAAAAGTAATGGTTGTATTGTCATGAGTTGTGAACTGGAATTCATGTCATTTTCTCCACATCACATGTAGTAGTTATATTGCCACTGAGCAGTAATTTGGATACAAAGAACTTTTGCTATAGAGTCTGTTATGCTTATTGGTTTTTTATTTACATATTAAGTCACTCTTTCATTCATTTGTTCATTTATTCTTGGTTTGTTTAGTGACACTTGCAGTACCTTACGGTATATAAAGTGCAGTGGTTGAATGATTACTAAGTAATTAATTTAATATAATGTGGTAGTACTGTTTGTGACCTATTTTTGGTACTGTATGTGCATTTGCATGGGAAATGAGGAAAATGCTGAAAACCCTTAGGATAGTCAGTTTCTAGGTAGAGTTTTGTACCCAAAACCTCCCAAATGTGAAACAGTGGTGCTGCCACCTACACCACACGTTTCTTTGGAAGTCATGAAATAGATGATATTCATAAACATATATTACAGTATTTGCAGAATTTTTATTTTAGTATACATTGTATTTAAATATCAATGCATATTGACGTAGGCTATGGGCTATATGATTGGTTTGATTCCCAGCTCAAGCAGAGATTTTTATCATTTCTATGGTATGTAGACTAGCCCTGGGGCCCACCCAGGGGTTGTTTCACCAGGAGTAAAGAGGCTGAGTCATATAACAGACCATTCAGTGCCATACATTGCTGAGGTTAAGATGCATGGAGATTGTCAGTAATTACTTTTAAGTTGAATCTCATTCTCTGCCTGGAGTTCACATGGGTCGTGTATACCAGTAATTCTTTTTCTTATGTAGAAGAACATGGTACACTTTACCACTTTACCTGCCCAAGGAAGGAGCAAGCATTGGAACATATTTGTGGTGAAAAATAATTTTCTAAAGCATTTCAATAGTATGACTTATTTAAACTTGGTGGAAAGTTATTGGCCAGCTGTAAATAAACGTGATTTGAGCATCAGACTTTGTTAAAATAAGATACAAATGGGAAAAATTATGTTTATAAATACAATAGCAGTTTTTAACATGGCACCCAAGGGGCTGAACATACGCTGAATTACCAAACATTGGAGATCATCAGACAGTACCTATGCTAACCCAAGTTCTTACAGGTAATTGTTTGTTACTGCTCCTTTTCTTGGGCTACACAACTAATTACAGGAGTATTCCATTTGGATATCTCCTTCAGCTGCTGGTTCGTTAAAATTTCGCAACCATACCTTAGAAAATGTGTGCTTATCAGTTAATTTCATTTCATCATAAAGGACTTAACTTCTCAATTATCATAGGTGCAGTCATGGGGTTTCCTTGGGAACACATTGTGGTAAAGTAATTATACAACACCTTGTTGAATTGTGGTAATTTAAGTTCTCCTTTCAGTATGTGTCACTTGAAGAGACCCTTCACATTTTCAGTTGATGCTAGAAACAATTGTAGTTAGTCAGTCTGTTTCTTTATATTGTAGATAGTTGACAATCCAATGGTGTATGAAAACATAACCACTTTTTGGCTTTCACTAATTACAAGCCTCCTAATTATCTCAAGTTTCTGCAGAATGTTTAATGTTACATGTTTCATCTTGCCAGCACTACCTTCTGTACTCATCTTGGGTTATTATGAAGCCATTGTAATAGCTCGATGCCCTCTGTAAAGTCCACCTAACCCAAGACAAAATCATGGAATCATTATGTATACCAGAAGTTACAGACAGTGGAATTTCTGGTCTTGGGACTACTTTCCTCAAGTGCCAGGGTATTAGGAGTGCTTGATTATCAGTAGCTGGATTAAAGGAATTCTGCTGTATTTATAACTAGTTGTAATATGTAATGTGTGTGTGTGTGTGTGTGTTTTGCATGACAAGTTGGCACGCACATCAGATCAGGAAAGTGTCATCTTTATTTCAAGTTTTTTAACTCATCGTGAATTATTAAACAGTCAAAGAGCATCCGTGGATCAAGAAAACTGATAAATAAGATTGCTTTAGATAAACTATATGAATGGAATGAAACTTGTCAACCACAACAGTAATAATGTGATCAGAAAGTGAGTAATGCAATTTCTTTTGTTACCAAGTATAGCATTCCATTATCTAATAAAGCCTAATAATCTTTATTACTTTTCTGCTTGTTCCTTTTTGTAAGGAAAATTTATAAAGGGTTCATACCAGTAATTACTGAGCATTTACATTTATTGTTGGTTTCACTGTATTATCTGTCTCTCGCTCAGCTCTCTGTTGCTAGTGGCAGCATGTAGTTTGTGTATTTATACCTCTCACACTACATCCTCCTCCTGCTGTAGATGGAAATTTGTTATTACATCAGAAACACAAGATTTTTCTTCCTAAAACATGCATATATAATAAGTGAGACAAATGAGGGGAGGGGATATGAGTTATAAAGGTGTAAGAGTAAACATCTGATTTTTTGTTCAGTCACTGACGTTTTGAGGGATGTGTGGTTGGGTGGCGCTTTTCCTTAAAATGAACTGCTTCTCATTTCTTGGTACTTGTGGTAGTAACTGCATTCAGAGAATTGTAGTGACTATATTTACATACATGCAGATACCTTTCAAATCAAATATATTCTCAGAAATTGGTATGTGAATTTAATTTAGTTTTACTTAGTGGAGACTTTCTGCATGGTCTCAGAGAATGAATAACATGTGATTTGTTAAGGGTGGAACATGGACATGTGTGTGGAGATAGGAAGTGCCATTCTGCTTGAATATAGTTTGCGTTCCCCTGACGGTTCTGTCAGATGTGTTTGTGACAGTAATAAATCTCTTCTGTAATATAAAAATCACAGAATCCATCAAACACAACTACTTTATTGGAACCAGAGTTACTTAGTTACAAGAAACTGCTGTATGGTTCACCCAACAGACTACGAGGGGAAGTCAGAAAATAAGGTTCCCTATTTTATTGCCACCAAATAACTTCACATAGTGAGATGCCTCTTTATTCACTTATTACACTTCACATCACCTATTTTTCCACGTAGTCACCTTCTGTGTTGAAGCACTTGTCTAGGTGGGAAATCCATTTCTCAAAACCTTGTAGATAGAAGGTGGGATCCTGACCACGCAGCCACATTTGCACCTCATGCTTGACATCATCATGTGATTTGAATCACTTGGCACAAAGATGTTTTTTCATGTTGGGGAAGAGATGAAAGTCTGAAGGTGCTGGATCCAGGCTGTAGGGCAGTTGCTTAAGAATTTCCCAGCCCCATCGTTCCAAAAGATTCGTTGTCGCATGAGCTGTATGCAGTCGGGCATTGTCATGCAACAACCACACCCTCTTGTCTGACATTGAGCTACGAAAGTGCTATCATCTAGCGACCAATGTCTGAACTTTAAGTGAATAAAGAGCCATCTTGCTATGTGAAGTTATTTGGTGGCAATAAAATAGGGAACCTTACTTTCTGACTTCCTCTCGTATCTTCAGGCAGAGTTGGTATAAAATACTCTCACTTTTATCATACTGTCCTTGACATATTTTATATTGACTTCTCCTGAAGCTGATCTGTTGGCTGAAACATGTTGCAGTTTCTTGTAACTAACTAACTCTGGCTACAATAAAGTAGTTGTGTTTTTTGCTTTTGTGATTTTTATATTGAATTGTATACACACAGGGATGTCCTCTCCAAAAATCTCTTTCTATTTAGTGAGATCAGCATTACATCCATGGGATTAAACACAATGTATGTGTATTGGTGTACATGTGTACTGTATGTTGTATTGGTTATTTTCAAACTCTAAAACCATTTTTCTATAATTTCAAGTACAGTATATAATTTAACATACCCTGGTCAAAAGGTAATATGCTGGGTGGGTTATCTAGTTTGATTGTGGTCTTAAGGGGGTCAAACTCAAAACTCTTTGTGGGGAAAATTTGAAATCCGACTTGTAATATTGTGTCGCAACTTACAATGTCCCGGTCCCTCCTTGTGCTTTATTTCTAAATTTTTCAAAGTGGAAGTATGCAAGCGTGTAAAATTCTCCTTGTATTTAATTTTGCACAATATCTTGAGTGTGTTATTCAATACAGATTATAAGAAGGACAGTAAACCTTTGTAAATATCAAAACAAGAGTGAGTCTCATTATAAATATCTGTGTTCCATGTGTTTGACAGGCCAGGGTTGTATTATGTTATTGATCTGTAAGTAAATGTTAATGCTACAAGTGTGTCACTATTATAACAGTGCTTACTTGTTGATTTTTATTTATTTTTTTATATCATTATGTTTTGAAGTTTGCTGTAAAATTACAGTCTGTGCTACAGGTTGGAGGAGGAATTGAGTGTGGGAATTAATATGAAATAGTAGCTATAAACAATCAACCTTGATTGCTTGTAGCTTGTAAAGACTGTCAAGGAAGCCTGTTTTCTACAACACATATGATGTAGAATGTGTCAGTACCACCCCAAAATAATTTTTTGTCCTATTCAGATTTTTCAAGTTGGTGTAAGGGGTCTGTCAGTGATAGTACTTGTGTTGTAATTAACATGTGACAAGTTGCAAAATAAGAGATCAGGAGAGAATTTCAGGCATATTAATCAGTTTGGATTAATCCAGATATTTATCAGAATTTAGGCAGTTACGATTATTATGTCTTCTGAAAGTCAGAGGGCGCAGAACTGCATTCATGATAAAAGCTCTTTACCTTCAGTCACCCATTGAGGCTACAACATGCATATAAATCCTCTCTTTGTGATCTGTTAGTTTCTGGTATTGTCGTGACTTGTTAGTGATTAACATGTTGTTGCTTGTACAGGAGCAGCTTAATTTTAGACAGAAAGAAAGAGAAAATGTGTAAGTTGAATTTGGCTAATTATGTATTAAACTTTGTGGGTAATGTGTTAGGCTTTGGAGAACTGCTGTACAGTAAATTACTCTGTGCATAAAATGTATTTTACTTTATGTCACTGTGTGGTTCTTCCGAATTGAATGGATTTTTGATGTTTCAAGTATGAAGTCTTTCCTTAAAACCTTAATGTTAGAACTTAGACAGAAATGTTGAATTTAATGCTGTCATTCTTCAAGATGTAGGATTTTGCATTCTGTGACTGTTTACAGTCCATAAAAAATTGTTCTGATATTATTAAGTTTAGGCCTCATAGTGGACTTAATTTTACTTCTGTACAAGTCATGTCAGTCTCTGTTTTTTTAGTTCTTGTTTACTGTTTAGCAAATTGTGTTGATCAGTTTGGCATTCATGCTGTTGAGAATGTTGTTATGTACAGAATGCTTTCATACAGACATTTATTTACTATGGATAACTGGAGTGGAATATCTGTTATTCATACATGTGCATGAAAAAGCTTGATAGTTGCAGGCACACACATTTTGTTTTCAGTGAAGCAGGTAGGTTGCCCCTTTCTTTATGCTGGGATAGTATAACATGTTCATCTACATTTGCTGACATGAGGAGTCGGCTCCCAGGTAGTGATGTTTCCTTTCCATTCATCTCTTTATATCTTGCAGTTAGCATGAATAACATACACTCAAGGATCATGCACATTAATTCCCAATATTAGCAGCATCAGACTTCGGTAAAATATTGTAGTTTCCATTGATCATTGTGGATCTATGCTTGGAAAGTGTGCAAGGCATGAGACATTACATGCTTTACCAAAATTTAAATATAGTTTCATTTAATGTAAGTGTGTTTGAGATCTCTGATCCATTGCATGTGTTTACTTACTTCTAATGAAGTCCAAACTAGATATGTGTGGGGTATAACAGCTTGTCACCATGGTTTTCAATCCTTAAGTTTATGTTTTACCTGTGGGCTGTTATTATTTTCACAGTTGCCTCATCATCAAGTGAATACTGGAAAACCTAACACTACCTAGTTGGTGTTTACATTTGCATTGTGATTTCTTTCTTTTACGTTGGTCATGTGGACACAGGTAAAGACATTCTCAGGCTATACCATTGTTTAATGTATGTACAGTGTATCCCCAGAAAATGAAGGCACTACATTCCTTACAAATGTTGGCACCTTTGTACTGTGTGACATGGCATAACATCCCTGGGGACTTTAGTCTGTCAAAAATATTGGGAGAGTAATGCAAAAAGCCAATTAATTGTTCTGTCACATCAAATTTTCCATCAGTATGAGATATGTGCCATTGATTGAGAATTGTTGCACTTATTTGTAAGTAAAACCTCGTCTAATCAGTAACAACATGTTTGATTCAGACTTACATTTGCTTCATGCTCTGGATTTCCATCCCAAACAAAAGGAAGGTTCTAGGAGTCAACCAAAGTGACAGAAACTTGGCAGATCATCATCTCCTGTACTATAACATGTGGTACTGACATTTGTTGACAAGTACTAGGTATTCAGAGTACATTTTTGAGGGATGTTACAGCATGTGGTTTGGTAGATGAATGATGGTGTTTTGGAGGATCCTACTGCCCTCATCTTTAGCTTACAAGATATCAGTTGGAACAGTATCACTACCAGACTAGAAGATGTCACTAGCATGTTGGCTCCAGCCATAATACTTCTTCCTTGTATGCAGGAGTTGTCTGGTTTAGATATTGGCAGGATCACTGACTATCTTGAATGAGGTTTCTTCTGAGTGTCCTTACTTCCTCCAGGCAAATGCTGGGGTATTGCCTTAACCATGACTGCTTTTTTCTGCATTCTGTCCAGTGCATCGTTTTCTAGTTGTCTTATCTTTTGGTGCAGTACCATCTGAAGTGTGTGTACTCATCAATAAATGAACTGCAAAAAACTGAACAAATGAATAAATATTGTACAATGCCACATCCCAGAACACCATAGTCATTATGGTTATCTCAATGAGCACTCAAATTGCACAAGCTTTATGTAGTTTGAGTTTTCTGTAATAGAAATAACTGGTTTTTATTTCGGCCTGCAAAGTTAAGAGGGCCAGGATTTTTACAAAATACTCAACCAGGGTGGTAGTTGATGGTGCCTGCCTGATATTGAAAACATCACGTATATATCTTTCTAACCAGATTTGTCTGTCTTACTTCCTTGCACGTTCCAAGCATATATAGGGAGGGTCATAATGATTGGGATCAAGCCTTCTTTCACACCTAATAGATTACTCTCATCAAATGTACCACTGCAGCACAAGATTTGAACAGTAAATTGGAAGTCCTGGCTGGTGTGCTGACTCCACACGTTGGTAACTTGGAAATTACCCTTTCTTGTATTGTGTGTGTATGTGTATGTGTGTTCATGAGTGGGGTGTGTCTACCAGGGTGGCCACCAAACTGGGGCAACTCCACTATTACCTTCAATATGATGTCATATGTAATCCAACTTTCACAGGTACGGCTTTTGTGTTATTGTTATTGTTGTTTTTATAAAATTTGTGTAATTAAATTTGGTACCATTGGGAGAGGATTTTAGGTACTGACTCTCATTGAACTTTAGTCGCATTGAATTTGATGGCCTGAAAGTTATGAAGTACTGAACAAAGAGACTATTAATTATTGCTGTTGAAGAGTCAGGAGCTGACCTTTCAGCTGTTGAGGTATTGTGTCTTGTGGCAATTCTGAAAATGAGGTGCTTCATACATTTGCTTTTTATAGCATCTCTGCTTAGAATTCCTGCATTTAGTGTCTGCAGTATTTTGTGCAAAACTGAATTTTATGTATTATACTCGTCATTAATGTCGCGTGTTACGGTAAAGACATTCGGTTGGCTGGTGCTGAAGATGATATCTTACAGAAAATGAAGAGAAAAGAGATACCACTGGAAGGACATATCATGTAAGTTATTTGCATGTTTTTTGTATTTGATTTTAACTAGGTTAAGTGTGTGTAATTGCTCAGAATAAATTTATAGTTTAAGAGTTCCTTGTAGTCTCTGATTTTAGTATTGAGAGAACAGTTATGTATTGATTATGGAGTGGTAATGTTCTTTTACAAATTATTCGTGTCAGAGGTAATTTCTTTTTTTACTGATTGAAAGTGGTTTTCATCATATTCTAATGTTGTTGCATATTATGTCAGACCAAATCTGTGCAACTACACGTGACCTGAAGCCAACATTTTTTTTTTTTTTTGTAAGTTTGCATTTGTGCATTGACCAGATCTTAGCCCATGTTCACAAAACCTTCTTGCCTTTTTACACTGGGCACATACGTAATGCTTCTGTGTATTTTTATGTTTTATTTTTAAGTAGCACAGATGCAATTTGTAATTGCAGTAATGCAATTAAATGGAAGTAGAGACAAGTGTGCAGTATTCCTGTGTATAAATAGAAATTTCCCTTATAGTTTTTTTTTAAATAAAAAGTTGTGAAAATTTATTTCAAATAAAGGGAATATGTGCATCTGAAGTTAAAATTTATTCATCTTGCATGTTTTCAAAGTGTGCAGGAAGGTGACATTATGACAGCATACTGAGCTTATGCTTTAGGTGCATTTAGTGAGCAGTTGATTGTGTCATCTCATAAGTACTATAAATATTGTAGTTCAGGATGGATGTTTTATATGTTGAATACTGATGGCAGAATAATAATTTTAATTGCTAATATGGCCCTTTATGGTTATGAGAATTTGTTGGTGCAAATTATTATAATAGTCTTATAGTCCAACAGCATTACAGCAAGTTGAAAATACAGTGGCTGATTGTAGACTGGGTCTTGTGTACATCTTGGCTCTTTGCCAAGAGACAGACAAGAGAAAGGCAGTAATGCAAAGAGCAGTTCTTTTCTGATTATTGCAGTATGTGACAGAATGTATTTCCATTAGACAAGACATTATATAAATGTTTACAGATCATGTGAGCACATGCTCTTATTATTGCGTGTTATCAGTGCACATGGTCTCAGAATGTATGTGCATTGACTTTGAAAGTATGAAAGCACTGTCTTTAATGTGGAAGTTATGTGAAATTTTAATAGAAGATTTACCATGTATTGTGCATATCTTGTAGTTCGTACTAACGTAAAGCTTATTGAAATGTCATTGTGAAACTTTTGTGGTGACCACTGTTCTTGCTTGTCCGCGTTGACCATGTGTACATTGTAGTCCTTCAAGGACTTTGGCAAGATGGTGATGTTACTGAATATGCTCACCATGTACTACTCACACATACCTTCTGTTTTTCACATGAGGTGGTTAAGCTGCTGACCTTAATGTGAAGTATCTTTGCGAGGTGAAGAGCAACTGTACTTGAACACTTTTAAATGTAGAATTAAGTGATAACACCTCTCAAAGTACACATACTTAAACAATTCTGATAATGCTGCCTCAAACGGATGGGTTGGAAGTTCTTACATGTGTATTGTATGTGTTATCTTAAATAAGAGCATTGAAACATTTTTCATTTCAAATATTTTCATAGGAATACTATTGTCAGCATTATTTTCCCATACAATAAAAGTGTGTGTTGTGAAGAATCTTTTCAACAGTTGAATTGCTGAACTTTAGTATTTTCTTAGAATGTTAAACGTTATTTTGCTTTAAAGGTGGTAGAGCAACTCTGAGAGTGAATGTGGTATTAGAGGTAGAATTTCTGATTATTGCAGGTTAATTTCCAAAGAGTTTTTAAAACACTAGTTGTCGTATTTTGAGAGGAACTACCGTTTTAACAAAGTGTTGTAGCTTCTTCATGTAACAAGGCAGCTGTGATGAAATTTAAAAGGAATTGATTATTGAATATACCAGAAAATAAGACAAACATTTCTGGGAACATCTTTCACAACCAAATGTTCAATTGATGTTGCTAATGAGCCATGTCCACACTTCAAGTTTGTTGCATTTCTAAGTCAGGGAGTTTCACAGTAGAGTACCCAATTTGACATTGTGCCAGACATTTATAGTGCCTGACTTCACAAGCAGAATGCTCCTTGGGAAGCCCATAGTTGTTTATTTATTCAGGAAATGTCCTGCCATTTACTGGAATGGCAGGTTGATTGCTGTGTTCGCAAGAGCCTGCTACAAGTTTACAGCAAACAGTTGATAGCCATGCACCCAATTTTATACACTCTCATGGTGCACTCTTTGCTGATGGACTGTGACTATTTATTCATGGTATTTGCAGCCACCTTTCATGTTTTGAGTTTGTTCCCTATATTGATTGTTTTTATTACATTAATTTTAAGTTCTTAGAGGGGAATATTCCATATTTTAAAATATAAGGGGCAGAGCTAATGCCCCCTCCTTCCCCTGAGCTGTGCTCTCTGACATCATTGTTTATCATTGCAATGGCAGGCTGATGACCCAATGCCCTAAAAAGCATTGGAGCACTGCAATGGATGTCCCAACTTGACTACTTTCCTGTTTGTGATTTTTTCCACTTCTGTAAGGAGTATACCAGGTACTGTGATACAGATATCATCAGTCATCCCAGCAGTGCTGGTATCTGAATATCACATTTGCCTTTTTATACCTCTTATTCAGTGTTTCCATTTGCCTAAATGGGATGGACTGTAACATTTCTTTCCCAGCCTTTATGATGAGTGACCAAATTCCACGTTTCCCCTGCCTATCACTATAATTTGCTGTGATGCTTATGGCATTGTGTTGTTCCAAAATGTCGCACAACAGAGGAGATGACAGTCTGAATTGTATATTCCCAGTTCTGTATGCATATGATTAATTTAAGGTGGATGTATACAATACATTCAACCCCCATATAGTACAAGCATTTGTTCACCACAATTGTGGCATTATATTGATGGTGGCAGGATGTTGAGTGTGCTGGTAAGGTGAAGTAGTGTAACCTATTTTAAACTCATAAACTATTCTTAAGAAAATAAAAATATTTTAATTACAAAATAAGAATACATTAGAGGAACATTTAATACAGTATTAATGTATGGCCCATGAAAATCAACTGCACCCTTTTCTTAATAACCTCATGTGTTCTGAACCATTTTTGAAATTTCACTGCCCTGCCTATATTGCTAATGCTTACTCAGTTTTCAAGTCTTGCATCTTGCACCTTTCTTAAGTTAGCACTGACTAGATCTCCCCACTTATTCTTTTCACTGATTGTATCACCAGTATAGCCTCAGCTGATGGGTTGGTCCCAAAACATGGAGAAGTGGTTGGATGTATATGTTCTGCTCAGAAGCTACAGGAACTTGGTCTGTACAAGCAAAAACACTGTACTTCCCATTTCCCCATACTTCATTAGTAACATAAAGAGACAGGATAATTCAGAACTCTATTGTATCAGCCTTGTTATCGCTTTAATATTCTCCAGACCTTCATCTATAGGCTGTAGGACTGGTAATCTGTAAAATGCAGATGTGAGAAGGAAGGGCAGAAGAAGGCAAAATGAAGCTGGCATTGTGAGGTGTGTGCTTGTTTGACTGCATAGCAAGGGAATGAGGAACAACAGTCTCAAGTACACTGGCCACTAGAATGACTGCAAATAAATTTTTGTAGTGCATAGATGATAGTGTTTTTGCATAGGCTGCAGTCACTGGCCCAGGCTGTCTTGCCTGGCAGGAATCCCAGTCCACACCATCTGCATTTCTTAAGTACCTATTAACATGGTAGTATATCAAATATTATTTAATACTTATGGGCACATTTGTATCACCAAAGGGTGGCAGATGGTAGCTAGTGAGGGTGTTAAAATAATAGAGAATTTCTTATTGAGAACTTTCATGAGTGTTAAATGAGGGTGGTGCTGTATTGGGGGTTGACTGCATAATGTTTGATAGAGCCGTCTTGTCTGCACATTGTGAAGTTGCTTGTAGATGATCAATAGCATTCTGCAGTAATTAATATTTTACAGTGTTATTGACTCTATAGTATTAATATTGAAGGGTTGCACATTATATTTTGTCAGTCAAATGAAGTTTGAAATTTATTGTTCTACCTCGAAAACATTGATTAGTTGCAGACAGCATTGCACAGTATTTGTGCATTTACAGTCTGTATGCCAAGCAATAAACATGCCGAAAAAGAAAAGTACAAGCTGCAAAGAAGGAAGAGAGGTTGTTTATAACTGAGTTTTGGGTCTTCAGAAGTTTCTGCAGTGACAAAGTGGTGTAGTGTAATAGATAGACACTGGAAACAATTGCTTCTTGCAGATAAGTGTTTCTTTTACTGATTGTAGGGGTAACAAGTTTGAGTAGATCGTAATGTGTTGGACCATCCAGCCACAAACAAAATGTTGTATTTGTTTGGCTCACTCAACTGTAAGTCTGTCATGAAATTGTGATACTTGTGTTGTGGTATTCATTGGTATCATTTTTTGGTTCAGTGGCAGTTTTTTAAACACTTGGGTAAATCAATGGCCGCACAAGCAGCATCTGTGTCACTTAGCATTCTGACTGATCCTGACCCATGGGGCAAAATGAAATACTGCACAATAATATTGAGTAGTGTAGCAGAAACATATTGCAAATGAGTGACAAGTAAAATGAAATATTGCACAATATAATGAGGTATATAGGGAGAAACATACAGCACAATATTAGTTGAAGGCGAACAATACTGCACTGGTTTTTAATGTGGCAAAGCAATTTTTTTATTTTTTTTTTTTGGTTGGGGGGGGGGGGGATTTCTTACTATGCTTCTCCAAGGAACCTGACTCACTACCTTCCACCCGTCCATTTCTGCTAGCTCCTGAACAATCAAATGTTTCAGGGAATGAACAGGAATGTGTGCCATTAAGTCCCACTGAGGAAGTCTTCATTTTCATCATCTACAAATTGCTCTTGTAAGTGATTTTTTACCCATCAGTAATAAGTGTTAAGAACTTCTTCATTGATATGGTTAACATCATTGTTGTTTAGCATAAAACTGTGCAGTGTATAGTACCAGTTACAACATATTTTCTACAAACATTTTCTTTCCTGGTGAGTTGTTGTAAAATACTGTTCATGTAAATTTCTTTCAATGAGTGAGTTTAGTCACCATTTATTGTTTACTGAGATATTTTTTTCCATGCAAAAAAATTAGTGGAACATACTGATGAATTGTTAAAACTCTGAAGTCACCTCAAGCACATGTTTCCTTGTAGTCGTGTAAGTTTTGCATAAAGGTGCCTGCAGAGCAGTATTAATTTTATTAGTTGTCTTATTCTTACATGTATTATGTTTTTCATGCTTTGCATCAGGAAGTGAATAAATATCTTTTGCTGCTCTAATACACCCACTTCTGTGAATGAGTTGTCAGACCTATTCAAGGGACTAAAGTCAGAGTTGAACTAATACAACCCATGATGTTTTTCCTAACAATAACACACTGCAAGTTTTTGTTTCTTTGTTTGTGACGAGCAGAATGAAGCTCATAACGGGTCAAACTAACCTGTACTATTATGTCATAAAGAAGAAAATCTTACATCTTATTTAAGTGCATGGAGTCAAATCCAGTTTAACTCTAGAAAGTTTAAAAGTATCCCTATAATGTGTGGACCTTCAAGAATTGCTTACTGTTTGAAACAACCTACCCAAATTATTGAAATGTATTAATATTGCGGATGTATGCTGCATAAAATATCAGCTGATGACATACATACAGCCACATGCCATTAGTTTTTGTATGTGATGGATAATATGTAATGGAAATAAAGTCAACATGACAGAAGTGTTACATTCTCTGGACATTTTCTAATATGTTTTCTTTATAAGTCTGTCAGTCACTGAACCTTTAAGAGAGTGCCATAGAATGTGGGGCTGTGTGGGGAATTCTAGCCTCTCTACAGCCCATTCCTTTGAAAAGGAAGAAGCCTGTGTAATGAAGTATGCTGCCCATATATGTTGTGTTAGTCTTGTGAAAGAAACTTTCTACTTGTTGATATCTGTACCTCCCATGTGACTTTTTTGTTTACTGAGGGGCATTGCATGTTTTGAACAGCTGCATGATTGAAGCAACAGACCAGAGTTAGAGGTGCATTTTCTGATGGAGTTATTCAGACTTGCATCCCTTTATGTTGTGTACAAAGAATCAGGATGGGTATAATTTATGTGCCATTTTTTATGATTCAGAGAAAGGAAAGTTACATATTTGAGAAGAAGTTTGTATTTGGAACTAAGACTTGTGGATTAGGTGGGAATGGAAGAAATTTGTTTTAAAAAAATGCAAAGCTACATCTATAAAACATTGTTAAATTAGTTACATGGTGTGGGTTGTACAGGGTCGAACATACACATTGAAAAAGTGTAGACTCTTGAAGGAGATACTCTCTTAAGACACATAATTGGAAGGCAAAGGAATTGGGAGGATACTATTAAAGTTGAGCTATGGAAATAGACATTGATTGGATTGAATTGGCCCCACATAGTTTCCACAAGTGCTTCTTGATTTGAAGTTTGTGCTTCTTTCACAAGAGACTTTGTTAATATTGTTTGTATTGCATTTTAAGAACCTTGACTATGAGGAGGTAGGAAAAAAATGTTTCTCTTGCATTTTGGATTGACTGTTTGGCTGTTATTAGTTGTCCCTTTTCACTTACAAAATACTGGAACATGTTTATTTTTCTCCCCTTCTACTACTGTTGTCTATGCCTTCAGTATCTTTGAATTAGTATTGGCAGAATGCTGACCATAGTGGTTAAGTCCATCTTATTTCCATTATTCTTAACTTATGTTCAGGTGATATCCCAAGCTTGATTTTTTGTTTTCTTGTAGTTTCTTTGATCAGATTATGTGCTAGCATTGAAGATTTATAAATAACAGTATGCTGCAAAAATCAAGTAATATGTGTGTACTTGCTGTTACCATTGCAATATGATGATAAAGTAAACGAAGCGAACAGCTTTCCATTGTCTGGGTGGAGTATTTTTGTGGATTCATGTATTTTTGGTTGCCACTCTGGAGAATTCTGTGCTGGTGCAGTGATGTGTAATATAATTAATTTCGATACAGGAGCAAGATGTCAGACAACACAAGACATAATGGTGGCAATGATGAATGAGCCAAAAAGAAGGCGTGGAGAAGCAAGGACAAAGGATTTTGTGATGGTTCAGTCACCTCAACAATTGCATCAGACTTTCCCTGAAATGGCTGCAATTGAGGAATATATTCCTTCAAATCGAACTTTCCATAAGGTCCCAGTTCTGAATGCTACTTCTGTGAATCTTGACCATTGTCAGACTTCAACATCATACAGTTTGATGGGAATGCCTCCATTAGACCTGTTTGGCGTTCGTCCTCACGTTCATGTCCAGAGATGGTTTATAACACCTGAACAAAAAGAGAGGCAGCTGGAATTGGCTCGGGTCATGAAGACTCAAGGAGAAGGCAGTGTTACAACATAGATCTGTGGAGGACAAGATAGGAGTAAAGTGGATCATAACACTTAGAATCTTTGTGTAGTTCATCTTAATAAATAACTTGTGTATGAGATAATGGAATTCTAAAGTTTGTTATTCTGTATGTGGTGATTTGTCTTCTAATATTTTGACCTGTCAGCAATTTTGTATTTTAGTCATAATAAATATATGTATGATGTAACATGATGTGAAATTGCTAAAATATAGTCATTATATGTGATCTGTGTTTTGTAGAGAATTTATTTTTAAATTTATGTCAGGGCTTATCCTCTTCTGTTCTAAATGTGTGATGTCATGAAAATACTGAAATGCATTATCTTGCTTTTCCAGTTAGATGTGTTAATAGTGTTGATACAGTGAGTCAGTATACATTCATAAATAGTGACTGCTAAAATTTGGTTGTTGTGTAAGAACGTCTATGCGTAGTTACATGAAGATTTACCTTTTACATCAAGCAGTGACTATCTGAGGTGTGGTGACTTAAAAATATTGTTTTTATTCGCCCTATTTTGACATCTGATGTGATAGGTTTTTGCAGGTTTGCTAGTATATTATAGATTAATTTTTAATCCAGTTTTCTGTGTTCCATATCTTGAGAAGCAAATGTTGCTGAGCTAGTGAAGAAAATTCTTACCATTCTTGAAATGTGAAAGTTCATTACTTTGTGTGCAAGTACCAATCATTCATTTTATCCTGGTCCAGTTCTAGTCAAGTTTTCACATCCTGTGTCTCAAAGATCCATTTTAATATTATCTCATGTTTCAAAACGATCTGTTCCTTCAGGGGGTTTGAACAGAACTGTTATGTAATTTCCCATCTTTTATGGGTGTACCACACTTCCCAAACATCTCATAGCCCCTGATTTGATAACTCGTAAAGTGTCAGATGAAGACAAGAAATTATGAATTGCCTAGTTATGTAATTTTTCCAGCTCTCCATTATTTCCAGTTTTTGAAGGAATTTTTTTTCCTGAAGACAGTATTTGTCTAAGGTGTGTGTTTTTTAAGCACATTCTACTTTTTTTGCACACAAAGGCTTGTGCCTGAAGTATGATTGCCTGTAGCTCACTTTTTTATTTATACTCTTGCTGTATTCTGAAATCAGTTGGTGGGGAAATGACAGCTGAGTGAATGTGTACAAATAGATGCCGATGTTGGCAGTAGTATCCCTAATGGCTCTGTATGTTTCTCACAGTGTGAGTGCGTGAGCAGTGGATATTGTAGATAACTCTGATGCTGTCTGCGATGTGACAGGTTGTGATGTGCCTTGGTAATAATCCGCTATAGTGGTTCTGAATGTGGGAACTAATGTGATAATTTTCACAACTCCAAAGACGCACCTTTCTTCTAGTAGTTCTGTAGTGTAACAGGACATTGACTTAAACTGATTAATTGCATTATTGGTAATGACAAATAGACTGTACTTGATTTTAATATGTGTATTTCAGTTATTATCCAACATTTATGTCTGTCTGTTGTTTTTTTGGAGTTTCATTCATATGTGAAAAGAATATTTAGAGGTGCATATTCATCCACTGATGTGTGTAATATTGCAGAAATACACAACTGATGCCTTGTATTGGCTGTCCAAAAATGTGTTACATAATATAGAATTGCATTTGTAATTTTCAAATTTTAAATTTTAGAGGCTTTTTTGAGCTTTTATTGTGATACACAATCCATGTCACGTGAAGTTAATTTTTGCTGAAGAACTGTCCCAGCTTTGTATGTATGTTACATGCAGCCATATGAACAAGTGCTCTACCATTATGCCACTGTTGCTGTCACGTACATTGATGGCTGGAATTTCTTTCCAACTTCAACAAAATGTTGATGCAGAGTACTGAAAATCAAAAAGGAACCCAACCTCACTGATAGTTCTTTCTTGAGAAGTGTCACTGGAATAACAAAGAAGGAAAAATGTACCAACTAATTAACCCTTTAAACACCAAGTTAAATCCCATCTGCCATTTGCTGGCATTATTAGGAGCTCACCCTATTCTCCACATTAGCACGATAAGGGTTAATGTAACTACTATAGATGCTAACATGGTGAACATATAAATGTCTTTGAATTTGGGCTTGGTGTACAGATGCAAGATCTAGCGTATACTATTCTGATGCTGTCACTGAGCTTGTGATTTATGTTACGAATTCTCATTTGCCTCTTGGCATTTTTCACTTGGTTTTTTATGTAGAAGAAAAGTTGTGGTGGACGAAGTATCAATGAAGTCTGTGTATGACTGTTCCATTCTCCATGTCTCCTAATCTGAATGTTTGCCATTAAATTGTGAATGTCGTCATCTAATTGCTTTAATTGGTACAATATTATTAAGTATACAGACAACTAATTATGTGCAATTTAATTATTTGTATTTCTACATCACTGCAGTTTTATATTAGCCCTTTTTCATCAGCTTTGCTATCTGAGTTTTCTGATATTGGTGATGCAGCTATCCAGAAACTCCAGCCACAAACTTTCTATGCATGAATTTTCAAACACAGGAGAAACATGCTGGATATTTTCATGTAATATTAATGTGTGATGCCCTGCCCACAATGAAGATGAAGCAGGAAGCTCAGTGTGCATAAACTTTGCCATCCACAAAGGGGGGAAATCATTCGCTCAGTCATTTAAATCGGAACACACATTACAGTTCCAAAATATCTGGTTTTATTTTTATTGTGTGTACAAATTTACAGATACGTTGTCATTTCTGTGTGTTGCAATAAGTAACAGTGGTATTAAAATCCAAACAGCATTGCAGATGGTGTACTCCATGACACAGTACACACACTATGCCACAACATTCTTTGGTTTCTCAATGTCATGGGCTTTATGAAATATGCATGAGTGTAATTTTATTTATGCCAATAAGAAAACTATGGCCTTCCCCTGTGCCATTTTTTACGAAACTCGCAAATGCTCAACTGCATTATTTTCTGATCTCTGTACAGAATTCCACTCAACTCGGACACTAAATGAAGTAGTGACACGTACGCCTCTAAGTAAAGTACGGCTTTCACTGCGCCATTCTCATGGAACTCGGTTGCTCAATAAATCACTTTGGAAATTGTCTTCACTGAATTTTTTCCAAATAAGACGTAACATTTAGATATTAGGGGTAAAATTTCATTGACACCCATAAGTGAAGTATGCCTTTCATTACTCCTTTTTTTCATGAAATGCATAACTGCTGAACACCATCATGTGCAGATACTCCTTGCTGAATTTTACCAACATCGATCAAGAAATATGAAAATCATAGGTAAAAATTGATTAATGCACGAATGCCAAATAATACCTGGCCTGGCTGTGTGGAACACTAACCGGATATAATGCAGTTGTGTGCTATTAGGTACCTCCGAGTTAATTTATTGTGAATTAGTATATTGCGTGTCGCCGTAACAGAAGTTTGCTGTTTTGTTGAGTTCGGTCTGTGATTAGTATAGCCCTGTGACATGCCAGAACTTAAGGAACAGAATTTATATAAAGTTTTGCTCTAACTTTGAGGAAACAGCTTCTGAGACTTGTTACATGCTTTAAGAAGCCTTTCATGATGAAGCCATGAGTAGAGTACATACTTTTAATGGTATTCATATTTCACAAGTTGTCAAACTTCAGTTGAGGATTTTGAACTTTGGGTTGCCCTCCTCATATTTGACTGATGAAAATGTGGAAAAAATACCTTACATTAACTGCAAGGACAGACGGTGTATGAGTAGCAATGTTTGTGACATTGTAGACGTAACATATGACATGTGCTGACGCACTGTAAATGAAGCAGACTGTTGCAAAATTTATGCCCTATCTGCTGAATGACGACTGGAAACAAAACCGACTTCCATGTGCAAGGAACTCCAACATCGGGCCTCGAAGGTCAGACTTCTTTTCTAAGGTCTTCATGTTCCCAAACATGAAAGTCCAGGTAAAGAGACGAAGAGTCAAGGATATCACAAGGGTGGAAGCTGAATGGGAGACGGTGCTGAACAGAACCATGAAAAGGGAGTTTCGTAGATGCTTTCAGCAGTGGGAGTGACGCTGGGCCCTGTGTATAGATTCAGAGAGGGGCAATACCAATTTGAAACTAAGGTGAGCATAAAATATTTCTCCAGTATGGAAATATTTGGCTCACACTTCACATGACTGTTACTGCATCGGTTTTTAGAAGAATCAAGCTTGCTTGACAGCCGTTTGTCAAGAACACGTGCGTCAAAGTTTGTGAAAATCAGAGAAAAGAGTTTGGTCATTAATAGTATGTGACAGACGGATGGATGGACATAGTCTCACATAAGGCATTCTTTTTTACCTCATGAAGAGTGCCATTAAGCATTAGGCAGATTTAAGATTCCACAAAATATATGAATTTACAAGATGATATACTCTGTTATTTTAGCTGTTAAAAGCAACTAATATGAGTTGAAAGTAAGATGCCACATAACTGAAACTGTCATCTGGGTTGCGACGGCATGTAATCTGGTATAAAGTTATTGAGTTTGTCTAAAACGAACCTGCTGTCAGCAATTTCAGGTGAGATAGAGGCAGCAGGTTTCTCTCAAATCCGTATTTATATGAAAGTTCTCTGAGTTTTAGTTTAGAGAGTCTGATATAGTGACACAGCACTACCTGGCAGACACTACAATTTAGTCATGCTATGTCATTTCGAAGAAATTATATGAAATGTGGTAGTAGTGTGAGCATTTTCAAAGCTAGTTTTCCAGTTAAATATGGAAGTATGAAAGACAAGAATGATTGGATTACACAAGGAATAAGAAATCTTGTTGCAAACACAGAAGTCTGTATGCCTTCACTAAGAACAGCAATGATCCAATAGCAAGAGCACATTTTATTAAATATTGTAAAACCCTAATAAAAGTTATAAAAGAAGCTAAGAAGCAACACTACAGTTAGATTTATAGCAAAATCTATTAACAAAATAACAGCAACATGGAACATTATAAAGAAAGGCAGAGAAAATACATTCAGTGGAACAAGTTTCTACTTTTCTTGTGAATGATGAAAAATTAAAGGATCCAACAAACATAGCCAATTCCTTCAATAATGTCATTACAACAATTATTGAAAAATTTGACATTCAACACAGAGTGAAAGGGATGCTATCTCAATTCTAAAAGATTCATTTCCTGGAAACTTCCCCAGCATAAAAATAATCCCAATCATTCAAACTCAGATAGAGTAAAATACATCCCCTAAAAAAAATCATCAGTTTATGATGAAATAACAAGTAAAATATCGAAAGCTTGTGCATCTCTCATTAGTCATCCATTAAACTACATTTATATTCACTTTCTCTATACATGTATTTTTCCTGACCATCTTAAAATTGCAGTAGTAAAAACACTTTACCAAAAAGGAGACAAAATTAGTATGACAGATTATTAACAGTTTTTTTTAAGGTACTTGAGAAATATATGCACAGTAGATAAAGCCAACACCTGCATAGTAACAACATACTGGTTAGAGAACAGTGCAGTTTTAGGAAAGGGATATAAACTTAAGATGCTGCCTTCAGACTAACAGATAGTGTATTCAAATTTGTTAACCACAAAAAGTATGTTGGAGGAATTTTCTGTGATTTGGCAAAGGCTTTTAATTTGGTGAATCATGACATTTTAGTAGCTAAATTAAATTTCTATGGAATTTGAGGAGTATCTGAAGATCGGTTCATGTCCTTCTTGATGAACAGAAGACAGAAAGTTGAAGTAAAATCACCTAATACAGCTTAAAATTTTTTCTGTGACTGGGGTACATTGAAACATGGAGTTCCCCAAGGATCAATTCTGGGGTCTCTGATGTTCCTAATATATATATATATATATGTGTGTGTGTGTGTGTGTGTGTGTTTGAGAGACCATCCCCTGAGAATAAATTCTATGTCAGAACCATTATTATATGCTGATGATACTAGTGTCATAATTTCAAGCAGAGATTTGAAAAGTTTCTATTCAGTGTTAAATTTAGTTGTCTGTAATGTGATTAAATGTTTTGATGCTAATAATTTAGTTCTAAATGTAGATAAATTAATATAATGAATCTTATGCGTATTGGACCGTGCATCATCTTGATATTTGAATAAAGGTTGACCAACTAGATGACACTTGCTTTATTATATATTGCTCAACATGTTTCAGACGTTAATACGTC
>Ga0123354_10001422_pt1 | contig 29056 bp, 13 predicted proteins | sample TergutLab28metaG_2_FD_97872 | JGI IMG/M metagenome (GOLD analysis project Ga0123354, IMG submission 97872) | Labiotermes labralis P4 segment gut microbial communities from Petit-Saut dam, French Guiana - Lab288 P4 | ecosystem: Host-associated > Arthropoda: Insects > Digestive system > Gut ... | reverse complement strand
TCTCACCATCGTGACATACCCATACCAATCCTGTAAAGCACTACCACCATACTTTCGGATGAAAACCTAATGATGGCCACATTAGGCCGAAACATGTAGTTTACTTCATCCTTTATTAAACATTTTTTAGATATTGTTGTGTTATTGACTGATACCCACACCTATTGTTTATATACACACAACGTGGATGGCTCATTTTAGAATTAAGACAGAATGAAATCGAATTCGAACAGTACAGTCCATATCCTGGCAATGTACTATCAGCATTTCGGTGGCGCGAGGGATAAGAGGGGTTGTGATTACGAAGCGAACTGAACAGCGCCATTTTACGGCGTCATTCCATGGCGTAAGGCTCCAGTTCAGCAACGAACTGCTGTGAACTAAGAGGCTGACACGAACCAGACATCAGCGCTGTAATAACACAGGTTCCGTAGAACTCAAGACAGACGTGTGTGTTTACATCGACGTCAGATACATCATAACCACACACCAATAAACATTTTATTATAGTCCATGAAAACGTTCCAACAAAAGATAACTTCCGCAATGAGACGTAATCTGTCAAATTCAGATCGAATGAGATACATCAGTTGTACCCATAAATCGATAAGATAGAGAGAATAAGCATTCAATAACAACGCGTTTTAAGCGTATCGAAATATAAAGTAATTTCTTTGTCGTATAACACAAAATGTGTCTTCTTTTATTCCGACCTTTATAAAAAATCGCAACTCTGCCTACTGCGGAAAATTGGAAGAAATTTGATTACCGTGAAGAAAGAAATACATGACTTGTCAAAACAGTTGTGTGGCGACCATCTAGATCTAGTTCAAATGTTAGTAACTCATGGAGCTATAACTCCACTTTTCAAAATGCCTTCGTAGAATAATTTCATAAAATAACCATTAAGCTGACAAAAAGGGTAAGGTGAGGACATTAACGTCATTGAAATAATGTCATAATTAAATACATCCTGTTCACTTACTGAGAAGTGTTTTAACATAAAGTTATCATCTGAAAGAGAAACGTAAAGTTAACATTGTGCCTCCGTACAATTTCATAAAATCACAAAGTTAAGCTATATTTTATTGTCATGTTGTATAGTATCTACATAACCTCACGTTTCAGTCAAAAGTAAGCAATACATTTTGTTAACATCTTTCACATTACAGTTTCGCTGCATATTTTGGCTTTACTATAAAACTTCCAGGCTAATAATATTTTTCAATCATTTTCGTAGGCGCATTGCATGCCAGTCTCTTCTTAGAAATGGTATTTATATAGTATAATATAAATCGGTGAAAAGTTAAAAGTTTCAGATGGAAGTGGAAGTAAATATCCTTACATGGAGGTAATGGATATAAATGGGCGACTTCACGTGTGGAATCTTTGGTATGTAATGGAAGAAAAAAAGAGGACATGGGTCTTTGTGACCGCCGGAGAAGACCGAGTTAAAATTACGTACTCAAAATTGTGCCGATCCCAGTAGACGCGCTTTCTAAGGCGCGGGTCTGATATCGCTCGCTTGTTGGGATTGCGGGTTCGAATCCCTCCAGAGGCATAAATGTGTCTCTTATGAGCGTTGTGTGTTGTCAGGTAGAGGTTTCTGCGTCGGACTTGTCACCCGTCAGGTGGAGTCCCATTGACTGTGGAGTCAGTATCGTGAACCCTCGATAATGAGTAGGCCATGGCCCACTAGGAGCTGCTGCACACAAAAATTAAAGTTGTTGCATTAAATAGAATTATATTTACGATCTTCCACGGTGATGAAGATAATGAGGAAACCTCATAACCTTACACAACCTTTCAGCAAGACTCCTGTCATAAACACTCGACCTGAAGAAGGCAACATAACACACTGCCGAACCCATGTGATTCTGTGTAAGAAGAGAACTACGTTAATCTACTGAAGGCCAAATAAATACTCTAAGCCGTTACGTCACACTGTTGTCAAAGAACATAATTTATACAATCTTTGCCTGTTCAGACACATGCCGTCGCTTCCAGAGATGTCACCGGAAGTAGACGTCGTGACTCGCCGGAAACAAAGTACTGTGAAACTACAACATTTAATGCAGTGCAACTTTAATAACCAATTACGCGTTATTTTGCGCTATGAATCGAATGGAATTTTAACAACATCGAATCCTATTAAACTCCAACACTCCTAATGCATCCCGTGTCGAACGAAACCGACATAAATGGGAAACGAAGTTATTTCCGTACATTTAAGCGGAACTGTAAAGAAAATAAACCCGAGATCCTTGACAAATAATACAGTCAAAATGACAGATAATTGCACTGTTATTTGTGACCATTGCTGAACTTTAAGCCACCAAATTCAAAATACGTTGAATTTCAATAACGTCATTAGTTATTATAAATCAATGAAACATTTAACGAACTCCATAAAGAAGGATATTTAGTGAAGGGACTGCACAATCTTAATTGAACACAAAGGTTCATTTTCATGCGCACATTATCTCATTACTGGTCTCTATTCTGAGACATGCGTATCGGTTCCATTCACCAAAATTTTTCTAAGATATATTTTCAAATTATCCCACCTACACCTATGTCTCCCAAGTGTTTTCTTCTCTTCCGGTATTACGATCAAAATTTTGTATGGATTTCTCTGCTCTCCGAAGAGTGTTTGGGCCTAAGAAGAACGAAGTGAAATGGTAGTGGAGAAAACTACATAATGATGAGCTTAGTTATGTGTATTACTGACTAAATATTATTCCGATTATCAAATCGAGAAGAATACTATGGGCGGGGCATGTAGCAAGTATGGGGAATAAAAAACATACATAAAGGGTTTTGTTGCGGAAACCTGAGGGAAAGAGACCACTTGGGAGTACCAGGCATTGATAGGAGGATAAAAATAAAATGGATCTTCAGGAGGAGAGATGGGGGTATGGACTGGATTGATGTGGCTCAAGACAGGTATAGGTAGCGGGAACTTATAAACGCGGTAATGAACCTTCAGGTTCCATAAAATGCGGGGAATTTCTCGACTGGCTTCTCAATAAGAAATCTGCTGCATATAGTGAGTAAGGAAGGGGGTAAGTAAGACAGTAATTTGCTATCAAGAACACAGTACTGAAATTCAATACTGACCGAATGTGTACAAGGTATCTTCACAAATTTCCGTGATTTCCCACTATATTTTAACAGCAATTTTGGAATATACGCTTAATAAAAACATAGCTGGTTCGTTTTGTCGTCATAACATAAACTGTACTTGAATATAATTAAGATACGAAAATCTCAATCGGAAACCCAAATGTTTTCTTTGATATTTGAGGTTACCACGTTGTTGACTACAAAGATTGGCGTGTTTTGGGATGCAGTGCTACGCAGTTTAGTACAAATATACAATATACACGGCGTCACACTTCAGAAGACAGCAACGTTCATGGACACTGAACTGAGGAAAGTCAAATCTCGAACGCTTCTTAAAATTCTTCAAGAAAATTTGACGGAACACACTAAAACCTGAACATGTATTAAAGTCCAGACTCATACTTGGGACTTCACGACCAGAAGTGATCAACGTTACAATTGGACTGAACTACTCGGTCGTACAGCCTGAAATCTAGCAACATTTTCAGGGGTTTTCTCCAAATTACATTCGATCCCCGAAATGAAAATCGTTTTTAAGAAGCAAAATATTAAAACACTCATGCTTGAAGTGTCTCCACCTTCCAGTTGATGATGATGATTTTTAGAATGGTCAGAATGAACTGCGGTGCTATAAAACGCATAAATTCATCAATGTCGTCACTGATTCTCTAAAAGAACGACCAGATCGTATCCTCGAAGTTAAGACAGCCTTAAACCGCGCGCCCTCTAAGACAGGCTCCACATTGACACTACACATATAAATAAACATAACACATTTTGTAGACGTTCTAAGTTAGCAGCTTCCACGTCACAGTAGGAGTTGTTTCAGCAGCTGTAGAGTAACTACCAGCCTATTAGTTTCCTCTGCGGTTACCGCTTCCTAGGTGTCGTGACACTTATTAAACTGCCAACCATTAATCTCCCGAGACAGCAAGTTTCCATCTGCGTCCCAACAAACATGGATACAACTCGCCACACAAGTTACAAGTCAGTTCAACAGAGAAATTATCTCCCAAGAAAGCAAACACTGTACGGTCAGGTACCTGTATTCTTCACCAGGATATGCTAATGTTTGGCACCACTGACTCCCGAAATTTCCCTCCCATGAAGCCCTTCTGGCTTCAGTCGTGTTTCGAGGTAACCAAAAATTAAAATATCTCCTTATCTTAGCAACTGAGTTACAATTGGTCATCATCGAGATAACATAGGCGGGAGACTGACAAGCGATTTCTTTTAAACGCCAATACCCGACTTTAACAACAGATCATGCTTCTGGAGGTTTAATTGTTCCTTTAGCCTAAGCTCTTACCTAAAATATTACAGAAACTGTCTGAAGTACAAAAAAGTGATGGTCTTAGCGCGTACGTCGCAGAGAACACTACCTGTCAGACCAATTATGGCGGGAAATTATAAACATATGTAGCTCTACACGTAAATCCTCTGTTATAGTTGTCCAGCATTAAACAAAATTGGAATACAATGACAGATTTTGAATAGGAACTCTAAATATAAAATTTCACGAAAATCGCCCCAGTGGGAGTCGCTCTGATCCATTCGGACAGACATAACGAAACTGATAGTCACTTTCCGCAACTGTCTTCCAAATATTCGTTACCAACCGTGAGTTATGATGTTCTCCCGATTATATCCAGATTACGTTCCTGTGAAAAATGACAACGTATAGAATGGTTGATACGTGCCAACGATCTGGGGGAAGACCCAAGGACTATCCTGAAGATTGAGGTAGGACTTTCCTCTAAAACTTTTATACTTATCAAATACATGACGCTTTGTCCCAAAATTTGTAATCGTAACGTTCTACAAAATTTCGACAAAATACATATCAAAATATTTGGCAGAGACCCATGTTGTTCCCAGTTCATACAGTTCTTGCTCGGCGAGTTGCCATTAGGAGATGAAAAGTCAGACAGTGCATCTAAGGGGCATAGGAACAGAATGTCATACGTTTGTAACGTAACGTAACAAACGCCTTAATTTATGTACTTACTTTCTATATCCGAAATTTATTTTTATAAGTTCAGCCCACAGAGCAAAGTGTTAACTATACAACACCTTCTGCCAAATTATGCAGTTTATTTACACCGTATACTTGTGTATTTTACATTATTCTCCCAGCAAATAAAAATCACTGCCCTAAACGTCACTTACTGTTTGGTTCTTACAATGGGCACAGACCGTGTTCTCTGTGAGTCAGAAACTGAGTTCGTACAGATAACTAATTCAAATCGACATCGTTCCTCAAACGTCCTCTCGTCACACAAGAAGACCCAAGGCAAGTGTCACTGTAACAACTGTCACTTTGTCAATCCTCGTATGGCTAACATGCCAACTACTAGGAATAAGCTGAGGTTTCTATTTAAAACTAAAATAAAAATATATTACACTCGTAATAAAATTTCCCATATACTAAGTGCCTATGCGTATTCTGTCTAAACGTTATGTTCACTGAGAAAGGAAAGAACTACTTAAATTTGTGTCTAAATAGTAACATTACAGTTCACTAATTTTAACGAGTAATCACGATACGCAAATGCTCCACCTCAAAAACCCTTCTTCACTGTGGAGGGAGGAGGGACAGAATCATAAAATGGTAATTTGATTGAAAGAAGGAAAATCGTTTTATTACAGCAATTCACAAATAGATTATTAATCAGATTATTTTGCAGCAAAGAGGTAAATAATTTGTTAACATCTGCAGTAGACTGTGTCATCAGGAAACAGACTGAACGGAAATCCCTCTACTGCTGCAATCTGAGACTCGAAACTTGAGTCTATGATAGGTTAAGACATCGTTATTTTCACAGATGTAGTGTTAGCTTCAAGGAAGAAGGTCGAGGTCAGCGGCACATTCTGCTTAGAATACGTACTTCTACATCGTTTGACAGAAAAATCAAGAAGCCGACTGTCCTGCGGACGTGATGCAGTGCAGTTTTATATCTAGTTACTGTTTGCCTTCATATTTAAGGGTCAATTACCGCAGTAAAAACTTCAGCTCTGGCAATAAAAAATTCTTCTGATTAAAAATATTAATTTGTCAGTTTTTTTACAGTTCGTTTTCCTACAGTTTCAGTAGTGCTCCTCCAATTATTCGATGCAAATGGACAGTCATTAACAATATACTGTCATTTAATTACACTGCAGAATCATTTCATGTACACGATCATCGTATGCAGGCAACTATATGCCCTCTCCGCCTTACTGTTTTCATCTCTTTCTTGTTCACGCGAAATTCCGTTCAAAACGAAAAACTTGTTTCTTGTAGTGTATTCTCACATCCCTCGTACACGTTTGCTCATTCCCCTATTTTTTTATTCGATGCTTCAATTATTTGTGGTATCGTGTCAGTGACAAACCATTAAACTACAGCAGTAGTAAGTTAAGTCTTCCTTCCTGCAGGTGTCGTATTCCACTAACTCAGTTCCTCATCGTAGCAGAAACAAAGCAGGGAAACTTATCGAAAGGATGCTTTCCTTTGTTTCCATATTTCATATCCCACTACTCCTTGTGGGCCCCAAAATCTTGCACTCTTTTTTGTTCGCTCACAATATACTTAAATCGTGAGTATACTTCTTATAATCAGTTACTGAATTTAGTTACGTAATCGCTGTCACAGAAATTGGGCAAATACAAATAAGAAAAACTCGCGACCAAAAGAATTGTAGAATGATGGCTTTAACGATGCCAGAGGAATATCAAGAAACAGGGAAAACGAAGCGTGAGTCACATCAATAAGAATTTGCTAATTAAAATGCGCAAACATTACGACTTAACGCTACTAACCTGAGCTATAAAATACAGGCTATAAGTTCATTTGTAAAATAAGAGTAATTAAAGGGGTACTAAATTTAGAACATAAATATAAACGCAACTCAGCGTGGCAGCATGCAATGTTCTTTTAGCAACACGAAGTAACGTTATTTCCAGAAACAGCTGGCAAATTAATTCTGCTTCAATAAAGTGAACAGTAGTAATGTTATTCAGTTGACGTGAAATAACAAGCACGTGCGTACGTTTCTCTGTATCATTCACTTGGACTGCAACAGGACTTCTTTTAATTCAAGAGCTCGTCTACATCATCTAACACTCAGTATCTCATCCCACATCCCCTTAATCCGATTTCACAAGCTGACACGTCTCGAAATTTTCCTCCCACCCCATTTTAGCCCTTGTTCATGCTTCAGCATCCTCGCCCAATTGTTATTCCAGGGAAGTCAACTCACAACCCTTGCAAAGTTGTTAATCCAATCCCAGAATCGTGTGAAGCATTTCTTTGATGTTGCGGAGGTAGATACACTGCGATGGCACGAAATGTGGTTATTAAATCCTGGCCTCTACTGCGTCATATACAGGGAATGTACGGCTTCTCATTAATCTCACAATCGATATGTACTTCAACTTCTACAATTTTGCGGTCTACTCTGGCAATTATTTACGATAAACGAGAAACAGACCAATATCGAAAATTTTACTCGAGAGACCTAAAGCGAAAAGATAATTTGGGAGAACTTGACGCAGATAGGAATGTACTATTATATTCTATCTTGAAAAAATAGGAGGTAAGGGTGTGGGTTGGCGTCTTCTGGCTGAGGATAGAGACCAACAGCTGATCTTTGGGAACATGGTAACAAATCTTAAGGTTACATAAAAATTTCTCGAGTAACTTCAAGACTTTGGCTTATAGAGACGAATTCTCTCCAATCCAGTCAGCGAATTATATGTCTCAAAAGTTCCTTTAACCCTGTCTATCGATACTTTCCCACATTCGTAAGATGGTTCCCAAGATTCCAAGTTGCCACTACATGCTTCTCATGTAGCCCTCCCGACTTAAATCTAGTAGTAACCAATTTCATGTTTTGTTTACATGTAAAATAACCACTGCCACCGGGTAATAACCCAATTGCAGTAAATATATATATTCCATGTGCGTTTGACTAACAGGAATAACTCAGCATTCGAGAGTAGTGTGTCTGCTGTCTGTCTGTCTGTTTATCCTTCTATGTATCACGTACTGTTTGTAAATTGTCGGACCGCCTGTGTCTCATCACAAGTCTATCAATCCAGTGTTTCAGCTATCGAAACTTTGATATTTCCAGAAACAAATGTAATGTGATGTGCTACAAAACAACCAATACATTCTATGAACGAGTTCACTGTACTTAATGATATCGATAAAATAAACAGGTATAATATTAGACCGTTAAGTTAAACTTTGAAAGGAGGTCAGAAAGACCTAGTTTATAACGCCGAATGAGACTTTAATCCAGAACATTCGAAGATTAAATCAAGTGGCATAATATATTAAGATTCAATCCGTAACGCACAGAACACTATATGCTTGCACTGGGAAGACCAACGCGTTAATGTTGTACAGCGCATCAATCGATATTTACAGCTGTTTACGGTTACAATTATATGTAACACATAAACACACTAGGTGGGCAAAATGAAGAGTTCTTAGAGCTAAATCAGGCCACAATTGAGTAACCTCTAGGCTCTTAAGGGCCGAGGTGATATTATTGTTCCTACCATACGGCAATCCACGTGGATTTCTTTCACTGTCTTATTAAAACACAAAAAATCACTGTAAATAAAATCCAGTAGTAATAGTATTAGTAGTAGTAGTAGTGGTAGTAGTAGTAGTAGTAGTAGTAATAGTGGTAGTAACGGTGGTGGTAGTAGTAGTAGTAGTGGTATAGTGGTGGTGGTAGTAATAGTAGCGTAGTAGCAGTAGTTGTAATAATAGTAGTAGTAGTAGTAGTGGTGATGGTGGTAGCAGCAGCATCAGACACAATTTTAATTAATTTAGGAAAGAGTGGGTTTATTTACAGATTATCGAAAGAAGTTAAGAGGCATTAAGTGTTCTGTCGGTTGTCTTCAAAGCAACATTTTCTCCCAAGTTCTTGTATATCGTATGTTGTGTGAAATAATAAGAACAAGAGTGATCACATGTGATGAAACTAGATATCCTGACACATGAAGACTTAGTTCTGTATCATCCTTCTCAGAACGGGTTATAAAACAGTACTACAGTTAACAACACTGCTGCATTTTGCAAATCACACAAGGGACATTCAAATTTACGTCGAACCGCAACTGCAAGAGATGAATTACATGAGGGCGGAAATGTTCTCGGGTGTTTCTGCAAACTGGCAGTACGACTCGGCAGATTACACGGCTAATATGTCAGGTCTATTACGAACCATGAACTGGTTTAGGAGTCTGGAAGTACACTTGCAATCTAGAAGTGACATATGTAACTACAGATAAGACGCCATGCAGTACTGTAAATGGGGACCGCGTCGCATGACGCCACATGCCAGGGGGCAATAATCTTGAAAGTTAACAACCAGTAACATCATATATCACACGTAAGGTACCTACTATTCATCGCCGATAATGACCGTTAAATCACTGCACTTAGATTCTGAGTGAGGTCGTTTTCGACTTGCAACTTACGTCTAAGGCCGCATATAATAAGAATTAAAAGGACGGTGCGTGTCTGTAAATATGGTTTAATAGTTTCAGGACTGTGAAAGCGCAGACTTTTTAAGGTCTCACAGAGAAATGAGAATTTAATGAGTAGAATTACAGATCCAAGAAATATGCGTGTTTTGGAAAAGAAATAGACATGCGAAATTTCAGGTTTTCACAGCGGTTTTTGAAGACGCAAGTCCACTGGGACTTAAGACGTTCCGATTCGTACAGCTGCACATATTTCGAGAATCTTAGTACCTAACATCTCCACGATGAAGCAGCCAAGCACCAGTTTGTCCCTTAAATATTTAGAAAATAACACAGGATAAATCTTTGATAAATAAGCTTTTAGAATCGTCTTCTGTGTCATAGCAATAGGAAATGAACCAAACACAGAGTGCGAAATTTATGAAACAGATAAGTCTTTTTGCGAAAACAGCAATATAAACGATTACATACATTATTAAAAGAAAAAAGTTTTGAAAATTTGAGGTTACATATGGAACATGTACAGCGGTTAATCTGTTACATGAAATTGTGAGCAGAAATGTAACACGTACTTGAAGGGAGTGGTAATTATTCCGTATATATAACACTTTCTGTAACAGTGAGAATCATTTAATTTTTCTATACGTGCTTTTATGTGTTTCACAACATTATAAAAAATCATACCTGTATTTCACAACATTATCACAATGCGCATCTCTGTTTCAAACCATTATCACAATACACACCTGTGTTTCACATCATTATCATTACGCACACATGTGTTTCACATTACCACGATGCACACCTGCACTTCACATAATTAACATAATGCACACCTGTGTTTCACATCACTATCGTAATGCACACCTGTGTTTCACATCACTATCATGATGCAAACCTGAGTTTCACGTCATTAACACAATACACATTTGCGTTTCACATCATTATCATTATTCACACCTCCGTTTCACATCATTATAAAGCACATCTGCTTTTCACATCATTATCATTATGCACACTTGTGTTTCACATCATTATCATTACGCAAACATGTTTTTCACATTACCATGATGCACACCTACGTTTCACATAGGAAATATAATGCACACCTGTGTCACATCATTATCAGAATGCACACTTGTGTTTCGCATCATTATCATTATGCGCATTTGTTTCACATTATTGCGTGTATAACGCACACCCGTAAGTTATATATCATATCGCATCACATCATATCATATCACATATCATATCGCATATCATATCATATATCATATCATATCATATCATACTATATTATATTATATTATATACTAACGTTATTCTTCAAATTATTAATTTACAGGATTACATTTACTGACTTTTATGTGATTTTCGCTTGCTGGCGTCAGTCTCCTGATTCAGTAGCTACCTGTTGCGAAACGTATCGTTATCAGCATCACGTTCTACGAGTTGACAGAAAGAAAATATACCATTTAATACACTGTAACCTGTCTCTTTATGTGTTTATTTTTATACCACTTTGCTTGTGAGTAAGTAACAATACGTGGCCTGAAACAGAATCTCCTTGCGGAATAAACAAAAAGCATTACAAAACAGAAGATTGCGTGGGAGATATATTATTTTTCTTAATTTTCATCTTAGGCCTAAACGGGGTCACTTGCCTTCGTGACTGTGCATTTGTGACAATAAAGCGAGCAGATAATACGGAAAGAGTACATTTTTAACATTTGAAGTCATAACATAATTTTTATAAACACTTATCTTCATTAAGGTTTTATTGTGCGTTCTCAAAATGTAAAAAAAACAGAACGTCTTAGAACCCTTGAATTTTAATTATCTGAAAAATAATATTCAAATTTTGAACTAGAATGCAGTGGAACAAACACACGTAGCACGGTGAGTTATAGCTGAGAGTGAAATTACTGCTTGTAGTGTTGAAACTCAATGTGAAAAGAGTCTGAAGGCAAAAACTGTTCATTATAGCAGCTACAGTTCGGGAATCAAGTTTTCGGTCCCAGATACTGAGGAAATGTATGGGAAATGCAGCAGCATAGCTCAGTCTCTAACTGCCGTGTACAAGTCCGTTGTTCACGCTGGCATGCCTTTTGATAATCGGGTACAATTCGAATTATATTCCTTTCCTTAACAAAACAAAACATGCCACTTTATACGTTTAAGTTTCTTATGTCCGTGACGGAGGCAAAGTAAAATGTTAAAGGTAAATCAGTCTCGTTACAGGTCTGGAGTGGCCCAGAGAGTTCCAGGAAATTAAGGTTCCCAGATTACATGACAACGAAACAGGAAGGTGGTAAGATTGTAAGCCGTAAGCACCGGCCGCCTTTACCCCCAGGAAATGTTCCTGGTACTCATTTCTGTCAGAGGCTGAGTCGACCTCAGAGCCACAGTGCGATCAGAAGGATTTTATGTCAATGAAAAATTCCAATGACACCAGCTGGGATCGAACCAGCGACCTTCCGATTCGTAGCACAGCACCTTAACCACTGTGCCACCGCGGTCCCCGTTGGAGGCAAAGTAAGCATTCTAAACCTCGCTATTTAATTAGACCGTGATACAACTGATTTCCCGAGACGATTACTCGCCGTAAAAGCTTCAGATCTTACAGGAATAAGAATTTAATTCTCCCTCAACCTCTCACTCACTCCCTCGCTCATTCACATTTATATATCAACTTCTCCTTCCATAGCTAGACCTACACCAGTACTGTCACACAGTAGCACCTAATTTTCCTGTCTGGCTCTATAATATTCACCCTCCTCTCCACACCAAACCCTTTCAACTCCCTTCTAAAACCCCTAGCTCCTAGCCACCGCACAACCCTTAATTCCCACCCCTTCAGTCGGCGACGAGGTTGGAATAATAAGCTTGATGCGATTAGCTTAGATGACAAGCAAAATATGTCGCGACGGAATTCAGTGCTGACCAAGCTGACGGCAGCCCGCAGTGGGAACAGCTCCAGGCTAAATGAGTGGATGTGAGATGAAGAGGTACGCTCATTATACAGTAGGCAACCAGCATTACTGTAGCGATGTGTATGTTGCATATATGTGGATTTGGGAATTAATGTGGCTAATTATGTGCGTCAAATCGTTCCTGCTACGTGTAAACCAACTTAAGAATCAACTAGAAAAGTTAAGATATGTCGTCGTCATCATCATCATCATCATCACATCAGTGCTACAGCCTCGTTCCAGTCTTGACAACCCCGACGACGCATCTCTTGCAGTTTCTTGACACGAGTTGTTTTCCAGTGTAAGGGAGTCAGTCTCTCGCCAACCGGACTGGTGGATCAGGCCTCCGTATTTATGTCCCCTGGAGACAGTGTGGTCCAGCTATACCCCCAAATTTTGGGTATCAATTATAGTCGCCTCTTACGACACTCATGGACTGCGTTGGGGCTATTCTTGTTCCCTGCCTCAACACGGTAAATTTTATCTAGTTAACAAAACTTTCTTCTACAATAAACCTGTTTAAGGCTAAACGTTCTCACACACGGAAGGGAAGGAGATAAATGGATTGAATTCCTCATTAAATTCCTTAGCTCTCTTTCAGATGTAATTTGCAGGCTACCAGTGGCGATTATTTCGAAACAGAAAATGCCGCAACCGGAATTTTAAACAAAAATCTATCAGGTTCTGATAAAGAAAAATGTGAAAAATGTTTCATAATCGCTCAAATTTAAGCTCTTATTTTATTAAAAAAAAACTCTTAAGCTACTCAGATGAAATCTTTCACACGAATACAAGTCACTGACAAATGTTTTCTAGTTTTCTTGTTTTGACACTGTTTCACTACACAGTCGGATTACATTCCGCTGCATTATGGCAATTCGACGGTCATGTTAAACGTAGCATGATGTTATCATTATTCAAAAGGTCATGAGAACATTATTTATAAATGAGCAGGTTCGTATTGCTTCAATTCGCCACCTTTATCATAACACAAACCCGACTTTTTTACATAAATTCAGAGTGAATTTAATTCTTTACTTCTTCTTACCACTTCTAACAAATTATAACTTCACAATTTGCAATGTAGAATTCACTTTTATCATACGTACATGGCATCACATTCATATAAATTTATTCCAACTGGAGTGGGAGCTGGCACCCTTTATGGTGTGGTACACAGAATATGTGTGACAAACATAGCCAAATACAGTTCCCTTTTAAGAATTCTGTGGGCAGTACAAACACTACAGAGTGGAATGTGGGACAAATTTTAACACATCCGCCCACGTTGCAGTTACAACATTATCGTTCGGCGCAACACGCTGTCCTGCATCTATAATATATTATGTTCATTTCCTAATATGAACTCAAAAATGACATTTTTTTTCAAATATTTTTGTTCTCAGTTACAAATACGTCTGCAAAATCTTATGGTTAATGGTTATAGGAAGGAGACACTAGAGATTTACTGCATGGCACTGGGGTAGATGAACAGAGCTTTTCTGAGTCACAACATTCCGCTTCTTAAGAGCACAAATTCCGATAAATATGGACGATTCTCATAACACATCGCATCAGCGTTATGCCACAGCTGTCAATTTCTTGCAAAGAGTAACAATCACCTGGCTGAAGAATGGCGTCGTGTTGTTGGAGCGAAACTAAAGATATTTGCGTTATGGGGGGGGGGAGCTAATCACAACAAGAACCATTTCAATTATGCTACTGTACTTTGAAACGGACAGATAAAACATGTGAACTACAGTTTATACTTCAACTTGAAATATAAGTAAGACGGAAAAATTCAAGGTAACGACCAGAATAATTTAAATTATTGTCTACAGACAAAGTACGTTTGTCGCACTAGTAAAAATAAAATAGAAATACAATACCAATACAGCTGCCGAACAATAGAGTTATGTAACAAGAAGTTAGCTTCAGAGTCCTGCTCGATATTTCGTAAACATCATAAAATCGATGCTATATTAATGAATACGTAAGAACGCAATTATCTGAAGTTCTATCAACTGATGAGATTTACAAATTTCTCTGTAATGGTTAGGCAAGGAGCACTTGCTCTTCGCTTGCCTCTTCTGAAATGTGTCCTTGTATCTTTGTATCTTTCTGCTATGCAATTAGTGAACGTTTGGGAATCTGTCTTTGTCAGTTTTATTGATTTGGGTTAAAGAGTTTTCTCTGTAATCACATACACGGCCATTTACTGAATAAATATTTACTTTTCATCTCCATCTTCGTGTTTTAATTCTGTGCAACCAGCACTATCCCATGACACTTGTGAAAATATAATCTCTTCTCATGAATTTTATTCCCGCCACTTCAAAGTGATATTCGTCTTAATTCTAAACCCAAGTTTAATCTCCAAGTTCACGGAGCAAAATCCTCTTTAAGACGCTCAGGTGGTCAAGAAATTCCCAACCAAATATGGGATCTAAATGTTCAGTTCGAAACTTGAAAACGTTTTGAAAATGTTGCTTCCTTTAAGCGATTTCAGTTTAACACAAAATATCTATTTGTAAAAACACGCGAATTCTGACGATATTGGCTACGTAAGACACCAAGAAATAAGATTTCAATTTACACCGAAATTTCATCGCCAACCAGTGACAGCAGTAGCCTAAATCTACAATATTTGCAGTGCAGCAGTTTTATATGATTAATACTCATAATCTCACCTTTATCCTTATTTTTATAGCAGCCTGGAATTAGACCGTACGTGTAACTTCTGATGATGCAATTACAGAGATCACAGCTTAAAGTTCTCGTTACTGAAATTCTCTATTTTAAAAATATATTTATTTTATATACTGACACCTTAAACATTTATAATCCTCCAGTTTTTCCATACAGAAGATCAGAAAAATATTTTTATGTCACTTACCAGGTGACAGTATGGTGTATAAAGTCGTGCTTCTTTGGTAGGACCTCTGAAAACCCAGACCGAAAGTTGAGTCTGTTATCAGTGTCCTAAATATCTATGAGTTTTACACTTCGTCTTCAGGAACCAACAGGCATAACATGAAATTTTAATTCCTGTCCCTTTTAGCTCTTAATGACGTATTACCTCGCCACGAGGACCCTTCATCATTTATAATAATCTACATGAAACAAAAACGTTTGGGAGAACACGCGGAATCTCTCTTGTTTTAATTTAACCATCGTAACATTCTCCATTCCTTTGAAAAACAGCTTATAAAAAGAAGTCCATTAGAGGAGATTAACTGAAATAGTACTGATACTGCCTGGGTGGACGGAACTGGAACCGCAGTCCAACTAACGCAACGGCTGAGTTCAAAACCACAGAAAAGAACTCATATATAAATAATACCAACTAGAATCACAGACACTCCCCATAACAAACTTAAATCTCAACCATAAACTAGGCCAGCTGTTCCAAACTGTACTTTACTTAACCCTTCGGCACTGACAATGGTTTGTAGGGGATCTGCGGATGTCACATCTAATGGCGAATTTAATTCAACAAAATTCTTGAAGCATCCTTGTAACCTTAAAGAAATAGATAATTGTTCCATACATTGAACTAATACTGCCTTAAGTAAACTATCCTTATGAAAGCCCTGCAGAGGGGTGATTCAGAAACCAACAAACAAAATTAATCACACGATATTTCATACGATATTTCGTGAGCATGATTAGTTTTCTTTTTTTTAATTAGATGAACATCTACGTGTTCCTCAGCACTCAAGATTTTAATTACGGCGTTTTGTTTCTCCGGGCACAATTCAAGACTTTGTCAAAATCAAAAAATTTTGACGGAAACAAAACATGCAATTTGTGAAGAACATGAACCATTCCATTACTCGACCTCTATTCAAGCGATGTTACCGTTCTTTAGTTTTGCGCCACTGGACTGAATGTCAATGTGCTACCGTAATTATCAAGCACTGATTCCAATTGCGAAAGGCACCAGATGGAATTACAGCAGAGGACAACAACCTGGGGTTTCTTGTTGTGAATCCTCGATGGAAGGAATGGATTTGAATTTTATACAAGCGTGAAGAATAAAAATATTGTTGAGACAGTCACATCAAGACGGAGGAGATGGGTGCAGAATGTGGCACGCATGAAGAAGGAGGTTTGGTGGGGAAATATGACGGAAAGCGACCACTTGTAATAAAAAGACATAAATTAGAAAATAGAATTACAATAGATCTTAATGTAATAAGATAGTATTGCGGAGGTTGGATTCATATGACTCAGGACAGGGACCAGTGACTGGGCGTTTGTCAACACGATAATAAAACTTCGGGTTCCAAGTTGCGCGGAAAATTAGCTTCTGGAGAACTCCACCTCATGACACAGTTAGCTAGCCATACAGAAAAACGGGGCGGTAAAACTTTAAATTCGATGACGACCACTGCTTTCTAACTCCTTCCAACTCTTTCATCACTTCCACATTAATCACGCGGCAATTGTAAGTCTCCCGAAATAAACAACGTATGAGTCCATAATATAATAAGGAGAGTTAGAAAGACGGACAGACACAACTAGATACAGAGATTGCAGAGAGAGACGGATGGACGGACGGATGGAGAGGTGGTTCGACAGATGAGTAGAGACAGAGAGACAGACAGGCCGGCGGGTGGGTGGCCGGAAGGACGTACGGAGAGATGGACAGGACGAGCAGGCGGACGAAAGGACGGACAGACGGGCGGGCGAGCGGACGGACGGACGGACGGAAATATAAAAAAGTAACAAATACAGCGTGTGTGGACAATACTGAACGTTGGGCTTGTTCGCATTCCTAAGGAGTATCTACTGCAGCCATTCTGTCCTTCCGTATTGTCTGTACGCATGTAAGAGCTGAAGAAATTCTCAGGTATTTTCATGAAATTTTGTTTTGAAAAGTTTTACGAAAATATCGAGCCTTTTAGCTTAACTTACAACTTCAATTATTTCGCGCAAAAGAAGCCGGGGATTAAGAAGTCGGTAAAATAACTAGATCGAAGGCTTAGCCATCGGAGGTTCGATTTCCGATAGAAGCAAAGATCTCCAAAACTACAATACCGGCTCTGGAGGCCACCCAGCTTCCTATTAAATGCAGGGATAAAACGGCCGAGCCATGAAGTTGACCGCTCAGCTACGAACAGTGTCGAGGTTAAAAATAATTGGAGCTCTACCACAACTTCTCCAATACGTGTTCAAGGTGTGAACATGAACAATTTTAAAATTGCTTTTTTTATGTAACGAACTGCGCAATGGGATGGTCACATCAGAGTTCGCCTCTCTACTCTGGGCATATAGTGCTCCCAATTCAGCTTCGGGTCCACAGGCAATCTATGAACATAAAACCTGACCTCATATCATTCCAACTGCATATACCAGCCAGTTTGTGACTTCCCATTACTCTTGTAAGAATACTAGCATACAACGTCACCGGAACTGCGAATCGGTTATAGCTTCTGTGGTAGAGTAGGGAAAAAGCAGATCCTGATGTAATGTTTGAAAGCAGACTGTTCGCACCCTTGAATATATAAACAGATTTAACACTGTAACACTGCATTTTTGCCTATAAAATGTGTTGTGACACATGATTCTCACATGGAGATTATTTTTACCTTACACGGTGTTCACTGGCTGGTGTTTCTGATGGCAATCGCATTTTGTTCATTGTGAGGGAGGAACTGAATCTTTGTATATAATATACAGATTAATTCGAGTCTACAGCACTGCGGAGGTCTGGGTTCGATCACGGGCCAGTCCATGCAGTAATTGTGATGGACATGGTACTAAGACAGGGTCTGCTCTCAGTAATTCTATTCTACTCCGTCAGTATCATTCCGCCGGTGCGCGATACTGTTCTGACTAGAAGGACAGATGGGAGAAACCTGGGAACCTTTAAACAAATCAATGATCTTTTGCATAATGGAAAACACTGGAAAGGGAATTAGACAACGTTTTTCAGTATTCGAAGTTCTAAATTAAGTGGGACATAAAAATCTGCTTTCAAAGGCCGGAACGATTAATTACAAAAAAAAGTTGGATCAAGCAGTCTTATAATTCTGTTAAATTAGTGTATACACAGACTGTGTCACGCAGCAACCTTACGTCCAGAAGCGGTATAACACAGAGTGCCCAAAATTATAGAGCAGATTGTCTGACGTACACTTCCTCCGTTTCGTAAACTCACATCAACGTAAATTGCGCTTACAGTGTTACATGCAAACGGGGGCCGTGGAAGGGGGTGGGGGGTGGAAGAGCTGAAGGCGAAATATTAAAAGAGTGTCTTCGAGTCCAAACAACACAAAGAATTCAGGATTTTTTTATGCCGTTTTTACCTAAACCGTAAAAGCACTGAATACCTTAATGCCTTTTCAATGTTACGTTGTGTTTCCGTCGCAACACGCACGCACACACACACACACACTCCTCCTCCTCCTCCTCCTCCATCTCCTCCTCACTTCGAGTACCACCATTACCATCCCTTGAAATCACCACAGACTTTGAGTTTTTGCTTTGATCTCGGCTTTCACATCGGACGCTGAGAAGAAAAGACTTTTACCTATAAATGTTGTATATAGCATATACGAAACTGAAAGTGAGGATTATGGGGACACGGTCCCTTTGTTGCCTTATATAATAAAGCTGTTCCGTACCACCATACTATGCTTTCACTGTCATGTTGTATTTTGTTGACAGACGCTACGTATAAATAATTCCGATTCAAACAGATCCAATATGTACAAAAAAAAAACCTTCCAAAAATTAATGTTACGTTAATTTATCCCCTAAAACACTGAAACGAACCTATACTAGATTTAAGAATTCAGTTTCTACTTCGCAGAAAACATAATGCTTTTCGCCAGAAAGACAAAAGTGCTTAGTACTGTGTACGGAAATAGCCGGCGGTATGTTGGGACTTCTCTGGACAGCGTAAATTTACTGCGTGTGGGAGACAGCAGCAGCAAGAGTGACCACTCGGATTTAAGCGACTATAAACTTCATATTCATAGTCACTCATTCCAGACATTCCTTGACGCAGTGGTAAAAATATAAAGAAAGAAAAATCACATACATCCCATTTTGTAACAGTTTTTTTTTTCTCATTCAGTCTATATTTCACCACAAGCCGTCCTCGAATATTGATCGGCCAGTGCGAGATGAACTTAGAATCCATACGCAATTACTAAATCCTAAAAAGCGTATCCTAGTATTCTAGTTGTGCTTGATGGTTTTATTTTATTTTAATAATATCAATAACGTCATCGCAATGGACTCCGACCTGAATACTTGTTTGCCTATGTGTCTTCTTATATGAAATCATGAAAGAAACTAATAAGTAGGTGCCCGTATTTTTCTTTCTGAACGTATGTCTGTCTGTCCGCTGTGTTTCATTTCCTAAATGTCAGAACTGATTCTCCTAAGTGGCGCATAGTAAGAGCTGAATACACACTGGAAGAATGTCGAGCTATAAGCGGACCTCACAACAAAATAACAAACTTCAAAATACACGATGTGTCCCGTGCAGCATTTTTCTTGTGAACAGACTTCGGCTCTACAAATAACTACCCGCACAGGCTACTATTATTACTGCTATTACAGTGGCAACTATATTAACTAAAAGTAGAAATTCCGTCTAGTTAAATCTGTCGAACGCAATATCAATAGTGTCTTGTTTGTAGCTGTTGACTTGCTGATAATGACATGCAGGCAGGTGCATGATCTGTCCTACCAATTCACCTACCTGGATCTAGTGGCTCATTATCCCTTGCCATCAAGCCAAAAGTTCGTAAAATTTTCGCACAGTCGCCATATCGCCATTCCACACTGTACGCAAAATTTACAGTAACAAAAGATATTTCTCAAACATTTCAGGGCTTTAAATAAAATGGCTCTTTTTTTCCTACAACCCCAAGAACACGACCCCGCCATGTTGCCACTACCGATTAAAGTAAATTAAATAGTACAATTTGTGATGGCCTTCCGTGGCAAAAAGTTTACAATAAAGTTCACGAAATTTGGTCCTTATGCGAAAGTGTCAGTGAAGGATAGAAATACGCACACAGATCACAGCACAGTACAGCACGGCACGGCACAACGCTACACAGTACAGCACGGCACGGCACAACGCTACACAGAACAGCACGGCACGTTACACAGCACAGCACTATACACGGCACAGCGGCACAGAGCGCGGCACGGCACAGCACTACACAGCACAGCACGGCACAACGCTACACAGCGCAGTACGGCACAACGCTACATAGTACAGCACGGCACAGCAGTACACAGCGCGGCACGGCACAGCACTACACAGAGCAGCAATACACAGCACGGCACAATGATACACAGCACAGCACGGCACAACGCTACGTAGTACAGAACGGCACAGCGGTACACAGCACTACACAGCACAGCACGGCACAGTACTAGGCAGGACAGCACAGCGAATCCCGTTCGCCCACTTCCCTTCTTTTCCTTAAGAAACAAATATGGACTGAAAGATGCTCTATTACATAATTATTTCATAGTCCAAACTTATTTACTCCTCTTTCCTGTCTAATTCAGCAAACAATTATATTTTAGGTAACAGAATTTTTTAAGAGAGTCGGAAGATTTCAGTCAGCATATTAACTATGCTACGGCCTCGACAAAGTTAGATTTCAGGTAAGTGGAAGGAGTTTTCTCTTGTCCGCAGCATCCAGGATCTTTTTGAGACCCACTCAGCCTTCTATGCAACAGGTATAGGGCATCCTGCCCATGGAGATAAAATGGTCACAGCTTCAAGCAATCACTTACCGCTACTTCACGGTTCCTCACTCTGCAGTATGCCTACCACCACTGGCACACCAAGAGGACTTAAAAAATCGAAATATAAAGGGCTAAAACTGTAAACAATAAACAAAACATAAACCACATATTGTTGCTAGTAAGCAGTATTGCTACCAACATTCTATAACTCATCCCCGCTGTCAGTCTTACCAATTATGGTTTATTTATTTAAATATAAAATGTACTGCTAGCACATTCAAAGTGTTAAATTTGATCTAGTGGCAAGCCAGCGAGCAGGTCTGAGAACTCATGCTCCGTCTAGTGCAGTGTTCAACAATGCTCGGGGCTATATCTCCGCTCCCCCATATGTCTTCAAGGCACGGTGCTTAATTAAGCAACAATCCAAATAACATAAATACAAAAGGATTCTTCCATAAAGCACCGAATATCTAATGCCTTGCAATGTTATGTTATTTCTTTTCACACACAGACCCCAGCGCCCCCTTCCCACCGCAAGCAATCACGCACGCACTCCCACACACTAAAAGCATGTCCGTAAGTCCACTTTCGTCTCCAATGCAAGTATATTTTTCCGTTATCTTTCTTCAAAAGACATATCTAAAGCCATTTATCCACGGTAAACTATCCATTAACGTCACATTAAATGAAAGTGTGCGATCCTAAACGACAGGAACCAACATTACAAAAACACATAATTATTAAATCGGTTATGGTCTTTTGATCTTCCGTCTGTGTAGGATGGTCCCAACAGGGGTATGTCCTATCAATGGGCACACACAGGGGCATGTGGCAGGCCTGTGCAGAGACAGAAAAGAACTGTGTGGGCACAGGACCCGTCTGTTCTCAGACCCATTTCAAGCAAGGATGATTTGTTTCACGCTTTTCCATTAGGACTGCAGATATAAAGGCTAACATTAAAAAAGTTTCTTTAAATACGAATCTATTAATACTCCTCAGTAGGAAGACCTATATGTACTTCTGCCATTCGTGTTGTGTTTATCAACGTTCAATTCCAAGCTGCGTTCACAGTTCAAAACATTACAAGATGAAACTTAGTTCCCAACTGCGTCTGAACATAAGCACAAAATATTAGGAATTGTATTGTACAATTGTACAACAGAGGAACAGACGACTCATACGTAAAGAATCTGTAGACATAACAGCTCTTCCCTTCGGACACACCAATCGTTTCCAATCTCACTGACCATATTTTCTTTGTCAAGGTATTAATGTGTGATCTGGGGTTGTCATTACGACGGTATTTCTGTTAGGTAGGGTTCAGATGATGATATGAATATAAATATCAATTTTAGAGCGCAGTCGGTATAACCCGCTAGGCCTGGACGGTGGAGTAAGGTTTTCCTGGCCCATCCAGACCAACCCCAAGGCCCACTCAGCCCACTGTACAAAGAAAACTTGGTCTCTTCCTTGAGAACAAAGCGGTCGGAGCGTGGGGCGGATCACCTATTCCCTTCTAACTCTGGGGTTGAGTTTCGATAGAAGTACATCTCTGCCACCTCTCAGTGACTGCTTAGCACATAATGGGACACCCTTTACATTCACCACCTTAACTTTTATGGAGTTTGTATTTTAAAATAAATAAATAAATATATTTCGGAAACTGTGTCTGGTTTACGTCACCAGGTAGGGAAGTACGAGTGAGATGGTTTCGTTTGTTATGACTACGTTTAGTCCCAGCGCAACTTACGATTAAGCGCGAGCTTGGTTAAGCACATGTATAATTTTGCTTTTCAGAGAGTTAAGTATAAAGCGAAATTAAGTGTTAAAAGAATTTTGACTAGAAATCTCGAAAAGACATGACTACTTGAAAAACCTAGGTGCAGATGAGAGGATATTGTAAAACGGATTTTCAAGAAACAGAAAACGGGACTGAGGACTACATTAACGTGACTTTGAACAGGGTGTAACAGCGGACCTTAGAATATGACAGTCAATGGTTTCGACCCCTTTTGGTCCCGATGTATGTAGGCCTTTTGACAGGCCCTTTGTGCCAATGGCGGACCCGGAAACGCGGTCCCACGAAAAGTGAGAAATTCTCAGATCAGGTGACCGAATATTATCTCCTCAAAATGTCTGTTCCATGGAGTTCGTATCAAGAAAATTAATATCAAAATTATCATGCTAAGGAAAGAAATTTATTATGTTTTCTTTTATAAATTAATGAGCCTTAAAATGTACACACCAGTTAGCTAAATATCTCTAATTACATACTTGATTATAGCCCGCCAAGACGATTTTGGCGCAAACAGATACAGAAACACTATTATTATTATTATTACTATTATTATTATTATCATCATCATCATCGTCATAATAATAATAATAATAATAATAATAATCTCTGGATTATACATACGCAGACAAAACTTTTAATACTACTGTCCAAAATGTTTCTAGAATTCACAGTTTTGTTAATAGAAATGTATAAACAGGAGTGAACGAATGTTTTACAAATCTACAAGCCATGTTTAAGTTCTAGGCGCCAGAAGAAGGGTTATGTGGTGCATGTCCCATACTGGAGATACACAAATAATGGATGCAAACGTACAAAATTTATTCTCCACCGTGACGTCACGCCCGGGATTTTTGCACCACTGAATACAAACAAAACAATTCGCCGTTTTTTAATACTTACACAGACAGAAACGATTCTGAGCAGAGGAAAACGATTAGTTTATTCATACACAATATACATTATTGCTGGTGTTGTACGGCAGAGTGGACAGGTGACTGCACATTTCGCGACAATTCTAGCAGACGTGTTATTCAGTTTCTGATACCCGTTCGTAAATCCTGGCCCACCGAAAACGCGAAGCTATTATACGCCTATATTCGTAATTCAATAGCGTAATTCATAAGTGCACGCAAAATATAATACGAAAACCATGTGAAGGCAATTCTTCTTAAACTGCAGCTTATTTCTTGGCTTGTTTACCGGTGAACCTTCTAACAATGAGGGCAGACGCTGCCTCTGTGACCTACGAAGTTAAAGCCACTGATCTGAAACCTACGTGTGAATCCACCTAATGGATCGATGCAGCTTTGCCACAACCTACCTTATTATTTCAGTTCATTCCTCCCCCGTTAACTGCCTAACTTCACTACCTTTCCACTCAAACTTGCATTACTAGCTAGAGGAGAAGATTTAAGGAAAATTAGATCATAACATTATCTGTGCTTGATATTATTTCATGTTTAACAGCCAGTTCATATTTGCCTGATCTATCGAACAGGGGCGTCCAATTCTCGCATGCAGTCTAGTTGTGACTCACCAAAAATGTTTACACTTTACCAATGAAATATTTGTATTTTAATAGACATAAGCCTTAAAATCCCTGCACAAGAAAAAAGAATTTTTTTTGCGATGTTGAGTCAGTATTGTTACTGAAGAAGAACTCGGTTCGAATATTCACGTTTTCTGTTGTTACGCCATGTCGAGTGGTGAGTAATTACCGAAGGTTCGGAGAATTGTGTTGCTTTCGTCTTTCATTTCAAATAGACCATTACACTTCACTGGTAATTATTTAAGTCTGCACGGCCCAGCGTCTCAAAAGACTTGAATCTTTAGCAGCACCGTCGTTAGGTAACTTACATACCGCAAAAAAAACTCTAGGTCCTTGGTTTAGTCTTATGGAAAATATCTGTAGGACGCAGCAAAGAATGATTATCAAACTGCGTTCAAACATGCGGACCTATTTACAAATACAATTCTAAATCACTGACTGGTGTAAATTCTTGAAAGAAAGGGGAACTTTCTCGCATGAACTCGATACTTTGCATTGATGCGACTGCACCCTGACAGCCATACAAAACTGCACCAGTATGGTACTTCTTGGCTTGTGTTCCTCCGATAACATAATTAAAGTACACACGAACAGAAATTTATCAGAATTGTGTGCAATTGTGTAGTCACATGTTTTTTAATTTCCTGCACTAAAAATAATTACAATTTTGGACATCATTGCACACTGGCTAATTCATGCAGTTTGGTTCTCCATCCTTCCCTGCGTCAATTTCTTGATCCATCTCTATAACAAATTTTAGTTAATTTTCAAATTATTTCCGCTAAAACATTAAATTGCATCCCCTCTAGTTCTGCATGATATATTAACATAATAACGGACTTTCAAACGTCTCAGCCTTTTCATAAAGCATTAGAAGTAGGTTAAAGTACAGTTATTACTTCCATTACGGAACTATCGTTAACACAAATGATTATAAGTAATACAAATACGACCGAATACCATTCAATTGTATAAATTTCGTAACTGTTGATAAATCTTGTTTTATTCGTTTCATACAACGTTAAGGACGGAACTGTTTTTATCAAAATATTTAGATATATCACTATATTGATTACTCAAAAATGACTTATTATATTTTTGTCATTAGGCCCATATTTTTGTGCGTCGAGCTTCTAAGAAAGAAAACGAAGTTCGAAGGCACATAAACATTTCGGTGTAAGGAGAGTTTTTATGTATTTTCTTAACACAGATTCGCAAAATAAAAAAATAAATAAATTCATTCACAAGATTAATCACAGCGCTACAACTTAATTAGAAACTAAATAAATACACAAAGTTTAATTCAATAAATTGTTTCATTAAAAATTTGCTGTTTTCAAACATTTTACACTGTGCTTTACCAAAGAAAGCAAACTGGAAAATTGAAAACGAAAATCAATGACAAAATTAAACTCTAAATTAGAAGTGCGTAGAAATCACAGTGCTTCAAAAAATTCCAACCAAATCTATTCCCGGTCTACTTGCTTTTCCACCCAAGGTTCTGCTCTGTAATCACATTCAGGAGGGTTTAGTGAAACAAACAATACTCTCTCTTTGAGGTGTACACAGTGAAATTATTCACACAGTTCATGAACAATCTTAACCAACGAACTAAATAATTAAATCTCTTGAATTAGCAATGGAAAATGCAACAGCGACAAAACGAAGACCCAGCTCTGGTACCGAATTTGCAACACCTGAGCCCTGGTCATACTTGCCACAAACAATTTCAGTTTATCAAATAACAATTTTAATATCAACTTCGCACTTCCACGACAGTCTTCTTTCTTTCTTCCTTTCTTTCTTTGCAACACTATTCGAGTTACCGGTCAAATCAATCACAAATTAACCAAAATAAGACCAACAACATTAACAGTAGATTAGACATGGGTTAAACACCACAAACTTCCTACTGCACAGTTTTCTCAGTTTTCGAGTCATTCCATGCATTTTACACAATTATGATATTTTTGTTCAAACATACTTGTTAGCAATGCTTCATCTTCATATGACGTGGCATCTTCTTACAAAATAAAGAGAAACTTTTATTACTTGATATTTTAGCCTAGCACTCTAGACCAGCGACAATAGTTTTCTCTCCACGGTAAGAGACCGTGTGGGGGAAGGAGGAGGAGGAGGCGTAGTACGGATGTGAACCTCACGAACCTCACACCTCAATATAGTGCCGAGGCTAAGAATGATAGGATCGTGCTTCCACATCGCCAAATATCCTCATGGTACGGAGCTTAATGTAACCAAGGGACAACTCCACCCTTTCCCTACACCACATTTGAATCATATTACTTGTGCACATGTCATTATTTATATCATAATGTTTGGTATCTAACTGGCACTTCCTGCTCATGTAAACGAAAGCCGATATAAAATACGGTGACAAATGAACTATCTAACTGGCACTTCCTGCTCATGTAAACGAAGGCCGATATAAAATACGGTGACAAATGAACTACAAAATTGTAGCTGCAATAATTGTGTCACATTTTATAAAAAGTTAACCTTTCACTACTACTAGAGGTAACAGAACGTCTAGCGCGACCAGTCGCGTTAATTAGGAGCACAAATTCACGTTTTCGGAAAATCCTTTTTTTTTTCCCCAAAATCAGGGTTAGTGATAGTCCGAGAATATGTTGTCAGGTTCACAGTTACTTTCTCTTCAGTTATTTAATAATCACTGCATTGTCATGAATTGAAAACCCCAATGCTAGAATATATTAACATGGAAAATAAGGGCTAATTCCAAACATAACAACGGGGTGGCCATATTATAAAATGTGTTCAAAATGTTCTCCGGGTATTTCTACGTTTCCGTGTGTTATGGCTACCCGGTATTATCATAATCACTCCTCAACCCTTCAAAGTCTATTAGGAGTTACAGCCACCACCTAATATAGGATTAAGAAAATCTCCGTTTTGCCTATAGAATGTATTTACGGTAGGAGTTTCGTACAAATATCACAAGTGATTACTACCCTATTCTGTATCAATAAGCTGTCTTGGTTTTCATCTGTCTTCACGCACGTTGTTACTCTGCCCTTCTAATGAGGTGCCTATTTTAAATTAATCGAAATTAACCCCCTTGTTTTAAAGATTAACTAATTACTTTTTTTTCGAAATTATACACCCCATCAATAAACACAAATAAAAATTCCGCGGTCCTCATCTCAAACTACTAATTTTAACCATTCTAACTTCTTCATTTAAAAGTTACGCCCACCAGAAGGAGGAGCGGGTAAAGTTTGGGAACTTTGGAACAGGGTTTGGGAAACTTTCTTTAGGGCCCGTTTTCAAACTGTCTTAAAATTGCGTGCACGTGGGAATTTTGAAGAACAAAATAAGATCTTGATGTCTTCCATAATTATTATTAATTACTGCATTATTATTAATGCATATTGCAATTATAATGTAAAATGCATAGTATTATTATCACTTTTCTAATACCGGAGTGCTGATAAGTCCTTAGTCCGACCAGGAAGGAAACAAGATCGGAAGCATGTCAGGGGCGTGCGCGATTACAACAAAATCGAGACACGAGCTGTTATCAAGTTTCTTTTCCTGCAAGGCAAAGCGCCGAAGGAAATTCACGCCATTCTGACAGAAACATTAACTTCTTTCCTTCCTGGTCGGGCTAAGGACTTATCAGCACCCCTGTAAAGGTCTCCTCGAGGAATACTATAAGGAATAAAACTTGAAAGTAACTGGGGCTGTTACTACTTCCTGTTTGAAAAGAAGACTGCAAAACTTTCTGTCCAATGTCACGTATTCGCCCATTCACCGTCAGGCCGGCTACCCAATGATAATTATCCTGTCAGCACTTCGCATCGTTCCCGATTTGTGTCAAAATGTTTCACTCGTATTGTTATTTGGTAGCAACGCTAGATCATACACATTCTCTAGTCAGTCGGATGTGTGTGTGTGTGTGTGTATAAACACACACACACACACACATATATATATATATACATATATATATATATACATACACACATACACACGTTCTTCACAATAAAGAGTCGCTGGTCAGGCAAAAGAAAACATATTGGGACAGCAGTGAATGCCACATGCCAAAGATATCCTTCCGCGTGCCAATTTGGGCATGCGTGCAAATGCTTAGATAACCCTGCTGTACAAGTAATGTAATTCCCTTTTTCATCATCATCATCATCATCATCGTAAACATCAAGGATTGGACCCTTTGATCCGTTCCGTCTCCAGAGTTACAGCTGCTCGCGCCAACGATTCTTCGGTCTTCCAATTGTTCTCCTTCCTTGTGATCTGTAGTGGTATGATTTCAAAGGGATTCGGTTTTGTGGCATTCTTTGCAAGTGTGAAAGCCAGTTCCGTCTGTGTTCATCTATCTTGTCTAGTATGCCTGTAATCCGT
>Ga0123354_10001420_pt1 | contig 29070 bp, 24 predicted proteins | sample TergutLab28metaG_2_FD_97872 | JGI IMG/M metagenome (GOLD analysis project Ga0123354, IMG submission 97872) | Labiotermes labralis P4 segment gut microbial communities from Petit-Saut dam, French Guiana - Lab288 P4 | ecosystem: Host-associated > Arthropoda: Insects > Digestive system > Gut ... | reverse complement strand
CCTGTTTGGCGCGTTCTTCTGCGACTACGCGACCAAAAGTTTTCGATAACCCTTCAGTCTTATTCACTAAAGCACTATACGCGATTCCCATTGTTTTCTCCATTGCGATATTGTACAATATATCTCGCCAAGGCAAGCAAGGAGTCGTTTTTTCAGCGGAAATCAAGAAAAATCCGATCACCTTAAAATCATTGGAGGATCTCTGAAATGAAGACTATTTCATCGTTCGTGATTGCGGTGGCATTGTTGTTTGGGGTCATGATCGGCACGTCATCTATTGCGAAAGCGGATGACGTGGACACTGTGAAAAATGGTGTTTTGGACATGGACAAATCAACAACCCTTGGAAAAGCAGTTGGAGGGTATGATTTTTTTACAAATGTAAAATGGCAATCGGGTGAGGACAAACAAGGAAGAAAGTTTGTTTTCTTTGACGCAGAGTTTAATGATAAAGCATTAAACTCTGCTAACAAATTTGAAATTACATTCAATCGTGGAGGTGAAAATACTACTGCAAAAAATATAATCTATGTTGAGGGAGCAGGCACAGGTGACGGTATGTTGCAGAGTTATATGCTTATGTTTCACATGGATAGACCAGAAGAAGCAAAAGGACTCGGATGTTTTAAGTCATATGTAACATCAAATAAAATAAAGTTTACAAAGATTACATATCACAAACAATTTGTCTTAACTAGTGATGGAGGATTTAAACCTGGTGATTCTGTAATGTCATTCTACAACGGTTTGCTTGGTGACGATTCTACTCCAATAGTGCAGTACAAAAATAGAGAGATGTTATCTCTTATTTACAAAAATGAAGTTCCTGATTTCAATGATGTAGTGATACATATTCTTCGTGATATACTTTTTAAAGATTGTATGGGCATCAAAAGATAATAAAAGTATGACACTCTCTGCTCTTGTAGTATGTACTTAATGGGTAGAGAGTGTCATATTCTAACGTCACACAGGACAGTCAAGGAGCACATTATGACGGAAACTGTTCAGATTGCTGTCTATGTTGCGATAGCATCACTCGTTACGCAGTTAGTCGTAATCTCGATTCAACATTACTTCAAAGAGAAAGAGGAGTGTAGAGCAGATAGTCGCAAAGAGAAAATCGAACGTGAAACAAATGACAGATTTGAACTACGTCAATGTTTGAGTAACTTCTTCGGTCTTCTCGGTGCAAATGAGTCTATACGTCAAAATGACAACAACAATGATGAACAAGTTGAAAATGAATGGTCTGTAAAGTATCATGCACTCTTTTGGAAAATGAAATCATACATTCCTGATACACAAAAAGACTTGCTAAAAAAGTTAGACGACCTGACTGATAACGTGTTTTCTAAAGATTACGATGACAAATATCAAAAACAAGCGACACTTTACCGAGAAGTATTTGACTTGACGAAACGATATATAAACTAGTTCTAAGTTCAAACCCCGTCTGACACGGGGAACACGCACAGGAAAGCGTCAGGATACGTTCTGACGCTTTTTTCATATCTGACACTCGCTCAAAACTTACGATTCATCCTGACGCATGTGGAGACGGTCTGTTCGATGGATTCAGCACGTCAAGTCAGTCATGGTCTAAGAAATGCTCATATCTTGGCGTCATTCCTTGGTTTTCACTCAAAACGTCTTTCACAATCTTTCACAAACAGGACAAAGACTCTGGGTTCGTCTCAAGTTTTTTTCGTCTTCTGGCACTCACTCAAGAAAGAGATCGTCGGTTTTTCGAGTCCGAAACGCCGCGCCAGTGCTCGAGGGAAAAGTGTGCTATCTAGGCGGAAATCCTGGATAACTTATGAAAAATAACTAGCACAAACCTTGCACAGACGGTTTTTGCACGAAAAAAGGACTCACGGTTTTTAGTCGTAAGTCCTTGATATTTCTGGAGCCAACTGAGAGATTTGAACTCTCGACCTGCTGATTACGAATCAGCTGCTCTACCAACTGAGCTAAGTTGGCCTATCGAAGAAAAGCCTTGATATATGTGGGAACCTCCCTGGTCAAGGCAATTTCCGCACGGATCGAAAACGCGGAAGAAACGCTGCCGAAATCTTCCGGAATTACCGTTTTTCTGCCGCGTAACTGCCAAAAACTACCGGCACCGCGCCGAAACTCCCGGCAGAGAGGGTAATGATCCCTCTCATGCCGGAAAACCGGGAAAGTTTGCGTCCTTGCCCGGCTACTTTTCAGGACCGTTCACAATGAGCTGTCTGTCGCCGCTCGGATCGGCCTGAAAGCGGGCGGCCCTGACCCAGTAGAATTTTCCGTCCGTGTTCTGGATGGTCCACAGGTCGAAGGCGTAGTCCCCGCGGCGGTCGCCGTTCTCGTCCAGGGCCATCCAGCCGGTAGCGCCGTAGGTGCGCTCGGCCAGCATCGGCAGAACCTTTTTCAGCCCGGCCGGGCCGTTTGAGGTCATGGCGCCAATGGCCGTAAGCCACGTTATGTCATAGGCCGCCACAGCCTGGGTGTCCACGAAGGCCTGGACACGGTCTTCGATGCGCTTTTCGATTTTTGAATAATACGGGGTCACGGTTTCGCCGTACCGGGCGAAAACCATGCGTACCTGGGCCGCGAACTTGGCCACATCGGGGTCCTGGGTGATGGCGCCGCGCAGGGCCGCGTCGTCGCAGCCGTACCATTTGGCCTCAGCGAGCGCGGGAATTTTCGAGGCCTCGCGCAGGATGGCGGCGGTCTGATCGCCGCGCGCCGCCACAAAGATGGCCAGTTTCTTTTTATCCTTCACGTTCTGCTCGATCTGAGCCTTGAGATCGGCCACAAAGCTGGAAAATTGCGTGGTTTCCGGCTTGAAACGGGTCCCGGCGATGATCTTGCCGCCAAGGTTAGTGAACCGGCCTTTGACGTGGGTAACTATTTCGTCGCCGTATCTGCTCCCGGCCCAGATGGTGATGAGCTGCGTCGCGCCGTCCTGAGTGGCCATCGCGGCCACGGCCTCGGCCTGAGCAGCGTCGGAAGGCGCGAAGCGCAGCAGGTTGCCGCGGCCCGGCTTGGCCAGGTACGGCCCAGCGCTGCCAGGAGAGAGCAGAAGGATGTCGTTTGCAGTGGCAAATCCCAGAACGCCGTCCACCTCATCGTCGGAATAGGGGCCAATGACGGCGTGAATTCCCGATGCGGCCAGAGACTTGAGTTTTTCCAACGCGCCGGTTTCGCTTCCCGCCGTGTCCTCCACCTGGACCGACACCCGCTCGGAAACGCCGCCCGCCGCCAGGTACGCGTTGACATCCTCCACGGCCAAGTCAATGCCCGCCTGGGTCATGCGCCCTTGCGCGGCCATGGGGCCGGAGAGGGGCAGAAGCGCCCCGAAAGCCAGCCTGCCGCCAGCGGCAGCGTGAGTCCTCTGCGCGGCCGGAGCGCTTTTGGCAGGAGCCGCGTGGCTGGGCTTCGGCTCCGAGGTCAAGGGCATTGGCGCGGCGGGAGCGGCGTCCACGGGAGCGGGCGCTGGGGCCGGAGAGACCTGTACCGGGGCTGGGGCGCTGGGGGAGGCCTGGGTCATTGGCACGACGGGCATGGTCTCCACGGAAGAAGCCCGTGCCGGCGCGGCGGGAGCGGGCGCATAGGGCACGGCGGGCCGGTCTGGCGTCGTGGGGTTCTCCAGGGGCTTGACCTGCCCGGCCTGAGAGTTCTGGGCGTATGCGGACAGAGCCAAACCAAATACCAAAAGGCCTGCCAGCACGAAAATTTTGGCAAAAGAGTCAAGGCGTCGCATCAAATCCCTCCGTGCATGAAAACGCGTTCTTCCTATGATATAATTCGGTCCTCTCGAAAAGGAAACGCAAAAATAGATGCCCCCTGGCGTCACTTGCCGATGCAAAATTTGTCGAAAATCGCGTTCAGCACCTCATCCGGGGCGATGGCTCCGGTGATGGAATCCAGGCACGAGCAGGCCATGTCCAGGCGCGCGCTCACAAGATCGGGCGGCACACCCGCTTGCAGATCCTGGGCAAGCCCCGCGAGTTCCTCGCGCGCGCGCGCTATCAGCGCCAATTCCCGGTCATTGGGCGCAGGCATGGACTCTGAGGCGTCCGGCGCGCTGTAGAGAAGCCGCGCCCGGATCCGGCCGCACAGATCAGAGAGTCCCCGGCCGTCTTTGGCCGAGACGCGGACCACTTCAAATCCGGCCTGGGCCAGGATGCCCCCGGGATCAGGCGCGGCGGGAGGCAGATCGCTCTTGTTGACCACGGCCAGCACCCTGGCCGGATCAAAGTTTGTGAGGGACGCGGGCCTGCCGTCGGCTCCCACAAGGCCGGACGCGGCGCGGCAAAGCTGTGCGGTAAATTCCGCGGGATCGAACCGCTCAGAGCCATCCACCACCAGAAGCGTCAATTTGCTCTCTTCCATGCGCGCAAGGCCGCGCACGAGTCCCTCGCGCTCCACCCTGTCCGCCGTGTCCCTAAGCCCTGCCGTGTCCACCAGAAGCACGGGCAATCCTTCAAGATCGAGCTGTTCCTCCAGAAAATCGCGCGTGGTTCCGGGCACTTCACAGACGATGGCCCTTTCGCGTCCGATGAGGGCGTTTAAGAGGCTCGATTTGCCCGCGTTCACCAGTCCGGCCAGCGCTACGCTCTGTGCCTCGCGAAACGGCCTGGCCCGTTCGCTTGCGGCCGTAAGCTCATCCAGGTTCTCCAAAAGCGCGCGCGTCTGCCGAAGAAAACCCGGAATATCCAGACATTCCACCTCATCTTCAGGAAAATCCACAGCCAGGCACAGCGCAGCGCGAAGAGCCACAAGCGTTTCGCGCAAAGCTCCCACGCGGCGCGCCAAAGCCCCGGTCAGCTTGGCCAAGGCCAATCCCGCCCCGGTGAGCGTATCCGCCGCCACAAGCTCGGCCACTGCCGAGGCCTCGGAGAGATCCATGCGCCCGGCCAGAAAAGCCCGCTTGGTGAACTCTCCGGGCGATGCGGGCCTGGCCCCCAGTTCCAGAGCGGCCCGGACAAGCGCGCGTAAAACAGCCGGCGAGCCGTGGCAGTTAAGCTCCACCACGTCCTCTCCGGTGTAGGAGTTCGGGCCCGGCATAAAGGCCACAAGCCCGTCATCCACGGGGCGGCCCCGAGCGTCCAGGAGCGCGCCGTGATGCAGACGGTACGGGCGAAGCCCCGTAAAGCCGGATTTTGACGACGCGAAAAGCCGTTCACCCAGCGCCTTGGCGTCAGGACCGCTTACGCGCACCACCCCCACCCCGCCGCGGCCAGGAGGAGTGGCCACGGCCACAATGGTGTCGGAAGCCGCCATCATGAGGTTTCCTTGCGGGCAAAGCCCTGGAGGAGAATATTGACAGCGCCCATGAAACGGCGTATGCTTATAGCTATGCGTTGTACTTTCGCTTCTCTCAAAATCGCGCTCACGCACATGCGCATCGCACGTCTTCGCGGCCAGGGCAACCCGTTATGGCGTCTGTGGCTTGGATATGGCCTCTTGTGCGCATCGCTGCTCATTTTTTACGTCCTGCCGTTTAGATCCGCGCCCCAAACGCCCATATCTCCCAGCCTTGCCGCGCAGGATCTGGCGCCCGGCGAAGTGCGCGCCCCCGTCTCCCAAACCGCCGCCCCTCTGCTGGCGGACGTGCTGACAAATCTGGCGCCCGGCGAAGTGCGCGCGCCCATCGTCCAGGGCAGCGCCCCTCCCCAGGCTCCCGACCACCCAAGCCCGGCGGCGCAGACTCCCCTGTGGAGATCTTCCGGGACGCTCTTCCATCCCATGCCCATCTACACCATGCAAGAGCCTGAAATCGGCGAACCAGACATTCTGGACAACCCGCCGCTGGAAACTTTGACGCCCCCGGACGCCGATCCCAAACTGAGCGACGCCGCCGCGCCGCGCCGGCAGCGCCAAGCCGGCTCAACCCCGGATTCCATCCCGGAATATGACTTCAGCGGAAACGGCGCCCCGCCAGGGGTTCTCTCCGCGCGTTTCGAGTCCGGCGCGGACGGAGCGGCCAGCGTCGGGCATCCGCCGCGTGGCGGAACCTCGTACGGCACATTTCAGATTGCCTCCGGCACGTCCACTTTTGGCAGCTTCATTCAGTATCTGCAAAAGCACGCCCCGGATATAGCGGCCAAGCTTCAAGAGAGCGGCCCGGCCAACACCGGCTCAACCCGCGGGGCGCTCCCCACCGAATGGCGGCGCATAGCCAATGAGGAACCCAAGCGCTTCGCGCGGCTTCAATACCAATTCGTACTGCGCACGCACTACGAGCCAGCTCTGGCCGCCATCACGGCAACGACCGGCGTGGACATAGCGGACCTTTCCCCGGCCATGCGGGAAGTGCTTTGGAGTACCGCCGTGCAGCACGGTCCAAACGGGGCCGCCGAAATCTTCGCCGAAGCCATTGACGGCTTAAAGCCCCTGGAGGCGGAAAACCCGGACACGGAGCTTTTTGAAAAGGCCCTGATCGAAAAAGTGTATCACTTAAGAAAACAGACCTGCGGCAAACGCGGTCAGGCCATAGCCTCGCGTTTTAACCGCGAGATGGAATTGGCGCTTATGCTCCTGGACAAGCACTACGACTCCGGCACATAGGCAGCGCTGCCAGGTTCTCCCATGAAAGCGCGCATGAGCGGATGGTCAGTCTCTCTGGCCTCTTGACTCGTCCCAAAGAAGACGATTCGCCCTTCGTCCAAGAGGGCCACGTTGTCCGCGATGGAAAAGACCTCCGGGATGTCGTGGCTGACCATCACGGCCGTAAACCCGAAGCGCTTGCGGGACTCATCCACCAGTGCGAACACCGCCCGCTTGCGCAAGGGGTCAAGCCCGGTGGTGGGCTCGTCAAAAAGCATGATGCGCGGCTCAGTGACAAGCGCGCGCGCCAAGGCCACTCTTTTTCGCATCCCGCCCGAAATCTGCGACACAAACGCCCCGGATGCGTCAGAGAGTTCCAATTCCTCAAGCTTTCGCGAAACCCTCGAACGCACCTCAGATTCTTTCAGGCGAAACCGCTCCCGAAGCGGCAGGGCGATGTTGTCGAAAACATTCAGGGAGTCAAAGAGCGCCATGCCCTGAAACATATAGGACATGCCGGACTTGAGCGCGCGCCGCTCGGCGCGGCCCATCGTTGTAAGCCCCTTGCCCTCGAAATACACGTCCCCGGCGTCCGGAGTTACGAGCCCGATGATGTGCTTTAACAGCACGCTCTTGCCGCCGCCGCTCTTGCCGATGACAACGGTGAGTCCATTGGGCGCTATGGCCAGGTCCACCCCGGCAAGCACCACATGGTCCCCAAACGATTTCTTGAGACCCCGCAGTTCGATAAGCGGTTCGGACACGTCCGCCCCCATTCGGTTCTACCCGGCCACCCGCTTGGCCGCGCGTCTGGCTTTGATGAATTCAATAAGCCCGGGCGTTATGGAGAGCAAAATAATGCCGTAAATCACAATGCTGAAATACCGCCGCACCCAGGGCAGATTGCCGATGGCGTAGCCAAGCCCCACAAAGCCCCCAACCCACAGAATCGCTCCGCACACGGAAAACGCCAAAAATTTTGCATAGGTCATCTTGCCGATGCCCGCCACAAACGGAGAAAAGGTGCGTACAATGGGCATAAAGCGGGCGATAATGACTGTTTTTCCGCCATGCTTCTCAAAAAAGGTGTGGGTGTTGTCCAGGTGTTTGCGGTTCAAAAACCGGCTGCTTTCCCGATGGAACACGGCCGGGCCGACCACGCGGCCGATCCAGTAATTGGAGTTGTCCCCGCAGATCGCCGCAACCACGAGAACCCCCACCGTGAGCAATGGATCGAGCTTGCCCACTCCGCAAAGCGTCCCCAACACGAAAAGCAGGGAATCCCCCGGCAAAAAAGGCGTGACCACAAGCCCCGTCTCGCAAAAAATAACCACGAACAGCACCAGATACGTCCAGCCGCCAAAGCGGTTCAAAATCATATCCAGGGCTTCGCCCACATGTCCAAGCATCCAGATAAACTGGGAGATATACTCCATACAATTCCCCTGCCGCAAACATTCAGTCCGGCCTGGGACACATACGATCTGGAGGGTCACAGAGCAAGCCAAAATGAACGCGTAAAACCGCGCGGCGCTCTCTTGGCGCGCCCGGTTTTAAATACGGTGAGCGGCCAGCACGGCCCCCACATCAAGCGAGCCGATCACCCGGTCGGGATCTTTCGGATCCACCACCGGCAGCTCCTGCGCCTTTGCCTGGGCAAAGGCCAAAAGAGCCTGAAAAAGATCCTGCGAAGGCGTGAGCAAAACCGGCGGACGGGCCAGTTCTCCCGCCACCACCAGCCGGCCCAAATCGCGTTTGAAGAGCACCTTGCGCACATCCTTTATATGCAAAAGTCCCGTGATGCGTCCCGCATCCGAGCGCACCGCGAAGACCTGGGCGTCCGTGCCCTCAAGAATATCCCAGAGCGCCTCCAGAGTGGTACATTCCGCAACCACAACCCGCGCTTTCGCATAGACATCCGCCACCGTAAGCTGCCTGAGCGCCGCCTCGGCCGACTCTCCCCTGTGTGCCGGGGAATCCATCTTAACACGCAACTGGTTCTCATAGAGGCAAAAATCGCCGGAAAGAAGAAGCGCCACGGCCGTCACGAACATGAGCGGAGCAAGCAGCGCATACCCCTGCGTGATCTCGCAGACCATAATCATAGGGCCGATGGGAGCCTTGGCCGCGCAGGCGAAAAAGGCGCTCATGCCAACCATGACGAACGCCCCCTGATTGGCCTGCAAATCGGGCCGCACAGCCTGGCACAGTCTGCCCACAAGCCCGCCGGTCACGCCGCCCACAAAAAGCCCCGGCCCGAACATGCCCCCGGAAAAACCCGAGCCGATCGTTATCGAAGTGGCCACGATCTTGCCTAAAAGGAGCATAAACAGCGCAAGGGCCGGAACCTGGCCCAGCATGGCCGCCTGCAGGCTCGCGTGGCTGTCCCCGATGAGACCGGGGTTCAGCATCCCGACCATGCCCATGGCCAGACCGCCAAGTCCCGTGGCCGCGGGCAAACCCATCCGGCCAAAAAATTTTGCAAATATTTTATATTTAACGAAAAAAAATCCCCGTACATACAACCAAGCCGCCCCGGCGCAGGCCCCGGCCAAAAGCAAGTAAAATGGCGTCTCTGGCAAAGACGGACTGACCAGATTCGCAGCATCCAGATACGGCGCCGTACCGTTAAACACAATAAACACCGCATAAGCGCTGACCGCGCTGACGACAGAGGGCAGCAAAGCCTCGCCTTCAAAGTCTTCCGAATAGAGAACTTCCACGGCGGTCATGGCCGCGCCCAAAGGGGCCCGGAAAATAGCGCCCAGGCCGCCCGCCGCGCCAGCCAGCAGCAAAATACGTCTTTCGCGCTCGGAAAGGGAAAAACGCTGTGCCAGCCAGGAGCCGAACCCCGCGCCCATAAAGGCCACCGGCCCTTCCTTCCCCGCGCTGCCGCCAAACGCTAAAGTAAAAAGCGACGTCACGGTGCGAAGTATCGCCGCCAAGGGCCTCACGCGTCCCTGACCCTGGTGGAACGCGGCAATCATGGCGTCCGTGCCGTCGGTTGTCCCCTTGTTCGCAGCCGCTCCGCCCTCAACACCATCCTCGCCCGTAACCGCCCGGCCGCCAAAGCTTACCGCGCCAGGTGCCAGACGGCTCACCAGAAACCCTGTCCCCGCCCCCACCAGCGTGGTCAAAACGGGCAACATCCAGGGACGCTGCATCTCGGCAAGCGCCTGCCCCGCCGGCCCGGAAAAACCCAATAGCCCGCCCTGAGCCAGCTTGGTCAGCGCGTCCAGCAACGCGGAATAGACCACAGCCAAAAGCCCGGCCATGGCCCCTGTCGCCGCAAAGAGCGCCACTTTTCTCACTCGGCGGAAATGGGATGTGATCGCTTCCATAAGACCCTAAAATTATTGAGGGGGTCTGGGGGGAATCATTCCCCCCAGCGGGGTCAGGGGCGGAGCCCCTGATTCTTATGCCAGCGCCAGGCGGTACTGACGATAGTTTCGATGTCGCCGTATTGCGGCTTCCAGCCGAGCAGTTTGTAGGCTTTGTCCGCGTAGGCGTAGAGACCAGGCGGATCGCCGGGGCGTCGCGGGCCTTCTTTGACCGGCGTTTTGACGCCCGAAACCTTGTCCACGGCCTGAATGACCTGCCGGACCGTCTGGCCGTTTCCGGTTCCCAAGTTTACGGTGAGGCTTTGATCTTTGGCGTGGAGATACTCAAGGGCCTGGATGTGGGCGGTGGCCAGGTCAGTGACATGGATGTAGTCGCGGACGCAGGTTCCGTCGGGGGTATCGTAGTCCGTGCCGAAGATTTCGATGCAGGGGAGCTTGCCCTGGGCCGCCCGGATAATGAGGGGAATGAGATGCGTTTCGGGGTTGTGGTCTTCGCCGATTTCGCCGTCCGGGTCGGCTCCGGCGGCGTTGAAATAACGCAGGATCGCGTGGCGGATGCCGTAGGCGTGGTCGAAATCCGCAAGGGTCTGCTCCATCATGAGCTTGGTCCAGCCGTAAGGATTGATGGGCTTTTGCGGATGATCCTCACGCAGAGGCAGCTCTTCAGGCACACCGTAGGTGGCGCAGGTGCTGGAAAAGACGATGCGGCTGCATTTGGCGCGGCGCATGGAAGAGAGCAGAGAGAGCGTGCCGGCCACGTTGTTGCGGTAGTATTTTTCCGGGTCGGTGACGGACTCGCCCACGTAGGCGAACGCCGCGAAGTGCAGCACGGCCTGAGGTTCGTATTGTTTGAAAATCGCGTCCAGGGCCGGGCCGTCCTGGATGTCGCCCTTCACGAGCGGCCCCCATTTGACGGCCCATTCATGGCCATAGACCATATTGTCGAAAGTTATGGGCGTGTACCCGGCCAGTTTCAATGCCTTGCAGGTGTGCGAACCGATGTAGCCCGCCCCGCCGGTCACTAAGATGTTGCCTTTCATTGCGCTGCTCCCGCGGTATCTCCGGCTTCACCCAATATGGCGCCGCCGGTCCAGGTCATGATTAGTTCACGATAAAACGAAGTCACTTCAATGGTAAGCTTTATGATTTGCCTGGGCTTCAAGCTGTCCACGCCAAGAAGCCGGGCGGGAAGTCCCCCCTCCACCTGAATATGCGGCAGGGGCTTGTCCAGGGCCTGCAACAGATTTGTATCCGCAATGCGCTCCACCGGCTTGCCGTTCTCCAAACGCCACAGTTGAGGATCGATCTCAAAGCGGCCCGGCCAGAGATGGTGCGGCTTTGGGACCAGGAAAATCCCAAAGGAGCGCGGCCCCGCCCCGGCGTCCACTGTTATATGGAGTTGATAGGCCTCGGACAAGGGAAAGCCGCCTTGATAATCCAAAAGGGACAGGTCCACGTAGTTGCCGGCGATATTCATGAAAAAGAGGCCGTTGGAATTCCAGGTGAGGTGGACATCTCCAAAGGGAACGTAAGGCTTGGGCGTCGCAAAGCCGATAAGGCGCGTGGTGGCCTTGTCCGGCCAGTCCAGAAGAGAATTGTCCGTCAGGTTCTTGGGCGCGGCGCTCTGGAGAATCACCGCGGGCAAGCCTGGAGTTGGCTTGGGCGTCCAGCGGGCGGCGGCATGGATGGCGGGGATTTGCGGATTCGTGGCGGCAAAGGCGTCGGTCAGCCTTTTGTAGGGCCGGTTATGGATGTCTATGAGCCCCATGTTGAAGTCTTCGCCGTCGCTGCGCCCGCCGGTGGGTTCATCGGTCAGCTGAAACCAATGGACGGCGGCCACGTTGGGAAAACGCGCAAAATTTCGCATGGCGGCTGTGGCGCCGCGGGCGCGCTCGGCCTGGGTCCGCACGTGCATCAGATGCCCGTTGTTGGCGTTGCCGCTTCTGTTCTCGGCCGCCGCGAAAAAGTATTCGGAGATGAGTACCGGCGCGCCGGACAGGTCACGCAACCCCTCGAAATAATACGGGGCCACCCAACCGTCCTCGCAGTCCACGTTGTAGTTGGTGGAGAGTACATCCACGAGCCCTTTTTGAGCCAGCACCGCGTCCTGGTTGTAATAGAGCGGCAGTCTGTCGCCGACGATGAGCGCGTCCGGCGCGGCCTTGCGCATGGCGTTATGGACAAGCTCGTAGTAGCGGCGGGCGATCATGCGGGTGAATTCGCCGATGACCTTGATACCCTGGCCGCCAGGCCGAAGTTTCAGCGCCGCCCCGCTCTCTTTGAGCTTTTCGAAGCTGTCGAGGCCTGGAGCCGGCACGAAGTCGGCCAGAAGCTTGTCCCATTTGCCGCCGTAGCGGTCATGGAGAAGCTGCCAGAGAACCCGCTTGGAATAAAACGCCCACCCCTTGTCCAGATGCCAGAGAAAAAGCGGCGCGTTCCACCAGCCCACCTCATTGTCGGTGAAGTAGCCGATGATCCGGGGATTGCCCTTGTACTTGGCCACGATCTCACGCGCGACCGCATCAGCCCTGGCCTGCATGGAAGGATCAAAGATGTCGTACCAGTGCAGCTTGGAATTGCGCCCCAGATCGATCTCCGGGATAAGCGGCAGGGTGACGGCGCTTGAAGGGTCGGACCAGCCGCCGCAGGTGTCAAAACCCCAGGTCTCCAGACGCGATTGCGTGTCGCGGCCCCACTCGTCGAGGTTTGGATAAAAACGCTTCCAGAAATAGGCGCGATCACCTTTTGTCTGGTCTTCGGCCGATCCGCCCGCCACATTGTTGACGCCAAGGGAGAAAAAATTCTTGCCGGAAGGCGTCACCAGCCATTTGACGCCATCGGCATCGGTAGTGGTGGACCAGCCCCGCGCCAGAGCGTTTTGAGGGATGAACAGCGCAACGGTCAGGACAAGCGCGCAAAAAAATCCGAAGCGGAAAACGCGGGACTTCACTCTTCCAAAGCCTCGGCCAAAAGCTTGGCCAGTACCTTGTCCGAGTCGAACCATTCCTTTGCAAAAGCCAAGGCCTTCTTGGAGTGCCTGTCCCAATCGGAACGCACCGCCTCGATGCCGGCCAGGGCCTCGTCCTCTGTAGAAAAGGCCAGTACGCCTTCACCTGTGGGCATAAAATCGGAGAAGCCGGTATCCTGCACCACGATTGGGCGCCCGGAGGCCAGATAGCAACTGCTGCGGCAGGAGAACCAGCCGCTTTTGGACGCCACATACGCGTTTTTGGCCATGGAAAACTCGGCGAAGCTGTCCCAGATATAATCCCTGTAAAGCCAGGGCGTGGTGGACTTGGCAAAGCCGTCTTCGAGCTTCCAGCCCTTGGCGGCCAATTCCTCACGCGGCGGCCTGCCCTGCCCCAGAGCCAATTCCAGGGTGGCCGAGGTCTTCTGGGGAAGATCAATAAAACGCAAGAATTCCATGTTCTTGCCGCCGTAACGCACCCCGTCAATCACCGGGCCGGATTCCTTGGGCTGCCAGGACAAAACGGTGGTAAAAGCCTGCGACGCCGGTTTGCGGGTGGTATCCCACGAAGACAACACCATGGGCTGACGTGTGGGACGCCAGTCGAACACGCCCTTGGGGATGAGACAACCCGGTTTTCCGAAGTTTTCCGCAAAGCTGAAGAAGCGGTTGTGCATCTTCATGTGTTCGATATTCTTCACGTCCTTTTCGCTTGCGGTCCCGGCCAGATAGTCCGGGATGGAGGCCTGGGTGTACATCGGGTCCGAGTCGATCAGCACCCGGACCGGGATCGTCTGATACTCCTCGCGCAGCCACAAGGTAGTGGAAATATTGAACACCGCGTCCGCGCGTTTGACCACATCGGCCAGCTGGTCGCGGGAAAGACCGTGAAAGTTGTCCGCCGGATCGCGCACGCAAAAACGCTTGGCGAGCGCCGGGTCGAGCGCGGCCAGATAATCGGTCAGGTATTTGATGTGATAGGAATACTCTTCCGTAAAGGTGACGTTGAACGGATCATAGGCCCAGCCGCCGGTGTCTTCCAGGTAATAGACATCGTGCCCGAGCTTGTGAAAACCGTGCAGATACTGAATATAATCCCAGGCCACGCCGCCCAGCGGATACGTGCAGGCAAGACCGGAGACGATGATGGTGCGTTTTTTCATGCGGGTACGGCCTCTGTCTTACGTCCTTCTTTCAGCGGGGCAAATTGCAGCGCGTGGAGCCGGGCGAATTCTCCACCCTTGTCCACAAGCTCTTGGAACGTCCCCATTTCGGCGATAGTCTGATCTTTAACCACCAGGATAAGATCGGCCCGGCGCATCATGGAGTGTCTGTGGGCAATGACGAACGTGGTGCGGTTTTGCATAAGCCGGTCGAGTCCTTCCATGATAAGCGCCTCGGTCCCCGCGTCCAGGGCGGAAGTGGGCTCGTCCAGGATGAGAAGCGGCGCGTCCTTCAAAAGCGCCCTGGCGATGGAGAGCCTTTGGCGCTGGCCGCCGGAAAGGTTGGCCCCACGCTCGTCAAGCTTGGTGTCGTAGCCTTCGGGCATAGCCTCGATAAAATCGTGGGCATTGGCGAGCTTAGCCGCGCGGATCACTTCCTCTCGGGTGGCGCTTTTTTTGCCGTAGGCGATGTTGTCATGCACGCTCATGGGGAAAAGGTGCGTGTCCTGCAGCACGATGGCGATCTGGTTACGCAGGCTTTGCAAGGTCACGCCCGTAAGATCCTGTCCGTCTATGGTGATTGAACCCTTCTGCGGATCGTAAAAACGTAAAAGAAGGCTTATGAGCGAGGTCTTGCCCGCGCCGGTCTGCCCCACAATGGCCACGGTCGCGCCGCCTGGGCAGGAGAAGCTCACGCCGCGCAACACCGGACGGCTGGGATCGTAGCCGAATGTGACGTCCTTAAAGGCCACCGCTCCGCTGACGATGCAGAGTGGTTTGGCGTCAGGGGCCTCATGCACGGCCTTGTCTTCGCCGAGTACCTCGATCACGCGCCGGGCCTGGCCCAGCGCCCCCCGGATGGAGCCCATGGTGTTGGCGATGTTGTTTAAAGGCGTATAGAGGCTGGCCAGATATCCCAAAAAGATGAGCAGAGCGCCCGTGGAAAGCTCGCCCTTCAGCACGTGGCGCGCGCCCACATAAAGGACAAAAGCCGTGCCCACGGCGGTAATGGCCCCGATGACCCAGCCGTAAGCGGTCTGGAGCGAATAGAGCGAGAGCTTGCGGTCAAAGCTCGACTGGCTTTCGGCCACGAAGCGTTTGCGCTCCTCGTCCTCGCGGGCGAAAGCCTGCACGAGCGAAATGGAGCCTAGAATATTCTCCACCGTGGAATAGACCTTCGACTCCCTCACATTGGTTTCGTAGCTCAGATTGCCGATTCTCTTGGTCACGCTGGCGATGGCCAGGACAAGAAACGGCACGACGCCCATGGCGTACAGCGTCAGTTCCCGGTCAATGCGAAGAAGCACGACGAACATGCCCGCCAGAAGCGCCACGCTGGTGAGCGTCGTGAACACCCCGTTCATAAGAAGCGCCTGCACCGAGTAGGTGTCGCTCATCACCCGGTAGATGAGATCGCCCGTGGACCTGGTTTGGTGGAAAATAAGCGACTGGCGCTGCAAATGGTCGAAGAGTTCGCAACGAAAATCCTGCACCATGTCCTGACCGATGCGGATGGTCAGGTAGTTGTTAATAAGCTGCACGAACCCCGCGAAGAAATAAATGGCCACCAGCGCCACGCACACCACAAGGATCTCCGTCCCGGCGGAGACCATATCCGGCGGCAGCGTATAACCCCAGAACTCCAGCGGCTTGCCCGCGATGATCTGGTCCACGGTGAGTTTGAGCGGCCAAGGTTTCAACAGTTCCAGAGCGCTTTGCACCCCAACCAGCCCCAGGCAAAACAGGAACAGGAACTTGTAGGGCCGCAGATACCCAAGCAGCTTTAGAAAAATAGCCATACCTTCGCCCGGATTTACGGTGTAACGAACGCCAGGCCGCGCGGAGAGTCTCCACGCGGCCCGGCCAATTCCTTACGCGAGCGCGTCTTTGATGTCATCTACTGGAGCGGGGCGTCCGTGAATTCCGGCGCGACCCTGGACGCCGCGGCCTCCCCGTGACTCATCACCGATCCCGCGGCTTCCCCCACGGCAATCGGGGCATACGCCCCGGCGGCATCTATCGGCTCATCCGCAAGAATACTCCGCTCGTCCGTCAAAACATCCGAAATGGCCGCTTCCTCTGCGGCCTCGGTCCGCGCGGCCTTAGGCTCCGCAAGCGAACAGCCGGGCTTGCAGGTCATAAGGTGCCGGGAGAGTTTGGTCACCATGGCGGCCGCGTTCGAGATTCCCTTGGCTGTCCAGGCGAGAGCGGCAAGCGCCAGCGCGCCGCACGCCCCCGCCGGGATAAGCGCCTTAAAGGCCAGGCTGGCCGCAATCCCGGCCAGGCACAGCCCGATAAGCCCCAGGGCATAGCCGGTGGGACCGACCGATCCGGCCAGACGCACAAACCGCTTGTCCCCGCCGTGGTTCTCCACGGTAACGCGCAGCGTGAGCGCCGCCATAAGCCCAGGCTGCACGCGAATATCCCAGGGCGCGCCATTTTTACTGGCGTAGCCGCAGTCCGTGGAATGGCTGACGTTTAAGGTCCGAAGCACCCGCAAGAGATGCTCCAGCGCGTCCGTACGTTCAAGGGAGGCGTTATTCCAGAAAAAGCGGTGGAACGTGAACCCCCGGCGCAAAATGGAGGCGGTATCCTTCACCCTCTGCCAGACGGTATATTGGGGCAGCCTCTCTTCCTCAGGCAGACCGAGTACGGCCAGATTGGCGCTTCCCGGACCTTTGCGCCCGGCGCGTTTGAGCGCCATGAGCGTCTGATAGCGGGACTTGCCCCGGACCCAAGGCTGCGCCATCGTCAGAAGCGCGATGATGACGCGGGAGAGGAAGGTGTCGTGCCCCTTGGGCAGCTTGGCCTGGGAGGCGCGGTAGCCCACAAAGGCAAAGGTGGCGCAAAGCATCAGAGCGCCCACGGCGAACATGGGGGCAAAAACAAATCCCGCGCCAAGGGCCGCAAGGGCCGCAAGCATCCATTCAAAGGAGAGGGGCAGATACGCGGCCAAGCTTCCCTTGGGTTCGTAGAGGGTCTGGAAAAGCCCGGAACCGAACACGCCGTGATAGATCACAGGCCTCGTGGAGAGGAGCGCCCCGGAGATGTCCCCGTAGATGCGCCCGGCCCAGCGGGAGTTGCCCAGCACGTTGAAGCGCTGCGGATGCTTGGGCATCAAGAGGGCTTCAGCCCGGCCATAGCCTTTCTGCTGTTTCAGGTAGGCCTTCACGGTGTTGCGGCGGTGATGCCAGACCATCATGCCCGCATGAAAGCCAATCGTGTGGCCCATATCCATAAGCCGCCAGCACAGGTCCACGTCGTCTCCGGCCGCGCGGTAGGTGGCGTCGAAGCCCCCGGTGGCCAGAAGATTTTCGCGGCGGTAGGCCATGTTGCACCCAGGGATATGCTCGGCTACCTCGTCGGTTATGAGCACATGCGTGGGCGCGCCCGGAGACACGGCCACGCAGGCGGCGGTGCGGTTGTCTTCGGGCGGAGGCAGGTTGGGGCCTCCGATGGCCGCGAAGCGTTTGTCGCGAAATGCCCAGGCCATATAGGTCAGCCAGTGGGGGTCCACATAGCAGTCGGAATCGGTGTAGGCGATGATCTCACCCTTGGAGGCGTGCATCCCCACGTTACGCGCGGCGGAAAGCCCCAGGTTCGGCTGATGGATCACATGAATAAACGGGAACCGGGCGGCGTAGCGGTCGGCTATTTCCCCGGTCTTGTCGGTGGAGCCGTCATCCACCACGATCACCTCGAAATTGGGGTATTCCACATGCTGAAAACTGGCCAGGCAGCCTTCCATGGTGGAGTCGGCGTTGTAGGCGCACACCACAACCGAGATCATGGGCAGATAATCGGGCAGCGGCGGCAGCGGATTGGCATAGGCCTTGGCCACGGCGTCAAAGGCGGCCTTGGGCTTGCGGTTAGCGTCCACGATGCCGAATTTCCAGTCCTCAATCAGATGGCCGCCGGTGTACCATTCGTCGGTCCAGGCAAAGACCATGGTCCCGGAAACGCCCTCTTCAAAGGCGGCGCGCACCTGCCAGTCGAGAAACTCGGCCTGGGCGGCCTCGCTGTGGCGTAGCGAATCCATGCCGAATTCCGACAGCACGAGCGGGATGTCGCAGGCCACGTTCTGCAGGCGCTTCACATAGGCGCGAAAACTCTTCTCGTCGTGCAAGTACACATTAAAACACAGAAAATCGAGAAAAGGCAGCTTCAGATATTCCGTGGATGGGTAATTGGCGTACGTGACAAGGCCTGTGGGATCTTCGTCACGCACGATCTGCGCCAGCTTGGCCAGAAACCTCTCGACCTTTTTGGCGCCGCTCCAGCGCACGATGTGGGCCGGTATCTCGTTGCCGATAAGATACGCCAAAACCGCGGGATGCCCGGAACAGGCGCGGGCGGCCTCGCGCATGGCGTCCTTGATTGACTCTTTGACTTCCCACTGGTCCAAAAAGCACAGATGCTCAGGCCAGGGGATGCCCACCATGACATGCACGCCATGGCGGGCGCAGGCGTCCAGAAACCACTTGGGCGGCACGTAGTACACGCGCAGGGTGTTCACGCCGGCCGAACGCATGAGACGCAGATCCTGCTCCACGCGCGAAGGGTCCGGAAGCGGCTCGCCGCTCCCGTTCTCCGGGAAGGGACCATACGTCACGCCCTTTACGAAGAACTTTTCGCCGCCCTTGTAGAGAAAGCGTCCATGCACGCGCGGACGCTCAAAAATGGCCTGGGAAACTGATCCGCCTTCCACTCGAAACATACTTTTCTCACCTCTTCCGGCGCTTGTCCGGTTTCTTGCGTATTTTTCCCTGCGAGAGGGAAAACGCACACGTGCGCGACATGCCTGTTAGCAAGAGGTGTGCCAATCAGTTGACAGGTGTGGAACGAGCGCCGGCACGGAGTTTAGGCGCGTGGAGAAAGAGCGGTTACGAAAATTGCGCGTGAGACGGTTACAATATTTTCCCTTGACGGGTTTTTGCAGATGGCGGCTCGGCTGTGCGCGCCCACTTACCCCTTTGAGATAGCCGCGATCCGCTCATAAACGTCTTTGACCGCAACTCCGGGCAGTCTGGCCGCGACGCGTCGCGCCACCTCTCTGGGCTTTCCGCCAAGGCGTAATTCCTCGACGATCGCCAGCTCCACGTCAGCCGCCGGGGCCATGATTTTTTCCATCGCAGGCCCTATCACCACCGTGATTTCTCCCAGCACATCAAATTCGCGCCCCGCGAACTCAGAAAGCCTGCCCGTGATAAATTCTTCGTGAGTCTTGGTCATTTCGCGGGCAATGACGCACTCGCGCTCGCCAAGCGTCTCATGCGCCACTGCCAGAGACTTGGCCAGGCGGTCCTTGCGCTCAAAAAACACCAGCGTGCATCCAGCTTGCGCAAAACGGCCGAACGCCTGACGGACATCGCCCGATTTTCGCGGAAGAAACCCCATAAATACAAACGGATGTGGAGCAATCCCCGCAGCGCAAAGCGCGGCCATGACCGCCGACGGCCCAGGGACCGGCCTTACACAAAAACCCGCTTCCCGTGCGGCGCGCGCCAAGAGATAGCCCGGATCAGAGACCACCGGCGTGCCCGCGTCAGAGATAAGGGCCGCGTCCTCCCCGGCCGCCAGATGCTCCAGCGCCCGCGCAACCCTGCCTTCCTCATTATGATCGTAAAAGGAGAGCAAACGCCCCTTGGGCAGAGCGTGCTCCTTAAAAAGTCTGGCCGCCCGGCGGGTATCCTCGCACAGCACCAAACTCACCCGCGACAGCACTTCCCGGGCCCTGGGCGAAAGATCCCCCGGATTGCCCAGAGGAGTGGCCACCACCCACAAGACGCCTTTTTTTGTATCGCTCATACCGCTCTCACGCGCACAGATTCACCATGGCTGCCAGCCGCGCCTTTTGGACCCAAAATCAGCCTCGAGCCGAAAGGCGTCCGGCAGATGTTCGGCCACAAGCCCGTTTGCGCCTTTCACCACGCTCACCACGTCGAACCGGCAGGGACTGTCCCAAAGCCCCTTGGCCGACAGATATTCCGAAGCCGCCCGGACCAGACGCGACCGCTTGCCTTTATCCACCGCGTCGGTGCCGGCGGCCAGGCTCCCCTGCCCCCTGGTCTTGACCTCCACAAAAACGAGCGTGTCGCCCTGGCGGCAAACAAGGTCCACCTCGCCCAGTTTGCAGCGGAAGTTGCGCTCCACAATCGCCATCCCAAGGCGACGCACAAGACGCGCCGCCGCTTCCTCACCCTCGCGGCCGAGCGTCAGATGATCGGCAGACATAACCGCTCCTCGCGCTCTCCAGCCGCCTCCGGCCGCACCCCCCTGAAACTCAAACGATGCAACCGGCACGGCCCAAGCGCCCGCAAAGCCGCCAAATGAGCCTTTGTGCCATAACCCTTATGCACCGCCAGGCCGTACCCTGGATAGCGTCTGTCCAAACTCTCCATAAGCCGGTCTCTGAATGTTTTGGCCAGGATCGAAGCCGCCGAAACAGCGGGCACGGTCAAATCTCCCTTGACCACAGCCCGCTGCATCACAAGCGGCATACCCAAAAGAGACGACGGAATGATTTTATCGCCGTCAATCGTCAGACTCAATGGGCGCTCTTTCAGCGCCGCCACAGCCTTGGCCATCGCCTGAAACGTGGCGTTCAAAATGTTCACCCGGTCGATCTCTCCGGCCCACACCACGCCTACCCCCCAGGCCACGGCCTGAGCTTTAATGGCCGGTTCGAGCTCCGAACGCCGTTGCGCGCTCAGCCTTTTAGAGTCCGTAAGCCCCGGCAACTCATACACGTCAGGCAAAATGACCGCTCCAGCCACCACCGGCCCGGCCAAACACCCGCGCCCCGCTTCGTCAACGCCTGCCAGCATGGCACTCCCTGCCAGGGCTCCGCCCTGGACCCGCTGGGGGGAATTATTCCCCCCAGCCCCCCGATAGAGCTTCGCGCCCTGTGCCGGTCAAATGACCGGCACAGGGCGCGAAGCAAATTGCAGGGTCCAGGGAGGTCACACCTCCCTGGCGGGGGTACGGGGGCGGAGCCCCCGTCCTGTACGTTTATTGCTCAAGCCAGGTTTGTCTGACTTTAATGCGGGAGGCTTTGCCTTTGAGGTTACGCAGGTAGTAGAGGCGCGAACGGCGGACTTTGCCCTCGGTGACTATCTCCACGCGTTCGATAAAGGGCGAATACATGGGGAAGATGCGCTCCACGCCCACGCCGTCGGATACTTTACGCACGGTGAAAGTGCTGTTGGTGGTTCCTTTGCGAAGCCGCAGAACCGCGCCCTGGAACACCTGAATACGCTCCTTTTCACCTTCGAGGATACGGAAGTGTACCTTTACCGTATCGCCGGGCTTAAACGCGGGCATATCCAGGCGGATATGTTCGGATTCGATCTGACGGATAATGTCCATGGCTCGCTCCTTAAAAGGCTTCGCGAAGAAGCTCTAAAAAATATCTCCAAGTATGCGATCCACAAGGATCGCGCATGCGGCGCGCACCGGCAGGTGGTTGTAGCCGCCGTAAGGCCTGACCGGAGCCATTTGGGCGTGGGTCTGGGCCAGAAGCGCCGGCGACAGTCCCGATCCGGTCCCCAGGACCAGAAGCGCCGGACGGGTACGTAACGCCTCACGAACATGGTCCGGGGTCACTGTTCCGTCAGGCTTGGCGCTCGTGGCCAACACCCAGGGGTCCTGGCCGGTGAGGTCTTTCACCTGGGCGATGGCCTCGGTCAGGGTGGCCGCCACCCGGACCATCGAAAGCGCGTCCGCCCGGTCGGGATTCGCCTGGCCGCCAGCGCCGTGGACCCAATGCTCCATGAGCGTCCGGGCGAGGCCTTGCTGGTCCTCCAAGGGAGTGACCACGGTCAATCCCGCCAATCCATACGTCCGGGAAATGCGGGCTATATCGTGGAGGTCAAGATTGGTCAAGGATACAGTGACGGTCTCGCCAAATTTATTTAGCACCGGTCCATGGACCAGGGCGATATGCAGGTTGCGGGCCGGCAAAGTACGGGAAATTTTGGAGAGAAAGCGGCGGTCGGAGGCGGAAAGTTCGGCCTGGGCCAGCAGTTCAGGGCGCATGGAGAGCGTTTGGACAAGAGACTGTTCGCGGCGCCAGGCGCGTATCTTGGCGTGGTCGCCGGAGAGCAGCACGGGGGGGACAGAGAGATCTGCAAAACTCTCCGGGCGCGTGTAGTGCGGATATTCGAGCAGGCCCGCGGAGAAACTCTCCTCGTCGCCGGAGGCGTCCTTGCCCATAAAACCGGGCAAGAGTCTGGCCACGGATTCGATCAGGCACACGGCGGCCGATTCGCCGCCGGAGAGGACGAAATCGCCGACGGAAAGCATCTCTATGGGAAAAAGCTCCAGGAGGCGCTCGTCAATGCCCTCGTAGCGGCCGCAAAGGACGGTCAGGGCGGGCTCGTGGGAGAGTTCACGGGCCACAGCCTGGGTGAGCGGACGGCCCCGTGGCGAAAGAAGCAGGATGCGCCCCGGATTTTTAAGAGAACGAAGGGCACGGGCCAGCGGGTCAAGCATCATGACCATGCCGGGACCGCCGCCATAAGGCCGGTCGTCCACGCTGTGGTGCTTGTCCGTGGCGAAGTCGCGGGGATTGACGAACGAGAATTCCACAAGGGCCTCTTCGCGAGCTTTACTCATAAGCCCGCTTGAGAGGGGGGAATCGAAAAATTCCGGGAAGAGAGAGAGAATGGTAAAACGCAAAGGAATCAAAGCTCCAAAAGGCCAGGAGGGGGATCAATCACAATGCGCCTAGCCTTGGCGTCAATCCCGGCCACACTGCCGTCATGGGCCGGGAAGAGTATTTCCTTGCCCTCCGGCGAGCGAATCACCCACACGTCCTGACCAGGAACATTGAGAAATCCCGCAAGAACCCCAACCGGTGTCCCGTCGGGGAGAAACGTCTCAAACCCCGTAATCTCGTGCAGATAGACTTCATCATCAGCAAGCTCCGGCAGGCTGGACGCCTCCACCACCACCTCAAGGCCCCGCAGCTTCTCGGCCGCATCCCGGTCTCCCACTCCTTCCAGAGTGAGGAGAAACCTGCCCTGATGCGGACGGCTGGCCAGAATTTTTATCCAATGTGGAGGGGAATCGACTGTTGCGCCTCCAGGCTCACCCGGACGGCGAAGGCCAACCATCGCGCCCGGCGCGAAAAACGATGGGGAGCGCGCGTAACTCGCCACGCTGAGTTCCCCCCGGATGCCGTGCGGTTTGATGATCGTGCCGACAACCAGCAGCGAGTCCCCGGTCACGCGGCTACTCGAGGATTTCAAGCACCGTCCGTTTGCGCGCCTTAGTGGAGGCCGCGCCAAGGATGGTGCGCATGGCTTTGGCCGTGCGTCCTTGTTTGCCGATCACCTTGCCCAAGTCCTCTTTGGCGACCCGAAGCTCAATGACCGACGTCTGTTCGCCCTCGACCTCCCGCACCGTAACGGCATCAGGATCGTCAACAAGCGACTTGGCGACGTATTCGATCAGATCTTTCATCATGTGGCGCCTCCGTATGGTTCTTTCGACCTTTGGCGCCGCTTGCGCGCAAAGCCTATTGAGCCTTAATTTTGCGCAGAAGCGCTGCCACGGTATCCGAAGGCTGCGCGCCGCGTTCGATCCAATGGGCCACCTTTTCGGTGTTCACGACGATCTCGGGGGGCTCGACCATCGGATTGTAGTGCCCAAGGTAGTCCAGCGCGCGGCCGTCACGGCGGGTGGCGCTATCAAGAGCGACAATACGGTAAAAAGGACGCTTCTTGCTGCCGATGCGGGTAAGTCTCAACTTCATGGCCATGTTTTTTCCACTCCCAATGAGGATATGTAACGGGTTTTCAAAATCTGGCAAGCGCTCTAGCGTCTTTTTTTGCGCTTGACCCTTTCCTTTTTCTTCTTTTTGGTGGGGCTGCCCTTGCCGGACATGGCGGCCGCCATGCCCGCCATTCCTGGCATCCCAGGCATCCTTGGCATCTGGCCGCCCGAAATGGCCGGCATCTTGGGCATCTTGCCGCCGCCCATCATGCGCTGCATCATGGTGCGCATCTGCTCGAAATTCTTTAGAAGCGCCGCCACGTCGCCCGCCTTGGTCCCGGAGCCTTTGGCGATGCGCTCTCTGCGGCTTAAATCGATGATCTTGGGCTCAAGGCGTTCACGTTTGGTCATGGAGCCGAGAATGGCCTCCATGCGGACCATCTCCTTCTCAGGCATCTGGATATCGCTCAGCTGCTTGGTGAGCTTGCCCACGCCCGGGATCATCTTCAAAATGGACTCCAGAGAGCCGAGCTTCTTTATTCGCCGCATCTGCGTCCTGAAATCCTCCAGCGTGAATTGCGCCTGACGGAGCTTTCGCTCCATTTCGACCGCCTCGCCCTCGTCGAACTCCTGCTGCGCCTTTTCAATGAGCGACAAAATATCGCCCATGCCAAGGATTCGAGACGCGATGCGGTCAGGATGGAACAACTCGAACTCGCTGGCCTTTTCGCCAATACCCACAAACTTGATAGGCTTGCCCGTCACTTCCTTGATGGACAGGGCCGCGCCGCCTCTGGCGTCGCCGTCCATCTTGGTCAGCACCACGCCCGAAATATCGAGCCGCTCGTTGAAGCTTTCGGCCACGGTCACGGCGTCCTGGCCGGTCATGGCGTCGGCCACGAATAAAATCTCGTGTGGAATGACGGCCCGCTTGATATTTTGCAGCTCCTCCATGAGGGGCTCGTCAATATGCAGACGCCCGGCCGTGTCCAAAATGACCACGTCATGCCCGGCCTGGGCCGCTTCTTCCACCGCGGCCTTGCAGATGTCCACGGGATTCTGGTCCGCACGCGACGGATACGCGGCAATATCAAGCTGTGACGCCAGCTTATGCAGCTGGTCAATGGCCGCCGGACGATAGACGTCCGCCGGAACCAGATAGGGTTTGCGCTTGTGGTCGCGCCGGAGCCACAGAGCCAGTTTCGCCGCCGATGTCGTCTTGCCCGACCCCTGAAGGCCCACCATCATGACGATAAGGGGTTTTTGATGAAAATCGACGGTCTTGGCCTCGCCGCCAAGGAGCGCCAAGATCTCGTCGTGAACGATCTTGACGACCATCTGGCCGGGGGTCAGGGACTTTAAGACGTCCTGCCCCAGGGCCCGCTCCTTCACCCTGTCGGTGAAGGCCTTGACCACCTTGAAGTTGACGTCCGCCTCCAAGAGCGCCAGACGCACCTCGCGCAACGCCTCCTGGATGTTGTTCTCATCCAGGCGCGCGTGGCCGCGTATCTTCTTGAACGCCGATTCCAGGCGGTCTTGCAGGCTCTCGAACATGATTCCTTCTTCAATTTACCGTAAAAACGAGCCGTTTTGTCTAGCCGGATAATCGTGTCAAGTCAAGAGTTTCAAAGGATGGCCGTCGGAGACGACCCGACCAGTCCGACTTTGCGGTTAAGCTATCGACGCGTGAGGCAAGAGGCGCAGGCAGCGAGAGGAAGAAATCCCTAAACAGAGTTAGGGCGTATTGTCAGCAGCCCTCTGGCTGGCGGCCCATGCTTCGACGCCCATGCCCTGACCGTAACGCTCATCCACCCTGGAAAGAAAGGCTTCAACGGCTTTTTCCGTCAGCAACATAAGGGTTTCCCCTTCCCCCGATTTCACAAACACTTGAAAATCCTTTATGGTTATATCCCAGATAGGGACACCAATACTGGGACTTCTCTCACTAATAGCTTCATACAAGGACAATACCTGTTCGTATTCATTGGAATCAACATTCCATCCCATCCATGATTCAAAGTCGGTGGTAGACATGGCATCTTCTTTTCTATGAATTTTTCTTAGGACCAGTTTCAGCGGCTGGCTTAACTATACCCGCAAAGTACACCAAGCGACCATTACCGCCCCCTCCGTAGAAAAGTACTCTTCAAAATACGCTGGAACAGCGCCCCGCCTAGCCCTTTATCGCCTTCTTGAACCCTTCCGCCGCGCCCTCAATCACCTTTTTATCCACGCAAAACGCCAGTCTAAAATAGCCGGGCGTGCCGAATCCCGTGCCGGGCACGGCCAGAACCTTTTGTTCGCACAGCTTGCCGACAAAGGCGATGTCGTCGCCGCCGGGCGCTTTGGGGAAGAAGTAGAACGCCCCGGCGGGCATGATGAAGTCGTATCCGGCGTCGCGCAGGACTTTCGCCATGGCCTGCCTGCGTTCGGAATAGATGGAAATATCCACCTGGCTGCCCAAGGCGCGCAGAAGAATGGACTGGCCAATGGCCGGGGCGTTCACAAATCCCAAAATGCGGTTGGCGAACACAATGCCCGCCAGAAGCTCTTCCTTGCCGGGCATGGTTGGCGTCAGGGCCACGTAGCCGACGCGCTCGCCAGGCAGCGAGAGATTCTTGGAAAACGAGCTGGCCACCACTGTATAGGGGTAAATTTTCGGCAGCGAGGGCACGGTTGCGCCGTCAAAAGCCAGAAAACGATACGGCTCGTCCGCGAGCAAGAGAATGGGCTTATCCCGTTTCGCGTTCAGGGCCACAAGACCGGCGGCAAGAGCCTCAAGCGTCGCCTCCGAGTAGATGACCCCGGTGGGATTGTTGGGCGAATTGAGCATCACCACGCGGGTCTTGGGCGTCACCGCCGCGAGCATCTTTGGGACATCCAGATCAAACGAGGGAAGCGCCGGCACGGTGACCAGCTTTCCCCCATAGTTTTCCACGTAGAAGCCGTACTCCACGAAATAAGGCCTGACGCAAAGCACCTCGTCGCCAGGCGTGAGCACCGCCCGGAAAAACGCGTTGATGCCGCCCGCCGCGCCGCAGGTGAGCGCCACATCCGATCCCGTAAACGCCACGCCCTGCTCCTTGGACGCCTGCGCGGCCACGGCCTCGCGCACGTGGGGATACCCGGCGTTCGGCATATAGCCGAAAGCGAACGGCAGATCGGCATGAACCGCCATCTCGGCCAGACACTTGCCCACCACAGGCGGCGCGGGCAGATCGGGATTGCCAAGACTGAAATCGAAAACCTTATCCGCGCCGCACTGGGCCTTCATCTCCGCGCCCTGCTCGAAAATCCGCCTGATCCACGACCCCTTGGACAACGCCTCCGCAACAGAACCCGCCAACAGACTGCTCATGGGTGTCTCCTTACCGCGCACGTAAAACTTGCCACACACGTTAAGAGTGGCTACATTGCTTATGTCTCATTGAAAACCGCGTCCGACTGGGCGCTCAATATGCGTTACCGGCACTCTCCCTTGCGGGGTTTCACGAATTCCACTTTTTTGCAAGATGCGCCCTCATGAACCACACTCCAGATATCTTAGCTCCAGCCGGCGACGCCAATTCCTTTTTGGCCGCGCTCAGCGCCGGAGCCGACGCCGTCTATTGCGGCCTCAAACACTTTTCCGCCCGGATGCAGGCCGAAAACTTCTCCGTGAGCGAACTCGCCCGCCTGACCTCGCTGGCTCACTCCATGGGCCGCAAGGTCAATGTGGCCATGAACACGTTTCTAAAGCCTGGCGAGGAGTCCCAGTCAGGACGCCTCATTGACCGCCTGACGCGCGCGGTGCGGCCGGACGCGCTCATCATCCAGGATCTGGGCATGGCGGACGTGGCCCGCCAGGCGGGCTTCAAAGGCGAACTGCACCTCTCCACCCTGGCCAACGTATCCTCCCCGCAGGCCTTGGCCCTCATGCCCGGGCTTGGCATATCGCGGGTGGTGCTGCCCAGGGAACTCAATGTGGACGAAATGCGCCTCATGGCCGAGGCATGCCCGCAGGGCGTGCGCCTGGAGACGTTCGTGCATGGAGCGCTGTGCCATAATGTTTCGGGGCGCTGCTGGTGGTCGAGCTTTCTTGGCGGCAAGAGCGGCCTGCGCGGACGCTGCGTGCAGCCGTGCCGCCGCGCGTTCACCCGCAAGGGCCAGACCGGGCGGTATTTCTCCTGCCAGGACCTCTCGCTTGACGTGCTGGCCAAGGCACTCCTGACCATGCCCAATGTGGCGACCTGGAAGATTGAAGGCCGCAAAAAAGGCCCCCATTACGTCTATTACGCCACCACGGCCTACCGCATCCTGCGCGACGCCCCGGATGATCCCAAGGCCAAGCAGGCGGCCCTCGAATACATCGAACAAGCCCTGGGCCGCCCGACCACGCACTACGGCTTTCTGCCGCAAAAACCGCGCAACCCCGTGGACGCGCTCGTGCAGACCGGCTCCGGCAAGCAGGTCGGCCGTTTGAGCATGAGCGCGGCCCGGCGTTATTTCATCAATCCGCGCGAACAGCTCTTCGCCGGGGATTTGCTGCGCCTGGGCTATGAGGATGAAACAGGCCACCAGGTGATACGCATAAGCCGTCCCGTGCCCAAAGGCGGCCGCTACGATCTGACTCTGGACGGAAAAGGCAAAGAGCGCCCCAAGCCCGGCATGAGCGTCTTTCTCATTGACCGCCGCGAACCGGAACTCGTCCGCCGTATCAATGCCCTAAAGGATGAACTGGAGAAAATCCCGGAAATCCCCACTCCGGAATCCTCCTTTACGCCCAAGCTTCCCAGGCCCGCGCGTCTGCCGCGGGCAACCCTGGCGCGCTCCATCCATGTCTGGCGCCAGCCTCCCAAAGGACCGGCCAAAGGCGAGGCCGGAGTCTGGGTCTGCGCCGTGAAAACCCAGCATCTGCCGCTCGGACGCGCGGCTTCCGTCTGGTGGTGGCTGCCGCCTGTCATCTGGCCCAATGAGGAAAAGGACTTCCGGGAAATTCTTACGATCATCTTAAAGCGCGGCGGAAAGCGCTTTGTCTTAAACGCCCCCTGGCAGACAACGCTTCTTGGCCGCAAACGCCGTGAAATGGAGCTGTGGGCCGGACCGTTCTGCAACATCACGTCGCCGCTGGCCCTGGCAAAGCTCAAAGACATGGGCTTTGACGGCGCGGTGATCGGCCCGGAACTCGCAGGCCAGGACATATTGCGCCTGCCCAAACAAAGCCCCCTGCCCTTGGGCGTAGTCACCCACGGCCTGTGGCCCTTAGGGCTAAGCCGCACCATGAGCCCGGATATAAAGACCTGCGAACCCATTACCAGCCCCAAAGGCGAGGTGGCCTTCACCGTCCGCTACGGCCAGAATCACT
>Ga0123354_10001417_pt1 | contig 29086 bp, 19 predicted proteins | sample TergutLab28metaG_2_FD_97872 | JGI IMG/M metagenome (GOLD analysis project Ga0123354, IMG submission 97872) | Labiotermes labralis P4 segment gut microbial communities from Petit-Saut dam, French Guiana - Lab288 P4 | ecosystem: Host-associated > Arthropoda: Insects > Digestive system > Gut ... | reverse complement strand
GGCAAGTTCGTCGGTAAAATTGGCGGATTCCGTAGTGTTTCGTTCGTTATAGGATTTCTCGTAGTTTGCCAGAATTTCATTTTTCGATGTTGCAATATCCGTACCGCTCAAGCCGTATTTTTGTAGCTGAAGCAATACGCCGATTGCTGCATTGATCGATTTTGTGAAATCATCCGTAGGAATTAATCCCATAGAAAATTGTTCATTTTCTAAAGAAACTCCACGGTCAAAACCTCCACCGGCGTTTACATACGGAGGATTGGCAGTCTGTGCGAGGTCTCTCAATTTTCTGTTCAATCCGCTAATCATAATATTTTTAATCAAAGAGTTTCGGTAATCGCCTACAGTTTTGTCCTCAACAGCTTTGTGCATAGGAAAAAATAATTGAAATTCATAATGAGTAGCTTCGGAATCGGTAACCACTACCGCCTTTTTTTCAGTATAAGGTGGTATTTCATAGATGGTTCGGGAGCGTTCATTTCCTGGATTTTTTAATCCCCCGAAATACTTCTCTATCATTGCCTTTGCACTATCTACCGTAATATCGCCTACTACAATTACTGCCTGCAAATCAGGGCGGTACCAATCGTGATAAAATTCTCTAATCCTGTCGGGGTCTGCATTCAGGACGATGCTGTCCAACCCAATAGGCAATCGGTCGGCATAGTGGGAATTGTTTGTCCACACAGGTAAATATTTATTTAACATACGCATATTAGCGTTTTTGGTGCTTAGTCTCGATTCTTCCAAAATCACATGACGCTCATCATTCACATCTTGCGTTGTTATCAACGCACCGCCCGCCCAGTCGGCAACAACCTGAAATGCGCTGTCCAAATTGCTCGGCTTGTCGGTAGGAATCGGCAGAAAATAATACGTTCTGTCAAAACCTGTGTATGCGTTTAAATCCGCACCGAATCGTACGCCGATTTTCTGTAAAAAATCTTCCAATGTATTCTTTGGGAAATGCTGTAGCCCGTTAAAATTCATGTGTTCCATAAAGTGTGCAAGTCCGCGCTGGTTGTCGTTCTCCAAAATAGAACCTGCGGCTACCACTAAGCGTAATTCTACTTTTTGCGCAGGTTTTGCATTGGGCTTGATGTAATAAGTCAAACCGTTGGATAACTGTCCTTTGACGACTGTTGAATCAAACGGTAAAGCCTGATTCAAATCCAGATTTTGCGCGTGTGCCGTTCCCGGTATCATTGTTTGCAACGCAATAAACAATGCAATAAAAATGAAATTCTTCATAAAAACAGTATTTTAAGTCCGCTCCTTATTTGGATGAGACAAAGGTATGAAAAAATATTTATTTTTTCTCTCCAAAAACACTCCCATACCGATGATATTCGTAGGCAATGCTTTGCTCCTTTAAATAATGCAGCAATTCGATTCGTCCTTCGACGAGTGGCTTTCTGTCGGCGATGTATTTTCCGAGGTGAGCTGCCTTTTGATAGAGAGCATCCGGAGCTTCCGGCGAAGTGACGCGAATCCGTTCATATTTCTCTATCTCTGCAATAAAGTTTTCTTCTTCTTGAATAACTAATTTTACTCCGGATAGTATGGGAGTTATTTTCCGGAGAGTTTCAAGATTCGTATTGTTTTTAGATATGCTCAGGGTTAAATCTGTTTTTGTCGTACTGGCTGCAATCATCACTAAAAATATATCTACAAAATGATCCGTCTCCAATATGCGAAATCCCATCGTTTTCACCGGAAGATAACGGAAAGTATTCTTTTCTCCATAGATATGGGAAACGTCTTTTTCTTGAGAAAATTCTTCTTCCCATACGCTCCGGTAATTGTCGAAAGCAAAGCTCACCCGGTTTTTGTCCTGTTTATCGGGAATCAGGCTGCCCAATAATATCATGTCTTTGGCATCAGGGATTGGGTTTTCGATAAATTCAACAAAGCAAGAGACGTAGTTCGGTCCTCCGGCTTTGATTCCACCACCGAAAGCGGAGCGTTTCATTCCCCCAAAAGGTTGACGGCGCACGATAGCTCCGGTTATTCCCCTGTTAATGTATAAGTTTCCGGCTTCAATCGTACTTTTCCAGTAAGCATGCTCTTCTTCGTTTAAACTTTGTAAACCGGTGGTCAATCCATATTCCGAAGAATTGGCATAAGCGATTCCTTGTTTCAAATCGTCCATGCAAACGACTGACAAAAGCGGAGCGAACAATTCATTTTTAAATGTATAACCGGTGGGTTTAACTCCCCATTTCACGGTGGGTTTCAGAATATATTTCTTTTCATCCAAAAATTCGGGAGGAACTAACCACGATTCGCCGTCTTCGAGATGTTCGATGGCATACAGCAGTTTTTCGTTCCGGTTGTCAATCATCGGACCAACATAGTTCATTGTATCCCAAACGCTTCCGGCACGCAAACTTGTAACGGCGTCTTTCAGTTTCGATTGGAACGATGCATCGTTATACGTTTTTTTATCAACCAATAACAGCGAACAGGCGGAGCATTTTTGTCCCGCATTGCTGAATGCAGACGAAACGGCATTCAATATGGCATGATCCTGATCGGCATTGGCAGTAATGATCATTGCATTTTTACCTCCGGTTTCCGCCGAAAGAGGCGTGCGCGGATTGTTTTCCAATAAACGAAAGGCAGTATCGGTGCCGCCGGTTAAAATCACATGCTTCACCGACGGATGTGCAGTCAAGTAATTCAAAGCAGTCCGATCGGCGGGACAAACCACTTGCAGGGCGTCTTTTGGAACTCCGGCGTCCCAGAAACATTGTACAAATTGCCATGCAATAGGAAGTGCAACCGTTGCCGGCTTCAAAATTACCGAATTTCCTCCGGCAAGCGCCGAAGCAACACCACCCACAGGAATTGCCAACGGAAAGTTCCAAGGCGGAATCACGAGAATAATTCCTTTCGGTCGATGAGAAACCGTTGACAATTCATCGAACCGCTTCATGGAAATCGGATAGAAACGGCAGAAATCAGTCGCTTCGGAAACTTCAATATCGCCTTCGGTAAATGTTTTTCCGGTGATCGCCGCCATGCAACCGATTAAGTCACCGCGACTATTGCTCAGATTCTCAGCTACTTTATGTAAACGAATGTTGCGGTCTTCCAACGAAGTTTTCCTCCATTCGGATTCATCTTTTTCAGCAATTGCAATAATTTCTTTTATCTGATCCAGTGAAGATAAATTCGCTTCGCAAAACGCTACTTTGTCGTCTCTACTTCGGTCGCGATAGATTTTTTTATTTTCCGTAAAAACCTCCCGATTACCTATTTGAACCGGTACAATAAAGTTTTTTTCATTCACGGCAGTTCCCCACTTTTTTAATACATTCAACGCCCATTTGCGGTTTTGCGGCAAATCAAGGTCGGTATCGGGTTCATTAAAAAAAGTATGGATATCTTTCACCGGAACAGCCTTTTCATTCCGGTTCTGTTTCCGCAAAGGAATCACAGGAATCGTATCTTTCATACGATAAGCATTGAGAAACTGTTCTGCCAGAAAGTTCCATTGCTTACTCTCTAAAGTCAAGTTAAACGAATAACTTAAGAAATTGTCTTTCCCTGTATTTTCGTCTAATCGGCGTACAAGATAAGAAATCGCATTCAAAAAGTGATGTGCTTTCACCACCGGCGTGTAAAGAATGATTTGTTTTTGTAGTTTACGCATCACACGCGGCAGATTATTTGCCATTCCTTCAAGCATTTCAAAAGTAACCTGTTCCGAAACGCCGTTCTTTTTCGACATAAGATAGGCGTATGCAATAGTGAAATAATTATGCGAGGCAACTCCCAGATGGCAGACTTCCGCATTTTCCGGCAACAACGCTTTGTCTATGATATGCAAATAATTAGCATCAACTTCGACTTTGGTCGAGTAAATTGGACTCGTCCATCCGCGTAATGACGAAACAATCCTTTCCATTTGCAAATTAGCGCCTTTCACCAAACGCATTTTAATTGGAACGCCACCTCCCGCTACGCGTTTTTTCGCAAAATCCAGCAAACGCTGTTGAAAACCGGAAGCATCCGGAAGATAGGCTTGCACTACAATTCCGGCGCTGTATTGTTTGAATGCAGGGCGGCTCAAAACTTCAAGAAACACATCGAGCGTAAGTTCCGTATCTTTGTATTCCTCCATATCGAGGTTCACGAATTTCGGACGCTTTACTCCGGAAGAATCAGTATAAGGAAAATCAATTGCTTTTTGATAGATATTCGCTACAAGGTCACAAAGTTCTTCTTTATTTTGTTGGTAACTCAGCGGATGAATTTGAGCGTAAATTCCCGATAATTTGATAGAAATATAATTAATATCCGGTTCTTCCAACGCTTCAAGATAATGATGGTAACGATGTTCGGCTTCTTTGTCGCCCAAGACAACTTCTCCAAGCAGATTAACATTCTGTCCGATTTGATTTTTCGTCCGTTCTTCGAGATGCTTGGTTAGCTTCGGACGTTCTTCGGCAATTATGATTTTGTTCGTTTCATTACGAAGCTTAGTTTTGAAAAACGACATGGCAATCGAGGGAAACCAATAGCCGAAAGACCTATATATTTTTATCAGCAGCCGGTCGAATGGACTGAAAAAATCAGGAATACCATATTCTTTAATTATTTTCCTTACCCGTTTATTTAATTGTCGATTATCTCGAATTTGAGAAGACTCGTCCAACATTTGCGACAGAAATGTTTTATACTTTGGGGTTTGCACTAATGAAGCAAATTTTTTCTGTTCTTTCACTTCATCCGGCGTTAATTCCAACTCTGCCTGCCGGAGAAAACTTTCTGCCCAATCAATTACTTCTTTGGTAGTTACTTGTGTCATACAATTGCGGTATATTAGTCAAACTATAATTATGACACAAATGTACGAAAAAATAACAGAATGAAAGTGGAAATGCTGATTTTTTTTAATTATTAAGTATATTTTCTGACAAATGGACTGTCATTTGCGGGAACGGAATATCAATTCCGTTGGCTGCAAATATTTTATAAATTTGTTCATTGATATGGTAATATACCTCCCAATAGTCGGTTCGTTTCACCCACACTCGAATCAGTATATCGACCGAACTTTGATTCAGCGTTTTTAATGCAATATATGGAATGGGGTCGGGTAATATCCGTTTATCGGAAGATAAAATATTTTGGATGATGGATTTAGCTTTGTCGTAATCTGTTCCGTAGCCAACGCCTATCAACCATTCAATCCGGCGGGTATTTTGATTGTTGAAGTTGACAATGATATTATTGCTCAGACTGCCGTTGGGAACGTAAACCGTACGGTTGTCCGATGTTATAAGCACCGTACTAAATATTTGAATGGATTTTACGGTGCCTTCCTGCCCCTGCGCTTGTATGTAATCGCCTATTTTATAGGGACGGAACAGCAGAATCATTACTCCTCCTGCAAAATTTTGCATGGTTCCGCTTAACGCCATACCCATCGCTACGCCGATAGATGCAAAAAGCGCTAAAAACGAACTGTTGTTAATTCCTAAAATGTTGATAACCGTGATTAATAACACAACGGTTAACAGAATATTAATCAGACTTGTAAGAAAAGAGATAACCGATACGTCCAATTTCCGGCTATTCATCAATTTTTCCAGAATGCTGTTTAAAAGCCGTATCAGTTTTTTTCCTATGATATATAGAGCGATACAAATGAGTAGCTTCAGCCCGAAATCCAATGCTTGACGGGAGAAAAATTCTACTACATCCGCCCAGGATATAGTCCTCAAATTGAAATCTTTCAAAGATGTTATTGCTAATAAATTCATTTTAATGCTACGATTATAAAACCGCTGAAATACGTGCAAAATTACAAAGATTTTTTGTACTTTTGCGGATTAAAACGACAATAATTATTTATGTCTCAAAAAATAAATACAATAACCATTTACGCATCAGCAAGTTCACGAATCTCTCCCGTTTATTTTGAAGCTGCCGGAAATTTAGGAAAACTATTTGCAAAATACTCGATTACTTGTATTAACGGTGGAGGAATCAACGGTTTAATGGCGGCGGTCACAGATGCTGTTTTGGAAAATGGAGGAAACGTTTGCGGAATCATTCCTCAGTTCATGTACGATAAAGGTTGGCTGCATCCTGCTATTCGGGAAGTGATTATTACTCCGGATATGCACACCCGCAAACAAACGATGGCAGACCGGTCGGATGCTTGTATCGCTCTTCCCGGTGGCGTCGGGACTTTTGAAGAATTACTCGAAATTATCACTTGGAAACAATTAGGATTATATAAAAATCCAATTGTGATTTTGAATACCTCCGGTTATTATAATCCTTTGCTTGCTATGCTGAATAAAGCGGATAAGGAAAATTTCATACATTCAGAATCAACCGCATGGCAAGTAGCAAACGCTCCTGAAGAAGCGCTTGAGTTTATTTTTAACAAAGCTTAACCAGAAGTAAAATCATCATTGAAATGAAAGATATTCCAATAGCCATTCAAAATGAAGCAAATAATTGGGGATTTATTTTATTTTTTATTTCCTTTTTTATTATTGTAAGTATAATCGGTAACAGGAATAAATTTTTACTTTCCATGTTCAGCAGTTTGTTTCGTAACAAAAACCGACATAATATTTTTTACGAAACGGTGACGAACGAAACCTTGAATAAGTTTTTTTTAAGTCTTCAAACCATATTATTATCATCAATAATATTTTATTGTTACGCTATTTACGAGAATTTTATAGTAGTAACCACCTTGACTCAAATGCTTCTTTTTTTGGGAAAATGTTCTTTATTACTCATCATTTTTTTTATATACAAATTTTTAGCTTATTCGACAGTTGGAGCTATTTTCTTCAGAAAAGAAATTGTTCATCAGTGGAATGATGACTTTTTTTCGATAATCAGCCTCAATGGAATTTTCTTGTTTTTCCCTACTTTAATTTTATTTTATGTGAAAAACGCTTTTATTTATTGTTTCTATTTTATACTTTTCTACTTAATTTTTAACCAATTTTTCGTTTTTTTTAAGATATACACATTATTTTTTCACAAGAAAGAACGTTTGCTTTATTTTATTTTGTACCTTTGCACCCAAGAAATAATACCGTTGTATTTGGTTTACCGTGGATTTGTTTACTTAATTATGCAAGATTCTATATGGATACAAGTATAAAAAAAATTCTCGTGTCTCAGCCTGAACCACAGACTGAAAAGTCTCCCTATTTCGATATTGCGGAAAAATATGGCGTGCAAATTATTTTTCGTCCTTTTATTAAGATTGACCCCATCAATGCAAAAGAATTTAGATCACAACGAATCAATCTTTTAGATTACAGCGCTGTTATTTTTACCGCCAAAACAGCGATTGATCACTATTTCCGTTTAAGTGAAGAACTTCGGATACAAATTCCGGAATCGATGAAGTATTTTTGTATCACAGAAGCTATTGCGGTTTATTTGCAAAAATACATCATTTTCAGAAAACGTAAGATTTTCTATCCTGCCTCAGGAAAGATTGAAGATTTAATGACTTATATTAATAAACATAATAAAGAGAATTACCTGATACCGGTTTCGGATATTCATAAAGAAGATTTGATCAAACTTTTGGACGATAAAAAAATCAAATACGTCAAAGCTATCATGTATCGGACCGTAAATAACATTTTTACTTCGAATGAAGTTTTTGATTATGATATTCTATTGTTCTTTACTCCAGCCGGGGTGGGGTCGTTGTATAAAAGTTTTCCGACATTTGAACAGAACGGTACGCTTATTGGTTCTTTTGGACCTACCACTGCCAAAGCGATTCGTGATGCCGGATTACGTTTGGACATCGAAGCGCCGAATCCGGAATCGCCATCCATGACTTCTGCGTTGGAAAAATATTTGAAAACAGTGATGAAGCCGGCATTAAAAGGAAAGAAATAACCCTCCGTTGAATAATCAACTTACTTTTCAAAAAATAGAGCGAATTTCCAGTCAAAAGGAAATTGATTGTTTGTTTAAACAGGGAAACGCTTTTATTTCATACCCTTTGCGTGTTGTTTATCTAAAACAAAAACCCTTTTCGGGAGCTTGGGTTTCCGTTTTAATCAGCGTTCCAAAAAGAAAATTCAAGCGAGCCGTCAAAAGAAATCGGATGAAACGATTAATTAGGGAAGCTTACAGGCAAAAGAAAACCGCTTTGCTCAGGGACTGTCAGGAAAAAGAAAGCGGTCTGTTAATCGCTTTCCTATTTATTGGAAACGAATTGTGCCGGTCGGAAGATATGGAAACCGCAATGGAAAAAGCGCTATGTATTTTAAAAGAAAAAATAGAATGAATCTGTGGCAATATATAAAAAAAGTCGGCGTTTTCATTGCATTAATTCCGATTTATTTTTACAAATATTGTATTTCTCCCCTCACTCCGGCTTCTTGCCGTTTTACCCCTACGTGTTCAGAATACGCTTTACAGGCTATCAAAAAATATGGACCTTTCAAGGGAGGGTATTTGGCTATCCGGCGGATTCTTCGCTGTCATCCATGGGGCGGGTCGGGATATGACCCTGTGCCTTGAAAACAATAACAATTTTTTAAAATATAATCCGTTAATAAACTATACAAATATAAATAAATATAAAAAATGAATCATATACTAAAAAAATATAGTTGCTTTCTTTTTTTATTTCTGCCTGTCATCGTGTATTCACAAGATATATTTAATTATCGGCTCGATCTTTTCGGATCGGCGAGTTCCGGAAAATACACTCCTTTTTGGATGACATCCAATACCTATGGAGCAGTTCCTATTCAACCCGATAACGGATATATCCGCGGCGATTTAGGTTGGGAATATGCTTTTCCTGATAAAATAAAATTAGAAGCGAATGCGGATGTTCTCGCAGGAGACAAGAACGCTTCTTCACTTTGGATTCAACAATTATATGCGGCTATATCCTACCGTAATATGTATTTTTTTGTCGGAGCGAAGGAACGTTACAATTCAATGTTAGATAAAGATTTAAGCATGGGCGATATGACTTTTTCCACGAATGCCCGCCCCATACCGGAAATCAACTTTGCTTTTCCCAATTTTACGAATATTCCTTTTACTAAAGGATATATGCAGTTTAGAGGTGATTTTTCGTTTGGAAAATCGTTTGATAATAATTATATTCTTCGCACAATGAACCCCGGTGCGGTTTATAACTATAATATCTTGTTGCATCACAAATCGCTGTTTCTAAAGTGGGAAGACCCCAGTGAACGTTTTCCTTTTTGGGGGATGATAGGGTTGGAACATGCGGCGCAATGGGGCGGAACAAGCAGTATCTATGGAAAAGATTCTTCCGATAGCTTCAGAAATTTATTGCGAATTTTACTTTGTCAGAGTGGAGATGCAAGCGCTAATGAAGGCGAGCAGATTAATGTACTCGGGAACCATTTAGGCACCTATAATGTAAAAATAGCCTATAAAGATAAAAAATTTCAAGCGGCTTTGTATAAACAACATTATTACGAAGACAAATCAGGATTGGAAATGGCGAATTGGCGCGATGGCATTTGGGGAGGCGAATTTAGTTTTTTTAATCAACCGTTTTTGCAAAAAGTAGTTGTGGAATACCTGCAAACAACCAATCAAAGCGGACCTTTGCATTTTCTTTTCTATAACAACAAATTATATCCGAACTCAAGAGGAGGGGGAGATGACGATTATTACAACAATTATTTCTATGTTGTCGGGTGGTCGTACTTTGGAAGAGGAATAGGAAACGCTTTACTCACTTCGCCGGTGTACAACGACGATCATGCACTCGGATTTGAAAACAACCGTTTGAAAGCCATTCACTTGGGTCTGAAAGGAAATATAACCTCTGAATTTTCTTATCGAGCGCTTTTTACGGGAATGAACGGTTGGGGGACATCGTATCTGCCTTTTACCGAAAAAGAAGATAGTTTTTCTTCATTAATTGAATGTACTTATCAACCGAAAAATCAAAAAGGATGGAAAAAGGGATGGCAAATCGGATTACAAGTAGCTTTTGATAACGGAGACTTGTATGGCGATAATCTCGGCTGTTCATTGAAAATATCGAAAACGGGAGTAATCGGGACTCCATAGTATTATGTATTGTTTTAGACATCGGGTGCTCCCCATTATTTCATCCTCATCACCCATGTATGTGTTAAAATTGCTTATCATTTTGCTTGAAAAGTATTATCTTTAGTTAAAATTGTATTTGTTTTTCTAACAAATACTAAATACCTTTGACGCGGAGAAATTTATATCATTAATTTAATTATAACATGAAGAATTATCTAAAACTTTTTTTGTTATTAGTTTCTATTCTAATGGGGTATGGAGGACTAAGCGCTCAGAGTATTAATATCACCGGCAAAGTAACGGACGCTGCTTCCGGAGATGCACTACCGGGAGTAAATATTGTTCTCAAAGGCTCCTCTGCTATAGGAACAGTTTCCGATGCTGATGGAAATTACAGTATCTCGCTACCGAGCAGCTCGGGCGCCGTACTGCAATTTTCCTATTTGGGCTATTTAACTCAATCAATTTCTGTTCAAGGAAAAACATCTATCAATGTAAAACTTGAGCTGAATACGAAAAGTTTGAATGAAGTAGTTGTTACTGCTTACGGTACGGTTAAAAAAGCTAACCTTACCACAGCTCAAGTGGGCGTTACTTCCAAGCAATTGAACGAAACGGTAAATACCACAGTGGAGCAAGCTATACAAGGTCGAGCTGCCGGGGTATATGTTACGCAGGATTCTGGTCAACCCGGCGGCGCCATTTCGGTTAATATTCGTGGGGTAAGTTCAATTACAGGGTCAACCGATCCTTTGTATGTAATTGATGGAGTGCAAATTCAAGGGAATTCGGTTACTTCGAACGGAGGTGGCAACCCGCTTGCAGGGCTTAACCCTTCGGATATAGCCGATATTCAGATATTGCAAGGTCCTTCTGCAGCCGCATTGTACGGTTCAAGAGCAACCAATGGGGTGGTTCTGATTACCACGAAAAGAGGGCAAACGGGAGATATGCGAATTGATTATTCGTATGAATTAACTGAACAGGGACCTCCCGATCATCTACCCCTAATGAATCTTCAGCAATATGCTACATTTATGAACCAATATGCAGGAACAGGCGCTGTTCCGGGACAATTTTTAGATCCTTCATTATTGGGGAAAGGCACTGATTGGCAAAGTGTTTTGTTTAGAACCGTACCGATGTACAAAAATTCATTAAGTATAAGCGGTGGTACCGAAAAGTTAAACTATTATCTGTCGGGCGAATACATGGATCAGACCGGTGTAGCTATAGGCTCCGGCTTTACTCGCTATGGAGTTCGTTTAAATGTGGACAACAAAGCGTACAAATGGTTAACTCTCAATATAAATTTGAATTATAACCAGACTGCTGAAAACTTAGGTACAGGCTCACAAACAATTGTAAGTAGCGCTATGCAAATGACCCCTCAAATACCGGTGTCAAATTTTAATGGAACGTATGGAGGTAGTGATCAAGTCGATGGAGCAGGTCAATGGTCGCCGGTTAACCCGATAGCACTTGCCCAATTAATCACGAATAATGATGTAAAGCGGAATTTGGTAGGCGGTGGCACAGCTCGAATTGATATAATGCCGGGTTTGTTTTTTTCAACATCAATCAATACCAATCTCGGATTTACAAATTCGACCTATTTCCAACCAACCTATAGTATTGACCAATGGCATCAGCAACCTGTTAATACATTAACAGAAGGAGCTGATTTGAGTACTTCTTCATGGACTTTAAATGAATTGCTGCAATACTCCAAGACCTTTGGTAAGCATTATTTGGAAGCAATGGTCAGTCATGAAGCGCAACTTTGGACTTATAAAAGTTTATCGGGTACGCGAACTACGTTTCCCGTCAATAATATTCTTGATCTGAACCTCGGTGATGCAACTACAGCAGCAAACTCTGGAGGACAAGGCAGTGGGTCAATGGAATCATATCTGGGTCGGATCAATTATAATTATGCCGATCGATACCTTGTTACAGCCAATATCCGTAGTGACGGTTCTTCCAATTTTGGCGCAAACAACCGATGGGGAACATTCCCTTCTGCATCGGTAGGATGGCGAATAGCAAACGAGCCTTGGTGGAAGTTTAATGTGATGAATGAAACAAAACTTCGATTTGAAGTAGGTGAAACTGGAAATCAAGGAAGTGGAGGCGTTTATGAAACAATGAATACAGGACCTACTCCATGGGGAACAGGATTTCTTCTTAATCAATATGCAAATCCCAATCTAAAATGGGAATCAACGTTATCTTATAACGGAGGTCTTGACCTGGGATTTTTAAAAAGCAGGATACAACTTGTATTTGACGCTTATATAAGAAAGACTGATAATCTTTTAATGTCAGCTCCATTGCCAAGTTACATGGGAGTAAACGGTTCAGGTTCTATTAACTCTCCTCAAATCAATTTTGGGTCTTTGAAAAATACAGGATGGTCTCTTTCCATTATTTCTACCAATATTGATACCAAAAACTTTCAATGGACTTCCAATTTCAATATATCGGCTGACCGCCCAATTATTACAAAGTTGAATACTAATTCAGCGCAGGCAGTTAGAACGGCTTATTTTAATCCCAATGTTATGGAGGTTTCTCAAGTGGGACATGCTCCATGGCAATTCTGGGGATATATTCAAAATGGTTATTACAAGTCGGTGGATGATATCAATAATAGCGCTGTCCCTGTAGATAACTCCGGAAACCGTTATCCGGCAAATTCTGATCCTTCGCAAGGAGTATGGGTTGGAGATGTTAAATTTAAAGACATCAATGGTGATGGAATTATTGACACAAAAGACCAGACGATTATAGGAAATCCATATCCAAAATGTTCGGGTGGGTTTACTAATGCTTTTACATATAAAGATTTTGTTTTGAATGTTCTGCTTACTTATTCCTATGGTAACGATATTTTAAATTATCAGGAATTTTTGGCTTCTCAACCTCAAAATTTCTGGATAAGTCAAAATGTGTTGCAGGCTGTTACAAATTATGCGCAAGTGGGTACGGATGCCAACGGTAATGCCTATTTGATAAATCCTAATGCATCTATCCCTCGTCTGGGATTTGGTAATGATGTGAATGGAAACTGGGGTAGGATGACCAATCGATGGGTGGAGGATGGTTCTTATCTTCGCTTAAAGAATTTGAGTTTAACTTATACCCTCCCTAAACAAATAATTGCAAGACAACATTTTATAAAAAATGTCAGGCTCTCGTTAAGTGCACAAAACCTATGGACATGGAGCAAATATAAGGGCTATGATCCGGAAGTTGGCGCTTACGTTGGACCGGGAACTTACGGCGCTAATCAAGTACTTGGCGTTGATTACAACCACTACCCATTAACTCGTATGTATTCTTTTAGTGTAAATGTAAATTTATAATAGTTAAAACAATGAAGACAAATATAAAAAATTGTGGCATTATAATTACGGCTGTTTTTGCATTGACAAGTTGTTCTTCGAGCTTTTTGGACAGACCGCCTCAAGATTCGATTGCAGCCCAAGATGCTTATGAAAGCGATGATCAAGTAATGGCGACTACGGCTTTATTATACAGTAAGGCGTGGTTTGATTATAACGACGTTGCATCGTTTGAGTTGGGCAATTTTAGAGGAGGAGATGCCATGTCAAGATGGAGCAGTCAGGATGATGTGTGGTTTAGTACCACTCCCACAACCGGAGCAAATCAAGCGGCATGGGAAGCCTTTTTTAATGTGATTGGACAAGCGAATACTGCGCTGAACAATATAAATAAATATGCAGGACCCGCAGTAACTCCTGCTATTAAACAGAATGCGATTGGTGAAGCTCGTTTTATGCGAGCGTTAGCTTATCGTTATTTGGTGATGAATTGGGGACCAGTTCCTATTATTACTGATAATGAATCTTTGCTGGGAGATCCAACCTCTGTACAGCCGAATACAGTTCAAAGCGTATGGAAGTTCGTTACCAGTGAAATGCTACAAGCAGTTGAAGAATTGCCGGAAACGCCTTATGGAACCAATAGCACATCAGGTCAAGCCGCCGGCGCAACTTCCGGTCGAGTCACCAAATGGTCGGCAGAAGCTATGTTGGCGCGTTTTTATCTATCGCGTTCAGGCGTAGAATCATCGAATGGTCAACGGAATCAACAGTTCTTAGATAGCGCTAAATATTATGCACAACGCGTAATTACCATGAGCGGTAAATCCTTATTACCCTCTTATAGAAATTTGTTTTTGTTTCCATACAACAATAACAATGAATCGTTATTTGAACTGCAATGGATGTATAAGGCAACAGGTTCTTATTATTATGCCAACTCTACGATTTCTCAAATCGGACCGGATAATTCAATTATGAACAATGACGGTTGGGGTGGTGATAAAGGAGCGACTTTCTGGATGATTTCACAGTATGACGGATTTACCCTTTCTACAATTCCTTCTACTACTGTTGGCGGCGAAGATACACTAGTATTGAAAGGAGCTACTTTGGATCAACGATTGAAAGAAACCTTTATGATGCCAGGCTTTGTTTATCCGGAAATTACTCGAACGCTTAGCGGAGTGGATCAAAAACCTTTTATTTATCCGAATAATACCTTTGGTTCTACATTTGACGGTAGCGTTGATAATGGTCACAGTACTGCCAATATAAAGAAATACATTACCGGACAGTCAAAAGATGTAGGCGGATCAGCCCAACAGGATTATCCCAATGACACCTATATGATGCGTCTGGCTGAAGTGTATTTGATCTATGCGGAAGCTGAATTGGGAAATCAGACTTCTACCAGCGATCCCACCGCCATTGAATATTTCAATGCCGTACACACACGCGCTGGATTGCCGGCAGTGGCGGGTCCATTGACGTTTGATCAGATTTTCAAAGAAAAAGTGTGTGAATTTGGAATGGAAAGTATGATGTGGTATCTCTTAATTGATTTACACTATTGGAATCCGTTAGAAGCTTATAAAATTATTGGTCAGCAATACAGGGGATTTTATCATATTACTCCCAATGTATTTCCGAATCCTACTTCTTGGACTTTTACAACAGATCCGAACTCTTCTGAATATCACGGTCAGAGTGATTACGCTACGGCAAGCGATGGAAATTTCTTGTTGCCATTACCGGCATCGGAAGTTACCTCAGCTCCTAATTTGCTAAATACGCCTGTAGATTATTATGCTCAGTAATACTAAAAAATAGTAGATATGAAAACAGTATATAAAACAATTCTATTTGTTGCTATTGTTGCAATAGCAACAATGTTCGCCTCATCTTGCAAAGACGATAATAATTCAAGCAGTGGAGTTCCCTATATTTCTTATGTTCGTGTAACGGACCCTGCATCGTCGGATTCACTATTGGCTGCAGCGGGTCAAGGACAACTGATTGCGATTGTAGGAAATAATTTGCAAAATACACGACAAGTATGGTTTAACGACCAAGAGGCTCAATTGACGCCGACTTATATTAGCAAAACTTCCGTTTTAGTCAGTGTTCCTACTAAAGCGCCTGAGGTAGTGACAAATCAAATGAAGCTCATTTTTGCAAATGGAGATTCATTATTATATGATTTCACGGTTACTATTAGCAAACCGGTAATAAATGGAGCAAGTAATTTGAATCCGAATGGTATGGACTGTGAATATGTTCCAGACGGAGGACTTGCTACGATTCACGGGAACTATTTTTATTTACCGATTTCAGTTTCCTTCGAAGGAGGAGTAACCGCAACAAGCGATAATGGAGATGTGACGGTGAATGATAATAATGACGTCCTCACCGTAAAAGTGCCGGAAGGTGCACAGCCAGGACGAATTACTATTACAACGAACTTTGGCTCGACAAAATCGGACTTCTGGTTCCGTGATAATCGGAATATCTTTGAAGGTTTTGATGCTGCAATAGGCACCGGTGATATAATTACCGATCCGGGAGCAAGTGATCCTCAACTTATCAATGGACCCTATAAACGGATGACTATGACTATAGGCGCATGGGGGTGGACGGAAGTATTCAATTGGGTGATTAATAGTATGGTTCCTGACGATGCAATACTTAATCCGAGCGACTATTATTACAAATTTGAAGTCAATACTCTGAAGCCTTACAATGCGAATGGTATAGATATAGTTGTATCTGACCCTGCAGTAAATACAGGTCATGTAGGAGGTTCTAGTGATATGTGTTACAAATGGAACCCTCCATTTGATACTCAAGGAGAATGGCAAACGGTTATCATTCCTTTTGAAGATATCATGAATGCAAATCCACCTTTGGGAGTCATTCCCGGAGGATATTTCTATGCGTGTATATTCCTTGGCGATGGTACTCTTGACTGTGATATGTGTTTTGATAATTTCCGCGTTGTTCCTAAAACTTTAGCTGGAAATTAAAGGTTATAAATGAATAATAATATTATCGTATGAAAAGATATAGATTATTGACAATGTTGAAAATGTGTCTTATTCTTGTAAGTTGTTTAGCATTTATAACAGCTTGTGAAAAAGATAACAATAGTGAAATAAACGGGGGTAAGGTAGCTTTGCTGTCATTCGGACCTTGTCCGATTCAAAGAGGAGCGGAACTCCGTCTTATTGGTACTAATATGGATAAAGTGACAAGTGTTAATCTTCCAGGAACTGCTGCTATTACGGGCGACAATATCAAACAAATCAGTAGTTCGGAAATTCGAGTGATAGTTCCTCAAGATGCAACGCCAGGAATAATTTCCATACAAGCCGGAAATCAAGATCCTATTTTATCAAAAACCCCTTTGACATTTAACGAACCAATTATCATCAGTTCGATTACGCCATTGGTGGTAAAACCGGGAGTTGATGCCATTAAAATTACAGGCGATTATCTGAACCTGATTGAGGAAATCATCTTTACCGACAATGTTCATGTCGTAAAAGCCAATTTTACAAGTCAAAGTCGTCAGGAAATTGATTTAAATGTTCCACAGAAAGCCCAAACAGGTCCAATTATACTTTCTAACGGTGCGGATATTGTTCCCGATGCAAATGGAAATTTTGGCATCCCATTATGGATTTATTCGACAGATACTTTAAATGTAACGCTTCCTGCTATTACAAAGATTTCTCCTAATCCTATTAAAGCTGGAACTGAATTGACCATTTCAGGAACAAATTTTGATTTGGTAGATAGCGTTGCTTTTGGAGGAAATGTAGGAGTTGGCATAAAGGATTTTATAAGTATTACTGCAACTCAAATTCAAGTAAATGTACCAGCAAATGCTGCTGACGGAGTGGCAAAGGTAATCGCTTATTCCGGAGTTGGTGTTGAATCTTCTGATACATTAAAACTTGCGGTACCAACGATTACTGCAATTGCACCTAATCCAGTGAAAAGTGGAGCAACACTAACTGTAACCGGTATAGATTTGGATCTAATCAGCAGTGTCGCGTTTACAGGAAGTAAAAGTGATTCTACAACTCTAATTCTTAGTGGCGGAACTGCTACTCAAATACAAGTAACAGTACCTACGGATGCTACCGACGGAGTAATTACATTCCATACGTTAGCAAATAAATCAGTGCAATCAGAAATATTAAGATTTGTAACACCGACTATTTCCGATATTAGTCCTGCAACCATTCTTGCCGGCGATCAGGTGACAATCAAGGGGACTGATTTAGACTTGGTTACTAGTCTTACGTTGGGAGGTATTTCAATCGATCAAAAGGATTTTGTTTCTCAAACGGCAACGCAAATAGTAGTTAACAGTTTGACAAGTAGTACCACTGGTACAGGCAATGTCGTTTTAACTACTATCAACGGAACAAACATCACATCCACCCAGCAAATTACTATTAACACCCCGAATATACCGGCAATTACGTCTATAACGCCTTCTCCTGTCACAGTGGGAAATATGATTTCCATTGCTGGTACAAGGCTGAACTTGGTAGAATCAATTGTTTTCCAAAATAATCAAGGTGGAACGACTAAAGCTACACAATACGTATCACGGACGGATACGCTTATTCAAGTATATGTACCGGTAGATGCTTTAGCAGGAACAGTTACATTTACGATGAACGCTTATGACGGTACGCAATATACTTCTCCAAGTTTCATAATCAAAGCGGTAGAAACGGATATTTGGACGGGAAGTGTTGGACCGATCGACTGGAGTGGATCCGACTTATGTCCTGTAGATGCAAGTATGTTAACTGCGGGACAGACTTTGGGTATTGATTTTGTATGCGATCCGACAGCCAGCTATTGGCAAATGGAAGTAATGGCAGGAAGTTGGTGGACAGATTTAGAGAATTGGGCGGCCGTTAACGGTGGTAACAATCAACCAAATATCGACCAATCTGCAACCAATATTGAACTTGTTATCACTCAAACAGATATTGATAATATTAAGCAACAAGGTTCAGCATTGCTCTTTGCAGGAAATGGAATTACTATCAAAAGACTGTATGTTAAATAATTAGATAGCTATTAATAACTTTTCTTAATTCAACCAAGACCCTTTGCGGGTAGCTTAGGGTCTTGGTTTTTATAATTATTATAAATTTATATGAAACGTTTATTACAAAACGGATTACTCTTGGTTTTCTGTTGGGGATTAGGTTTTTTATGTGCCTGTTCAAAGAATGATAGTAATAATACTACGAAGGAAGGAGTTGATTTTTCCTTAACGTCAACTGATCCAGTGGAAAATACTGTTATTTCCACTTCTACGGCATCCATTAATTTTGTTTTCGATCGTGGCGTCTTTATCGCCGATCAAACGAAAATCACATTAAATGGAACTGCTGTTCAGGACGCCTCAATCAATGGAACTTCTTTAACAGTCAAACTCAGTGCATTGGTAAGCAATACCGATTATACATTAACAATTGACATTGGGGCAATCAGAGACGGTTCAAACAATCTCAACAAAACCGCCTTTTCTTATCATTTCAAGACGGCAGAAGTTCCTGTGGTTGTAACCGGCGGTTCCGTCAGTCAAAACGGATTCCTTTCGGTAAAAGGTACGTCGCTTGTCAATCAGGATGGAAATACATTGGTATTGCACGGTGTCAGTTTAGGATGGCACAATTGGTGGCCCCGCTTTTACAACGAAAGTACGATAACTTGGCTGAAAACAGATTGGGAATGCGATTATGTTAGGGCTGCAATTGGCGTAGATGCAGACCAGAATTGTTATATTGCCAATCCGACATCTTCGCTCGATTGCTTATATACGGTAGTGGATGCTGCTATCAAAAATGATATGTATGTGATTGTGGACTGGCATGCTTCAGCTGTTTACACGACTCAGGCACAAGGTTTCTTTCAAACGGTCGCCCAAAAATACGGAAGTTATCCGAACATCATTTACGAAATATTCAACGAACCGGATAATACGGTTTCCTGGAGCGCCGTCAAAGCGTATGCCGAAGCTGTGATTGGAACGATTCGCGCAATTGACCAGAAGAATATAATTTTGGTAGGTTCTCCATCGTGGGATCAACAGGTTAACTTGCCGGCTGCCGACCCGATAACCGATTTTAGCAACCTCATGTACACGCTGCATTTTTATGCCGGAACGCATCAACAGTCGTTACGCGACGTCGCTACTGCTGCGTTGCAGAAAGGATTGCCGATATTTGTATCGGAATGTGGCGGAATGGATGCTGATGGTAACGGCGATATTAACACACAGGAATGGAATAATTGGTTGTTGTGGATGAGCCAGAATAATATCAGTTGGGATGCGTGGTGTATTGCCGATAAAGACGAAACTTGTTCGATGATACTGAATACCTCCTCACCCGTAAGCGGATGGGCGGACAGCGATTTGAAACCATGGGGGCAAATGGTCAGAACCGAATTGAGAAAATAAAAGGAATGATTTATTTAACCATTTATCACAGTGGATAAAATAAAAACAATAAACGACCCTCAATTAGGAGAAATCGAATTTCGAAGGAATAAAAAAGCAAATAACTATATCATTCGTTTACAAAATGGAAAAGTGAAAGTAACTATTCCAATCTATGGAAATTATAGCCGGGCAAAAGAATTTCTTTTGGAAAACAGGCAAAAGATACTCGTAAAAATACAGAAACAAGCTGCTTGTCCTTCGCCGGAAATAGACGAGATTGCATTGCGCCGGAAAGCGCAAGCCGTTCTTCCCGCTCAATTAGCGAAGTTAGCTCAGTTGCATGGTTTTCAATATTCTAACGTAACAATTAGAAAGAGCCGAACGCGCTGGGGGTCATGCTCATCAAAAGGTTCAATCAATTTGTCGTTTTTTTTATTGCTATTACCGGAACATTTAATCGAATACGTCTTGTTGCACGAACTTTGCCACACCATTCAAATGAATCATGCTCCCGCCTTTTGGAATTTATTAGATCGATGCACGCAGAATAAAGCCCGTGAACTCAGGAAAGAGTTACAGAAATACCGGCTGGGACAAAACGCTTCGTTCGGATCATCTTTTTTATAGTCGGACTACATGGACGCTGAGGTCGGACTATACGGACGCTGAGGTCGGACTATACGAATGCTAAGGTCGGACTATACGGATGCTAAGGTCGGACTATAATAGTCGCTTAAACCCTAATTGTGTATAACTATTACAAATTGTCTTTTTTATGTTTAATTACAAATATTCTTTATTTGCATCTTGCTGTCAATCTGCTTGTGTGAAGGCGATTTTTTTATTAGAAAAATAAAAAATGGTAGCACTTTGATGTTTTTCAAAAAGTTTGTCCAAAAAGTATTTTGAACATTGTTACTTCCTCTGTATATTTCATAATGAGTCAGAATAGATATGGCAAAATCATTATTGTTAATGGACAGCCGATAGAAAAATGTTGTCATTTTATCTTTCACACGAAACATTTCTATCAAAACAGATGTGTCTAAAAGTATCATTTCAGCCTTGATTGATTAATGTGTTGTCGCCTAAATTATCGCCGATTTCAGGATTTGCCAGCAAATTCTTCAATTAGAGTTTCATAATCATCAACCAATGAATGGTATTTTTTTGACAATCTCTTGAAGTTACTTTCAAAATCTTTAGTCGTTACTATCTGATAATTCATTTTTAATTGGAAATCAAATATTTGGCTTTACTTTTCTCTTTCCCGTGAAATCTGACGAAATGATTTTAAAAACACAAATATTCTCGGCTTGTCCTTTGGTAAAGATAGCTTCTTTTCCGAATTGATGCTCAAACAAAATAGATAATGCTTCGCATTTCGTATATTTCAGATTCTATTTACCCATTCGATACACTCCTCCCGGAATAGTTTTAAATTCAATGATATTATCCCCAACAATCACAGGCGCAACCGGTTTTCCATTTTGTTGCTTAATCGTATAGTTTTTGATTCCTTGATATTTGATCCGGCATACATTTCCAGAATTGGAAATAATTTCCAATGAACGCAATGTTTTGTCTGCCCAATCGGCTGATAATTCGAAATTGCCTCGCGCCTTGATTCCTTTGAATTGCCCGTCGCTCCACTTGTCGGGAAGCGCCGGAAACAGCTCGATATAATCCCCTTGACTTTGCACCAGCATTTCAGTCATTCCGGCAGTTGCACCGAAATTGCCGTCAATCTGGAACGGCGGATGCGTATCGAATAAATTGGTCAAGGTCGATTCTTTCAACAGCTCTTCGAGTAATTTATGGGAATGGTTTCCTTCGTGCAAACGCGCCCAAAAATTGATTTTCCATGCTTTGCTCCATCCGGTTCCGCCGTCGCCGCGCGTGTTCAATGTCGTTTTCATTGCTTTTGCATACAAATCGTCTTGCGGACTTCTTCCGACAATAATTTGCGAACCGGGGTGCAACCAAAACAAATGATTGGCATGGCGGTGGTGGTCGTCGCCGGTAATATCCATTTGTAGTTCGTCTTTCCACTCCATGAATTGTCCGGCTAAACCGACTTTAGGACCGGATAAGCGGCTTTTAGCCGTAGCAATTTCATTGATTTCCGGCAGATTCTTATTCAATATTTTAGCGGCTTTCATCACCATGTCAAACAATTCGGTAATAATCGCCTGGTCGCAGGAAGCTCCCAACGAATAGGGTCCGTGTTCGGGCGAGTACGAAGGATTAGCCACCAACGTGCCATCGCGTGAATCAACCCAAAGGTTGTCCACCCAGAAAAGCGCCGCATCCAGCATGATTGGGAAATATTCTTCGAGAAACGCTTTATCTTGATTGAAATTATAGTGTTCCCAGATATCCTGGCACATCCAACCGGCGGCAGCGGGAAAATAAAAACCTTCGTACCAATTGCCCGGCGCCGTATTTCCCCAGATATTATTTTCGTGATGAATGACCCAACCTCTTACCGGACTTCCATCGGGTTTACAATAGTAATAAGAAGCTGTATATCGACCTCTTGGAACAAGACTTTTCGTATATTCGATGACCGGCAAATGGCAATCGGCTAAATTGGTTTGTTCAGCCAGCCAGTAATTCATTTGCACATTGATGTTGGTATGATAATCTGCCGACCAGGGCGGCGTAAGTCCTTCCGCCCATATTCCCTGCAAGTTAGCCGGCAAGCCGTTTTTGCGGGAAGACGAAATCAACAAATATCTTCCGAATTGAAAATAAAGTTGTTCCAAATATAAATTTTCGGCGGCGCTGTTGGTATTGTTCTTATAGCCATCCAATAGCTGATTGGTCGTTTTATGATTAGAATTTGCAGCGTTTTTTAACGAGAGAGCCATTCGGTTGAACAAGGATTGATAATCCTTAACATGCGTTTCCAATAATTCCGGGTAACTTTTTTTGGCAACGGCGGCAATCGTGTTTTGAACGTTGGTCAGAGGAGCTTGGTCGGAAAAATAATTGAAACTGCTATCCATACATTGTTTATAATTGGTCGCAGCCGAAGAAAATATAAGTATCTCATCGGCATTTTCAACTGTTATTTTTTCGTCGTCTGTTTTAATAAGTCCTCCGGTTGCTTTTACTTTGATTTGTTGAGCGAATTTCAATCCGTTATCGGTTTGGTCAGCCGGTTTGCCCGTCATCGTAATCACTCCGTTTTCGGCTGTAATATTCACTGCCTGTTGAGGAGTAGTAATGTAGATTGCACGAGAAAGACTTCTGGGGTGGTCGGCTGTGAGGCGTATTATTAAAACATTGTCGGGATGACTGATAAAATATTCTCGCGTATAATTCACTCCCTTCTGCGTATAGCTTACTTTCAAAACGGCTCGATCGATATCCAGTTCGCGGGAATAATTGGTATATGTCGTATCGGCAGAGGCGTTATTGCCGGAAAGATACGTAATATTGATATTTCCCAAGGACTGATACGAGCCGAAGTCGGTTTTGTCGCCCATCAAAGCGGTGATATAACTTCGCAGCGTTGAATCTTCCCGTGAATAATTCGCCGCAATTACCTTTCCTGTCGAATCGACATAAGCCGCATTCTCTTTGGAAAACCGAGCCATTTTTTCTTGCAAGGCTACTCGCAAATCCTGAAGATTTCGTTTGACTTCCGATGCTGTTCGCGCGTGACCTCCATTGTAATCCGGATTCTTTCCGGGTCCGCCCGACCAAAGCGAATGTTCGTTCATCTGAATCACATCAGTCGTCACCCCTCCGAACACCATTGCTCCAATGTTTCCGTTACCCAGCGGTAAAGCCTCTTTTTCCCACGATGTAGCAGGAAAATCATAGTACAATTTCAATGCCGGAGCATTTTGCGCATTCCCGTAAATACCGAGAAATAAAATACTCAAAAATAGAAAAAAGTTTTTCATCGTAAATAATGTTTGTTATTCAAATGTATTTCTAAAACGACTAAATATTTTTTCTTTAACTGATTGTGTTGGTTGAAAATTCGGTGAATTTTCCATATCTTCCAACGACTCTTTCTGTTCCTTACTTAACGATTCCGGAACATATATAGCAATATTTATCAACAAATCGCCGGTTCCGTAAGAACTGAGTGAAGGTAAGCCTTTATTTCTCAACCGTAACACTTTACCCGGTTGAGTACCCGGTTCAATCTTAATTTTAGCTTTCCCTTCAAGAGTAGGGATTTCAACCGTTCCACCCAATGCTGCTGTTGGAAAACTCAGCAACAAATTGTAGATAATATCATTCTGATCGCGAATCAATTCGGGATGAGGTTCTTCTTCAATCACCACCAGCAAATCGCCGTTGATTCCTCCGCGACGGGCGGCATTTCCTTTTCCACCCATTGAAAGTTGCATTCCTTCAGCTACGCCTGCCGGAATGTTCAAATTGATGACGTCGTCGTCCCTGACAATTCCCTCTCCGTTGCAATGCGGACACTTTTTGGTAATTATTTTTCCTTCGCCTCCGCAGGAATTACAAACCGATGTTGTTTGCATTTGACCCAATATCGTGTTCATCGTTCGCGTAACATATCCGGAGCCTCTACATGCGCTACACGTGGAATAGGACTTGGCGTCTTCAGCTCCTGTTCCGTTACAATGCGTACAAGTTACATATTTCTTGACTTTGATTTTCTTTTCTACGCCGGTTGCGATTTCTTTCAACGTAAGTTTCACTTTGACGCGTAAATCCGCTCCGCGATTAACCCGCTGTTGAGTACCTCTTCCGCTGCTGAATCCTCCAAAACCAAAATGACCGCCAAAAATATCACCGAATTGCGAGAAAATATCATCCATCGTCATTCCGCCGCCATAACCGCCTGCTGATCCGCTCACACCTGCGTGTCCGAATTGGTCGTATCTTCTCCGTTTATCTTCGTTGCCTAAAATTTCGTAAGCTTCAGCCGCTTCTTTAAATTTTTCCTCCGCCGCTTTGTCGCCCGGATTTTTATCCGGATGATATTGAATCGCCTTTTTCCGGTACGCTTTTTTTATCTCTTCGTAAGATGCTGTCTTCGAAACTTCCAAGACCTCATAATAATCTCTTTTTGCAGCCATTGTATATTGTTTTGTTAGTTCGCCACGACAACTTTGGCATGACGAATAACCTTGTCATACAAAGTATAGCCTGTTTGAATATTATCAATTACTTTTCCTTTTTGCTCTTCATCCGTAGCCGGAATCATAGCAACGGCATCGCTCATTTCCGGGTCAAAAGCCTCTCCCAATGTCGCTATCGGTTTTACGCCATTTTGTTGAAGATAACCTACAAACTTATTATAAATGAGCAAAACGCCTTCCTTTATGGCAGAAATATCTTTAGCTGTTTCAATGGTTTTTATCGCTCGTTCGAAATCGTCGATTACCGGTAAAAGTCCGATAAAAGCTTTTTCACCTCCGGTTTTGATTAACTCCGCCTTTTCTTTGATGGTACGTTTACGGTAATTGTCATATTCAGCCATTAAGCGAAGATAAGAATCGTTGAGTTTTGCCAATTCATCCGACACATTGTCGGCATTCTCCGGATTTTCATTGAGAGTATCCACTTCTGTTGGTTCAATATTCTGTTCTTTTGTCGCAGCATCTGTAAAATTGTCAGCCGGTTGCATCTCGTCATCGAAGTCTGTTTCCTTCTTTTTCTTATCCATACTATTATGCTATTTTATTTTATTTCTAATATTCAAATAGTTACAAGATATTTTAAATCTTGTAACTTCAACTTTATACCTATTAATTACAAATATATTGCCAAAATCACTTATATTTGCATGTATTTTGAAATTTCTAAATTCAAATAATTATGAAAACAATTCGACTGTGTATTTTTATTGGTGTATTGGTTTGCTTTAATTCTTTATATGCTCAGGAAGAGTTAGGTAATGGAATGCTTTTTCCTCAATTTGAAAAAGGGATAGTGACTTTTAAGAATGGAACACAATCGTCTGCTTTGCTTAACTACAATATGATGCAACAGGAAATGGTGTTTCAGAATACCGATAGCACGATACTGGCGATAGCTAATCCATCCGAAGTTCTTGTTGTGGTTATTGGAGAACGACGTTTTTTATCCGGATCTTCTAAGGGTGATTTTTATGAAGAAATTCAGGCGGGAAAAGGTTCATTCTTTATTCAGCGAAAAGCCGAAATGATTTCCGCCGGAAAAGCAGCGGGTTATGGAGGTTATTCTCAGACAAGTTCAATCACTTCTTATGGAAGTTACCACACGAATGACGGAACTTATACACAACTAAAAACGGATGAAAAATTCAAATTAAAAATCGATGTTGGTTATTATTTGAGATTCGACAATAGTTTCAAAAAGTTTTTTTCAGCAAAGACATTAGGAAAATTATTTAAAGACCATGAAGCTGAAATTGAAGAATTTGCAAAAGAGCAATCTACCGATTTTTCAAAAGCCGACGATATTTCCCGAATTGTGGAATACGGATATAGTCTAATGAAATAAGTATTCTAACAAGAAATACCAACCGGTTGCCGTAATAAATCCCATAATAATTCCTGTTCCGACCACCAAAGAACAGTAACGGGGATTGAGTTCATATTGAGCGACTAACAAACTTGCAGTGATATGCGACGACATGGCTGCTTCAAAAACGCTTATTTTAGCCGCATTACCGGTGGAATGTAATAAGAAAGCCAACAACAGAACCAATCCCGGTGCTAATAAGAGCTTATAGAGAAGTCCGGCAGATATTAATTTCCATTCTTGTTTTATAGCGCCGAATTTTAGTTGTAAGCCGATGGAAAATAAAGCCATAGGCGACATAGTTGCTACCAATTTATCCAAAAGCGGATTTATTGGAGAGAAATTGATAAATCGTGAAAAAATTAAAGCAACCATACAAGCGACAAATGGCGGGAAACGTAATACTTTTTTCAGCAAAAAGATAAAATTCAGCGCTTCAGCGGTTGCGGAAGAAGTTTTCAAAATGGCTATCACGCCCAATGTAGAAAAAATTGTAAACGTGACTTGGTCAAAAACAACGGCATGATGAATTTCCGACTCACCGAAAAAGGCGGCAATCATGGGAAATCCCAAGAAAGCTGTATTTCCAAGTCCGGAAGTCACCCGCAACGCAGTTCGAGAATCGGCAGGAATTTGCTTTTTCCCGTCATATATCCGCACGAATAACCAAGCGCCTGCCCAAACAACTAACGGACCAATCAAAGGAAGGAGAACCTCGCTATTCCATGCGATTTCGGGAACAAAACGCAGGGAAAGCGCCGGTAAAGCAATATTTAAAACCCAAGCATTTACACCTTTGTGAGCATTCTCCGGCACTAAATGCAAGCGGGATAAAATAACGCCTGCAGAAATACAAATCAGAATAAGAATAAAAGGGGTCACGCTCTTTTGTGTTTAATTTTATTAGCAGCCCATGAACTCCCTGTAAAAATCCAAGACCTCCTCAATTTCTTTTCTATCGGGTGTTTGATTGATTTGAATATCTCCGATAGCTTTCAACAAAGTGAAATTAATAGATCCCGTAACATTTTTCTTGTCATGCTGCATCAATTCGTAAATAGGTTGATAATCATTACAATCAAAAGTAAAAACGCCGTAGTGTTCTTTGATAAATCGTGCAATTTTCATTAAGACATTTTTGTCAAATTCCAAGTGGATAAAAGAAAGGTACAATTCGCAAACCAATCCCCAAGCTACAGCGTAACCGTGTTGAACCGGTCGTTTGTTTTTGAGCGCCAAACTTTCAAACGCATGACCGAAAGTGTGTCCAAGATTCAAAGCTTTACGAATGCCTTGTTCGGTCGGATCTTCCGCGACAATCCGTTCTTTAATCAGCACAGAATCAAAAATCAGATTATTCAATTGTACATAATTTACATCTTCGAAATCAAAATGCAAAATGGCGTTCAAATCCGAATCGTCGGTCAATAATGAATGTTTCAGTAATTCCGCGTAGCCTGAAAGCAGTTGGGTTGTATCCAAGGTTTTGAAGAAATTGGAATCAATCAGCACAGCGATTGCAGGAGCAAAAGCGCCGACTTCGTTTTTCAAACCAGCGAAATTGATGCCCGTTTTGCCACCGACCGCGGCATCCACAGCTCCTAAAAGCGTTGTCGGAATATTCACAAACCGTATTCCCCGCTTGAAAGTAGCGGCGGCAAATCCGCCCAAATCGGTTGGCATTCCACCGCCAAGGTTGATTAACAGTGATTTCCGGTTCGCTCCATTGTCGGATAGAAACTTCCAGACCTTGGACAACGATTCGATATTCTTGTTTTCATCGCCTACCGGAATAGAAAATTTCTTTGCCTTCCGGATTTCCGGCAGCGATTGAATGAGTGGGAGGCAATAGTTTTGAGTATTATTGTCTGTCAGCAGAAATAGTCCATCGTAGTTCAACGATTGCAGCAGTTGAGCCAAGTCTTTTTCTATATTCGTACAACGAATGATTGGTTGTTGCATAATTTGACAGTCTCGTTATTTTCCTAATCCTTTGAATAAATTCCCCAACATATTTAATACATTGCTTACCGTTTCTTCGTTTTCGACCGGAATTTTCAGATGTGTTTTGCCGGTTTTTTCATCTTTTTCCACTAACGAATGCGCCAATTGTTCGGCTCCGTCTTTGGTGGACAATGATTTTGCTATGCCGCTTAAGAAAGCAAATCCTTTGGCAAGCAATTCCGAAGCCTCATCGGCGTGAGTTTCTTTTTGAATTTCGGGTTGCGATTCATCCGGCATAGAAGAAGTTTGAGTGTCGGAAGGTTCGACGTCGTCGTCGCCGGGGATTAATGGTTCAACGGCTTCTTTTTCAGCCAATTCTTTAATTTCCTTGTTTTCCTCTTTATCGGAAATAACTGCTACTGTGCTTGGCTCTTCCTCGCGGACAGTCATTTGCTCAACATCTTTCATGAAAGTATTGAACTTGCTGTCGCTCAGAAAGATTGCGCTTTCTCCCTGATCCAAAATACCTTGTGCAAGCGAAGTTTTAAATTTCAGTACATCAAGCATCCGGTGTTCAATGGTGTTGAGAGAAACAAAATTGATAACCGAAACGCTGTTTTTCTGTCCCATGCGGTGAATCCGGGCGATGCGCTGTTCCAAAACCGCCGGATTCCATGGTATATCCATATTGATAATCAATGATGCCGCCTGAAGATTAAGCCCTGTGCTTCCGGCATCAGTAGAGAGAAACACG
>Ga0123354_10001416_pt1 | contig 29092 bp, 15 predicted proteins | sample TergutLab28metaG_2_FD_97872 | JGI IMG/M metagenome (GOLD analysis project Ga0123354, IMG submission 97872) | Labiotermes labralis P4 segment gut microbial communities from Petit-Saut dam, French Guiana - Lab288 P4 | ecosystem: Host-associated > Arthropoda: Insects > Digestive system > Gut ... | reverse complement strand
GACCTCCCTCCTAACTGAATCATAAGCTTTCTTGAAATCTATGAAAAGCTGATGAACTTCTTCATTGTACTCCCATTTTTTCTCAAGTATTTGGCGAATGCAGAATATATGATCAATTGTTGACCTGTTGCGTCAAAAACCACACTGATGATCCCCGATAATTTCCTTCGCATATGGAGTTAACTTTGAGAGCAAGATGTTAGATAAAATTTTGTAAGCGGTTGGCAAAAGTGAAATGCCCCTATAATTATTACAATCTGTTTTATCTCCCTTCTTATACCTTGCTTAGTAATTTTAATTGTAGTCATCCCATTGTGTTTTTAATTGTCAAAGAATATACAAATTTCAGTCAAACACAACATTTAATAGTGCTATTAACAGCGACAATCATATTTTGAGATCACCTTCTTTTTAAGACTGTTTATTAAAAAAGATGTTGGCACAACATTTTACTACTTTTGTTCTTAGGTTCTTGTATAGATTGACAGACTTAGCTTGACTAGCATCAGCTTTAACTATAGTTGGATATACATGATAACAATAGTCCAATATCATGTAAACTTTTGGGATCCCAAAATGTGCACCGTTAATTGTACACCTTAAACATGGTTCAAAAGATAGCCTGATGATAACTCCTGCGAGTCGAAACATGTCGCTGTAATAACACTATTGAATGTTGTGCTTGACTGAAATTGGTATATTGCTTGCTTAGTAATGCTTGTATTGTCATTGCAAATAGTTAATTTACTGATGGTTAAACATGAACAAGGAATGTGCAAGCTATACTGTGAAGTTTGAGCTGCCTAATTCTGTCTCTCTCTCTCCCTCCCACTGTCTCTCGCTCTCTCTCTCTCTCACACACACACACATACACACACACGTACATTCAAGCAACTTTTAACAATGGAAGAAGTTTCTTGATATGTGAGCGTAATAATATGTTATCTAGATGCAGAATCTTTTGTCTGCCAGTTTGATATCCAAAAATACAAAGATTAAGATATACAGAACTGTAATTTTGTTTGTCAATTTTTATGGGAGTGAAGCTTGGTTGTTCACTTGGAGGGAGGAATGTAGGCAGATTGTTTCAGAATAGGATGCTGAGGAGAATATTTGGGCCCAAGAGGGACAGGGTAACAGGGGAGTGGAGGAAACAACATAATGAGGAGCTTTGTGATCTGTACTCCTCACCCAATTTTTTCAGGTTATCAAATCTAGAAGAATGAGATGGGTGGGGCATGTAGCATGTATGGGGGAGAGGATTGGTGTACACAAGGTTTTGGTAGGGAAAGAGACCTCTTGGAAGACCCAGGCATAGATGGTAGGATAATATTAAGATGGATTTTCAGGAAGTGGAATGTGGAGGTATAGACTGGATCACTCTGGTTCAGGATAGGGACAGGTGGCAGGAACTTGTAAATGCGGTAATGAACCTTCGGATTCCATAAAATGTGGGAATTTCTTGACTGGGTGAAAATTGGTTAGCTTCATAGGAAGGACTGTTCTGTATGGAGTATGTAAGTAAGAATGACCTGCCCATGTATGATCCTGATTGTGATGATTGACACAGTAAGAACAATGTTGTTGTTTTTGTCGAATACCCAGACTTAATATTGCTAATAAATAAGGCTGTTGCCACGACTCCCACCTACCTCCTTTTCTGTTCAGTTAGTCAAACCACTGTCATGTAGTTTGTCATTTCGGTTTTTTTACTAATTCTCTTGCTTACCCACATAATTTCTGAGTACTATGCTGTATCAAATGTAAACTCTTTTGGTAGATGTCATTCCTGCAGTGTGTGTGTGAACAGGTGTAGTACTGAGTGGACAAAAATAAAGAACAGACTAGACCTGATATATTTATTGACTGCTGTTGGTGCAGTGATGAAATCCATATCATTGTTTCCCCACATCTTAAAGTGACAGTTCCTACTACCTAGGCACTTGCTGTATCTGAGCAAGACTTTGTGAGTGTATACATTGTAGTTCATTGCAGAATCTCAGACTATGGTTAAACCTTTAGACATTTGGAGTTTTATGTCACAAGTCTACAGTACATGACATGCATTACAAGAAAGTGACTTCAAATTTTACAAGCTCCAAATAGTGAAATGTATCACTCCAGCCAAGAGACAAAAACAGTACTAATGAGACTGCTGTGTGAAAGGCTAGAAGCAGACAGCCATTCTGTGGACAAAATTGCATTTAGTGATTGAGCAGTGCATGTGTTGCATGTATTGTAGTTACTGTGCCATGATGTTATGAGGTCCAGAAAATAAAATGGTTTGTTCTGTTGCTGTAAGTGTACTTGTTGATACATAATGCTCATTTAGTACTGTAGCACTTATATTCATCCACTCTTTTATTTTAGGCATCTGTACAACTATTTTCAGTGTTTTAAAATTTACATGTTTGAGAAGGAATGTCTAGTTTCTTAAATGGAGGGAAGTACATCAGTGTGTGTTATAAAATTAGTGAATTGATTCATACCCGTAACTAAGTTGCAATATTTGTTACAGGTGGGGAATGTGCTCCAGGTTGTTCCTACTGATCTGCCTCCTGGCAATGTGCTTGGGGCTGTGCCCCCACCACCACCACCACCACTACCACCACCACCCTCAACTCAACAGCCACAACCCCACAAATCAGTAGTTCTTCAGACTGGCAATATGCTGCAGGTATGGTCAAGTTGTCAAAATTCCCTTTCTGTAATGACATTTAAACATTTTTAGGAGCAATCAAAGGATGCTGATTTTTTACCCCAACCCTCTGAAGTTGGGTGGCATTTCATTGGATGGTTATGTAAATGTGTCTTCATGTTTTATGTTGTGTTTATTTTATGAAGAACATAGCTGATTACTGATGAATGTTTGGGAAACAGATACATATTTTTAATATTAAAGAATTGATACATGTTTTCTTGTGCTAAGGCATCTTGTGGGTGTGTGAAGTAGATTTAACTGGTTCAGGATTGATTTTGTCATTTGGTCTTGGTATAAGTTAGTGTATGCAGCTTGAAGATGATTCTTTCTTAGAAGAGCACTGTTTTATCAACTGCCAGATGTTTGTAATATATAGCATATGCATCTCTGAGCTTGTCACATTAAGATTTTCATGTTCTGTAACTAGTTACTTTCATCTGTGTTGTCAGGTTCATTTTTAGTACAACAATTTAGAAACGTTTGACTGTTTTGAACATGGTAGTGTAGATTCAGGTTTCACAAAAGCAGTGAAATTTTTGTCTAGCTGAGCAGCTACAGTACCAGCTGGTTTATCTGGCACCTGATGATCAGACAGCTCTGTTAACTGGAAATTTGCAGAGGCCCATTTGTTGCAATGTATTTCTATAAGAGGCTGTAAAAACTGCTGTAGTATGGAGCAGTAATTCCTCTGATTGTGTTCCACTGGCACAGAAGTAAATAACAATGTGTACATTTTGTCTATAATCGATTTAGGTAATGAGCGGTGTTCTTTGTTCGCTGTATCCAAAGTGTTGGTGATACATGCTTGATGCATCCACAAAACATTGCATGATTGTAAGAAACAAGAGCATGAAAACACTACAGTAATTTGAAGTACCTTAATTTGTTCTAACTTATCAGCTGAAAAAGTGTATTAAAAATAAAATCACAATATGACCAGCTGCTGAATTGGTCATTTAAACAGGAAAATTCCCCAGCCATAAGTAAATGAGTGTAATTTAAAGTCCTATATGGTAGACATTAATTAAGGTGTGCCTGTACAGACAAAAAATAAGTGCACTTACTGACAAATGTTTGCATTCGGTAGGGTGGGGAGGTGTTGCTGCTGTTATGATCTGGTACAGGTAGCTCTTGCTGTGTGTATTGTGGCTTCTTCATTTTGCACTCCTATACAGCCTAGGACCAAGTTTCAACCGTGTCCTTTGAAAAGTTGGATAGAAGGTAAACGTCGCATGTTCAAAGTACAGGTAGTATTTGTTGATCATATATCACATACCAATTATATTTGTGTTTATGTTTCTTCCCTCTTTGTTAGATATGTCACCACCCAGAAAAGATTTTGTTGATCAAAATATAAGTTAAAATGAAATATGTGTGTGTGTGTATGTATGTATATATGTGTGTGTGTTTGTATGCATGTATGTATGCTTTAACAAATACTTCTCATCACCTTAAAGTTAGCTTGTTTTATTTTGTATCATTTTGTTTTAGTTATTAAGTGTCATTTTTTTACATGTACAGAGATATTTTGTGTGTTCATCAGTGGAGTTATTTTGTAAAAATATTGTATTTGTCTTCAAAAGGTACAAGTCATAGTGTTGAAAAATATTTTTTCTTTCATATGTGCATCTGCATGTGGCTGTGGATAAGTACAGTTATACAGATGGTTATCTGTCTTAATCTGTGGTACAGAGGTATGTTTTAAAGGCCATCATTCACAAATTCACTATTTGTACACAGAATATGGTTAGAGTAAATGGAATAATGATGACACATTCTTGTACTGAATATGTTGCAGGTAATCCCCAGTGACAACCTTCCTGTGTCAAATGCTGTGGGGAGTGGGGGCACACAGGTGTTTCAAGTGGGGAACATGTTGCAAGTCGTGCCTGGAAGTAGCATGTCCCCAGTACCTCTTCAGCCTGTTGTCATGAAGCAAACCAAGGTGGCTGTCCCTGCACCTCCACCCACACCGCCTCAACCAGGCAGTCAAGCTCATGGAACAGCAGAAATGTCAGTAGGGCACAGTCCCATTGCTTCATCTCCCATTGCCAAGGTAGGCCCCTGTTTCAAGTATAGTATATATATATATGTTAACACACTCAGTGGTATCATGATTTGCCCCCAGATCAGTGGTTCCTAAAGTGTACTCCAAGGATCTGATAGGATCTGTGACCATTTCCCATGGGATTCATGGATACATTTCCATAATGACAAGTTTGAAATTTACTTATTTTTTAATTAAATGAATAATGTTTTGTTAAAAATGTTTGTTGAACTTCTTTAATTTCTTCTTCTTCTTCTTCTTCTTCTTCTTCTTCTTCTTCTTCTTCTTCTCTCTCTCTCTCTCTCTCTCTCTCTCTCTCTCTCCCTCTCTCTAGTTAAGGAAACTCCTGTACTCACAGAGTGAGTGACAATCAATAATTAGGTCAATTCATGCAATGCATTTTTATATATGCTACTATTATGTATTCACAGATAACTGAAATCAGTTCTGAGATATAAGGATTTAATCTTGGATACCTATCATCTGGACACACTATATTTACTTGAGCAAGGATGTGAAAATTCATGGTTATTTTTTGAAGTCAAAAAGGTGTCTGTGAATGAAAATGTTCGGGAAATACTGCCCCAGACCAGCACTTTGTCACATATACTGTTTCTGCATTGTATTTCCCACAAGCCGTAGTGAATGTTCTCCTTCAAAGTTTGTGTGTAACCCGCGGATGCATGATGGTGGTGTGAAAATGCATAGAAGCATGAAAGGGCAGACACCATTGTCTGCAGTGGCATGACATAAAGGGTGTGCCGGAGACACTGGTGGATGCCATTGTATGATGTAAAGCATCTGCAGGACATAGTGGTAGCTACCATGGCAGCAAGGTAAATACATGCAGGAGACACTAGTGGCTACAATGGGCAACAAGGATCTGCTCATGGTGTCACTGTTGCTCATCTTTTGTGGTAACATCCACCTCAGTACATTCCTTATGTTACCTTTGTGTGAAATGTGTAGTAGCTTATGATCACAAACATTACATGTGTGCGTAATGAGTCTTCAGTGTGTGCCCAGGATTTAATGTAAATGTCATTGACAGTTCATGGGTCTTGATGGGCAGTTTAAAGTTTTTATGTTAGGCAATTTAAAACATTCCAGAATGTAATAAATCTCCAGATTGGTTGCAGAAACTGTTTGAGTAGTGCCACTTTTTCTGATTCTTCTTGTTGAGGTGTCAGGGGAAGAAGAAAGTTACAGTGCTGTTCATGTGGGACATATAAAAATATTGATCTGTCTACTTGGCTCATTTTTAGCATGAAGGATTATCATTAACCTACATACAAATTCCATATGAACTGTTGTTTACAGGTCAGTTACAAAGTTGGTGATGGTTAGACATCATATGTTTAGGCAAATTTATTGTAGACAGGCTCTGTACTGCAGTAGTAGTTTTGTCTCACAGAGACATATGTTATGACTGATATGTGCTTCTTTTCCCTCTAACGCTTTATCAGTTGTCTGGTATGGCCTTCATGGTACATACTGGAGATGCTGGTATACTTGTGTGGTATGACACTTTTTGGTGCATCTAGTTAGGATGTTGTCACTGTTAGTTTAATCATCTCTTGTTTCTTATGCTTGTTTCTTGCCACAGCTGTATTATTACAGTGTCTGATACTGGATTTCAAAGCCATAAGCGTTATGTGTCCACCAAATCACATAACTTTGGTCCATGCAAAAGATGAAGTGTCCGACCACAATGCAGGAGACGTCTCACCAGTATACAAACATAAGTGTCGTGGGCAGCAGATAAAATTATGCTCAGTCCATTGCAATAGAAAAAATTCCAGTGTATTTGAGCTAAAAGCTAGGCTCAAACTAAGCGACCTGTGTCTTCATAAGACTTTGGCTGTAAGAGTCTTTGTCATTAATTCTGACCATAGTAAATAAAAATACAATGCATAAAATACCGTACTTTCATATAAATGTGGATAGAAAAAAATAACGATATTATTGTGATAGCCTTGAAGGAATTTCTCCAATTCCTTCAGCCTCACTGTCTGTTTGAGAAGGCCAACTGTTGTTCATGCAGTATCAGATGTTTTTCTTTTTGTTGTTGACTGTATGTTTGTTCTGTTTATCATCAGCTAGTTTACTTGAATAAAATAATTTTTGTTGCTTGCATTGGTTGGTTTGTTACTAGTTATTTAACATTTTTTATCTCTTAATTGATGTACAATGTCATTAATTGTTAATTATTTTATTTGAAGGTTCCACCAAGCCCAAGACATGCACTGCCCGTAGTTACGGGCCCTACATTGCCAGTGCCTGCTGTACCAGTCAGTCCAAATATGACAGTGGCCACTGCCTCAGGGATATTTCCTCCACAGTCAGTACCAGCATCTGGGTATTCCCCTCCTGTGTCACCATTCCTCATTGGTGAACCACAGCTGCCACTGTTACCTGCTGAAGTTCCACCTGTGGCAACAGGTGGGTGCCTCACAGATATACGTTAAGAGATACAGTGATCCCGTGTGGTAGGCAAGGTGGCACTGTGCGCACCATGACGGCACAAGGGGGAGTGGAAGTATAGTTACACCCATTCACCTAGCCACTGCTACTGTATTGTCACACTAATAATAACCATGTTTTTTGTAGTTTGTAACCTTGTGGCAGGTAATTACACCAAAAATTTCAGTTGTGATTTCAGACACAGTTTACTAGCATATGTTTGATATGTTCCATATTCCATACATTAATTAGATGCGTAAAATATATTAAAGACCAACAAATGCACTTTAATTTTTAGATGTACTTTAATTTTACTATGGTCACCAACATATTTGGCCACTGTTGTGGCCATCTTCAGGGTGATTTTTTTTTTTTGAGAGCAAGAATACAGTTATGATTAAAGTGTGTCTGAATCACTCCACAGTTTTCAAAAAGACCATACAATTTCTGGTTAAAATTCCCAGTTGAATGATAAAATAAAATATGGATGACAAAAATTTCAGAGGTTAAAATTGTTTGGAGTATGTGGAGTGATATATATATATAGCAGATACATGCAGTGAATAGTAACCAGCATTGCTGGATGTTGTTGTAGTCTAGATGTTTGTATATTCTTAAACTGTATGTTTAATATCCACTTTGGCATTATCTTTGGAGAATATTGAAAGTTGTCCTATAGAATGGGAGAATGGATCCTGCATATGGTGACTTAACAAATGTCAAAGAGCTTCACACTTTTCTGTTCATTTAAACCAATCAGTGTTACATACCATGCCGTATCTTGCATCTGCATGGCCTTGACATTATGTTACATTATTTTATTGTAAGCCTGACATGCAGTGGTTGTGTCCTGTAGTGTCCTGAGGCCTTTTGAGGTCCATCCTCTTTTGCATCTTCCAGTTATCAAGAGGAGCATACAAAAGAATTGATCCATTCATAGGTATTAGTCATTGCATAGTAAGTAAAGCAACTGAGTTACAGGCAGTGAAGTTAGTTGAAATGACGTGGTAATTTAGACAGTAACACATTCTGACAGGGTCATGAAGTCACGTCTGTAGGCTCCACAAGGCTCCCAACAAGTCTGCAGGTGGTTTTTGAAAGTTCTCTGTTTTCATTGTTACTGCAGTGTTTGGAAGCTACTTTTTCATTGACGTAAATGTTGCATGTCAGCACTTTTATCACAAAACTTGTGATTTTAGTATGGTTCTATTTTAATTTGTACTCTGATTTGCAAGAAGAAGTGTTAAATTGAAGTCTGCTAAATTGTGTGAAATTATATTGTAGCTGTGAAAACATGTGTTATGAAAATGTTGCATTGATGTACTTTACAGAAGCTCCTATCCCATTCCTGTCTCCAGCTGAATCTCCTCGAGAAGAAGCAGAAAGGCGGAGGGAAGAACGGGAAAGACGCCGCCAAGAGAAGGAGAAGCGTCGGCTTGAGAAAGAGAAGAGGCGACAGATTAAACTGAAACATGCCGCTGATAATTTTATCAAGGTGCTTGCGAGTAGAAACACCTAGTTTAAACACAGCTTTTTAAAGTAATGCTTCTATAAATGTGTTTGTGCATGCCTTTATTCATGGTATATAACATTACATTTATATTACATCTGTGAATGAAGTGGCTTCTGGCAGACAACAGGGCACTGAGAGTCACAGCCATTCTGTATTTGCAGTATACTTCTCAGAGTGCCGAGTACATCCGCTTGATGGCACATTGTTTCAGACAGAGTAAAAATTGTAATAATCTGGAGTAGGCTGGAGGAAAAAAAAAAATGTTATTTGCAGATTACCATGTCGAACAGTGGAATGTTTAGATTTGTTTTGGGTCTTCAAGATATAAAGTCAAGAATTACATTAAAGGCAAATGTCTTATTTGCTGTGCTATAATTTATTATTGTCTTAGCCAACTGGCTGTAGTGAAATACAGTTGAACCCTGTTATAAGAACATTGTTTTATTGGACACTTTGTCTGTGGTATCAGATATATCAAATATTTCAGATATATCTGATAACAATTAAGTCCTTACTGTTAAACATAACATATACTACTCATTTTGAACAACATTCGTTTATAACAGTACAAAATATTCAGTCACCTTCATGTCATAACCGAGTTCGAATGTATTAGCAGCTGTGACATTCAGTCCCTTCCTGCTGTATGCAGAACTTGTTTCATTGTGCTTGTGTGGTAATAGGTTGGAATATTGATTTAGAGCATCTTCTTCTTTTACAGAAGGCCCTTCAACAAGAGGGAGAACAAACAGACATTGACTTGGAAGAGATGAGACTAATTGAGGTGAGTCAGGTGCCACATGAAGTGTACATGTGTTATTAATACTAGTACTGAAAGTTTATTGAAAGATCAGGAATTATATTTTTTTTCCCTCCCATCCCTCCAAAACAGTTTGGAGATTTTAATTTCATAAGATTGGTTTTGAATGTCCATGAGGAAACTGAGATTCTGCTTATAAATTTGAAATATGTGTTAACTGTGTGTTTAGTGAACATTAGTTCTTATATGTAAATTTTAAATGTGTGTTAACTTGCATGTGTGGTGAACATTACATTGTAATTTGTTGTCATCATTCTGTAAAGATGCAGTAGTCTTTGGAGAGAGACTTTTGCTAAAACCCATGTTTTGTGCTTACTGGTTGCATAACTTTTAATTCTTATGTGAAACAGTTTTAGTATATATGTTGTTTTCAGGAAGCAATGCGTCAAGTTCCTGACTGTGAGGATGAACCAGTTCCAGAAATACCTCCAGTGACCCCACCAAAGAAGAAACGACGAACCCCCATACAAGTGAAACCACTGCCCCCTGCTGGCAAGGGAATCCTTATATCTCCTGGCTTCAGGTGTGTAAAAGTTTGGGGTGAATTATATCAAGAAGAATGAACAGAACTGAGACCTAATTGTGGAAAGAATTTTTTTTCATTTGTGGCAAATTCTAGAATGATTTTCATACAGGTCACATTGTGTACAGGTCAGGATAGTGTAGTCAGTGTAATGACTTTCTATGGGCTGGATGGTCCGGGGATTGAATTCCAGTGGGAGGTGAGATTTAGCACAACTGTTCAGACCACCCTGAGGCCCTTGCAGCCTCCTATGCAATGTGTACTGGGTCTCTTTCCCAGATGTAAAGTGGCTGGGGCATGGAGTTGACCACCCACTTCCATCTAGTGCTAAGGGTAAAGAAAGAATAGAGCTATATCTCTACTCCCGCTGGGGGCCTTCATGACCTATTCTTGGGTGAAAAAAAGGTAAAGCAGTCCCGTTACAGGCCTGGAGTGGCGGAGAGGGTTCCAGGAAGTTAAGGTTCCCAGGTTTCATGACAATGGCACAGGATGGTGGTAAGGTTGTCACCCTTACCCACCGGCCACCTTTACCCCAAGGAAATGCTCCTGGTACTCATCTCTGTTTGAGGCTGAGTCGACCCCAGGGCCAAAGTGCGATTGGAAGGATTTTATGTCAATGAAAAATTCCAATGACACCAGCTGGGATCGAACCAGCAACCTTTCAATTTGTAGCACAACACCTTAACCACTGGGCCACTGCAGTCCCCATTCTAGGGTGAACTTTACCTTTTTTCATGGTGTAATTAGTAGCCAGTTGGTACATCATATCTGAGAATTTAAGCCCAATTGGCAAACTCAATAGGACCACATACTTTATATCAATCACAAAAGTAGAGGGCCATCTTATATCCAACGTTGTCTTGTGGGTGGATAAAATGAAAACAGTTGGTGAGTACATGTCATATTTATATGTGTAAATGTCAAATTGTTGTGTGGCAGAAGTATGGATCTTGAAGTCGTATTTACCCTCATAGAATGTCCTGTAGGTTGTTCATTCATTTGCAGGTACATGGACTGACTGATATATATTTTTCAGCACCCAGTCAATAAATCTTAAATTGGACCTCACTTGTTGTGTTGTTGTTTTTTTAAAAAAAGACTGTTTCATGTAAGTACCTGACTTTCCTGAAATGTTATATGCTTGGTCAGTTTCATCAAATTGATCACCTGAGTAACAATACTGTCTGTGTGAAAGTGAGGGCTGGTGCAGTACAAAGATGAAAGAGAGTGCAGACCATGACATGGTTCAGTCCATGCGGGATTTGTTGTGGACAGAGTGGCAGTGGGACGGGTTTTACTCCAAGGACTTAAGTTTTCTCATCATTATCATTCCACCCATTCTTAATACTCATTCATATGTCGATCAGTGATGCTGTAAAATCTTAAAAATTCACTGTGTTGTTAAATAACATACTAAGAAAGAAAGAAAGAAGGAAAGGCAGTGCAATCACAAGCTGCTTGGCTGAGTATGTTCATAGCCTCTATATACAGAATGTTTGTATGAATATATGCTCATTGTTGTTACAGTCAAGAATGTGATACTGTTTCCTTACCTCTTTATAACTGTTCAACACTACTCTAATAGAGAGAAGCCAATATCTGCAGAAAATGAAGGAAGGAAGTCTGTCACATTTGCTGATGGTGTACGGCCTGGGGAAGGTACGTCCCCTTTAGCAGGGGAGGATCTGCCATCACCTCCACCACCACCCCGCAAACTTCCAAAGGAAAAGAGGTTTAAGAAAAAGAAGAAGAAGAAAATCAAGGTAATGGTATGTTTTAAAATTTGTGCTTCTTATTGATAGTATCAGTGTAGATATTAGGGGCCCATACCAGGAGACTTTTGTATAGGAGAAAAATGCCAAGTGGCCTTGCTTGCAGGATTCTCATTTCACAGGGTATGTCTAGTGTGAAATAAAAGCAATCTAATCATATCCAGTAAACTCATGGTTAGTATGTTCCTGTAGACAAAGTGTGCTGCTTTTCATATATGTATCTTGACGTGTCGCCTGCATTGATTATGCCAATACATTTGTTACCCAAAGCATTTAATAAAGTAAACAAACATTGTGCTATTCTTTATGCTCTTGCATATACAGGTAGAATGAGACCATGATATCCCAGCACAAGCAGTGGAAGGAGATATTCAAATGCATTTAGTTGATTAGTTGTGCAGCTGACATAAAGGAGCAGTAAAAAAAACTATCAGTTAGAATGTAGGTCAGTATGGGTATTGTTTGATAATCTGGGGCATTTTATAATCCAGCACTTGTCCGGTCACGTGGTTGCCAGTTTAAAGGAGTCCTGCTTTATTGATGCTCAATATAAGAGGAGTGGAAGGCAACAGGACATGGTGCTGTATAAAAAACAATGTATAATTACTTTGTAATAGTGTGTATTATTGTTGTTTAATATAGTTATAGATTTAGTGAGATTTATTGCTATGAACAAGATCTTTTGTTATGAGCCTTTGGGGGGGTCAGGTTTTGGTTTAAGCTTATTGTGAAATGGTATATATATTTTATCAGTATCCACGACTGGTATTGGTAATGGAGATGGCTCACTTAAAAGTTATCAGTATCATTAAAAACTAATTATGCTTGAAAGCTTATGATGTAGACTACCACCACCACCACCACTCAATACCAGTTTGCCAAGTTCAGATATTGAAATTTAACAGTTTTCCAAGTGAATCTTGGCAACAGATGGACAGGCCCCTTTATATATATTCATTTCTTTCACTTTGTGCAGCAAAAATGAAAAACAGTGCCAGTGAAGTACATTTTACAGCCATATAAGTAACACACACACACACACATACAGAGTTTATGAATTTTATTTATTCTCATTGGTTTTTTTATGTTGATTTTTATGATACTGGGCCATCATGATTTTTCATGTATAGTCTGTCAGGCATAATTTTTACATTGTATATTACATTTGAGAAAGAGCGAAAGAAAACTGGATAGAAGGTATAAGGAAGGCCATGAACGAAAGAAACCTAAATGAAGGCCAGTGGGAAGATAAGAAGCAGTGGAGCCTAGGTATCGGACAGTGTAGAACAATGTTTTGAAACCAACATACATACATACATACATATTACATTTGTCATTCCAAAAACTTTTGTTAGACTATGACATGCAGCTCTAAAGCTGCAGTCAACTTCAGAATTGGTAAACCTGTGGTATTTTTGAAAATACAGGTTAATTTGAATTGTTTAGTCGTGATATTTAACAATAAACTACATATTGTATTATTTTCTATATTGTTTAAATACCAGTGTTTGCTTTTACTCGAGTAGTGCTTTTGTAAGGGATATGTGGCATGGCAAAATGTTGATTTTTATTGAACACGTGACATTCAGGTGACCGTGCATCATGATAAATTCTTATAATAAAACCAACTAGATGCACTAGTTTCTCAAATTTATTTTTGGAATAAAACTCTACATGTTTCAGACAGTCCCTCTGTCCACCATCGGGAGTTTTTCACTGTACACACAGCAATGGTATATGTCAGCAAACCTGTATGACATATACCATTGCTGTGTGTACAGTGAAAAACTCCCGATGGTGGACAGAGGGACTGTCTGAAACATGTAGAGTTTCATTCCAAAAATAAATTTGAGAAACTAGTGCATCTAGTTGGTTTTTTTTATTATAAAAATTTATTTAATATGATTTATTAATTTTAGAAAGACCGTAACATGTTAAATTAATTTTATTTATTTTAGGCCTATGTGGCTTTCAAATATGACATAACTTAGTAAGATTTTGTTACATATTTCTACTTATTTGCTTTGTAATGAAAACATTGATCTTTACTGGATTGCATTACAGTAATATTTCATTGTATATTTGTGTGACTGTATCTTATCAATATAGTATAATTGTTACAGGTGAAGATTATTCGACAGATCAATGTTGAGGATGATGATGATGATGACGACGACATTTCTCCTCCTCCACCTCCACCAGGCTCTCCACCTCCTCCACCAGTGTATCCTGCAGCATATCCTGCTGGCTACCCTCCATCAGGTTATGTCTACCCACAGCCTGCAGCCTATGCAGGTGAGTGTATAGAATTCTTAAAAATATTATCTTATATTTCATTTTTCATATGTTGTTTTTATCTGCAGATCGTGTGTCTTTACCACCAGAACTGACTTTGTACAAAATGACAGAAAAATTTGCCAGTGAATTCAAGAATATTTTGTAAAATAGTATGTAATTTAGTGTAAGTTCCCAGGCAAATCTTAATCTATTTTCTTTATTACAGTGTTACCTGGAACTGAGGGTGGAGCTCCAGCTGCTGCGGGTTCTGCCACCGTGTTCACGCCAGTATACCATCAGCATCACCACAGTACTACCACCACTACCACTACTGTTCAGTTTGCTCCACCTCCACCTCCTCCAAGCCCACATGTGTATCCATCAACAGGAAAGCAGCGTAAAACAAAGTGACCGAGACATATTAAGCTTTTTATTATCTTCCTGCTCTCTCTCCTGTCCATCAAGCACACAAGTAGATGACCACATAAAGAACTTTACTTCAATTACAGCATGGTTGCCAACCACTGTTGTGTTGAAATTGTCCCGTACTGTGGATATATTATTTTTGTTTAGACATATTTAAAGCTTTTGGGACTGGAAATTTATAGATGTTCGGTGACGTTAGTATTCGGCAAGGTAAAGGAAGGCAGTGGGCTTGGGATGAAAGTGCCAAGCAAATGTTGTATCTTTCTTTCACATTATTTCATGATGACTTGTGTCCTTTCTGTGGCTTAGAATTTTGAGTGGTGACAGAAACCATATGGGCTCATTTTCTTCTAATGGACTTCTTTCATGTTTAAGCAGCTCTGAATAAATTCTTGACAGCTTTTGACAAAATAAGAGATCTAGGCACATCCCTTTGTGCTGTAAGACTTGACTGTTAGCAATCTGGATTATGTAGTGTGCAATGTGCAGTGTGGGCGTATGTGCAAGCGTTCCTGCATCAGTTGTCGGTTATGAGTCAGTACAGGAACAGGAGCTTAGTAAGTTTTTCCATAAGAAGCTGAATGCTGTATGAAAAATGTCATAATTGCTGCTGTGCTGAAGACAGTTCTTTCGTTTGTGCTAATGGATTGATGGTGTTTCCTGTAACATTTATCCCATTGTGCATGTAAATGAAATGAAATGAGTTGATTTGTAAAAAAAAAAAAAAAAAACTCTGAATAGAAATCAAGGAGTTGCAATTTAAAATGCAGATGCTGTGGTAAGCTGTTAGGGCTTTGTCTCCTTAGACGTTTATCTGGAATTAATTTCCTACCAATCGAGTTTTGTTCATTTGTGTATAGTGAATTGAATAAACTGGGTATGGTGGCAATAATGAATATGAAGAAAGGTCACCATAATGTTCTAGGTTTTAATGCTATAATGAAATCGTTTCTGTTTCATGTGTTTGAATATTGTTCAAAATAAAATTTAAATTACATTGGTGTAGACCTGTAATACATTATTGCCAGTATAATTAATTTAGTAGGTAACAGCACACAGTTTTAAAAGGGACAGTACAATAGGATTGGAATTTAAAATAATTTAAGGTGTGTGGTTTATAGTCACATTATATGTATAAATGGAGTATGACTGTGTTGTGTTTTGGTTTGTATTATCTTGATTACAGAGCAGACCACAGCTTGTCCACGACAGTTTCAGTTTTTTATGTACATATGTACTGTGCTAACAGATTAATTATCCAGAACAGCAGTGGTGTGAAGGTATTGACAGCCATTCACAGAAACTCCTATGCCTTTATCCTTTAGTGTATATTGCACAGTTGATTGGATTTTTGAGTATCATATTGTAAATTGAGCAAATGCAGTCCAGAAGTAATTAAATAGTCATATGTCTGTTCAAGAAATGTGGAAAAGAGATGGTAACATAACCACATAATAATGAGTAATACCAAGTTTGTGAACAGACATACGATTTTTAGATAAATGACTGAATTGCATCAGTCATGTCATAACTGCTATAAAACTTGGTTATGCTGTTGCATCCGTTTAAGACCCTGTGTTGACGATGAACACTCACCTGAAAACAGGAGTAGAACTTAAAACACTGGTAAGGTATTGTTACCATTCCATGTGTGTACAGATAAGGTACAGTATTACAGTTCTCCATTTGTTCATATGTAAATAGTATGAATGGTAAAAGGAATGCATATATCAACACACTGCTGAGCAAACTAAAACATATGGCACGTGTGTGTGTGCTATATCTGCCAGTGGGTGTTCACAATTGGTGAAACAGTCTGCAGCATAATTTTCGAGCAGCATAATTTTCATAGTAGCTACCATTTCAAGGAATTTCTTTATCATACTCAAGTCTCAGCATTATTTATTTCTGTGGCCACACTGTGTCTCTTATAGTGGCATTACACTAAATGAGACCATTCATTATCAAACTTAATTAAGAGTTTGGGCTTCCGGAATGTAGTACCATGTAGTCTGATACATCAGACTACAAGGCTTCAGATTCCAGAAGACTAATTCCAAATATTCACCACCATGAAAACTTAAAATCCTGAACTCCAGCATGTCTGGAAAGCTATAACTTATGTGTGAAAGAAGTTTCTTGCCTATCTCCACTGTTTAGACTTGTAAGGAACTGTGCATTGTGTTGCTTAATACACATAGAGTGGTGAAGAATGTGCTTTTGCAGTAGCTAATCAAAATTTTTATTCCCACAATTGAATACGTCTGTGAGAACTACTGTTTTATTCTTTAACAGTTATGAATTCTTTGTGTGTGTAATTTACAAATTTTTAATTTATATATGAACTTCCATTGCTAAGCTGCCAGGTGGTTTATTTATTGTTTTGAAATTTCTGAGTATGTTAACAGTGTTCCAGGTGTATATGTAAAATTGTTTGTTTGTGTTGCCAGAAAATGAAGTCTCCATTTAGAGTGAGCAGAATGTACCAAAAATGAATGGAAGTAAGTAATCAAAATGTCAGCTTTTCTGTATTGAAAGGCAGATGGCATATTGCAGTAATACCAGAGGAGGTGGAGTTCCCATGTTTTGCATATACCTGGAGAGTAACATGAGAAAAACACAGTAAGGTGCTAGTGGAAGAATTCACCATATTGTGTGTAGCATTGCAGAGAAAACTACATCTAACATGAGTATAGGAGGTGAGTTAAATAACCATGGTGATAAACTCATAGTGTTTACTGTGCATTGAATTTTGATCTTTGTAAATGCAGTCCTGTCTTCAGGCATCATGTAACCAGGTTTTACTAGTAACATTTAGACACAAGACATGATATATTTGCTCTGGTGGTAATTTCCATGTTTTAAAATTTAGCGTATTTTGTACTGCTATGTTCGTTAGAAGAATATCACTGCTTGCACTTAGGTCCTTCAGTAATTAGAAATAATAATCATTATATAACTGCAAATTAAATATCTTGTACAGAACCTCAGTGTGCATTGAAATATAATGTTACCAATTGTAGTAAAAGAATATGATTGATTCATCAGTTCATACTGTCATAGTTATGTTGTCATAGGTGGGAAAAAGAGAAGATGTAAGTGATGATTTTGAAATAAATTTAAAAACATTATGAATGGCATGTATTACATCACACAGCACCCCCCCCCCCTCAACTAAGCAACTTTTTAATGAATTGATATCCAGTACTGTAGTTTATATAAAGGTAAACATGAAGTTGCTCCTGTAAATGCTTTGAAGGTATATGTGGGATTGGAGGTATAATTCCATGCATTGTTAACCTTTTCAGCTGAGGGAGGTGCCATGGGATTCTTACTCTAACCACTTTATCTCAGGGTAAAAGAGCCCTCAGTATTCATGAAATTGGAGGCTTTGGAAAAGAGATTAATGGCCTGTGCAATATACTGGAATCTAAAAATATATTAATTTGCCACCTTCCTTTGTTCCTAGCTCTTCTCTCTTCTTTCGCAAGAAGTCAACCATAATGTGGATTATGATGTGACATTGTACAAAGGTTACAGTTTGATTACAGCTACTTATATAGCTGAAGTTTCCTATGTTTGTAGCTGTATAACTGCCGGAAGTTGTAATACAGCTGCCACATGAAATATATAGAATTCTCATTTTCCCTGTATTTTTACCATTTCTCCGTGAAATGTGTCCTTGTGATTTGTAACATTAAATATTTTATGTTGTTTAATAGTCTTTCTGTATTTATTTGGAACACTTGCTGACAGAGAAGTGAACTCAAGCATGCACTTTTGTTGTGTAAGTTTTCACCTTTTCCCGGCCCATTAACTTCACATTTCCACAGCACTTATAAGAAGTTAGACACCAAAATACATGAAAACATTTGAAGAAAGTACTGCCACCATCAGCACTGTAGCAGCAAGCAAATGACAGGGTAACATTTATAGAAGGTTTCCTCACTTTCTGTATTGCAGTGTGTTGTGTGGCATACTGTTTAGATTTATGAAGGAACTCGGCCTCTGCCCTACTCACTGAAGGCAGGTCTACTATCCATTCCAGAGTTGCAGCAACCTCTCTCAGTGTGATAAGGCTTTCAATTTTAAAGTGCTGTATCCTATTCTTGTTCAGTTGATGAAATATATTTTTCATTAATTTCAATTAAGAAGTAATTGTGTGTATGTCTGTCTCTGATAAAATCTTAACTAGCCATTACACGTTTCAGGCATTTTCTGAATTAGTGGAATTAATGTGTGCGTGAATGGTTGAGTGAAGTAGATGAAATTTACCCTGATGACTGGAGGCAGCATACTTCTCTGATAAACTTCTACCCAAATACATGGCATCACATGTTAGAAGACAGAAATGTTCCATAGCATGGAATTGCACATCTATATGTATAATAGTCCATGGCTATGATAAATCAGCAATTACCTACTAAAACATCAAACACTGAAGGTGTTTTATTGATGTTTGATCACTTGGAAATCCAATGTGTTGTTATACTATACTTCGTGCAGTGTACAGCAAACTTTTAATTGCAGAGGGGGCATTTGAAAATGTTTAAGCTTTGCAAAGACTGCAAACTGATTGTTAAAAAAAATCTTTATTTATTCAACAAAAACACAATTTGTATTAGGCAATTAAGGGACTAAAACAGCTGTTATTTTATTTGCATTTTTGCAATAAAAACAATACAGCAATTAATTATAATTTAATTTTTGGGACTCAGCATTATTTTTTAGGTATGGAAGTATGTTGATAAGAAGCTGGCTGCTCTTTCTTGGTCCCTAATAATTTTTTAGGAAGTACGGATACATTCTATAGATTGATGATGTAAATACACTTGTGCTAATTGTTATTGTTATTATAAAATACTTAAAAGAGTATGGGGGGATGTTGGATGTTATCACACCATGTTTTCTCACTCCTTCCATTGTCAAATGTAAAATTTATGATAACGGATGCTTCCAGTTCATATGCATGAAGCCTGTAACAACTTAAATACTTTTTACTGAATTTAACTATGCATGTGAAGTACACTAAGTCACTTACTTAGTCCACTGATGAAGGAGCATAAGCAAAGTGTGTGTGAAAATACTTATGGGTTGCAGGTTGCTCATCACTTCTTCACTCTTAGATTTGAGGTTCTCACAGTGGTTAAAATCCTCTGGGAGAAATGGAGTTTGGAAAACCAAAGACACATGAAATTTGGCGGTGTGTAGATTAATGATTAGTAAACATGAAAATATTTGTGTTTGTATTTATTGGAATGACTTACATGTTCCGGACTGAAAGTTGTCAGGGTGATCCAGTGACTGCACTGCAGATGGGGAGATGGAAGGCTTAGTGGGGAGAGAGGTGATATTCAATTGCTTTGCTTCAGCTGAATCCTCTCTACAATAACATTAGAATATCTGTAATATTTTAGCACTGTCAGCTAATGAAGGTCATACTTGCCTAACTCAGTGCTATGAGAACCAGAAATTTCCTAGGTGTCAGCCCCAACCAAATGTAGGAATTCTCTGGAAACTTACAGGCTAACACAAGAATATTCTTATTTCATACTGCTGATTGGGGCATCCCTAGATGCTTCAGGCAGAAGTTTCTGCAATCAGCCATTCAAAACTATTGACTTCTTTGTATTTAATATGCTGTCTGCTGTGCTGTACAATTTCAGGCACTCAGTGTTATTAATGAAGGTTTCCTGAACTTGCATGCGAGATGCTTCAGAAGGCGTGATGAGTGTACACATTTTGAAAGTTGTGTTGATTGCCTAGTTGAGTAGATGCAAGAATGGTATGGCAGTGTCAGATATTTGGATGGGGCAGAGACTAAGGTTCCTTGAATGTCCAGGACATTATTGAGAGCAAAGATGGCCTTGAATGATGGATTATTGGATTTCAGATCCAGTTTTGAGACCAGCCTTAACTGGAATGACTTTCCTCACGACATCACTACTGACTGACAGCCATATCTGTGTCGCATCTTCCAGCCATATAATCCAGGAAGGGATCATGGCAACTAACACAAGAAATTTTTGCATGTGCTTTGTGCACTGGGCATAATGCTTCCCCTCATAATGATTTAATCCTGCCTGATGAAACAGACCAATTTTTATACACCATTATGGCACCTCACTTCAGCTATTCTCTTCCCACTGCTAAGCCTATCCTTCACCTCCACTATCTTTAAGAAGGATGTTACTGCACTTTTCTTTTTATCCTTAGGCTTGTCATCAACACATACAGACACTATTACAATGGTGGGCAACAATTTGTTCTAAAAATTGTGATAAGTACAAAGTACAGTGTGCAACAAGAATATCTAGGTAGCTACTCTGTGAGTTGGACATAGACAGGTTTGGCCTGACTTAAACACAGCAGCTACACAACGGTGACCACAAGTGAGCGAGGAATGTACACCTCAGTACCACAATAATTCTTCTGCAAATAAGCAAAACACCTTGCAGAGGGTCTACATGAGCATCCTACACAGTATGGCCAGCTTAATGGTGTGCATATTGTCACACCATGAATTTTAACTGCCCTGTATTTCCTTAACTTTAATTAGTCTTGTATTCTTAAAGTTTTACATACTCTTCATCCATTAGACAGGTGCATGATGTTGGACTTAAATTAATAATAATCTTGTGTTATTTTTATTACTGTTTGTTCATTTCATGTTGCTTTCATAAACTTCCAAAAGAATAATATAAAGGACCAAGCACAGAAGGGTCTGATGAAATAAAAATCTGAAAGGAACTTAGATGGCTACTTTGAAATATGCATCTCCAATTTATTGCTCATTGCTTTATACTTTTTCAATCATATAAATTTTAAACCATTTCATGTTACCATAATATTAAATTCCAAAAAAAGGAAGAGAGGACCAGGTGTATGGGCAGTAGAACCTGGTGAAAATAAGATAATTTGAAAGGAACTTGGGTGGCTACTTTATAATACACATTATAGGTTCATTGCTCATTTGTAATTTTTAACCTTATAGGCTTTACATTGATTCACATTACTTTTGTATTATTAAGAACAGAGAGAGAGAGAGAGAGAGACTAAAAGATCATGTGTAGTGGCAGAGGAACTCGGTGAAAATAAAGACAATCTGAACAGAACTCGGGTGACTGCACTTCAATATGCATCTGCAATTTATTATTCACTGCTTCATATTACAAAATTATATAAATGTTGTCATTTCTCTTCCCATTCCAATGTATAAAAATACCATTAATGCAATAAATTATTTCCCAGAATCTGTTTCCTATTTGAATAACATGTAATTCCATACAGCCTAGGGTGGTTGGTTGGCAAAATTACACACAACTGCTACCTTCTATGGGGAAATGGTAAAGGCAAAGTCGTCCCTGTTAGACGCCGTGAAAGCATGTGGGGGTGGAGGTGTGGCTTCACTCATTCTTAACCTTGGCACTAGATGGAGGTTACTGGCCAGTCTTTCTCTCACCACCTTGCCCCGGGGTGAGGAGCCTACCGAAGTGGGCCTGAAGCACTGATTTATAGGGAAATACGTCAGGTACTATCAAGCTATATTCATAGATGTCACTACTGGCGAACCACAGGTTACATGACAATTTGCCTGTTGTGTCATGTATGAACTGTGCTATTGTGTGAACATCCGACGTGCCCGGTACGTTGACTTTCGCAACGGTTGTGTTGGTGGTAGTTTTAAATTTAGAAAAATAAGAGTATGACTTCTCATGATGTTTATATTAACGACTTAATTAATTCGCCGACGATGCCAGCAGAATTGGTACATTTTCGTAATGTAAAAACAGTGTACTGTTTCAATGAAGATATTTTACTGGAATATGTGTTGCATGCAGAGGTTTGTTACATTCATGTCTTGAGTTACGGCTTTTCATCGTACATTATTTTGCCGTAAACTGTTGTTCGTGTCAGCATGGTCTAGCGTCTCATGTCACACCGACATTATGCATTGTCCGTTTATTTTGAACATACCGTGGGATTGCTTTCTCCAGTAATACCTCCATCTAACTCTAACCTGTGGGACTTAAAGATAGCGCAAAAATTATAATATAATTTATATATATGTATAATGATTCTTGAAGATAAATGGCGACAAATTAATTATACAAAGTATTCGTATATATACGAATATTTTGTATAATTAATTATACAAAGTATTCGTATATGTACGAATATTTTGTATAATTAATTGGGCGCCATTTATCTTCGAGAATCATTTTTGGAAAGGGAATTAAACGTCCCTAAGGACTCGTGTTAGCCAAAATATGTATTTTATGAAACCGATTTATGTGTGTGGTTCTTGCAGATGGTTCTGAAGTTTATTTATTAATATAATGTAACACTTTTGTCCAGAGGTTATGATTATGATGGTTGTTTATGCTGTAGAGTTACTGGCTCTTGATAAGTGGATCCCTTTCCTCCACTGTATGTTCCTCAGATTGCTGATGAAGATGTCCTCCAGGTATAACAGAGAGTAACTTGAATAAATTGTGGTTTGAGACGGTGAACAACAATGGTTGAGGCTTTTTTTACAGAACTAATAACCCACTGCCACAAAGGAATTTGGATCATTATTAACACTGTGTTTTAAAATTCATTGTTTTTACAGAAAAGTATGAGTTAGTGATTTGTTTGTTGGATTTCATAATATAACTAAAGGGGTAGAAGAAGAATAAAGATGTTAAAACATGAATGTTTATTTGAATATTTTAATACCTGTAGCATGCATATTTTATTTTATTGTACAATGACCAACAAAAGTGTCGAAACATTTAGGAGGAGTGTGATAATTTGTCAATGAATCATGCATTTGTTGGTCATTGTACAAAATAATGAATGTTTTTATTTTTAGAAAGTAGAAGTGATATTTGTCGAGAGATTGGCTCTAAGAGAATTATTTGTGGTACATTGTCATTTATGATACTGTTGAGATCAAATGGTAATGTTGTATTGTATTGTATTTATTTTCCTCTAGTAAATCTTTGTAGATACAGAACGAGTCAATATGTACATAGTATGCATGGCATTTGTCATAGTACCAATTACAAATTTATCCTTAGATCTTGGAACGTACAATTTTCTCTTAAATTTTAATTAGTACATTAATTTATCAATACCCTTTGTAGTATTATAAATTAGTCTTGCATGGTACATATGAATATATTTATTTGGAAGTCACTTGATAGTATTCATTAAGACTATAGAATGTGTGTTCAAGGAGAAAGTTCTTTAATTTATTTTTGAAATGCTTGTTGTAATCTGGCCTGGTACATTAATGTAGCCCAGATAATTTGAAATACATAATCTTGGGTGACATAGTCCCATTGTGTATTTCCCAATAAGGTGCTAATTATCGACCAAACACAACGTATAGACCTAGTACAATACCCTTTTATTATACACTAGAGCATGTTTTGGCTGACCAGATCAGCCATCATCAGGTAGATGTTGAATACACAAAAAGAAATATAAAGGGATAGAGGCCTCTGTTTACAGTGTTATGAATTGTAACAATATTATTCCAAAAACGGAATAAGCAATCCAACTCAAGTGTTCCATTTTAAGGTTATCACAAGCCAAGGTGTGAGGATCTGAGTCAATGTATGTACTATGCTAAGCATTGCTCTGGCAAATGTAGACTGTGAAGGCTTTTCCATTACACATATTTTTATCTTTTAAACTTTTATCATATTTTACCTTGGTTTTTATCCCATTTATTTTATGTTTCCATATAAATTATACCTAAGGAATTCTGTAACATGGTTGTGTATTAGTTTCAACCTTATTATTTCATTTTTGGAATAAGGTTATAATTCATAACACTGTAAAGAGAGCCTTCTCTCTCTCTCCTTTTTTAAATGCAATAGCTACCTGATGTTGGCTGATGTGGACAGCCCAAATATGTTGTAGTACATAATAAAAAACTGTTGTACTAGATCTGTAATTTGTGTTTGGTCAGATAATTAGCACCTTATTGAAATACATAAATTTAACAACTCTGAAGCTACTTTGGAAGGGATTAATACTGCATAATTTCATATTGCATTTGCAGATGCAGCCATCTTCCCGTGATTGTATTGGCTTATATAGTCGTGGATGGACAAATATTCGCCAGTGTGTTACATTTGAATGGATACCCATTCGCCCATGTGAAGTATCATTACAAAGGAACATTTTGTTCCACTGGAGACACCACTCACAAGCTGTACACACTGACAGGGAATATCAGTTTGTATATGTTAATAAGCAGCTTGAGGTACTCATGCAGTGATAATGTACTTTAACCTTTTTTATTTTAATCATAGAACATTATGACTGTAGCTTAGCTATTTACTTGTGTCTGTATATTTCTATCTAATTTCCCACCATTTTGCCATTTTCATTCATTGAATGTTTCACATTTCATGCAGTTTATTTTCCATTTATTCATTTCACTTCAGTTTATGCAGTAATATACCCATTTAATATATTTCTGATTTCTGTGGAATAGTGGATTTTAACAGTAAACTGAGGATATCCTAATGAGTAAGTTGTTGTAAACTTTGTCTTCACAGTATTCACTCCTAAAATTTATATGTACAGTGAAAATAACATATAATTTCTGTCAGATGATATATAGTAGGAAGTGGAGACTTTCAAACCAACTCCCACTTTAAATCAACTGGTTGATCATATGACAAAATGGTATCTAGTGTGAAGGAGCATGGAATGCTGGCCAATAGACTGAACCTTTATGTTTTATGAAATTTCACATTATTACTTCGTTACACTGTAGTGATTTCTCTTCATGTATGGGCAGAAGAACCTTGGATAACAGCAGTATTTGATGTAATGTTTGCAGATATTGGGCCGCAGCCTCTTCTTCAGATTTTTAGAGACAGATAAAAGGAATTATATTCATACATTTTCAAGTGAAAATGGATTAACCTCCAGCACATCTCTTGACACTGGTACCTCCTGTTACCACAATGGCCATATACAGGACCAAACATGTGTAAGTGGTTTCAGTTGAATGACAGACATTTTACAAAGTACTGTAAGTGTAATGAATGTCCAACAGAGTGTGTAATATCAATGTTTTATACAAAGTGAAGAGCTGACTTGTTTCACAAACAGGACCAGCTTCTTTCTGAATAATTTATGATTTAACTTTCATTTTATGATAAGAGTTTATGTTCCATATGTTTTGTGATGCTGCTTACTAAAAATCTTCATAAGCTTAACTTTCATCCTGCATTCTTATGTTACATTCATGTACAGTAAACTATTGAAATTACTGTTTTCTTTTGGTAATACAATATAATTATTTTGTGCCAAAATAAATTACTGCAGTGTAAACTTTGAGGCCATTACACTTCAGTTTATTTTTTGTTGTAGCATTCAGCATCATTTAATGTAGGCCATTCATTATAATATTAGAATACATCTTCAATGAACCTGTTACACAGTTCATTTTCTAAACTTGTATCTATGTTGATTTTCTTACTTGAACCTGGCTGCTGGAAGGAAGCTTGTCGCTGAGTACTATTTAGGCATATAAATATTTAAAGAAATGTAATTCTAACCAACTGCACCAGTCTCTTGGGTTTTATGACATTTCAGATAAGTCAGACTGAGATATCCAGGGATATGATATCACATTACTGGTAGATGGTTCCCGACATTTCAAGACAATGTGGTGGTCCTGAAATGTCAGGTCATATCCCAGAGGAACAGGTACCTCAATCACCCCACTGCAAAAACCTAAAAACTCACAAGCAAAATGTAAACCCTACACTGAAATTTTTTGGCTTGAACCTCTGATAATGACATTTCTGCCACATCAGATTATGATTATACTGCTAATTGTCATTTAAATCACAACTGATACAATGGTTGAACCTTGTTTGTAATGCGTGTCATTCACTATGTGAAGGTGATGTTGGCATTAAAGTTGGAAATGGTTTCCTCTATATTCGTAATACTTAACTGTCAGTTTATCTCACCTAAAACACTGTAATGAAAGTGTCACATGTGCTAAGGTGAGTGTAGCATAATTCTGAGATACCAAGCGGTGTACACTCAGTCTTTCACTCTAAGGTTATCTTTAAAATTAACTCATTTTGTTAATATTACTTTATAGATGTTAGGCTTGAGATGATGCATACTGTTTATAACATGGTTTCCTAGGTTGTAATGCAGTGCAGGCTTGCAGCTGAATATGAGCAGTTTTGAAGGAACATGCTGCCTCTCTGTTCTGGGTCAGAAGTTCAAGCAGCTACGTGACTACTCAGTGGCACAACCCACAAAATCACAAGAGGAAGTCACATGCATAAAAATCTGAAAATTTAATTGATATTTGCTGATTTTCAGCATTTCATTATTCCCTCGAGGCCATGTGCTTCTGTTATGATGATGGGTGGACAGCAGATGAATTCACAATCTGTCAGTAGTGACTACCATAATAACACCTTATGTTACATCATTCTTTCACTTTGATGTCTAGAACCACCTAATGACCACCAGCTTTACTTGCAAACAGCAGAGTGATTTGTTGCATACAAAGTACAGTTCTGACAAAAAGGTGAATCACCAACTTAGAATGAAATCCCAATGGACAATTTCTGTTTCAGACATGTTTGTAGTTGTGTAGCAGTACTGCCTAATGCATACCACATATAATAGGCCCAGAAGTATTAGATAGTTTACACTATGAGATTTAAAGTTCTTATGGCTGTTAATTCAATGATTGCTGTTTCTTGTGACATGATGCTGTATACATGCATACCGATCTACAGAGTGCTGTGTCCCAGAATGCAGTGATCATCATCCTCTACACTGTTACTACATATTTTAAGTTTTATTTCTTGTGTCCCTTCATCAGTGGTACATGAAGTATCATATAAATCCTTGTTGAAATTATATGGCATTTTATTGTTGGTAATTTTGTGTTGGTTGCCATTTTATACAGATCATACCAAAGAAATTTTTCAATATGTGAAGACTGCTATTTAATTCAGATTTTTCTGTAGACAGATTAAACTGTACATATGAGTAATGTAGTTTGTTGTTGTCATCGTTATCATCATCATCACCGTCGTTGTTGTTGTCATCATTCTGATTGCTGTTATTATTGTTCTAAGGCAGTTACAAATGCATGATTTCAGGTTTCTGCTTCAAAGTAGATGAGAACTGCGCTCTTTTAGGTTATTACTTTGAGCCTTGAAGATGGGACCGATAGGTTGTCCCCAAATGTCGGTAAGAAATTACCACTACTTGCTGTGTAATAACCCAGAAGAGTGTAGTTCTCAGTTATAAATGCATTTGTGCACTGCATTTAGCACTCCAAAAGTGACATCATTCCAAGGTTTATGGATTTGATATACGAGGTGAAAATGAGAAAGAAAGGAGTGCTTATTTATGATTGCAGTGATGAAAGGAGTTGAGATAGCTCAATCATTATAATACAGGGCTACAGCCTGGATGATCAGGGTTCAATTCTCAGTAAGGACAGGGAGATGTTTTCACCACCATATCTAGACTAGCCCTGGGGCCCGTCGAGTCACCTGTCCTTTATGTTTCATTAGATCCTTTCTGAGGATAAAGCAGGTGCTGTATGAAGCTGTAGTGGAGGGGCTTGAATGGTTGGATGATCCTGAGAGCTATGCTGTTGGTAGCACATCTACTGGTAGGGTGTCCCTTGCTGGACAGGTCAAGGGTGATGACACAGACTAAAATGGATACCCTGGCTCTCCAGGTTGGGGGTTGGGCATAGGGCTAACAACCCCCTCCTGTAAAGCCAACCAAATGTTAAGGAACCTGAAGGTAAGATAAACCAGGCAGATCTTGAGATGCCTGGACAATGAACCTAAAGGACGCCAAGGTTCTTTGTGGATCATAGAGCTAGTGGAGACAGAGGGAGAGAGAAAGCAAAGGTTAAGTATGCATGGAGCTGCATCTCCACTTCATACTTCTTCATGATGTGATGCTTAATTTAGCACAGTTGAAACTCTTCCTGATGAAACAAGAAAATGTATGCAATGTGCACTGTGAGCTTTCTCCTCACTGGTTGGGAACAGGAATGTGTAACTGGAATAGAGATTTAAATTCCATATATCAGTGGCCATATTACAGTTAGTGTGTTTGTAACTGTTATTGATATTAGTAAATTCTAAAGGGCTCTGACATTGGCATGTTACACAGTTACCTGGTTTCTGGATTTTATCCATCATGTGGTGTTCCTAACAGGACACAGTGTTGAAGAAACTGGATCTCTCCACAGTCAGTTGGGTCTGAAAATATCTGTTCTTAATTACTGTGTGGCTTCACTGATTGAGTAGAGCTTCTTATATTGAATACTGAGTACTTTTTTCTCTTTCTCTCCCCCCCCCCCGCCTTTTTTAAATGAACGAACTGAGGATAAAAGTCATTGTTTCCAACAAGTATAGATTCCTGGAATGAAACGAAGTACTTTTTATTCGTATGTATATCATGTAAATTTCTGAAAATGTGGAAATACAGAATGACATTGCACGTGCCATGCAGTTTGTTTGTTTGTTTTTTTTT
>Ga0123354_10001415_pt1 | contig 29095 bp, 15 predicted proteins | sample TergutLab28metaG_2_FD_97872 | JGI IMG/M metagenome (GOLD analysis project Ga0123354, IMG submission 97872) | Labiotermes labralis P4 segment gut microbial communities from Petit-Saut dam, French Guiana - Lab288 P4 | ecosystem: Host-associated > Arthropoda: Insects > Digestive system > Gut ... | reverse complement strand
TTTTTTTTTTTTTTACACTTCCCACTCTTCCAATTTATATTTAAAAACCCTCACAGCGTTCGGGCCGTTTGTTTTATTTCCGTTGGCATGTGTGCGAGGTGATAAATTCCTTCTCTTTGCGGCCGTTAGGTGTTGCTGCTGACATACCGCGGACGAAACGTGGTTTTTAATATATATATATATATATTAACTTGAACAGTGAACGAAGTCCAAATCAGTAGCCCTAAAATCATCTCACAACATTATTAAGTGACTTAAAGCTTAGTTTATATTCCTGTCGTTTATTGTCACCAGTTCATAGCTTGTAGATGGTTGCAGCTTCTCTGACACGCCTTTGACAGTTGAAATGAATCAGTTTGGGGATTGCTCTGGGCGAAGGATTAAATTGAATCGGTATCCGTCGTCTATATTTTTTCTATATTTTTCTGTATTATTACATATGCCTGCGTGCAAAGGACGTCGTGATCATTCTTCGTCATGGGGAGGTCCGAGTTAAAAATGTCGGGCAGGGGACCGGCTGTCCTGACTGGTCCTTTGCGTGGTTTTTCTCATTCTCAGCCAATGCCTGGATATTGCTTCGAATTACGGGTTCACAAGTGTTCCAAACCTAGGAACCACCTCAGAATTTTAGGTGTCAGCAGGGTGCTGTGTAGAGAGTTCCGTAGCGAGGACCCTCAAATATTGAACGCTACCGTACAAAATGTAGTATACCTGACGCTCGGGATTTGTGCATCCCTGCCTTAAATTGAGCCGCGAACACTTCGTTCCACACGCAAGATTCAATTCAGTTTGACGCATTATTGTCTGAGCTGTTGAAAATCTCGTGAACTAAACTGTGAATGAATAAATAAATACATGCGAGTGGACTCTTCCGACGCTTTGTCGTAACTGAAATAGAGTTTGGTTGATTTAAACGCAGTAACACAAATCGATTTGGCGAGGTCGAAGCATCCTGAAACAGCATGCAGTAAAACACTGATGTTACGCAATAGCGTATTCATTTTTCTGAGCTGTGTGCAACTGAACGTGTGTTCTTTCGTTGTGGCCGGTTGTTTGTTGATTGATTTTCTAAAATTACTCCCTTTGTCACTATGACAGCTGTTCTTCCCATTTGACATCTGCTGCTCTACTGTACAGCTGGTGGGGGGTGGAGGCGGTTACTGAAGAGGAGAGACTATCCACATTTAATGTTAATTACGAAAAGTAAAATACGCGTTTGTTGCGCCTTTAGGCAGATTTCAGTTGGAATCTGGTATTGGATGCTTTTGCTTTTATTTTATATTGCACTGATTTTGGATTAGGGGACCGCGGTAGCACAGTGGTTAAGGTGCTGTGCTACAAATCGGAAGGTCGCCGGTTCGATCCCAGCTGGTGTCATTGGGTTTTTCATTGACATAAAATCCTTCCGATCGCACTATGGCCCTGGGGTCGACTCAGCCTTTAACAGAAATGAGTACCAGGAGTATTTCCTGGGGGTAAAGGTGGCCGGTGCGTAAGGCTGACAACCTACCACCATCCTGTGCCGTTGTCACGAAATCTGGGAACCTTAACTTCTTGGAACCCTCTGGGCCTGTCCAGGCCTGTAATGGGACTGCTTTACCCTTTTACTGGTTTTGGATTAAAGATACGGCGATTAGAACCAAGTTTGAAGACAACCATACTAAAGAACTTATATTCTGTATGTAGCATATGTCAAACTGTAAATCCGCTATAAAAGACCCAAGGTGTGCTTTCTGTTACTTTGTATGTTTTGGTATGTATGCTAGCAAGTATTTGCGGATAGGATCGCAAAATGGCATTGGGTTCTTGCTGGTGTTAGGAGCTGGTGTAGAAAACAGCAGATTTGAGATAGTAGTTGTGAGTAGGAACAGAAGGTGGCAACAATAAGCCCAATTGTATCTGAGTGATTAGTCTGTATTGCACTTGGTCTGGCATGTTACTATACGCATACATAATAAAATGCGAGTCGTGTGTCTTTGATTTTCAAGTGGGTTACAGACTGCTTTATTGAGGCTAGGTATTTACGACGAAATTCGTCTTTAGGCAGAAAAAAAGCATGTGAACAGAATTTCGTATTTTCCTGGTATTTTTATGCTCAACCATTTCAACTTGCATGCAGCTGATTCTCCGTTACATCGCCAGACATATTTGCTCTCTCCAACCCTGCCCTCACATATTGGTGAATGCAGGTAGCATGTTAATGATGACACTGTCCTCTTGACGCTCCGTTAGTACACCGTAAGTAGTTGCAGTTGAATGAAGTAGTGTCGTTAAGTGACAACGAATGTATCCAGTGACTTAGTTCGCCGTTCTGAAAATATACACTTGGGTATTAATAGTGTGGGCTGTGACGCCGTGCAGTCTGATTGGTGGTTACGCTAACCTTGAGGATGAAAGTAGCACGTTCCTCCGAAACGTTCGTTTTCCCTGATAGGAGTACAAGACTTTGCAAGTAGATCAATACCCGCGGTGGAAACCTGAAGTCTGACATCAGTATAAGCTTGATGTTATACCAGTGTAATATCAAGCATGCCAATCGTGGACACAAGCACCTTACTGACAGGTGCAGACTGTGGACATAGGCACCTTACTGACAACTGCAGATTGTGGACATAAGCACCTTATTGGCAGGTGCAAATTGTGGACACAAGCACCTTACTGACATGCACAAATTGTGGACGCAAGAACCCTATAAGTGCAAATTGTGGAAACCACCGTACTGAAAGATTTAAATTGTGGATGCAAGCATATTACTGTCAGGTTCAATTTGTGGACGCAAGCAACTTACTGACGGGTGCAAATTGCGGACACAAGCACCTTACTGACAGGTGCAAATTGCGTATGCAAATACCTTACTGACATGTGCAAATTGTGGAGAAAAGCACCTTGCTGACAGATGAAAATTATGGACAAAAGCACCTTACTGACAGGTGTAAATTGTGGACGCAAGCGCCTTAACTGACAGATGCAAATTGTGGACGACAGAACCTTACCAACAGGTGCAAGTCGTGGATACAAGCTTCTTACTGACATGTGCAGGTTGTGAACACAAGCATCTTACTGACAGATACAGGTTGTGGACACAAGCATCTTATTGACAGGTGCAGACTGTGCATGCAAGCACCTTACTGACAGGTGCAAATTGTGGAGAAAAGCGCCTTACTGACAGGTGCAAATTGTGGACGCAAGCACCTTACTGACAGTTGCAAATTGTGGACGACAGCACCTTACCAACAGGTGTAAGTCGTGGACACAAGCTTCTTACTGACAGGTGCAGGTTGTGAACACAAGCATCTTACTGACAAATGCAAGTTGTGGAAACAAGCATCTTACTGACAGGTGCCAATTTTGGGCAGAAGCTTCTTATTGACAGGTGCAAGTTGTGGACGCGTGCCAACATCCGAGAGTGCGAATCGTTTGTTCAGGTTGAATGGGCTGGCGCACACAATAGATCCTCCTCCTCACCTCCCTCAGCACACGCACACGCACTTTGGAAACACGTCTGTTAATATTAACTAGTGGTGCCCTCATGAGGTTACTTCTTGTTCTATTCTGCATGTAGCTTGAAATGTTTGATTTTGTTAGGAGTGTAAGATTTGCGCGATACAGCTTGTCACGGCTGCTGGAGGTTGGGATGACACTTTGAACCATTATACCACATTGACCATTTAGTAATGTGTAAACAAACATCAAAATTTTATCGTTTGTAAGGAGGTTTAAGAGCTCTCAGTTAGCAGCAAGATGATTATCTTTTATACGTGTTGTAATTATTTTTTGCGTTGGCTTAACTGGGAATCGGGCCATATATTGACCCACTTGATCCTTGAAAATTAAGGCAGTGTGTTCCATCACAGAAGACCAGAATCCACGGGTTCTGATTATTGTACGAGACATTTAATCCATACACCTTCACAAATTTTAGCTGCTGGTTGCCGTAGAATACCTCACTGGCATATGAATTCTATCACCGGTCTCTGATTTGTGACTTCATGCTGCACTGAGTGGATGTTTTACCATTCATGGCAGCAGGACGTACATTTTTAGGCTGTTGAAGGTGAAAACTTTGACATAATCTGTTGATATTAACGTAAATATTTGAATATTGCTTTTACAATTTCTTGAGAATAAATATTTACGTTTGTTGTTGTACATCGGAGCGTAAAGTATTGCGGATAAAATGCCTAGATATGAATGAGATAAATATTTTATTTTTATTACTTATTTACCAACAGTGAATAAATTAAAAGGTGAAGTTCACCCTGTAACATGCCATGAAGGCAGAGAGGGGGAGTAGAGGTATAGCTTAACTCTTTCTTTAACCTTGGCGCTAGATGAAGGCGAGTTGTGAACGCCACGCCGAGGCCTCTTTACCCCCGGGCAAGAGACAGGGCGTCCACTGTACAGGGGTTGGATGGGCCCTAGGACCGGTCTGGATGTGCGTGGTAAAGCTCATTCCCACCGGGGTTCGAACCCCGAACCGTCTAGCCTGTAGCGAGTTGCTGCACCGACTAGGTTGCCCGGTCCCACCAGCAATCTATGATGATCTGAAATTTTGTTCTTCCCTACTAAAAAAAAATGCTTTGCATTCCGGAAGTTACTCACAGCTACAGATCTCACCTTCATATAAGATCATGATAAACATTTGCCACTGGTGGACGTCGCCACGTCTTGGGAACGGTGCAATTGCACAAATGTGAGCCACTTGTCCGTTTCGCACCGACACGAGCCAAAATCACGGGTTGTTAGTCTAGACATATTCCGTTATCACGACGAATTTTGTGGCATCCTTAAGTGGCAGAACTTTGCTGAATCACTGATGCACCTCAGATCGTGCTTTCGCAGAGGGGTTTATGCTAACATGCACCTTGTACAGCACACAGTTGTTGGGGCACTGGGGCATTTGTTAGTACACCGTTTAGGGAACTTGACTTTATACTGTAAGCACGTCGACAGGAAGTGACAAACGATATTGGCCAGGTAAATATTATATTCCTTTATATTCATGGAGCTAACTAATCCGACTGTGTGGGAAGATGTGTTGGGATTGGAGGTGCTGGAACTTCGAAAACAAATTTTGATTCTTGTTAAAGTAGCGGTGAACGCAGCGATGTATTTTTATACTTTTTGTTAATTTTGCCACGAACATAAAGATTACATTTTTCTGTCACGAAACTGTGTTCTGTTTTGTTACTGGGGATGAAAATGTAGCTTGTTTGTAATAACATAACATCTGTTTAGGAACCCACGGTGCTCAGGGCTGTGGTCTATTATACAGGACCATCGAAAATGTTGGATCTAGTTTCGAGACGTCATAACTTACGAGAATAGAGATACCGAGATAGGATTTGCTATAGAGTGTTCAACTCATTAAAAATTTTTCGTACGTACCGTAGAAGATCTCAGTGTGCGGACTGTGTGTAGCTTTGCAGACGTCTAGGCGTTAAGTCGGTTTCTTGCCATGTTTGTTGAAGCGTTCCCGGAGTGACAGCCGCTACACTTGGGTCTTGCCTCACAGATGACGTAGATTGCGCATTTGCTCCGTAAACGAGATGTTTGTTTATAAATCCCCACAGAAAGAACCTAGTGATTAGCATGTCTGGACTACATGGGAGCCACGGGGTTGGTCCGCCTGTTCCAGTCCACTGATTAGGAAATCTGACGTTCAGGACATTTCGTAGCTCATGACCAAAGTTAGGTGGCGCAACGTCTTGTTGAAACAAATTTTGCACCTTGTTCAGAGCCATCAGCTTGTAACACATTCAGGTAAATGCCTTAATAGTATTTTCAGCAAGTAATAAAGGCAGTGTTTGCTACGAGTGTCTGTATCAATCAATCGGTCGCAGACACACCACCGGTTTTTATCAGTTTATTCACTGCTTCATGTTTCGGCTGTAATTGCGAGCCATTATCAAGCATTTAAACGTTGATACGGGAAAAATTTTATATGCATTAAGAAGATCTCCCCTTTCACATTAAAAATGCATTATATATGTATAAAACCGTTTGAATATATATGAAATACGAAGGATCGTCAGCCGTGGAATTCCGTGTGTGTGTGTGTGTGTACCGTGTATTCTCGAATCTAATCCGCACTAGTTTTTGCCGATTTCTTAAACGAAAAAAAAGTTAATTCGCGGTTCTAATCCGCACCTTTCCTTAAACAGTCCCTTGCCTACAAGGCAGACTGATTCAGTTATAAGTGATGACGGCGAGTCTGATGAATAATAAATTATAAATATTATATAATATTATAAATAATAAATAAAATAAATTATTGTATTGTATTGTTACGGCACGTACAGCAGCTCTATCATATTTACAAAATCCAGCTCACGACCGCGAATCTAATCCGCACGCGATTCTGACCCGCATCTGATTTTTTAGCCTTCTGAAACTGTAAAAAGGGTGCGGATTAGATTCGAGAATATACGATGTGTGTGTGTGTGTGTGTATATATATATACACATAATAAAATATGAAGGCTAAAAGACTAAAATTGACAATTTGATAAAATATAAATGTGTAGTACAGAGGTGGCAGTATACTAGTTACTAGTACGCTACCGGGTCCAATTAAGATGGGATTGGAGTATGTTACGAAGTGCCACCTATATATATTATATTTTTATATTTTATTAACTAGCCAGGTTTTAGTCTTCACCTTCACGTCCGATTAGATGTGTGTGTGTGTGCGCGCGCGGTATTCCACGGATGACGATCTTTGGTATTTCACATACACATAAACGGTTTTGTACGTTTATGAGGTATTTTTAATGTGAAAGTCGAGATCTTCTCCCATCTTAATGCAGTATATAACTTTTCCTGCATCGCCGTTTATAAAAGGCCTTATGATGGCTCGCAGTTAGTGCCGAAACATGTATGCATGAATGAATTTATAAAAACTGGTGTTGTGTGCGCCTGATTTTATACGTATGCTTGTGATTTGTTAACACCAACGGGGTGTCTCATCTGAAAAAAAAGTAAACGGTGCATACTACAGCTGAAATCCTATCGCGAATGCCCATTGAGTGTGTACAGAAAGGTGTGCGCGTGTGTGTCTATGAAAAGTTTTGAATTTATGAACACATTATAGCAAATACCATCTCTATATCAATTCTCTCGTAATAGTTAATACTTTACGAAACAAGGTCCATAATTTTCGGCGACTCTGTACATACTCTGTGTCAAAGCAGTTTCGTTTTTTTGTGACAATCTGGATCTGCAAACATTGTGTTTGACATTGCCTGCTTGTGCAAATACTATGCACGTGATATTGTGATTTATTACTGCTGGATCAAATGATTGGCAAAGTGAAATGAGTTTCAGCTGTTCATTTGTATTAGTAACCTTTTAAAGTCCGGTACTTTCTATACTGCATGTGCTGTCGTGTTTAACACTAAAAACTTCACATTTTTCCGACACAGTGTGTTTTTGTTGCATATACGTCGTGCGATCAGATAGTTTTCGGATTGAATTTATTTTTCCGTAACAGCAACACTTACCTCCAAATCAAAGTTGTCTTGGAGAACTTCATACGTCGATCCCAACGATCGTGCTACCTTTCGAAGCGTTGCGTGAAGTGCATTGTTTGAAAATGGACAAGCGCGTCCTGAGATTTTGCTTGAATCGTGGTGATATAATTATGCCGTCCATTTAACGTCATCTTGAATTGTGGGACAAGAAGGAAACCACACGGCGTTTGTGTGTAGTGAGAGTGTGAAACGACATTCATTTTGCTGTTGGCCAGAAATTCAGGCAAACGACGGAGATCAAGCAGTTGCGTTGTGGTGGAGAAACCAATCGCGCGAATTGCAATTTTCAGGTCCCTTCCGCCACACATTTTTCAGCAGACTCAGTAAGTTGTCAGTGTATAGTTATGTTAGTTTGACAGTTTGTCCTTGAGGAACAAATGAATAATGCAGAATTCCGTTAACATGTCGGGAGAATAAACAGCTAACAAGTTAACGAGCGTATCTTGCCTATTTTGGACGCGGAAATGATATCTTTTCCACTGACAGTCCTCTTGCTTGCTTTCTGGGTCTAACTACCTGTGATTATCGTCGAAAGAAATTCTGTGTCACTTTCAGGGCTCTTTGTTAATGTCCTGGCACGTGTAGACACATTCCTCCTGCTTCCCGCTGAACAGGCGCGGCACGAATTTGGCGGTAAAACGACACGTTCAAATTGCCCGTCAAAATGCTCCGAACTGACCCAGATAATATTGTCATCATGTCAGCAAGTTCACGGATAGTGATTCTTCAGTTTTAGAGGACAAGTTCCATCGTTTGATCCGAATTTTAATCCTTTTTCACGTCAGTGGACTTCCCTAGCGTTCAGGCTTCAACAGAAATCACGCCGCTTCTGAACTGCGAAAAACAGGCAACAGCTTGTTTCTGTTGCTCTCTGTGAGCTCCTTTTAACATCTCGAAAATTTCCGTAGCATGTTTCCTCACTTTAAAGCAAAATTTTGTGCGGAGACGCAATTTTTTCAAGTCTGATATTTTCTAGGTACGTCAAAATCGCGAATTGAACAGCTTGCCCTTGCGCTTAACAAGACATTACTCATCAGTAACAGGAATCATAGCCTTATTCCATGCAGGAAGTGGCCTGGCAGACTACAGTATGTGCAACTAGCGGCAGAAGTTTGTGCAACAGCAGCAGTGTCATTTCGCGGGCAGTTCGGAAATTGTTTGATCGCACCACGTAATTATTGAAAGGTACAGACCTTGTTTTTCGATGCAGCATCCACCATTCACCTATTGGTCTTTCTGATAGAAGCAACCTGTTCCTTGTGTGGTACGAACTGGATCTTTACATTATACAATAATGTAGGTTAATTTAGTCTGAAACGTTCGAATAGACTGGGTTTCGATCACGAGGTAGTTCCTGTGAGATTTGAGGTGGACCAAATGCACTGAGACAGGGGTTTCTCCGAGTGCTTTGGTTTCCCGCCTCACTTTCGTTCGATCAAAGTCATGCTCATCTTCATCTGAATACTTCCATTATCATAAAGACAGCGGGCGAAGGCTGGGAACCTTTAGGCAAAGCAGCAAAGGTAAAAGGTAAAGGTTAAAGTTCACCCTACAGTCTGTCATGAAAGCACAGAAGGGGAGTAGAGGTATAGCTCTACTTCATGATTAACCTCGGCGCTAGATGGGGGTGGGTGGTTAACGCCACGCATCGGCCAATTTCACCCCAGGGATGACCTGGTACCCATTGTGTAGGAGGCTGGGTGGGCTCCGGGGCAGGTGCGGGTGCGGAAATCTCGCCGCCCGTACCATCCAGTCCTAAACAAGTTGCTGTACCGACTACGATGTCCCGGCACTTCAAGGCAGTGCTCGTCCTTTCGGGTGTCAGGGTGCACTGAACAGAAAAGTTGTTTTCTGTGGTCTTCAGAGGGTTGAATTGCACGTGAGAGCTACGATGCTACACAATGTTCGTGTTTTTTATTTTTTTTTTATTTTTATTTTTTTTAAGTTTCGATGCTGTGGGTCTCAACTTGACATTTTGGAATTACGGTTGTCTGTTTTTTAGTGTCTTTGTTTATTCATTATACGGTTATTAACAGTTACCGATTTTCCGCCATTGATGTCTTGCATCAGATATCTATGAACTACCACACGCGCATCTTTGCATCTGGAATAACGAAGACATTCACGGCTCACGTTCATGGTACGTTATTTTGTCACGTCAGGACTGCTATTCCATTGGTGAAAGTACACAGACACTACACACAATTCGTGATTATTTTGACATCTTCAGGATCCATATGCGGCCAGAGAGTCGGATTTCGATTCCAGGGTTTTCCATGTCGTATTTGTGGTCGGCAGAGTGGCAGTGACAAGTTTACCCCGATTACTTCGGGTTTCCCATTGTTAGTTCTTATTCCTCCGATGTTCCGTATTCATAAATATGCATCTGCCTTTGCCGCTGTATATTCTGAATTCTGGCAGAGGTGCTAAATCGCAAAAATTGACGCGTACATGAATTTCACATGCCTGAGACACACTTGTACGCAGAACGATATGTGGCTTTTACAGTCAGGTTTGCGTATATTTTAAATTCATATTCCTGGGTTCTTACATAGCTGGCCTGTTATTTCTGGGTTTACATTGTTGGCAGCAGCATATAAAAATCTGTAGTGTATTGTGTGGCTGTTAATGTCACGTGGTTAATACAGTAGGATAACTACACAAGACCGCTTGCCCGCTGAACACTACTAGCTCTTAGTTTTGTCGTCATCCCTCAAAAGCCTACGTAATCTGAATATTCGCCGTCTGAGAACCTCAGAACACACACCCTTATTATACTTACTTGTGCCCGTCATTGAAAATAAATGGCACTGAACTGCTCGTCTGGTATTTGGAATCCCAGTTCCTGTTATGGTGGCCGGCATTGCTTTTCCGCATAACATTTTACGAGACCAGACGGAATCAATTATGTATGAAGATATACGTCTTAAATATTATGAGTGTATTCTTGCCTTAGTTTTCCGGCATGCAAAGCACATGTGCCGTATTGTCATATATGACCCGTCTGGCTCTGCCATATATTCCCACATAATCTCATAAACGGCAAGATTTCCTGAAAAAATGTTTCTGACTATAAAATGTGTTTTGATTTTCTCTCAGATTTTGTTTGAAACATTTCTCATTCTAAGAAGAATTCAGTGAGATGTTATCAAAAATTCTCACACATCTTCATGTATCGTCAGATTTTAATCAAACTTGAATTTTGTGAGCAGATTTTAGGAAAATCCATAAGTATCGAATTTCATGAAAATTCGTCCAGTGGGAGCCAAGTTGTTTGATGCTGCCTTACAAATATGGCGAAGCATATAGTCACTTTTCGCCGTTTTACGAACGTACCGAAAGAGAGATGAGGTGGTGGGGTTACTATGAATTTGAAAAGTTTGTAATCCTGAACTTTACGTACTGTGTGATACGAGTTGTACAGCCTGCTGTGAATGTAATAACCACCTTGTATTAACGAGTGGTTCTTGCATTGCCCGTTTTGTAGAGGCAGTATGCTCACTATAGGTAGAAAATTATGCGTGTTTGTTACGACGTTGATATCTGGGCACGGGTAGTAGATTAGAAGTTTCAACCAGGCAGCAACGAACGTACAAGTGTAAGTCACTTTCGTTTGCTGTGCTGACGCGACCAATCGCGCAGAGCGGTTCCACATAAAATGTTCCGTCTGAACGAGCGTGGTGTATGTATTATTTGAAGTCGGTGAAACACGTGTAATCGTATCAGTCATTTCACTTGACATAAGTGCGTGAGTCTTGTATAGAATGTATTGTGCGATCGGTAGGGTTGAAACGCTATTCCCCATCCTAATTTAAACGTTAGCCTAATCTTTTGGTGGGACTATTATTACTTTATTCCATTGTAATGTGCTGCCAGTAGTTAAATGTTTAAATGGTGATTGACCTGAAGAATGTCGAGGAAGCGCATGGTGGCGGTGCGCTAGGAGCGTAATCCTGCTGAAATACAAAGGTAAACTTTGTGGTTTAGTCGTTCCATTTTCTTTTCATTACTATCGTCTGGATGTAATGACACTTGTGGTCTCCTGATCGAATGTCTCGTGTTCTTCCATGCAATTGTGCCGTAGAGTAAATGACGGTCAAAGACTGAAGGCAGGCCAGTAACTGATAGAACTTTGTACCTATTTAGTGTTCGGGACAGTGTACCCAAGTGGGAATTCAGAACAGAACTCTGGATGTCAGCCGAATGGTGCAAGCGGAGTCGAACGCGGGCCAGCAGGTAGAAAGAAATCCGCCTTGTGCGTTACAGATAGCTCCGTTCAGGTTCGTGGTTTGTGGGGAGAAGGATATAGTACCAAGACTTGCAGTATGCTTCCAGTTGACAGATACCTCCAAATTCTTCGTGTCTCATTCTCCATTTTGAATTGAATTGACGAGCTTACCTATAGCAGGATTACATCCACAAAGTCCCCGTCATTTTGCATGATAACCATCAACCCGTGTGTCACAAACCTTGTGATCCACTAACATCAGCTGCTACATAGTAGGCGAATACTGTCACCTCCACCACTGTGATTGCAGGCACATACTGATGTTCGCGCACTGTTCCGACTTGTGTGACATCAGCCTAGCCACACTGTACCCGCAACTGAAGCTTGAGACTGTGGAATTACTCCTAATACTACCAGGACATCATTGCTTCTGTGACTGGTTTCCGTAGAAAACATCACTGAACGTAATCCTAATAGATTTAGCGAAGACTGTCCATTGTGTGTACACCCACTTGTGTACCTGGTGGTCTTATTGCTTACTGGGACTTTTATCTTCGAATGACAATAAGATCCAAACCTTTAATCAAATTTCTGCTCCCTGTCTTGTATTCTACGAAGGAAAAAAGTTTTAGACTACACGGTTATTCGCAAAGGGCTGCACGAAAAGCCACTTGTTCACCGATTACTACCAGGACATGGCATTTGTGCATCTTGCATCGAGCCCCATCCATGCTCATCATGTCCGCAACTTGACATATTCACACCAATGTCTTCTTCATACAATTCACCGTGAAATTGTAATGTTGGTACCTAAATATGATCTGATTTGCTAAATATGTTGTGTTGGTACCAGCCACAGTGCCGCTGTATCCTGTAGAATTGTTTTGATATCGCAGTTAAATGAGGAAGCAGCCCTTTCCTTTTACAGCGTTTTAATTTTATGGGCCTCTTTGGCGCGTTTTACGTTTTCCCCAGTAACAGACTTCATTTGTCGTTGATCGTGAATATGAAATACAGTGTAACGCATTTTTTATTGCGCCGTGGATTGTTGTTTAGTAGGGTTAATATGGGGTCCATTGTAGTAGAGGGGTTTTACTGTGCAAACCTCTATAATGAAGAAATCATATAAAAATGCCCTTATAATGAAGAAATCATATAAAAATGTCCTTAAAAAAGTTAGAAGTTGGTTTATCGATGTCGCAGTTCCTTCGGGTTTGAATGTCCACGAAAGTCTGTATTGCGAGAACACGGTTTTGTGACTGATTTTGTGGAGTAGCGTGTAGTGGTGAAGTCGATCCATTGCTGCCTTACGTATGAAACTACTTAGACGGTCATGTAAAAATAGTTACGCAGAATAATAGATGCTGGTCGACAGACGATCCCAGACTAATACACGCTACAGGAGGTGCCTTTAAATGACATGAATTTGGAGTATGGTGTGCTGGCAGTGCAACAAGATAAGTCGAACGTTTCTTCTTCTCGGATACAGTAAATTCATAGGGATAGAGTGGGCACATCTTCGCGCCACTTTTTGAATTAAATGATGAGAATGAATATGGTTTCTAACAGCGAGGCGGCGCAACTGCCCGTGCAGCCAATAATTCAATGGTAGCCTTACGAGACATTTTGGAGACGGAATAATTAATTGTCCCCCGATCATCCGATCCGTCTCCACATTACATAAACGCGGGGTTGTTTCAAATAGAGCAAAACGTTAATCCATAGTAATTGGAACGAGAAGTCATTCGGATAAAGCGGTAATCCGGATCAGTAAAGCAGAATATAGACCTAAGATACAAAAAAAAATAGAACACTTCTGAGTGGAATTTTTAGTTATATAGTTAGTGCTGATCTTGTAATTAAGTACCTATGTATTAATTTACGTAGTATTAAAATAAATAAATAAATATTACTGTAGAACCCTTGTTTAAAAAACTACAACCAACGCATTATACTTATTCATCGATAGAAGACTCGGAAATTGTACTTGTTTTTGAACGTAATAATGCAAGTTTGAAGAAACTTTCAAGTTTTGTCTGAACAGACCTCTGCTGCCTTTCTTTAATTAGGATCTCCCTCAGGTCAAGGCGTTCATAATATGCCAGCAATTTTCGATTTGTTGAAGGGCCCGCATAATTGATTACTGCATCAATACCATGCCTGACGGAGCTAAGAGGTTCTTTCTTAATTGTGGATTCCCGTGGTTCATTATCTGATCCTTCAACCATAGCCGAAGCCTTACAAAATCTGCAGCAATTTCTGCCTCTTGTCAGATGCGCAAATGAAGCGTTATAAGCAATGGCATTCGTCCGACTGAGCAACAAGAAAACTTGGCAGCAGTGTAATGCATGTGCCGTCTCATTCTGCGCCGTCATCAGCGCAGTGACTCAACTGCCGTACTAAACCGTATGTGTCATTTAAAGTACGTACTGCGAATAGAATTCTTCATATTTGTCGATCCGGATTGTCCGACAACCGGATTGACTGTGACCGGATTAGAGTGGGTTTACTGTAACACGTATATATGAGCAAGACGCGCGCGCGCACACACACACACACACACACACACACACACGAGGGCGACTTAGTATGCGGTGTATTGTACAGTACACCCTGTAATGCTGTTTTTTGAGTGGGTTCCGCTTGAAGCTGGACACTGTTCAGTACATGCATTACAAATAGATCGTAATCCTTGACGCTCACGTTGTGCAGTTATATAAATATGTATATGTGTATCGTGGCTCATTGGCATTCTGTATGTGCGAACTGTCTTTATGGAGATGCTGCCAATTAAGTGAGTCTGAAAAGTGTGAGAACCTCGTTGTTTCCCGTCGTTGTTATCATGGTGAAATTGTTTTAGTTGAGTAACTTACTAGATTTTTATTATATATGTGTGTGTTTATTAATGTAGTTTTCTTGCTGACTTACATTCAGGTCTTTCAGTTCGAAAGTTTTTCCTTTTAAAAACACGTCACAGATTTGTTTCATGCTTCTCAGTCATTCTTCTCACAACCGTTTTTGTAATAGAGGCGCTGTGGGCAGGTTATGATATGTATGACAGGCTGTGCAGTTCTAGTGTCAAATACAGATAATATAAATATGACAACAGCATCAACAGGGACCCTTGCTTAGTCTTTATCGACCGGAATTAGGTTTCTTGCTGCGTAGTTGTGGGGCATATTTTGAAGTCAGCGGTAACATTTTATTTACCTCCCCACAAAGGCTGACTGAAATACGTGTATAATGACATTTAAGCAATGCCGTTTACGTATTACCGTTTCGTACATTTCGGGTGTGAGCATATTTGTGCGAAAGTGAGTAGGTTTGAGGCTGTTGACCTTGAATACATAATATACTTTGTGTGAGTGTACAGTGGGTAGAGTTTGCATGGTTCTGTGTAGCTACATTGTTCTTGTTAGTGGTAGAGTGCTTACGCCCCATTCAATTCCCTTCCGGTCAGGAGGTCTTGGTCTATATATCCCTCACGACACGCTTCATTACATGCAGCGTACGCGATTTCTGCATCATTTAACGGTGGATGAGTTTTTAAGCGCGTTCGCAAAATTGCGAAAAGTGACTTAGCTTCGTCATGTCTGTCCGTCTGCCCGCCTGCATGGAACAACTCGGCTCCCGCTGGACGGACTGCCATGAATTTTGATATTTGAGTTTTTTCATAAGTCTGTCGAGAGAATTTAATTTTCATTAAATCTGACAAGAATGACGGGTACTTTACCTGAAGATCTGTGTTCATTGTGATAGTATCTCGCCAGCTTCTTAGACTGAGAAATGTTTCAGACAGAAGTTGTAGATAAAGTCAAAGCATACTCTTTATGGGCAAAAACGTTTTCTGAAAATCGTGTGTTTTGTGATATAACGTGGAAAAATATGGTATAGCCAGACAGGCTACAGATGACAGTATAATGGGAAGCATGCGCTTTGCATTCAGGGTAACTAAGGCTAGAGACACACACTCAGAATCTGTACTGCAGTAGTCCCTCGGTAATCCGGACCCCCGGGTAATCCGGATAATGTGGGGCCAACTATAATCCTGTCTTTCCCTCGGTGATACGGTCATGGTTTGTATCACAAGGACACCAGAGACAATCCGTATTTAACTCCTAAGCCGTGAGTGATAGCGACAAACTCTCCTTGTTTTTGTTATGATTATTATTATCATCATAATCATCATTGCATACTGTTAATTCCAGTATTTAAGCTTCGAGTGATGATTTTTTTTGTATGTTACCATTACCACAGAATTTCCCACTTGGTGGACCGGAAACAGGTCTATCAAGGCCTACCTCGTGACGGACTGTACTTATTGCTTTTCCACGACAACAGTCGTTACAAGAACGTGCCCCAATTTTGCGTTTGTACTCACATTGAGTGTCACGTGACATCCTGAAGGGTGCTGTTCTGAACGCTTATATCTTGTAGGTGGTGTGAGGTGTTCAAGATACAAGTTAAGATACGAAATCTGAAAGTTGTGTTCACCGTTTCCATTTTCATAAGCAACTGCAGCCTCAAGGTATGAGCCCGTTAGTCCATTCCTTCCCCATTATAATTGCTGTTTGTCTCGCCAACACCTTCTGGGTTTTCCTATATAGCTTTTTCCTTGTGGAATATGAGTATTTCTAACATCACCACTTTTAAATAGTGAACAGAGGGGCCTTTAAGGTAAAGTTGCCTTCGTGCACCGTGGCATGCTAGCTGCACACATATTTAACCTGCCCTCTAGGTACGATCGAGTGGTCAGTATCGCTTCGGCCGCCTTGCCACGGGGAACAGCTCCCGATATCTGTCGGACAGGAGGCTGAGTGCGTCCCAGTGCCGGCCTGGTCGTTGAGGAAGAGAGATAGATTTGTTGCCCTTGCCGGTAATCGAACCCCAGCTCCCCGGTCTTGCAGCATGTAGCCGTAGCAGTACACTGAATGAGCGATACCACTGTCATCAAAAACCGTGTAATTTTTCTTTGCATGAGTCGGGTTCCATTCAGTGCGGGGAATTTGTTGAGTAGCCGAGGAACTGTAAGCTTCTCAAGTAGGACTCTGTTCATAGAGGTAACGGGGTATTTGGTCGTAGATTGGAAAAGTGGCTGCTATGTACTTTAATACGCTGATTGATCCATCGAAACATTTAAATCATTGCTGGCCAACATACGGCCCTCGAGTTAAGTATTTGCGGCCCGCAGTCACTTGAATAGTTTCAGGAATACAATTTAACAAATATATCTACAGAACATTATATGGCAGCTTACTAGCAGAGCAAATGTTTAAAAATTGTGACTGAACACCTTTTAGACAGCACGCAGTAAACCAGTATTTCTTCAGTATTTACAGAGTTCATTAAGTCATATTACTTTGTCATTCAACCGTACTTTTAGCGTAATTTATTGTTTGTAAATACCGGTGTTCTAGTGAATACAGCCCCCCCACCCCCACCACCTTTCGATATAGCAGCGTGTACACATGCGCGGCCCTCGGGTGAGTCCTTAACGAATTATGTGGCCCTCCTGTTGGTTGATGTTGGCCAGTCCTGGTTTAAGTAATGAATCGTGTTTGTTGCTAATGCACTTTCACCTTTACAATTTTGTTGTATTCTAGTGGTCTGATTGACCGGTCTGTGCCGAAACATGTATCCAAGTTGAAAGCAACACATACTGATTCGAGCGGAAGCAGGATCAAGTGTTTTGCTATGTCATCTCTTACAGATTGTGCTCGTAAGGGTTTGATAGTTTCCTTGTGTTGTGTAGTTTGACGATTTTGCACTGTGCACATTATGACCCATGAGAAGCAGCCTAGCGAGTGGCGATTCCCCATGACACCCACCGAGTAATGCCATCTCTTCCTCCCGCATCATTCGCTGCCAACACGCCCTGACAAGATCATTTGAACGTGGCATGTCAACAACGTTGCTTGGTTTACATGATAACATAGATATGCTGAAGTGGGAGTGATGTTTAATACGTACTGTAATAGAAAATTGAGACAAAAACAGGGAGTTGCTGTTCACGTCTTCTTCCCCCTCCCCCCATTTACAGTGGGAAACTCCTTGTCTGAATTGAAGTCACCGAATACAACGCATCCCCAATTCTGAATTAAAATGTGTTATTTTAATTGTTGTTGTTGTTATCCGACGCTGTCAGTATCTTACAGGATTGCTGACCCATGAACTGGGAAGGATTTGGAAGGAAGCGGCCATGACCTAATCAACACGTTGTCTCGGGATTTGCCTGCAGGGACCTAGAGAACCCGTGGAAGACCGCAGTCAGAATGTACGGTGCCGCGGCAAAGAATGGAACCCGGAATATCGTGCATAAAATTCGAAACTGTTACCGTTACACCACCATGCCGATTGTATTAATTTTTTGCCTTGCTTGTCCTCGCCTCTGATGTTTATCTTGATTCTGTCAGTTGTATTGATTCTGGGAATGGTAATTCACCTCCCGGCTGTTGAAACAGCACTTAACAAATAAGTGATATTTTAATTGAATTTTCCCATATTATTTATTAGTGTTGCTCGATTACAGATAGGGTTGGCGGAACAGGATGACAGAGTGCCTTGCAATAAATGCGGCGTGGATGGGGGAGGGAGGTGCTTGCTTTGTGTGGCCCATGTCGTTGTCACTTCCTGTGGGCTACCTTATCGCACGGAACTTGGCTGACACTTCGAGCCGCCTAAACCCATCTGTGGCTAAGGTTATTACGTGTCTTAAGTAGTGAATTTAGTCTTCATTCGCATTGCAAATACGATTGCAGTATCGTGTGTTTGTGTACGATGTATATGCTAAATACCGATCCTACAGGAAGTGCCCTAAACCAGACGGAAGTGTCCTGATGAGTATGTCGAGACACGAAAACAGTTTTCAAGTTTGTAAAAATGTTTCGAGCAACATGTTCCATTCTTGACACGAAGAGAACACGCTGAAGACACTTACTGAGGGAAAAGGGTAGACGAAATTGAAACTAGATTGGATACATGTCGAAGGCAATCGTTAGTTTGTTTGACTTGCACAGTAATCGAGCGTCTTTGGGTCGCCAGCACAGGTTGCAATAGAAATGCAACGTTTGCATCTTTATGTAGACTACAACCGTGATTCGCGAACCCTACGACGTTGACCGTGAAGGTGGTGTGGATTTTTGTTAATTGGTAAATGGACCCCCGCAGTCGTTCTGTGAATACGTGAACTCTCGGAACAGGTACGTGTATTGTTCTGCAGAATTCACTACGTGCATTTCACGAAGTGCCGTTACGTTGACGTTCATGTTGGTGCGAGGTGTGCTGAGAGAGAAACCATTCTGTAAGGTTCTGACGGTGGTGTATTAGAACTGTTGTCGTTAATTTTGTGGACTTTTTCCATCGTCTAACGTATTAAGAGCTATAAAACCAAAAATGCATTATGTTTCGGAGATAGGATAGGCCCTCTTCTTCAGCCTTGCTTCTACGTACAGTAATATCACATAATTATAAACACTGTTCGATAACAATAACCAAATTCGCCAGAAAAAAAAAACTGATATTTAATAAACGTCGTGCTTGTAGCATGTAACAAGTGTCTGCGTGCCGAAAGAAACCGTTTCCAGCACCGTCTGTAAGTGTAAGTACAACCTTCACACTACTGCCGTACATTGATGGACCCCGTTGTGCGGTAAATTTCAGTAGTGGCGCTGCCTGGAGTATGGCGAAGCGATCTGTATAGTGACCAACGACATGGGCCACATAAAATGCGGACCCTGTAGTCGCGTTTGAAATGTCCGTACTAGGTTTTTTTGTAAAATAGAGGTGGGCTGTATTGTAATGGCATGTATTTTAAAACACTGCTGACTATGGAATAGGCATTTCTTGTCACCCTGTATTCTTTGGTAGCCTCAGTTATTGGAAGCTGTTGTAGAGATATTTTGGAATGATTCCAGTGTAAATTGGGACTGTTTGATTTTGGCATGTGTGTGTGTGTGTGTGTGTGTACATGTCAGTTCTCCATTGTCGTACATACTTTTGTTCTGTAAAGGGTTAAGTTTGCCTATGCTGAATTAAGCGCGACGTAATAAAGGCGCATGGAAGAGTGGAAGTATAGCTTCCCGAATTAACCACCGCATTAGGCGTAATGAAGTTCTTTGTCAGCTGCCTTTTCGTGCCATATTTTAGTGTTATGTCCAGCTTGTTGGAATTCGTTTTCCCTGTAGAATTTATCTCGCTGTTCCAATAAAACATTACGTGAGATATGAGGTTCATGCAGTGATATTAATATTAGTAATTTGGTGCGTGTACTTTGACACGTACCTACGCTAAGATATATCAAACTGCACAGCTCCACATCCTAGAACTCGTAGATCGATTGTAGAGAGGGGGGGGGGTCGTTATTGAATGATGCTGTGAATTGATAAGATTGTCTGGAGTAGGTCATGAATGAAATACTAGTATGGTGCATGGACGGAATGGTGTCCACTGGAGAAAACAGCAGCGCTTGGAGGAAACCAGTCGTAGTGCAATTTTATCTGCCACAGTTTCCACATTGACGGGTCCAGATTCACACACGCAGTCTTGAGGTACTGCATTGTAGTTTAATAAAACTGTTCGTGTTCAAAGTTGGTCGTTTGGAATTTGTCTTAAGCGATTCAGCCATATTTCCATTCCTGCCTTTATTTTCCACACCAGTAAACTGTGCTAGTTAAAAATTTGGCTTTAAATATGGAATTCTTAAAGCTGAATGTATCGCCTCTGTATGCTGTACAGGAGCCGATCCGAAATGGAATATTCGTCAGTTATCATACGAAGGATTTTGAAATCCCTCGCAGTCCATTTACTAACCCGCTGATTTCTACGTTGGTGCAGTCACGGTCGCTGTAGTTCTTTCGCAGCAACTACGATAAAGTGTAAATGTTTGTTGACCATATTTTTATCAGTAAAACTTTTCATTCTCCGAAAAGTGCTTTATCATTTGCTGCTAGATTAATAAAGGAGTTCTGTGTAACATTCCTCTGTTACTAGGGAGGACGGATAACGTTGTGTGTGTGTGTGTGGTTTTTTTTTCAATATGTGGACAATGGCACACGCGAAGCGGAAGTGAATATAAATAACTAAAGTGAAAAATTGTATTAAAAAAACATTGCGAATAGGACGCTGCATTTGGAATGAAGATATGAGTGGAAAGAACAGGTGTAAGTATGGTGTAATTTTAGTGTGCTAGAAGTATTAATGGATGATATAAGATTTTCTTCTTTAGGTCATTTGCTTTCGGCCGGTGTAATTACGAAGCAGAGAATTGGAAGCGAGTCGCTTGTTCAGCGTCCGCGACAGCGGATTGGCAGACGAACCAAAACAAACGTCGTAATCGTGCAAACTTCCTTACAGAGTAGGCCCGCCAGCCAGGTGTGTTAGGGGTTTTTTTTTTCCTACACGGGCCGGAAACTTACAAATGGCATGCACTAGATTTTCTGTTGCGCTATTTAATGGGCGTTTCAGTGCAATGCTTTCAGATCTCATGTATTATTAGATGTCCTGCAGCTCTGGAGAGAGAAAACAGATGTGTCAGTGAAACCTGTGCCTTGATTCCTAACGTGTCCTGAATTCACCGGGTGGCGCCAAAGAAGTTACGTTAGTGAAGATGGCGTGTAGGTTGTAAGGATTGTGGTGTAAACCATATAAATTGTGTAGAATATACCGAAATGTACGGGAATATTTATTCTTTTCGTTTGTTTCATTATACAGAAAATATTTTCCACTTTGAATGTGGCCCATTTGTCTTCTTTAAATTATATCGCCTTGCTGCCTACTTGTCTGAAACCGGCGCGACCAGTACGTGTACAAACAAACCCCACTGAGGACATATCCGGCTCTGAATTAATCTCATATGCCACTGTGCGTGCTTGCTGACACTTGTACCCATGTTGAACCACTGGATCGATTTTAACGAAACTTGGTATGATTGTTATGCCGTTGAATGCCGCCGTTACGTAGTATGATTGCCTGCACTTGTTTAATAAAGTAGTTTAAGGGCCCTAGGATAGTGTTATGCCTGTGGTAACATCTCTGGAAATATACGCAACGGTTGTTAACACTAGTATGTTTAAAAAATGTAACATGACATGGCGGCTGTGTGATGATTATTTTCTTAAACCTTCCTTCTGAGAGCGATAACTTATTATCCTTTGCAACTAAGCATGTTAGATTTGGTTTGGAGATAAATATACCGTACTCTTGAACATACGTACATGTTATGTAAGAATCGATGAAACTGCCTCCGTGTTGTACGTTGGTACACTTTATTGTGCTGAGACCACTGAATTTCACTAGGTGCATTTCGCCTTTATTTTAGTGCGGTCATCAAGAAATTGGAATGTACACACACAGCGTACTTGCGTTACATTACATTACATTACATTACAGCCTCACAACTTCGTGGTAAAGGCTTTATACGAAAATAATTTATCGCACATGTCGAGAGCACTCTTGCTTCTCTCTAACAAAATTAGTTCTCAGCAAACGCAAATGGGGCATTTTGTTTAAATCTCTACATCTGTGACACAGGGGTAGCTAAATACATTCCGGGTAGAATATTAAACTCACGCAACGCGTTGTGTAATTAGCTAGGTACACCTGCTGTGTGCTACTCACTAAAACTGTTTCGATGTAGGCAGTGGTTTTTGCAGGGTGGAGTCGGACTGTTAGATGTTTGTGGCCATTAACTGATGTATTCCAGTTGAAAATGCACTGGGCTGAAGTGTAGTTAATTGTCTGTTGCGGGTTAGTGCGAACTTTTATATTTATTGTCGTCTGTCATATTAAAGCTGTGCTTAAATTCGACTTCAGGCGTGTTGTAAACTGTACAACTGTAAACTGTACAGCTCAACAAATTGTGACCGATGAAAGAAGGGTAAAATAATTCTCAGGAAGTTGGGGAAGTCATAAATCATGTGAAATGCCTGTGTAAACAAGAAGCAGTAGGGAAAATTTTGATTTAAATTTATTTAGTAATGCGTCGTAAAGGACAAGTATTCACAGCAGCAGCACCCCCCCCCCCTTCTTGACCTCATCCTAAGCAACATTATCACGTCATCCTCCTGGCTACGCCGAGGTCTTTCCACTGGTTTTCACATTTCCACATATTCACACCAAACCCTTTATGCATTTTTCTTTCCCCCGTATATGTCACATGAACCTAAACGACTGAACTCCGAAGTCCATCAGCGTCCATGAGGATGTTCCGATAATTCTAATGCGTGATTTGTCGACTGAATCGTATTTGTTAAAAAATGCGTTTTGCGGTGATGACGGAATTATGTCTGTGTTCTTTCTCCGCAAGGCTAACCACAAGATAAGGGACTGTACCTAACTTATGAAGGTCATGGTCATTATCGTGCTTCGAGCACATTATTAATACTTCCTTGCTCATACTTCAGTCTGGTGAGATTAACAACAGCTACTAGGTTTTGACACCATGACGCTGCGAAAATGCTTGTAGAAGCGAGGAAGTGTAGAATAGTTCACAGTGGGTACCGGGTCCGTTGCACGGGGTAAAGCTGCCCCAGCGTGACGCCGATCACCCATCCCCATTCGTACTCCGATTTTAAAGAAAGATTAGAACTGTACCTCCATTCGCCGGCATGGCCTGTTGTAGAGTGAACTTTGCCGTTTACCTTTTACCGAGACCAGTTCATTTTCTTGCAGTGAGTCATATAGTGACAACCATTGGCATTTAGTGGTCTGTTAATGTGCATAATTCACAATGGTGCAGATCCTGACATAAATTTACATGATACAACCACTGAGTACCCTCTGTTGTCATGTCTTTACTTGTTCAGATGTACAGAATGTCTGGTACAGAAATGGTATATTTTGGTGTAAATGTGCATACTATTCGAAGGCATATTACCACACATCATTTCAGTAGTTGGCACTATGCGGCGCTGGTGTAACTTCCATCTTAGTCACTCACATGTTTGTCATGTTTTCTCTGAATTGTAGGTAATTTAAAAGGTACAAATGTGCGCCGTCCTGTGGCGTGATGCATATATCGAACTGCATGCCAATCCGTTTACATTAGTTTATTTTAGAGAATGCACGCTTACGATAAACGTAGAGTGTCATTTACATGATTCGCAGTACACAGCCGTGGTTGTCAATTTCGTGCATTAGAAATTTGTCGAAATTAAACCCTCCGTTCCTTTCCGTTTCACTGTTGAATGCATAGACGGCTCGCCATGCCTGCTACATACGACATATAACAAAGCTGGTGTTGCGGGAGGACAAGTTCGAATGAAATGTGACTGGCAGATCTCTAGTGGCTCATAGGTCATTAAAGGTTTTCTTGCTCACTGGTGTAATAGAAGTAAACTTCGCACATCATACATGAACTAATTGCGGTAGCCATTCTTGGTATGTCCCTGGGAAGTCCGCCAACGACTGGGGTTAGCGCATTCAAAACACGTGCAGGTGGCAAGACCCAAGGCCTTGTGGGAAATCTACGAGCACCTTCAAAACTTGTCAATGCTAAAACAGGCCTACTGTAAACACGGCAGTCTTGAAGGGAGTTGAATGGGTAGACGTAGGTTCGGCTGGGAGGTAAGGCAAATGCAAGTTGGGGGGGGGGGGGTGGGGGGTAAAGCCCCGAGCATTTTTTGACATTGAATGGTAGTTTCACTCCTCAGCCGTTTTTCTCCAAGGAAAGAGCCCCCGTTGCCCATTGAGTAGAGAGTTGGTTGGGCCCAATAACCGGTGTAGACGGGCAAAAGAGGAAAACCTCTTGCCCCTACCGGGAATTGATCCGAAATACGTTGTTCGTCAAACGCGTAACTGATTCAGTAGCTCAGCTGTCCAGGCTTCCAGACCAAGATGGGAGGAAATTATTCAATTAGTTTTATATGAATAGGTACCAGGGCGTGGGCTGGATTCAGCAGGTCGTTTCAGCTCTTGCGAATGCAAATGTGGATATCTTTATGCGGAAACGACCAATTTTTCCCCTTTGTGTACGCAGTCAAAAGCGGCGAATACGTGAGAACGAATACCAAAGTGGCAAAACAGGACAGAAATTTAAATCCTCAGGTTCCGACGGGTTTCAGGGCCTGAGGTTATTGTTAACCGTTATTTGAAGAGAAGGCAGTTTTGATGGATGCATATGTGAAACGTTACTCTGTAAGTGCTTAATCAGACTTTGTTCTGCTCTTGGAAAACCAGCCGTTTGCTGCCGATTACAGTCATGATGTGTTTCGCTTCCTACTGTTGATACGGTTGACATGGTTGCCACTACACTGCTCCTGACGATTGTTTTGTAGTGCTCGGAAGAGCGAATGTAATCAAAACGGTGTTTGAAAACCGTACTTTTATCTCCGAAAACCGCATTGCAGTACTGTTTCCAAGACCATTAAAGTGGAGGTTGTTTATATTCTCAGATTCGCAGTTAGTTTACTGATCAGCTTGGTAGTGTATTTACCATTGCCAAAGTTAACGGACCTCTTTTATCCAATTAATTACTCGACTTTGCCTAATATTAATTAACGCGTATCTCATGGCGTAAAGAACAACGTTAAATATTATACATTTTGTCGGTCCTGAGTTCAAGGTTCGCGACACGTGTGGAGAGTCTATTGATTTGCCTTTCAGCAGGAGCAGAAAGTCATGAGGTGATTCCCTTTCATCTCTTGTTGACTCGAAATCGTGATAGATGCTTGTTTAGCACTGTATGTTTAGGATTTATTGAAACCTCGGGTTTAATGGAGCCTTCTGTCAAGCTTCTACCTCTACGGCAATGCTCTTGAAACTGCCGGGCTTGGGATAATCGGCACCCTTGGCGAGAAAACCCCATGGTGCCATCCCTTCCCCCAGAACAGTTTTGTAAAACTGACAATTTATAGGCTAAATTATAAACTCGTGGCATCCGCTTCGTGGTAATAATGGTTCTGGGGGGGGGGGGGCATTCACCGTCGTAACGTCGACATGACTTCGATTTTCGACAGTACACCCTCACCCGTGCTTGAAGCAACAGTCGAAATCCTGTGCCAGACACTTTATTCTTAATGTACTGTGTACGTCAAATGTCCGGAATGAACATGGCAACAAACATAAAATCCCAGAAAATAACAGAACCGCGCTGTTTACGCGTTTTGCTTCGCTTTCTTCATTCAGTAGTCTGTCTTCTTCCAAAGCTCCTCCACACAGTGCGATTTAGTGCTTCTTTTTACAGTGTCCGGTATCCTCTAGTTTCTTTAATATCATCCAGTAGCTGTTCATGTCTTCTTCCTCGTCTTCCCGTCATTTGTGTCCTTCTTTCTATCCTTCCTTCAAGAACATGTTTTAGAAGGAAGTACCTACGCCAGATGTGACCGATCGATTTAGCCTTCCTTCCTTTTATTGTATGTAAGACATTTGTTCCTGTCCTTGACTCTGTATAATACTTCTTCATTTCTCACACGATCGGTCCAGCTGTTCTCGATACTTCTCCAGCGCCACATTCCAAACCTTCCCAAGTATTTCCGATCTGTTTTCCGAAATGTCCAGATTTCAAAACCGTACAGAGCTATGCTCCAAGTGTTTGCTTCGCGTAGTTAAAAACCGACTCCCCCCCCCAAGCAGATAGGTCGTCTGACGCCCACCTTCACCTCGGCGCCCTGGGCGACTGCCTAGCTTGCCCACCACATTCCGTCCTTATAATGACATGTTCAAACTTCAGATTAAAGGGAAACTATGTCGAAAGGTTTCCTTTTATAACTCTCAACGTTTTGGATGACAGCCGGACCTGTCACTCATCCAGTACTCATAATTTTCTATAGCAGAATTTACGTGTGTAGTTTTCAAGCTTTACCTTTGCTTTTGTATGGGTGCGAAAGCTGCTTGCTTACATTAAGACAATATCATACATTGCGGGTATTTTGATCCAAGAGTCAGGAAGTAACAGGAGAATGGAGAGAAATGATTTGTGTGTAGTTCCACAGTTGTATTCTACACCAGCTATTATTATGATTATCAGAACGAGGTTGATTGGATGTGCCGGTTTGGGAAGAAATTAGAAATGTGTTCAAAATTTCAGTCGGAAAACTAAAGGGAAAAGACGAATTAGAAGACCTAGGCATGGATGGGAGGACAGTGTTAAACACACCTTAAAAAGTAAGACATGGATGTGGGCTGGATTTATGTGGCTCAAGATGTAGATAGGTGGTGGGCTGTTGTGCACTTTAGATTCATCAGAGGTGTTGTGGAATTTGAAGAGTAGCTGGGCAATGATTATTTTGTCATAAATGACTGATTTTTGGAGATGATGTTACACAAACCATTCAATTTACGTATGTCTTATCGCTAATCATTTAGAGCTGTGCATAACATTTGTGAAGAGAAATCCTTTCTTTCAATGGATTTTAATTTATTGTTGCTGCTTTTGTGAATTTTTAATATCTTTTGATTAGTATTTGAACTTTTCTTCATTTGCATTTTTTGTCAGTGAACTGTGACTAATAAACACACGAGGCTTGTTTTTGGAATAGGCATTTTTCTTGTGTGGGAGGTAGGAGATGCAGTCTGTTCTTTCCATCCTTTTGAAACCCTTCATTTTGTGATTAATTTGATAACATTATGTGATAATCCAGACATCAGAATCCAAGTACTGACTTGAAACTAAAATTATCCTGAGACATTCTTGAGGTTCTCATGGCAGTGACCAGAATTTGCTCTCTCTTTAGTTTTGATACCACGTAGGTAGTCTAGTAGAAGTTTACCAGCATTTTGAAGGATTATTCTGATCCATGACGACGCTAGTTGAAGTGAGTAGCAGAACCCTTGAAAATGTTAGTTCCCTTATACCAGGCTACAGGGCCTCACATCTTAGAAGAACTGAAATCTTCGAAACCATTTTTGTCTTCTTAATATAATTTTTATTGTTCCCAACATTTTAAAACTCTAAACATCAGAGTGGTCTGTGGCTTAGCATAGGAAAATGTATTCTTCGTGCAAGGTCAATTTACAACGTGCATACTGAAGCCTTCTTTGCACAGTTTGATATGGTATGCCGGGAGATAGTCAGAGGGTATGATGTGGAATTTTTAAGCATTACTTTTGATATTTTTTTTTAAATTTCGTCTGTAAATTCTCTTCTAATGTACATATAATTCCATTCAGTGAAGGGAAACAGCTCTGTGGATACACAGAAGCAGCTGTTATACCTACTTCTGTATTCTACATTAATGCACATAATGTTGATGCTGAAGATCTGCTTGAATTACCAGCTTTGTTGGCAATAAAAGTATATCGTACTGACGCAGATTACTGTATGAAGAAAAGAAACAATAATTTCTTCAAGTCAGTAAGTAGAACAGGCAAGTGTAAGAGTGCATTTGGGATGGCATTGCAAAGGTTTGTTATACTGATGCCTTGCATCACTCTGCAGTCAAGTTACACACAGTACATCAAGTGGACAACAGGTGTATAATGTGTAATCAGATATTTTTATTTGGGCATCATGAAGATAGTTTAGGCCCTTCAGTAACTTCATGATGTCCAAATCAAAATATCTGATTTTTGGCAAAATTGTAAACAGTTCTTGCATGTGGTGACGTATAAAATATGATGAATGTTGAATCCCTTAAAGTATTTGATATGTAGTCCTGCACAGCTTCTTAATGTCCTGTGTGCTAGTCTTGTTTCAAGCATTTGGTTTTGAAATAGCACTACTGCAGTGTACATTACTGAAGGGCCAGTAGCTGTTTGTATACATCACTGTAGAAACATAACAGTGGCATTTGCTGATGTAAATAACCGGGAATATCACCTGTTAAAGCAGCAGCCACTGTGTAGTGTTTTGAACTAAGTGTGTATAATTGTTGTCATGCAGGAATGTATAACAAAAAATATGGTAAGATATATTTGTTTTAACGAAAACCTGTCAGTTGTTCAAAATGAACATTTGAAAACTTACACAGGCCTTGACTAGGTAGTTAAATTAACTGGAACTTATCACTTGGTAATATTAAAAAATGTGATAGGTCAGAGGACTTAAAACATATGTTAAACATCCTTTAGGCCCATATAGACCCATTTGGACACTGAAGTGGGAGGCAGCGTGTTCCAAAACATTAATATACGCCTACCTGATTACATGGTGTCACAGTTTAAAGTCCACATTCTGAAATCCTTTTAGTATACCTCAGAGGGTCATATTATAATAATAATAATAATAATAATAATAATAATTATTATTATTATTATTATTATTATTAACTGCAATTGGGTTGTCACCCAGTGGCAGTGGTTATTTTACATGCATACAAAATATGAAAATGGTTACTACTAAATTTAAGTCGGGAGGGCTACATGAGAAGCATGTAGTGGCAACTTGGAATTTTGGAAACCAT
>Ga0123354_10001414_pt1 | contig 29096 bp, 31 predicted proteins | sample TergutLab28metaG_2_FD_97872 | JGI IMG/M metagenome (GOLD analysis project Ga0123354, IMG submission 97872) | Labiotermes labralis P4 segment gut microbial communities from Petit-Saut dam, French Guiana - Lab288 P4 | ecosystem: Host-associated > Arthropoda: Insects > Digestive system > Gut ... | reverse complement strand
ATATCTCCGTAACCATTGAACTTTGGATATAGGTGTTTTGGGTTATATCGTTATAGTTTGACCTAAGGAACACTCTCCCGAAGTTAGGTCCTTTCCTCCTGGGACACCCTGTATATGAATTTGGAAACAATAAGATTGAGAGGTAGACCAAGAAATAGATGGCAGGGTGAAGTGAGGGAGGATGGAAGAATAGTTGGTGGAGAAGGGTGGCAGGAAAAAGTATATACCAGAGAGGAATGGAAGAAGCTCCTGAGAACAGCAAGGAACCGTCGCATTCTGCGTGTGCCAATGGAATGAATGAATGAATATTACACATTTGTTTTATTTGTGCCACTTAATATGCTGTGTTTTTTGTTTATAAATATATTGGTTACCAGATTCAACATAAAAATGGCCAGCTGGAAATCTTGTTTGGAAAATGGCTATCTGTAAACCATTTGTACAGATTTTGTGCTGCTAGTTGAAGTGATCCATTGATTATCATCGTCAGACTGAAAGCCAGTTGGATGTTTTGCATGGTCACTATATTATATTACACTCCACCAAGAAGTTACCGTATTGAAAGTGGTGTATATAATCTATTAACACGCCTCATATCAGAATCATGTGTTAAGTGACACTGGTGTTGCTCCCACATTACAAATATAGACACCTGCGATGGGTTTTTTATGATTGATTAGGTGGTCAATTGTTTTTAAAGTTGCAGTGGGGAGGGGGAGCATGCATGCATGGTGATGATGTAGGCCCTCTTTCTTCCTTTGAGAAAGGAAAGTTGGCTATAAGTGACTTACTAATGTCAGGATCTCAGCACAAACATTATGTTTTTTGGCAGCAATGACAGTAATGTTACTTTATTGGTAAAAGCAGTGACATTGTAGTATGACATGAGAATGCAGAGTCTTGTTCATCAGTTATGTGATTTTTCATGTGCATTTCACAGGAATTTCAGATTCGCTTATGAGCTCATTGTTGGCACTTGACTTCTCTGGTTCTGGTTCATCATCAAATTCAGAATATGCCATTGATATTCGTGACTCAGCTGTGATGTGGGTGAATGACATTGAACATGACAAACAGTATAGACGCTGGTCTGACTCTCTTATGGAGTTGCTTCGTCCGACTTTCCCTGGGATGCTGCGCAGTATTAGGCGGAACCTGTATAACTTGGTGAGTCCATTTGTGATCCAGAGGAGGAGCAAGACTAATAACCTTGGTTATTAATTGCCGAATGGATTCACTTGTGTTTCTTTGCCTTCATGACAGTGTAGCTGATTAATCTTTAGAATACAGCCTTTTAAATTCCTGGTTATTGTAGCGGCAGGAGTGCGGTTCGGTATAAATGCCCGCTGCAGGACAATATTTTTCCCTTTCAGATGAAAAGGATGTACATTTAATGGGACAGTGTTGGCCCATTTGTGCATTAAAGGTTAATATTCTGTCTGTCTGGAAGTAATTAACTTTGATATGTAATATCTGTGTAGTCTCTTTTAGTCTCTTTGCTGTCAAGAATAGTCTGATCTCTTCCAAGAACAGGATAAGAGGCAGGAAGTTATAGAAGGATGGAATAGACTGTGCGGTAAGGAGCGTCGGATGTTGTCTTACCAGATAATATGAGGTTGACCAAATCAGGGGATGAGTTGCATGAGGCATATAATTAATGTGGGAGGGATCAGCAATATGTATAAAATTTTGATCATAAAACCTGATGGGAGGAACCCAATTTCAAGACCTAGCCATAACTTAGAGGAAATGGGATGACAAAATTGTGGACTGAGTTCATGTGTGTGTGTGTGCGCACACAGAGAGAGAGAGAGAGAGAGTGTAGGGGCCAATGTTGTGTTCTTGTGATTATGAACCTAGGGGGTTTTATAGAAGATTGGAAATTTATTGATTACATGAGCAACTGTTAAGTTCTCAGTATCCTTTTCAGGTATTCCTCGTTTTTGAAAGTGATTTTATATCCACTCCTGGCTTGCTGAGTCTATCACTTTCATCAGGGACACAGTCATATGACCAGGCCATGGGAACTGTTTTAAGGTGTTTTATCTGGGTGGAAATGTCTGGGAATAATATTGATAAAGAGTACTTTGTGTGGCATTTTGTTTCAGAGGGTTAATTCAAAAAGGCAGTTCATAGAACCTCATTTAGCACGTTGACTTGGCATTAGTATTTGTAATTGAATAAAATATTTCTTTTGTAACTACATTTGTTTTCATTCTCACTTGTTCCTTATTTCCAACCTCAGTGCTACATCTGAAAACTAATGTGTGTCAAAATAGAAGGAATAAAGACATTTGTATGGGGAAATACTCCATAATTACGTGCATAATTTATGCCCCTTTTACTCAGAAATTTGTACTCAGTAGTTATGGTCCATAAAATTTGCAGCCATGCTACTTTTCAAGACTATAATTTTATGTACTTCATAGGAGCAGTAAAGGGTTAGTATATTGATCATTGTTGGAGGTTGTTCTGCGTTGCAGGGGTTGATAGCTGCTCTGTCCTGTGATACAGCTCCACTCATAATTTAGAAGATTATGGTTTCAGCACTTGAATGAGCAGTGTTTCTTGGCCCTTCTTTAACCTTCATTATCCTGAGTGTACTGTTAATATTTATCATGTAGAAAGAGGATAGTGAAGTCTTATGCTGCTATGGGCATTGGTAGCCAGATTTTAGCTTGGGATCATGTGCATGTAGGAGTTACAATTATGTGATGCACAGCCATGAAATGTTAATGTAACTGCTTATTTGAGGTGAGGAGTTAGTTGACTGAATTTTGCCAGCAGTTTCTTTTTACAGAATTGCAGTTTTGCATTGTTTTCAGGTGATCCTTGCCAATCCAGCTAAAAAGGAAGCCAGGCCTTTACTGAAGCTGGCAGAGTCATTCTATGTTCATGCTGCTCCTTTGAGAATGGGGCTTGTGTTTGCTGTAAATCCTGATCAGTCTGTTACTGGTAATATGGATGCTGGTGTTGCCTTACTTAATGCTTTCAACTATGTTTCAGAAGTTAAGGATGCATATAGTGGTCTTGCCTTCATTACTGATGTAAGTTTACAGATATATTACTTGGGGGTGAAAACATGAAAGGAATATTTATTTTTGTAAGTTCTGATGTTTATATGGTAGTGAAAGTTCATGTGGTTGTCATCTGGGTTATGACATCATAGTTCTGGTAGGTTGGTACTAACACATGTGAAGCAACAACTGCCTCCATCTTTAGGACAGTGTGTTGTTACGCTTCACCACTGGAGATGGAGGCATTATGTTCGTCCAAAAGGCTGGTATCCACCTACTAGACTGCATTGTGCCACAGTCCAGAAGACCATTGCAATATGGCGCTGTTTTATTTTTATGCTGTTTGTTGTGCTGGCAGTAAGCTGTGATACTGAATCAGGGAAATGATTGGCATGATAAGATCTTCAGGATGTTGTCTTCACTCCATATCTAAAACAGCTTTGGGCCCTATGTGACCTCCTGTCAGCTGAGTTGTAGAGCCTCATTCCTAGGGTTACAATTGGCCATCGCAAGAAGCGCACCATTTATCTAGAAGCTGACCATTTATCTCCAATCTAGTGCTAAGTTCAAGAATATGGCCATGTCCTATACACTTCTTAAGCATATGTAGCTGGTGGTATGGAAAATGGTATAGAATAGTTGTGTTCTAGATCAACATTTGTTGTCTTAACTTGATCTATAAATATATTTGTCATCATTTGTTTATTAGGCCATATTCAATTATCTGTATGCAAAACTTAAAGTTTTCATGTTGGTCTTTTTGATCTCATTAATCACTTCATTAAATATATTTTTTGTTACAAACATTGGATAATAATTGCTTCCATTATATTTTACAGAAGTACATTTTATGCAGTAAATGTTTGGTCATGTTAGGACAACATGTGGTGGACTTTGAAAGTTTGTGAACTTCTGAAATTGTGAGCTTACCTGTCATGGTAGGTTTTGCTGCTCACCATCTTTGATTTTTTTTTTTTTTTCCTGCTGATGGCTGTACCACTGCTGGAAACATTCCTGCAGACTTTTAACCATGACTTTAAGTGGTGTCTTCATGTCCTCGTATATGTTCTCTATTGACTGCCTCCACTGAAGATGGCTTTCACATTTGGGACCAAGTGGTAATTGACAGGAGAAGGTGTAGAGGTTCGGGGACAGTGTCAGTAATTGGAGATTTCATGTATAAAATTATGCATGAAGGCCCATATGCTAACAACATGTGACTTATTGATGCATTTGTTTTTTTCACATATGGAAGAGTTAGTGACACAAAATTATTGTATAAATTATTTTAGAATGGTGTAAACCATCATGAGATATTACATAAAATTGTGTTTTGTTCTAACTAAAAAGGGTGTTTATCATATACAAATTAATTTGTGAAGACCTACAAACCTAACATACACATGTATGGTGAATGAAGTCCTTGACTGAGGATTACTTTGATGCAGGTGTATGCCGCAATAAAAGAAGATCGAGATGTGATGGCGGATGATGTGATTTCATTATTAAGCACCAAGTATCGCTCGGCAGATGTGGAGGATATATTTGGAGAGGACTCAGCGTATGATACTGGACGAAGATTGGCCCGTGATTTTGTAGAGCGATCAGGCTTCAGGAAAATGCCACAGGTACAGTACTTTTAAAATCAGGGCATGTTTGAACATTGACATAAAACCTGGAATTTTACAAATGTGTTCACATCATTTTATAAAACTTTTCAGCAATGTAATAAAATATTCTATTCTTTTATAATCTGGTGCATGAATGTCAAGTCACTGGAACTTTAAGATCCTTTGTTTTCACAGCAACCCATATTTGGGCTTCAATGCTAAATAGTAATGGAGAATATTTCCTCTGTTTTAAAGGAATGTACTGCATCCCTCCTTAGGGTAGAAGACCCTTCTTTGTCCCTTTTATGTCTTCCATGACGCACATTGCATTGAAACTAAAAAAGTGAAATGTGAATATTGGTCATTAGAGCAGTTGCTTCTTAGTCTGCAGTTTATCTGTTCTCTTTGTCGAGCTCTTTGTTTTCATTGCTTGAAGTACACCAGGTGTCCTTAGTTCTGCCTTTGTAGAAGAGTGCATTTCTGCATTTTATGTGGTTGCCTTACATCAGACATTCATCAAGGTGTTCATATCCTGTTTAACTTTCTGTCTCATTTATATTGGCTGTTTTTTTCTGCCCTTGTTATTGTGTTGAGTCAGTGTATTTATAAGGTTTTGCAGTTTAGGTGTCATGTTACATAAATTCCAAATTCTATTGCGAAAACTTTAACTGTACTTTTATATCTTATGACTTACATTTCCTGTGTGCATAATAGTAAATCATAATTTATATATTTGTAGATTTATCTTGTTTTTGTTTGTACACGGAATGCATTTTTACTTATTTGTAGCTGTATTTACATGCGTAATGTTCCCGTTTGGCCAGTGTCCGCCGTCCCTTGTTCTTGGTAAAGAAATATACTAATTTTTGTAACCACTTAATGTCATCCTCTAAAGTTTGGCATGGTGTGTTCAGTTTTTCACTGATTCCACAATCATTCATTTAAAGTTTGCCGCTTTGAGTGTTTTTGCTGGTATGTAAGTTTTGCACAGCATGCCTTGCATTCTAGGGTCAACAGGTACTGTTCCAAGGTAAATAGAAGTTACCATATTGACTGTATTGTGGCAGTCCTTTCTTCAGGCCACTAAACTGGAAAACTGTAAAAAGTTACCTTTAGAAGTGATCAATATGACTTCCCTGTGTTTCGTCAAGGGAGAAAAAAGGGCAGTCATGATACACAAAAAAGAAGTGAGTGGGTATGTTTTTCATCACTGGGGTTGTTGAGAATGAAAAAGTGACAGAGATGGAGATGTCATGAGAACTGGATTTGATTGCAGAAAGAAACAAATTTTCCATAGAATGTAGTTGAAACAAGGAGTTCCCAGCATAACTATTCTTATCTAGTAGACTTACAATTATATATACCTGTCACTGTTGCAATTATCATTGTTGTTTTATATTTTTGAGGCACTAGTTGTTTCATTATAGATTTCATATATGTTAAGTATGTCAGATATAACTTCAATATTGTTACTGTGTTTGTAATTGCTGACTTTTTGCAAACAGTTTTTTATACATAAGTTTAGGAGTGCTTATGTTCTCTTCTTTTGTATCATTTTCCCATCTGATTTTTTATCTTCCTGCCAATCTTGTAGATAGTGGTGTACCCTCATATAATTTTTTGACCATTGTATCATTTGTCGTTGACATACTTGGGCAAACCAGCTTAATCTTACGAACTCAATATAGTTAATTATATAGTTGATTCTAATTAGGTCATTCAAATTTGTTTTAATTCCCCATGTGCCATCTCTGTCCTTTGTAGGTCCAAATATTCTTCTTAATATTTTTTTTCATTAATTAATAGTTTTCATTTTATAGATTCTTTTAGTACCCATGTTTCACTGGCATATGCTATCACAGGTCTTATTATAGTCCATTATAGCTTTAATTTGGCTTTGTTTGATACGGATATGCTTTTAAATATTTTTTCATTGGCATAATAACCTTTATTGACCAGAGCAGTTCTTTTTTTAATTTCTTCTTCAGTGGAATTATCTCCATGTACAATTGATCCAAGATATTTTTATGACTTTACATGTTATAAATGTTTGGAATTGATATCTGTATCATTCAGACCAGTTTGTTTCTTTGAACAACCTAAATATTTAGTTTTTTCCCTCATTTAGATTAATCCAAAATGTACTGATTCATTTTTCAATTTCTGAAATGTATCAATTAGTTATTATTTTGTTCTTGTAGTTATTAGTACTCATTTCATTCTTGTAGTTACCATTATGTCATCAGCATAGGCTGAACACTGTTTTAAACTTGTAGGTACATCTCTTAAGCCTGGTTGCTTTAATATTACATCTATAACTACACTAAATTTGGTTGCAGATAGAGGATCTCCCTGTTTTACACCAGACTGTCTACTCTAAACTCTTTCTGTATATTCATTATTTATCTTAACTCGTGCTCTAGTATTGATTAGAGGTAAATCAATCAGTATTGTTAATTTTGGTGGAACATTATATTATGCTATTTAACACTGTATTATTTTATTCCATATATAGAGTCAGAAGCCTGTGTATAGTCGATGAATGTATTATACAGATCTCTTTTATGTTCGTATCACTTTTCAAAAATCTGTCTAATTGTAAATATATTTTCAGTAGTAGGTCTATTTGGGGGAAATCCCATTGGGCATTCTTTCATTTTTTTTCAACTATGTCAGATAGTCTCTTATTTAATAATATAGCAGATATTTTATATGCAATATTAAGTAGTGTGATTGGTCTTTGGTTGTTACATTTTAATCTCTCTCCTTTTTTGTACATTGGACATACAGTTCCTTCACTCAAGTGTGTTGGAAGTTGTTCTTTGTCCCTTATTTTTAAAATTAATTTGTACAGTTTCTGTTTCAAAGTTTTTCCTCCTTTTTTTCCCCCCTCATTTTTTTTTTGGTCCATTCTGGGGCTATATTATCTGTACCAGCAGCTTTGCTAGATTTTAGTTTATCAACTGTAGTGTGTATTTTGTTATGCTTCGGCAGGACATTTCATAGTTGCCACTTAAGCTCTCGGTTATAAAGACAGAAAAGAAATCCTTAATGTCTCTTTGGATTACAAATTTTATAAAACCATTCTCTCTATCTTTTCAATACTTGTTCTGTTCGTGATATAACATTATTCTCAGAATCTTTACACTTTTTAGGTAATGTTAACTGTTGCAGATTAAAATATTTTACCCCTTCAAAAAATTTCTTTGTTTCATTAATTTTTTTAGCTGAATCTTTTTGCATTATTTTGTTGTTAAACATTGTTTATTTTTTTGTTTACATACTTTATTAACTTCTTTTCTCTTTTCTTTATAATGTTCTTGATTTGCTCTTGTGTTTTGTTGAAAGCATATCATACTTGCTATATTTGTTTGTTTAATGGCTTGTCTACACTCTTCATCCCACCAGGAGACTTTTCTTGTAATTGAATTGTTTTTTTGCCCTTTTCCCATTCTTAATTAATTTCATTTTTATCTGCTATATTTTTCAATGTGTTATGTAGTAGTGTTTTATACTGTCTGAGTTTTATTGGGTTCAGTAGATTTGCTTTATTCCATTTTTGTAATTATCAAGCTTTTTTCTGTATATTGTTAATAATTTTTGTTTAATTATCACTTTTTGAAGGAAATGCTCTGAATCCATATTTGGGCCTCTCCTGGATCTTATAGTTTGAATTGCTTCTTTTTCATGAGCATTTACTAATACATGATCAGTTTGGTTTATGGTAGTTTGGTCCAGGACATCCATGTTATTTTGTGTATTTGTTTATGTTGGAACTGAGTATGCATTATCATCGTATAATTTGCAAAAGCAACTTGTGTTTAGTGGCAGACCAAATTTCACATGCCAAGTTCCCGTAGTTCATTAGTTACTGACAGCTAAACAAAGTGTATGCCAGCCATCTTGCTATTTGGTGTTCCACATAACTATTGCCTTGAATCATAAAAAGACGTGCTGTAACTGATGGACTTGCTTCCTGTACTCAAGGTTTTGTGTTCACCATGTTATTCGTGGCTGTTGGATGATGCAAAGTGTGTTGTTGAAGTATTTGCCACTGTCATAACATCTATACCAAGTGTCTTGAAAATCAGTGATGAATTTCAGGAATTGAAATCATGTAGCATATGGATGGACTGACACAAATGGACACAGGCAGACAGCATGATGATCTCAGTCTACGTTATTCCTTTTAACACCTTGTCATCGGGCCACGTAGAAAGACATGATTGCTCTCCCATGTGTTGTTGATGGGTCACGTCTTTCTGCATTTTCTTGTATGATGTCCTGCACATGCATTTGTCATCTGGTGTGGCTCACTTTTCGCTTCAAGGTTATCAACAGCTTGATGCAGGATGCTTGGGTCATAAGTTACAAACAAACAGACCGGTCATGACCCCCTATTTTTTAGAACCATAAGACTGCAACAAAGGGACCACTCATTCAGATACTCTGTTTTCCTTCAGTTGCAGTCATGGCTTTGCATAGGAGTGTTCTGCAAGAGGACGATATTGTGTGAGTTATATGTGGATACATGTTCTGATGTCTCTGATTATAGTGACAATGAAACTTTGGACAGTGACGTCCCCACAACTAGTTCACATAAACAATTGCGGTCTTCTTCTGGTCCACTCACCCCACATTTTCCACGCCCATTTTTCCTCACATCTATCAAGACAATTTTCATAACAGTGTGAGATTAGCTCAGACATTGCTAGGCAGAATCTTGAGAGTCTGCAGCACTATGAGGACTAACAGGGGCATTCCACGTGACCTAGAAAAAAGGGAAGTCAGCATTCTGGAGGAATGGTGACATAATGGTGCAAGTGTGGAAGTACAAGACTTGTGCGAATGATAAGTATGATCCATGATGCAACGCTTGTAAAAAAAGGGAGGAAAGACAGGAAAACAAACATGGAAATAAAGAAGCCTTATCCTGTTGTCCAGTACAATAAATTCATAAAGGATTAGACAGGGCAGACCAGTATCTCAGTTATTACTCAGTTCTGAAGGAAACTGAAATGTTAAAAAAAAAGTGGTACTATATCTGCTAAACTGTGTGCTCCTCAGTGCATTTTTTGTGTACAGGACACTAAATACAAACAAAGTAAAATACAAGAACTTCCTGCACGAAGTAGGTAAAAAGGTAAAGCAGTCCCGTTACAGGCCTGGAGTGGCCCAGAGGGTTCCAGGAAGTTAAGGCTCCCAGATTTCGTGACAACGGCACAGGATGGTGGTAGGTTGTCAGCCTTATGCACCGGCCGCCTTTACCCCCAGGAAATACTCCTGGTACTCATTTCTGTTAGAAGCTGAGTCAACCCCAGGGCCATAGTGCGATCGGAAGGATTTTATGTCAATGAAAAATCCAATGACACCAGCTGGGATCGAACCAGCGACCTTCCGATTTGTAACACAGCACCTTAACCACTGTGTTACCGTGGTCCCCGCATGAAGTAGGAAGGTCCTGGATATCAGAAGTCCAGAATTGAAGTGAGTCAATTTCTGAAGACCTTCAACTGCCAGAGAAGGGATCCTAAACAGGTCCCACCAGGCAGACTTCCCAGTGATTTCAGAATACACAAACTTGAAAAAATTTTTGGTGGAGGGGAGGGAAAAAAGAAGTATCCTGCAAGACAGTGTAAAGTGTGTGCTGCACATAAGAAGCAAAGTGAAACTACAAACGTTTGTAAATTCTGCATTGTTCTGCTTCACAAAGGGTCTTGTTTTGAGAAATACCATTCAGTGACGAACTACTAGACTATCTGTATGCAGTTTCTGAAGTCTCGGGCTCAGGAGCGTAATCTACAGTGTCAAACTGTAAGTAAGAATATGTTACGGGGTTGAACATTCAAGGTGTTTAAAACATCCGGGAAATGGGGGTATTTAATTAAAAAGACCATTCAGTCGGCAAGTTGTTAAAGAAGAAATGTAGGCTAAAAAAATGAATGTGTAGTCAAGAATTAAATGTTTGAGAAGGGTGATTGTGTTTGTTGTTTTAGCACCTAGAACCTGCTGGGTAAAAGAGAACTTTGTCAAGTCCCAGTCTCTTTACTTGTGAGTTATGAAAGTGATGTCAAGTACACATAGTATGATGGTTAGTAGTGATGCACGATATGATGTTCTTGTTACAGGCGTTGCTGAATGGTATACCTATTTCAGAGAAACATCTAAATGCTGAAGACTTTGAAGAAGCTGTACTGTCAGAGATCATGAACCAGACACCATTATTTCAGAAGGCAGTGTACAAAGGGGATTTTACAGATGGGGATAATGCATTAGATTACATAATGAACCAACCTAATGTCATGCCCAGGTAAATTGTTCTGCATGTGTGCTGCTTTGGTAGTTGCCATTGTTCCCCATGGTGGGAGAGCTGGGTTGATGACCCTGAAAGTTCCTAAGAAGACAGTAGTCATAATGCCTGCAGCAGGTTGACTTTATCTTTGATATATGCTGTTATATGCCCTCTGCGTTACTAGCTGAAGTGGGTATGGTGAGGTTTAGTTACAGGTCACTGCTTTTGCAATAAATTCCGAGCTGTGTATGTGGATGTGAATGTGACGTGACTACACATGGCAGGATGTTGTATTGATTTTATGGTTTGTTCATGCTTGATCACCAGCACAAATTATCATCTTGGTACCAGGGTTTCATATCATCCATCATTTGTGATTCTGGTGATGACTCATTTAAAAAGGAGAATAGATAACATTGTCATATGTTGTATATGCATGGTGCATATGTATAGTGCCAACCCACACACACACGCGAGTGACCATTGTTGGGTGCGAAGCACTCCTGTTTTGTAATCAGGAATTTAAGGTTTGAATTCTTGCTGAGAGACCAGATAATCTGAAAGCTCCTTCATGGTTTTTCTCAGGCTCTTCAGGCCAATGCCAGCGTAGAACATGAAATTAGGCCACAAGCACGTCTTGCTGCCTCCTTCCCAATTCATCATTTACTAATAATCCAGCATTGTTAGTGAACCATACATAAACAAAACTATTTAAAGTATATATTTTAATCTGTTTAATGGTGCGTATTCATACATATGTATTTTGCCACCAGACAGACATAAGTGCATATGCACATGCGTGCGCGCGCGCATGGCCATTGTGGAGTGCATAGAACCCATGTCTTGTATTCAGGAGTTCAAGGTTTGAATCCTTGCCAAGAGACCAGGTGACCTAAAAGCCTTTCATGGTTTTCCTCAGGCCCTTCAGGCCAATGCCAGCATAGTCCCTAAAATTAGTGATTCTTTACCTTGGAATTAGATGGAAGTGTGTGGTCAACTTTATTCCTTGGCTGCTTAATCCCTGGTGAAAGGACACCAATTACTCATTGATTAGGAGGCTGGGTGGTCTCCAGAGCCATTCATGATGTCCTGGTGAAGAGAAGGTACTTTGCTTCTGCTGGGCATTGATCCCTGAATTGTCCAGCACATAGCTTAGTGACTATACCAACTACTTTACCCTGTCTCCCGACATATCTAGACCACAATGAAATAAGTGCAACACGGAGGAAATTACATAATTTTTGTCATGCATACTTTGGTTTGTCATGGTGGTCAGTGGTTAGGTTTTAACAAGGGCATAACAGTTCGTTGGCCATTCTCAGTGTCCACGCAGTGTACATTAAGTAGTGTCTTCTAGTGCTTGGGCACTGGGATATGTTTGTGAATCACAGTTGGGGCTTGGAGGTGTGCTTGCATTTTTTCTGTGTTTGCGATGTGCAAAGTAGAAGCCTTGCAGTGGAACAGTTCCTTGTCCAAAGAATCTATCAAAAGACCTCAAACAATATCCACCAACATGAAACATGGGGGGGGCCTAGTCTGCACTGGCATGTAGCACCATGCAGAAAGATAAGTTGTTTGTGTGGGAGTAGGGGATTTTGAATGTCCCAACACTATGGTGCTAGCTGTTGTATTGTAATGGACTAATGGTGTTAGTATTGGAAGAATGTAATACTTGGCCACTTGTACTTTGAACTTGTGCTGTTGCAGTAATGCAATGCACAGCTGGTAAAGTTTAAAGTTAGTTGTCACTGTACTGTTACAGACTCAATGACCGTATTCTGAATCAGGACAAGCATCAGTATCTGGATATGACAGGTGCTCCTCTTGCAGGGGAAATACCTCTTACATTGGAATCATTTTCTGGTCTTTCATCTCGTGACAAGACTGCAACCATTATCAGTCGAGGTGTTGAATACTTTGTGAAGAAGCAGAATGTGGATACAACTGTGACTACACCACACACTATTACTCATTGGATCGTGACCGATCTTCAAACGACTTCTGGAAGACAGCTGTTAGCACATGCTTTAGATCAGATGGTATGTTGTTCATTTTTAATGTAAATGATATGGAGTAAACAGATCAGTTTGACTGTGAAAGGTTTATGGGTAACTTTTTAAGTGGAACTACATAACACGTGCTTGTGGGTAACTGCTGTAATTCCCTCAACTGAAGATTACTGTGAACCCAATAAAACTTCTGCATTAAGAAGCTTGTGAAAGATGGCATGGTAAGTATTTGAAGACGTACACTACACTTATTCAGCTAGTTTCCTGCTTTCTGATTCTTAAAGTCCTAGCCATTTTTGAGCTTCTACACCCAGTCTCACTGTTTGCTATTCATATCTTTGTATCCGTAAATATAATGCATCTTCAATTTGTAGCTTCAGTGGTACCTAAGGCAAACATGTTGCAGCTTATTTCTCCTGTTCATGGAAAGTATTTCTCTTTGTCTTTGTTTGACAGCATGATGTGATTGGTAACATACACAGTGTCATAACATAACCTGCAAAGCCTTGCGATGCTTAACAACATTTGTATATACTTTGCACTCGTATTTAAAATGAACTGTAAAGTTTTGAGACTGTCAAAAGGAGAAAACCTTGGCTTCATTGTGGGTAAATACAGTACTTTAGAATTAGTGAGATTCAGTTTATGTGCATAAAGTGATGAAATTGTATGAGCATATTACATCATAAAAGATATTGAAATTGATTCTTTGTTGTTAGCGTTCCAGTGGTAGTATCCGAGTAGGTGTTCTGCTGAATCCTTCATCAGTGGGACAGTTTCAGCCATTGGACAGACTCGTTTTGGCTGCACCAAGAGTCCTACAGCCAAGCCATGCTGTCCAGGTCGTAAATACAATCTTGTTAGATGACAGTGTTGTTGAAGCAATCAACAGCGGACAGAAGGATCTGAGTAGCATCTCAATTCCAGTAAGTGACATCTCAGTTTCTTTCCTTGCATTTTTACACTCATTGAACATGAGATATCTGACACATTTGCAAATGCTGACAAATTTTTAGACTGTGTTGTAGTTTATGAGAAGTATCTTGCACTTGGTGTTATAATTCTTTTATGCAATATCACTTTTGTTCTGAATAAATGACAAGTAAAGAAGAGAATAAAACTTAGAAATACGACTGTCTCTTTCCCTCTCACTTTTTAAAAGGATTATGAAAAGGCTTTTGATGAAGTGAGAAGAGCACTGCTGTTTAGCATTTTACAAGAGAGAAATATTCCTAATCCATTAATTGCAACAATTATAAAAATGTATGAAAACATAGAAATAAAAAAAAAAACTAGATGTCACATTGACACAACCCATAAAAATTAATACAGGAGTTCAACAGGGATGCCCCTTTCACTGTCTTTAATTAGCATCTATATAAATCAGATTATTACAGAATGGAAAGAGGAGGAGATGAAAGGAATCAAAATTTCAAGAAAGAAAGTATTAAAAAAACCTCCGTTTGCAGATGGCAAAGTTATAGTGGCAGATTCAGAAAATGCACTACAAGTTTCTATACGTTCACTGGAGACAGTTACCTCCAAATATGGACTAAAAATTTCAACAGGCAAAGTGAAAACAGTGGCTTTTACCAGAAGAGATCCAGTGAGAAGTAAAATTGTAATAAGTAATTACAGAACAAGTGAACACTTTAATTTACGTAGGTTGCTCTATTTCTTACCAGAATAAATTTCTCCAGGTGACAAGAATCATGAACAGAACTTTAAAACCCTTTCAGGTCTGAAAGCACATGAGACTGGAAATATGTAACTCTTTGGCATTACCTACTTTATTATACACATGCAAAACTTGTGCAATTAGAGAACAGAATAAATCCAGGATGTCAGTGGAAATGAAATTTATAAGCACATTGGCAAAATACACATGGCAACTGTGCAAAACCAGTGCAGATATGTCATCTGAGTGTAAAGTTCATCCATTTGTAAAGAAAATTCAAATAACAGAACTAAATGGGTACAACATATTACGTGAATGCACAGAGACAGATTACACACTTAATTATGAAATATCAACCATGTAGGAAATGAAGCCAAAGATGACCCCTCAAAAGACTTCTTGACTGTTCATGGGGTCAGAACAGGTCACGAGGCCTAAAACCCTGGATGCTATCTGATGATGATGAATCAGTGAGTGATTTTGTCTTATCTGTCATGGGTGCAGCCCACATAGAAGTGCCTTATGTCACAGCTGTTGACAGCATTGTTAAATAGCTCACTTAAATGCTTGAGTGTCTGGTAACACTTCCATGCAGGTTGTCAGTCATGTGGTGACAGTCCTCCTCCATTCTCTTCTTTCATCTAGTAATTTATATCCTTATATCACTTGCTACTCTATTTTGTGTATATTACTTAACATTTCTCTCTCTCTATTCCTTGGTCTTCCAGTAGTTTTTTTTCACATCTTTTTTTCCTAATGCTGTCAGTATATCCTGTTTCTGTTTTTGCATATGGTATATCTGTACTACAGTGTACTTATTTACCAGTTCCTGTTGTTGATCCTGTAACATTTATATGAATAATCAGTTTAACTTATTTTTAAGTGAGGTCACTATGTATTACCACACATTGATACTGAAGCAGCTTTTACAAAAGTTTTAACTTTCATTGTAGGGAGTGGATTTGACAGAACTGTCTGAAATTCTGATTCAAGTCAGTATTGAAACATTGAAAGTTCAGCAGCTGTACTGCAGACACGTGCTGAATGTTCCTGCAGGTAGCATGGCCATTGTGACCAATGGGAGAATACTGGGACCATTGGAAGAAACAGAGAAGTTTACACTGGATGACTTTTCTCTCTTGGAGAGGTTCAGCTTGAACAGCTATGGAGATAAGATCATCCAGACCTTCAGAAAGAAGACTGCAGATGGTGGTGATGGTAATACATACCTATTTTTGTTCATCGTATGTGAATTTCTCACTGCTTCTGGAAAATAATCAAAGAGTGCATGCCTACTGTGTCCATGCAACATTCTTTAATCAGCCAATTGGTGACTAAGTTACTTTGCCAAGTTTGGTTTGCTCTGTCTTAATACAAATTTGCATATGTGTATTAATTAGAATACTCACTTGGCATTGATTTTGAAATACAGCAATATGCAAAAATATTTAATTCCAGAGTTTATCTCATTTTAATCTCTTAGGTGGCAGGTACTTGTTAGAAGAAGAAGAAGAAGCAATGTATGAAGACCATCATAAAAATTAAAAAAACTGGTATCCAACTGCATAGTCCCCCCTCTTACCTGCCATCCTAGAAGTGTAGAGGTGTCTAGTCAGTTCTTAAAAAGGAAACAGAAGTCATGTGTATGTGATAAACTTTGAAACAGAGTTGTGCAAAATCCCAGTTTTGAATTGGGATATGTGTGTTCTTTACCAGTTTTTTGTGCCTTTTGTTTGTAGTTTTTGTATTAAATGTTCGTGACTGAGTGATTATTATTTTTTTTAAGAAAGGCTGCTTCAGGAAGTTAGTTACAGGGGCTTCATCAAGAATTGTGTGTAGCATCATACTACGCACATTAGAATGATACTTTAGGCTAATAATTATATGACTTATAGGCAGTTATCTCTTATCTTCAAACTCAGATATAGGTCCAGTGCATGGGCACTACAATATATGCACAAATCATTAACAGAATAGCTGTCTGTGATATTTTGTTTTGCCACTATGCTGTGTTTGAATCACTTGTAAAGGAGAAGTGTTAGGCTGCAGATATTGTTGGTCAACTTTGTATTTGGAGATGTCTGCATTTGTGCCAGTAGTATGTGGTGGTGGTCGTGGTGGTGGTGGGTGATATGCTTTTAAGATGGCAGTGCATAGTACATCTCCAGTCTACCTTGCAGCAGTCAGCACATATCCATGAGTACAGAATGCAGCAAGCAGAGAGTTGATGTGCCAGTTAGAAGTGACAGGGTGGGTAACAAAATCACAGCACAGACTGGGTTTGGACACTGTGCCATGTTGGATCCTGGAAAGTTTGTTGCTGTTGGGTTTCTTGCTTGCTGGTTGGTGAAACAAATGGCCTGTATTAAGTGGCTTTACAGCTTGTTAAAAGACTTGCTGCTGAAGACTGTGACGCTGTAGTGAACATTGTGACCAGTAATGGAAGCTGCTTCCACCATTTATTCTCTGAAATGAAATGGTAGTACTTGGAATGGTGTCATGTCACATCCCAAAACAAAGGAGGCCAGAACAGTGCTGATGGCAGTAAGGTTATGGTAAACATCGAATGGGGTGCTGACATATGCATACAGGCTGGGGCACAGAGGAAATTTCTGATACTGCGTGCTATGTTTGGACACACTAGAAACTGTGATCTGCACCTTGCAACAATTGTTTAATGATGAAATGTATTCATCAACACAAGAATGCACAACATCACAATGCTGAACAGTATGGCTGGTAAGTTCTGTCCCTTCCTCCCTACAATCCTACAATCCAGACTTGCCTCCCTCACAGTTTCACTTGTTTAGGGCCTAGGAAGACAACATGAGGAACTAAAACTGCAAGAATGATGTGGTGTTGCAGAAGGTTGTGCATATGTGGTTGCAGACTGCTGAAGCATACTGATGCTGCAATAGCATATTCCAGCTGCTAGTGCTGGTACATATCTGTGAATTGTACTGTCATTGTTGTGGAAAACTGAGAGGATGTTCCAAGTTACTAAAGTTACTGAAGACACTATCTGTTTTTGACATACTTTTTTTGTATGAACATAATATTAACAAGCTCATTACTTGACTGAAAATTTTAATCCAGAATAATGATTTGGAAGGGTTACTTTCAGAACTGGATATGTTATTTTATTTTTAGATTCTGGAAATGTGTTGAAGGACAGTAACATGTTGATGCAAGCAGTGGCGCTTCTAGTGTCTCGGCCGCAGTCACGTAACCGATTTGAGATTCCAGTTCATACTGACATTCACAGGTACAGTATGGCATTTTAGCAAGAGTACCATATTTAGTGTATAAGTGTGACTCTGTCAACACAAATCAAAACATGGAAACTGAAATCTGGAATCATATTTCCTGCCTCTTATAAAATCTAATTCATATGACAAAAGTTACGGTTGCTCACCTTTTGGTATGTAAATGAACACTGTCATGTCCAAGAGAGATAGTATTATGATAGGCCACTGTGGTGTTGTGTTTTCTGTTTTGTTAGTATTTGTTGACTGCCGGGTGCTGACTCTTTAAGGTCCTAGCATCTCTGAAACATTTTCTTAATCCCAGTGATCCAGTGATATTTGATGACTGACAGACTGGACATGCATGTTGAACTGATTCTGAACTGTTGTTGGCAATGGCAGTGTGGTTCTGCAGTTTAACATCAACTCTGAACCACTGAAGGGTACTAATACCCACTAATACCCAGCTTTAAAGCAGTTTGGACTTTGTCAAGAAAGAGGGTTGATAGTAGAAGTCATTTACACTAATCTTTGACTGTTGTTAGTGGAGACTGGTGGCTGGCCATTATGATCTCACGTCATCTGCCGATTTGTGTAAACACAGTGATAATTCATTCAGCATTCATCACATGATTTTGTTTCTGCGGTTCGTAACATCTGTTTGAGTTTTTGGCTGATTTTTATCAGCACTGCAGGGGCTGATATAAAACTTCAGCTCTAAATGTCAAGAGTTGTGTATTTCAGTGTTGTCAAGCTTCCTCCCCACAACGTGTCAGAGCCAGCATTTGACATAGCAGTTATTGTGGATCCTGTATCAAGAGGAGCCCAGAAGGTTGGTCCAATTTTGTCTGTGCTGCAGGAAGTTCTGAACTGCCACATCAAGGTGTACCTCAATTGTGTGGAGAAGAATAGTGACATGCCACTGAAGAGGTAAGTGCAGATATGAGGAGTGACAAGTAAATAACTACTTTGACTACATAAACAAGTTGCCACAGTCATAGTGGTCACATTCACATTGCTTGGTGACTGACTCTTTACATCCATTGTTTATTTTTTCCATGCCAGAAATGTTGCTGTAAATAATTTTTCAAAAGTCCTGCTTGTACTGGTACCTATTTGGTTTTAATGTATTCAAGGAATTACAAATGAGACTCTTTGAAGGTGAGTTCCAGTTTTTGTAAGGTAAAAATATCGCACATTCTAGCACTGCTATTGGTGTGTTGGTTGAGACAGGTGATGTGTCAGAAGCATACTATCAAGATGTGAAATCCCTCCATCCACCCAAATATTTTATATTTTAATGAATACACTGCCATTGCATATTAGTGAAATAGCAACAGTTCAAGCTTGAAATTAGCATTTATTTTTCATAAAAAAGCACAACTTTTCCTTAATTAAATACCCGGGGTCCCTGGACATTTTACACACTTAAAATGTTTGACCCCTTATTAAACTCTTTCTTACAATTTGAATGTATAGATGACAGTGCTGAACCCATTACTGAAGAAGCTGCATTTAGACAGCCTAGAAGTTCTAACTGCATGATATTTCTCAAACCATGACCCTTTGTGAAGAGGAATAATGTAGAATTTCCAGATGCATTCATGTTTCAATTTCTTCTTGTATGCTGCATGTATGTTACACTGTCTGGCATGGTACTACTTGCCCTCTCCACCAGCAATAATTTTGTCCAATTTGTGTTTGCTAAAATCCCTGGAGAGTCTGCTAGGGGGTCCTGTTTAGGCCCCCTTTGTGTTGTTTGCTTTTCTGGCAAATACCATTTCTCAGAACTTGACTTATTTGGATTCTGGACTTCTGATTTCTGGGAACTTGCTACTTCTTGCAGGAAGTTCTTGTGCATTATTTCTGGTTTATGTTTAGTGTTTTGCACACAAAATTTCATTGAAGGATGTACAGTTTAGCAGATACATTCAGCCATTTGACAGTTTTCCTGGATCTGAATAATAACTGAGGTACTTGTCTGCCCTGTCTCTGCCCTTCATGAGTTTATTGCACTGAAAATCAGTGTAAAGTTTCTTTATTTCCAGTCTGTTCTGTTGTTCCTTGCTGCATTCACTACTGTTGCACCATGGATCATGCTTTTGTTTCGCACAAGTCTTTTGTCCATCCACACTTGGACTATTTTGTCACTTTTCCTCTGGAACACTGACTGCTTTGTTTTCAAATGGATGGCTTCACGCTTCAGGTGGAATGCCCTTTGTTTGTCCTCACAGTGTCACAACTCTACCTTTTTGTCTAGCAACGTTACAGCTGATCTCACACTTATAAAAATGGCTTGATAAATGTGATGATTCTGACCTAAGTTGCTGTCTAAAAGTGATAAAACTGTGTCCTCCAAATTCTACCCTTCAGCTGCATGTATCTTTATCTTACAGATATAACCCCACACCGCCTCCCACACCATTCTGACTAGCATTCCATATTTTATTTTACCTGGATTACATGTCCTAAATTTCAGGTGATCCCATCATGGGATCATGGCTTCATCCAGTGACAGTTCTTTGGGTTATATACTGAACTGAATTTCTGTGGGAAATATCGTACACAGGCCGTATTTTGAATAGCCTCCTTGCATGTTGTTTCCTGGCTTGTTTCATCATAAGATCTACCTTGTTCACTACCTTCTCCCTCTTGCTATATTTGTTTCACTGTCAGTAGTAAAAACTAAGGGTCAGATAGAAATTGTTTATTTGGAGGAGTTGTGGGGTATGTCACTGTCACTGTCCAAAATTTCATCTTCGCAGTCATCAGACATGAGAATATGAATCTGCATATAACTCATACAAATATCATCATCTTTCATAATGCTACTGTGCAAAGCCATGGTTTCCACTGAAGGAATGTTGAAAGAAAACAGGGTATTTGAATCTATGGTCACTTTGTTGCAATCATATGGTTTTAAGAATGTGGGGTCAGGTAGGGTCTGCATGTTTGTAACTTGAGACCCAAACATCCTGCTTCCAGGTGTTGATAACCTTGACAGATAAGTGATACAGAACAGCTGAGCAATGCATGTTTAGAATGTTGTGTGTGAAAACATCAAAATACGTGACCCATCAACAACACGTGGCATAGCATTCACATCTTTGTATGTGACCCAGTGGCAGAGTGTTAAATCAGCTTTTGCACAATATGATCTTAGAAGTGCAGCTACAAAATCATTCTGTATGTCTTTGTTTTGATATATCAATTTTATTCTTAGTGGAGTACAGTTGAATGGCAGCTAGATGTTCTAAGAGCCACAGATTGTACGCAGATTGTTTGGTGTGTTAACCTTGAGCATCTGTGCATTTCAACATGTATTACATATATTTGAAACAAGTAAGGTAACATTGTTACACATCATGTTATGAAAACTCCAGAAAGATTTTACTGTGTATGACAAGTACTTGGTGACATCAGAGGGCTGAGATTATTAATATTTGCTGTTGAATTCCCTGCTGAAACATTTTGGTGTTACTGTGCTTGTCTGAAGAACCTGACTGGCTGAAGAACTCTTAAGTTTGTGATGATACTTCTCAGTTTATCTCCTTCCAGCAGTAAGGTTAAAGTTGTGAATGCATGTAAACACATTTCTTGTTTTCAGCTATTGTTAGTACTTCCATTTTTCTTCCAGTTTCTATCGCTTTGTGTTGGAACCAGAGATTCATTTTACATCGGATGGCAGACAAACAAGTGGCCCAATGGCAAGATTTGCCAATATGCCAACATCTCCATTGTTGACACAAAACATGCAGGTGCCTGAAAACTGGCTGGTTGAGTCTGTTCGCAGTGTGTATGATCTTGACAATATTCGTTTGGAGGATGTGGATAGTGTTGTACACAGGTAAGCCATCAGAATAGTGTAATTTTGCGTGGAGACAATTTATTTATTTATGTCAATCTACTCTGCTACTGACTTTTACTTACACACTGGTTTGTATGTTCAAATCCTGCTCATCACATGGATGTTGGTTTTTTCCTATAGGTTCTTCTGAAGGTGATATAGTCTGGTCACTGGTCTAAGAGACTCACTCATTACTGATTGGGTGCATTTACACTATATGTGGGCTGTCTAGCAAACAGGCTTTTCCACCTCTCTGTCTCTCCCTGAAGCTTCTCCTTAGTTTTATCCCATGTTCTGCTATCTTGTGTGACATCCTTCTGAACCTGTTGTTCATGTCTTGATCTTGGATTTTGTCTTATTTTTTTCCATTTTTGGGACTGTCTTTGAGATTCTATTTTCCTTAATTCATAAAACAAGTCTGTACTGTTTTTTTCTGTCACATTAATTATTGCCCTAGGTATTTGTCTTTGAACTGTTTTCATCCATTATTCTCTCCATTCTGGTTTTTCCTTGTATACTTCTTGATAATCTCATCCATGCTGCTCGTAATATACAAATATCTACCTTTACAGTGTTACCTTGAAATAGACCATGGTCATTTCCTCCAGATCATATGTAATCATGCCACCACTTTGATTCTTCAAAACATGATTATTATTTTGTCATATATACAAGAAAATAATATTTTGTACATTTAGTAACTGTCTGTTGTCTCTTGTTACAGTGAATTTGAGTTGGAATACTTACTACTTGAAGGTCACTGTTTTGAGACTACCATAGGCAATCCACCACGAGGTCTTCAGATCACACTTGGAACAGAGACTCAGCCAGTTGTTGTGGACACTATTGTCATGGCAAACTTGGGTTACTTTCAGTTGAAGGCCAACCCTGGAGCTTGGTTACTGCGCCTTAGACAGGGTCGCTCAGCAGACATCTTTGATATTGTCAGGTTGGAAGACACTGCTTCATTTTGAATGGATTCAACAAAAGAGCAGTATTTTGTATTCTTACACTAAAGCTATATCCTGATTTTGCACATGTAACTGATTAAGAGTTTTGTGCAGAATGTTCTGAGAACTCTTTAAGTTAATGAACCTTTTAAAGCCCAGAGCTTACTGTTTGTACCACTAGTTTTAACACTCATAAATTCTGCATTGTGGCCACATATTGCAGTTATATGTTCTGCGTGTGTCCCAGAACAAACAGTGACTTTTTATGTACAACTTTAACGGATTGATTTTTTTAAAACTGAGATGGAGAGTGTTTTCTTCATAGTTCAAACTGGGTCTTTATATAAAACAGATCACATTTCATCCTTAAAGGGTTAATTATGCAGAAATTATTCAGCAATTTCTCTCCCAGTGTGGAAGCCAAAGGTTCATAATTCTCAAAACATTTTTCCCCAGGCTACAGTTTACTGTTATTCTCCAACTTCTGTCTTAGCTTGTGAAGTTGCTTCTCTCATTTCATGCAGTTTTGGGAACAGTCAGATAAGGGGCCCATGTTATATCTTTTTCTGCATGTGCTATGTGGTAGTGGATAGTTAGACTGACTTATGGGATCAGCAGAGCTGTCATTAAGCGACCCTTGCATCATAACAGATTCTGTGTGACAGCAGGTATAATCACTAGCAACTAGAACAGCACACCCTCAGGCGTGATTAATTAACTGGTTGACTCAGGAAAGTATAGTCCTCTTTTAGTCAGAAAGTTCCTCACATGTTTTAGAATACACGGTTCTTTGCCGTGTCCAAAAGGGATTGCCTTACTCCATGCAACAGACTTCTTGAGAAACTAACCCATTCTGAGCTAGTCAAAAAATTCCACAAATTTTATGGAACTTGAAGGTTCATTACCACATTTACAAGTGCCCTCCACCTGTCCCTACCGTGTGCCAGATCAGTCAAGTCCATGCCCCTCCATCCCACTACCTGAAGATTCATCTTAATGTTATCCTCCCATCTACACCTGGATCTTCCAAATGGCTTGTTTCCTCAGATTTCCCCACCAAAAACCACCCTGTATACTCCTCTCCTCTCCCCCATACATATTATATTCCCTGCCCATCTCATTCTTCTTGATTTTTATCTCCTGAATAATATTTCATGAGGAGTACAGATCATTAAGCTCCTCATTATTAGTTTTCTCTGCTCCCCTGTTACCTCTTCCCTCTTAGGCTCAAATATTCTCATTAGCACCATATTCTCAAACATCATCAGCCTACATTCCTCCCTCAATTTGAGTGACCAAGTTTCACACCCATACAAAATAACAGGCAAAATTATAATTTTTTGTATCTTAATCTTCATATTTTTGGATAGCAAACTGGAAGGCAGAATACTCTGCACCAAATAATAACAAGCATTCCCTGATTTCAGTCTGCTCTTAATTTCCTCCTGAATGGAGTTATGGTTGTTTCCGAATGTTTGAACTGTTCCACCGTTTCGTAGGAACTAGTATCAATCTTTGTATTGTGAATCTGACGTGCATTCTGATCTCAAGACGTGATCATGTACTTAGTTGTTTCCAGCATTTACTTCTAGTCCAGTCTGCTTAGTAGCAACTACTAAAACTTCTGTGTTTTTCTTTACAGTGTTTATGCTTCCACCCAGTATATTAATATCATCAGCATAAACTAGAAGCTTATGTGTACCGTTTAATTTCAAACCATTCTGGTTTATCTGAAACCTTATGGTTTATGTAATGCAAAGCTGAGAAGCATTGGTGATAAAACATCTCCTTGTTTCAAAGCATTCTTAATAGAAACATGTAAGACAAATTTCTGCCTACCCGGACTGTGCTATAGGTTTCATTCACATTTTTATTAGCCTTATCAGTTTCATGGGGATACCAAACTCAATGAGAATTTTATGCAAGACCTCCCTCCTGACTGAATTATAAGCTTTCTTGAAGTCTATAAATAGCTGATGCACTGCTTCATTATATTCCCATTTTTTCTGAAGTATTTAACAATTGCAGAGTATATGATCATTAGTTGACTTGTAGCATTGAAATCCACAATGATGATGTGATATTCTCACATGTGCTGGGACAGGCCAAGTATAACTGCAAAACCCCACAGGGTAATTGGTCTCTGGGCCAGGATTTCAACTGTGGACCTCTCAGGCATGACACTAGAGTGCCACTCACTCAGTCACAGCATCAACTGGTTATGAAAGAGACCCACAGTGTACTTGAAATAGGAACTCAGAATTTCATTCTTGGAAATGAGAGCTGTTTACAGGATCCTGCATTGTTAAATGAACAGTATACTTTACTGAAACAAGAAGTGAGAGGGGATTGATTCATTGCAAGATTTGTGAATGTGCAGAGGTGATGTCAGAACACTACAACAGGGCAAAAATAGGGAGTAGAGACCAAAATTTTGAGACACTGTGACAGTATAACTGAGAATGTGGGGAAATTCTGCATTGGTGTGGGGGACTTTGATTGATTCCAGAAAAAATTCAAGCTCTAGGTGGGATAGTATTGTAAGCAGAGACACTGTAATGAGGTTATGCTGTACTTTAAATGTATAACTATGAATGTTTTTTTATCCAGTCATGAAGGATCAGACACTCCGGCCAATTCAACAGACATTAAGGTTTTGATCAGCTCATTCCGCAGCCATGTATTAAAACTGAAGGTTGCCAAGAAGCCAGATAAGATGCATATGGATCTTCTTTCAGAAGACAGTGATCCAAACTTTGGCATTTGGAACTCCATAACTAGGTATAACATTTAAAAACTCTCCCTTCTTTTCTTTCTACAAACACTCATGTTATCTTTGGTAGTCTGTGTCTTTTTGTTTATGTCCATTGTGTTTTATTAGCATATATGGAATTGGTTTTGGTGATGAGTAATGCTTTGGATAGTAGTAGTCTGTGGAATGGGTGCAATTCCCAGTAGTCTGGGGAAGATTGAGGTATTTTTTTCTGCTGGTGACTGGATAAACAGGTAGAAATAAGGAGCCATTCAGAGAAGTAAAATTATTGTATATGAATTGTAAACAATTATACACAACATTGGTTTTGTAGTGCTGATACATCACATATACTGACTTATGGAATAACACTACAAAAATGACATTCAGGTACAGTATTTCATTTGTAATATAGTTTTGTGTCATTTTTTTGTTAGGTGCATTCCAAGAATTGAAAAAAGCAACCATTAGCTTTGTCATGGATGTCTGTCCTTACAGACAAAACAACTCAGCTCCAACTGGACAGATTTTCATGAAATTTTGTATTTGATTTTTTTGTGAAAATTTGTGGTGAAAATTCAAGTTTCGTTGAAGTCTGATAAGAATAGCGGGTACTGTACATGAGACCAACATACATTTTTTGTTTGTATGTCCCTCAGGTCTTAGAATGAGAAATTTTTTGGGCAAAGTTCATAGAGAACATCAAAATACATTTTATGTTCAATCATTTTTGTAGAATACCGTGCTGTTTATAAGATAATGTGGAAAAATATTTAGAGCCAGACAGATGATAATATGATGCTTGTGCATTGCATGCTGAATACCAAAAGCTACAAATGCACACTCAGAATATGTAATACTTATTGCTTTTCCCTGCAACATTGGTTGCACAAATGCACCTCAGTATCGTGTTGTAAGTACATTGTCTGTCTTGTACCATTCTTAGATTAGCTCTTGGAGCCAGCTGGTGTCATGTTTCATAGAAACCAGGAGCTTTTTTCTGTATGTAGCAGACTTCTGGAACATTAAGGTTATATATTTTTTCTCTCTGGTGCTGAGGTTACATTGTATGATGATTTGCCTCCAGACCAATGGTTCCCGCAGAAGGTGATAATTTTACCTGTTTTAATTACAGTACATTTAGTGGATCAAAAACAACAGATGAAGATGGAGATGAAAGGATTAACATCTTCTCGGTTGCATCAGGTCATTTATATGAGCGTTTCCTGCGGATTATGATGCTGAGCGTATTGAAACACACAAGTACACCAGTGAAGTTTTGGTTTCTCAAGAATTACTTGTCACCAACGCTGAAGGTGAGTTTGTTGGGTAATGGTTGCGTTGAAAATGTGTTTCTTCTGACGGGACGAGCCTATCCTGTATAAGGAGGGGAAGTGTAGAGTGTAAGTAGTGTGGGGGATCAGGAGACTTACTAGAATTAACATCATCTGTGTCCCTTGTGTTGAATGTAATGAATGTAGTATCTAATTAATATACAACTTTTCATTTTTCAGGATTTCCTACCTCATATGGCAAAAGAATATGGGTTTGAATATGAATTAGTCCAGTACAAGTGGCCACGATGGCTTCACCAACAAACAGAGAAGCAGCGAATCATATGGGGTTACAAAATACTCTTCCTTGATGTCCTCTTCCCGTTAGATGTTAGGAAGATTATATTTGTTGACGCTGATCAGGTATACCACAGAAAACCTTTATTTGTGTGTGTGTATGTGTGTGAACATCTGTCAGAAATGATCACTCTTTTAATAGCTTATTAACCTTCCTGACATATTCCAGTACAGTGAAGTGAAGTGATGGAATCTGCATCACAAATGGGGTTATATCAGATGGATTCTGCTGTTCTCAGTACAATTATGTTAGTAGCACTAATGACTGACAAAGAACAGTTGTATGCCTTCATATTCTGTACATTTGAAAAATATTGGCTTTATCAGAGATGAAGGCTGGGCATAACCGTGGAAAACTGAAGTCTTATGCAGAGACAAATTGTGAATCAGTGTTATTATTTGGTAAAGAGCATACAGAGGCACAGAAATGACCTTTTATATCTAACATATCTTTCCTAACTCATATGTGTCATCATGGCGTAGGAAAAGGAAGTACATCATCAGGAAGTATAAATTTTTTAGTCTTGAAGAGCCAAAATTAGAAAATCAGATTCAAATTATAGTTAAAAATGCTGGAAAATTGTGTGTATTTTAATTGGCTTGAAAACCATGAGCCTTAGGGATAAAGAATGTTATTCATAAATTGTAATTTTTATTTATAGGTTTTTTCAGAACCCTTTACTCCAATAAAGTTTCAGCAGGTACTATTGTGACATGTTCAGAAATGTGTGTAAGCCCTTAATTTATATACCTGTTTTGTAAAATTTTAGCCAAAGTTGTAATATGTTGTATTCTTTCTTTTGGGTGGTTCATCAATGTCTGAATTTTGTATGCTAATATTTCAGAACACACTGTTCCATCTTCATAGGAGGTGTAAGCAGGAAGAATAACTGGGATAAGATTGTTGGGGTATTTATACAGGAAAAGGTTTGGCTCAAAAATAGCCTGAGCCAATCTGATTGACTCAGGCTACAGAACTTTAAATTCCAGATTTTTAGTGCTACATCTGTATTAATCATCATCATAAGACATAACAGTCATGAAACAGCAATTTGTCTTTACCCACTGATACACAATTTTACAGGAGACTGAAAACTGTAACTGATCCTCAGTAGAACAACACTTAAACATGTTATGTTGTTATGAAAACGTAAGCACAAACAAATTTTTTGTGTTCACAACGTTTTGAAAGAAAGTTTGTTCATAACCTAACTATCTAGCAATGCAGCAGTCTCAGTTTGATGAATTGTGTGCGTTACAACAAATTGCCATTTCATGAGCAATAAATTGTTTCTAGGTTGTGCGAGCAGATATGAGAGAACTAAGGGATCTTGATCTTGGTGGTGCTCCATATGGTTATACACCTTTTTGTGACAGTCGAACTGAGATGGATGGGTTTCGATTCTGGAAGCAGGGTTACTGGCGCAATCATCTTCAGGGTAGACGATACCATATCAGTGCTCTGTATGTAGTGGACTTGCGTCGGTTCAGGAGGATAGCTGCTGGAGATAGGTTACGAGGACAGTACCAAGCTCTCAGCCAGGACCCTAACTCCCTATCCAATCTGGACCAGGTATATAATGTCAACATACTTTATTTATTTATTTATTTTTTTAATACTGATCTTGGTAGAGAGCTGAGGAGTCTTCTTTGTTTGCATCTTGAATAGGAAGCAGGTACTCTAATCAAAATATTTTATGATTTTCATCATCTCCAAAGAAATGTTGGCGTGGTACCTAGAAGTTGACTACAGGTGCTTTGTCGACTGTCCTTTCCATTTCACTGTACATTAGAATCATTTTGCGTATCATTTGATGCTTAATCATTTGTGTGGTTGATGCAGCAGTGTTGAATAATATATGAACTGTACATTCTAATGGGTCACTAGTTGTGTTCAACTCCCTGCTCTTCATAATATTGTTTTTAAATTACTGTAGGGAAACATGGGATTGCATTCTAATTCCATTCAGCCTCCTCACCGCCCCCCCCCCCCCCCCCCTCGTCAGCACCATCAAATGTTTTTTTTTTTTTTTTTTTTTTTTTTTTCTGTGAGGTTTTTTTTTTT
>Ga0123354_10001413_pt1 | contig 29097 bp, 17 predicted proteins | sample TergutLab28metaG_2_FD_97872 | JGI IMG/M metagenome (GOLD analysis project Ga0123354, IMG submission 97872) | Labiotermes labralis P4 segment gut microbial communities from Petit-Saut dam, French Guiana - Lab288 P4 | ecosystem: Host-associated > Arthropoda: Insects > Digestive system > Gut ... | reverse complement strand
TTTTTGTCGCTCCTCAATTTGACTTTCATACATGGCATGATAGTCGTTGCCAATCACATATTTTAAAGCAGGATGCCATGGCTGGTAACTTTGTATAATCACTTTTCCGGGAAGTTCTTTTCTACCTGCTCGCCCGCTCACCTGCGCCATCACTTGAAAAGCACGCTCAAACGCTCTGAAATCCGGAAAAGTGAGTAGGTTGTCCGCTTCCAAAATGCCTACTACGCTTACGCGGTCAAAATCCAAACCTTTGGTTACCATTTGTGTACCTACTAAAATATCGGTATGCTGCTTTTCAAAATCGGAGATAATTTTTTGGTATCCGGTTTTCGAGCGGGTAGTATCTAAGTCCATACGCGCCACTTTGGCGTTCGGGAAAAGTTGCAATAATGTTTCTTCAATCTTCTCTGTACCAAAACCTTTTATCTCAATATCCGCACTTTGGCAGTGAGGGCATCGCACAGGCATTGCAATGGCATAGCCACAGTAGTGGCACTTCAACAAGTTCGATTTTTTATGATAAGTGAGGGTAACATCGCAATGCATGCAGGTAGGCATGTTTTGGCAAGCATTGCAATAAAGGCGCACCGCATATCCTCTACGGTTTTGAAACAGAATGATTTGCTCTTTTCTTTCGAGCGCAGCGGTGATGTTCTCAATTAAAAAATGAGAGAGATGCCCTTCCATTTTCTTCTGCTTTCGTGCTTCAGGTATATTTTCAATCCAGATTTCGGGCAGCCGGCTTTCAGCGAAGCGTTGAAACAGTTCTACCAAGCCATACTTTCCCTGTTTTACGTTGTAATAACTTTCCAACGAAGGAGTTGCTGTTCCGAGAAGCACAGGTGCATGATGCAATTTTCCCAGCACCACAGCAGCATCACGGGCATGGTAGCGCGGTGCAGGATCTTGCTGTTTGTATGAAGCATCATGTTCCTCATCTACAATAATAAGCCCCAAGTTTTGATAGGGCAAAAGTAGCGCAGAGCGCGCACCAAGAATCAACGAGTATTTTTGTTCGACGTTTTTACAGTTCGGATGAGGCTGATCCTCATCCGAACTGTACGCACAGCTATCTGCATGCTGTAAAACTCTGTTCCAAATTTCCACCCGCTCAAACTCATTAAATCGCGAATGATACACTCCTACTTTGTTTCCGAAATATTTTTGCAAACGATGCACAATCTGCGAAGTAAGTGCGATTTCAGGCAGCAGGTACAACACTTGTTTTCCTTGCGCCAGCACCTCATCAATCATCTTCATATAGATCTCTGTTTTGCCGCTGCCGGTTATGCCGTGCAATAAAACCACCGAAAACTGCTGAAAAAGTTTCTTAATTTGTAAAAAACTTTCTTGTTGCACTTTCGACAGATGGATGTCGTTAATATCATTCATGGAAGAAACATCGGGCAAACGACTGCTTTGTACTTCCTTTTGAATCAACACATTATTATTAATCAATGTATGCAAAGAGGAAACCGAGCATTCCGATTTTTTCAAGAGTTCTGTTCTTTTCACGCTATTTTCATCTCTTTTTAGCATTAAAAATGCCAATAACAGTTGCGATTGTTTTTCTGTTTTTTTCGAGGCACTTAATCGGTCTAACAATTCAAAAAGCGCAGGTTCATCATTCAAATAATTGTCGTGTAAAAAAATGTAAGACTCTTTTTTAGCACGGTACGGATTTTTAATCTCTTCGGTGGTAAGTATCACGTTTTTCTCTACCAACGATTTGATTACGGGGAAAATCTTTTGAATTTCTACAATTTTTTGCACTTCGGTAACTGTAAGATGTTGGCGGTAAGTCAAGGCTTCTGCAATTTTCAGTTCCCGCTCGGTGAGCGTTGAAATATCGCCATCAAAATTGGGGTGCAACATAATAAGTGTTTCGCCCGCCAATTTCAGTCCGGATGGCATAGCGGCAGCCATCACCTCTCCAGCATGGCACAAATAGTAGTGTGCTAACCACTTCCAAAGTTCAAGTTGTTTTTCTGTAACAATCGGTATAGCATCAATAATATCAATCACATATTTAACATTCGGGAAAGAGGGTGCTTGAGTATGAAGATCTATCACCAAGCCCGCATAGAGTTTATTCTTCCCAAACGGCACCACCACCCTTGTACCTGTTTTTATCTGTTCATTCAAATCGTGCGGCACACGATAGGTGAAAGTAGCGGGCAAAGGAAGAGGAAGGAGGATGTTGGTAAAGAGGGTGAGCATAAAAGTGATTTTAGATATTAGATTTGGGATTTTAGATTTTAAATTGTTGTGTGTTGGAGCAGATTTTCATTTTACAGCCGAAGCATTGCCTTTTGCACACATTTGTTAATACATTAATCCGAAATGCCAAAGCGGGATAATATTTTCGTATCCGATTTCTATACTATCTTTTACCACAAAGCCACGCTTGGCTGTTTTAATTTGTTTTTGTTCTTTACTTTTACCCCCAATTTCAAAAACCATATCTTCAACTTCGAAATCTGAAACAGGGGAATTAAAAGTTTCATGTTTTGTTTTTGTTTGGTTGAAAAAAAATGTTTCGCGCACACTACCTATATTGGGCATTTCTTTCGACAGATTATAAAGCAAATTGGTATTTTCGAGATAGATTTTATCAACTTTTCTCAATCCGGCAATCCCTTCTGCAGAGTTACGAAGTTGTGCAATCAGTCCTGCTTCTTCAATGTATAGGCAATAATCGGCGATATTATTACGGCTTACTCCAAGCACAGCTCCCAGTTTATTGAAATTCGGCTTGAACGGAACATTTTCAGCCATTATCATCATCAATTGTTTGAGCTTCCGTCCGGTAGCGACATTCATATTAGCATATAGCGGAATATCAGATTCAAGTGTTATACTGACAATTTGCTGTAAACGAATAGCAAAATCGGGTTCTTGCATAAACGGGTAATATCCACGTCGCAAATAATCGTCGAAAAACGGCAATGGGTGTTCCAAATCTTCTATTTCAACTTTATGATCAATAATCTGCTGTAAATTATATACTTGTGCATTAATTCTATGAAACATTTTCAAATATTCTCTGAACGACAATCCTTGTAAATGATACATTACGGCACGACGACTGAGGTCGGCTACCCCCTTGTTAATATCAAGTATTGACGAGCCGGTAAAAACCACTTTCAATTTAGGGTAGTAGTCGTAAATCAATTTTAATTCTCGCGCCCACTCTTTGTATTTGTGAATTTCGTCTATAAAAAGTTGCTTTCCTCCCTGTTTTAGAAAGTCTCCGGCTAAATCCAACAATGTATGTGATGAAAAATAAAGGTCATCTGTTGTAATATAAAGCGTCTCGTCGGGGTTCAAATTAAGTTTAATCTGTTGCAACACGAGCGTTGTTTTACCTATGCCTCGTGCACCGATAAGCCCAATCATACGGTTGTTCCAGTTAATTTCTAAAAATAGATAGCGTAAAAAATCGGTATTTGTAGATTGCAATAACTGCCGGTAATATTCTTTAAGTTTTTCCATATAATAAAATTTAACGCCGCAAAAATAATATTTTTTGCACTCTGTTGGTGCAAAAAATAAAAATAATTGCACTATCAGAGTGTAAAAACCTGATAGTGGGTATGGTAATTAACACCCTACTTCTGAATACTATCCACAGGATTGGCGTTTGCTGCTTTCACACATTCATAAAAAACAATGAGAAAAGCAATGAGCAAAGCTCCCAAACCTCTCTCAAAGAACTATTAACAACTCACTTTTCATCTTTAAACTTCTTTACTCCTTCATCTAAAAATTTCAAAAAATTATCCACATTTAATTCGTAATAAATGGGTCCTGTTAATACGGTGCCGTCCACATCTACAATAAGATAGCAAGGTTGAGAATTTTCTTTATAGCGGTTTTGTTCATAAAACATTGCTTTTTTGCCCAGCATAGAAATAGTGTTACCATTGTTATCCATAATTTGATCTTCGGGGTGGAGTTTTATTACTTTGTCGTCCACATATTGAGCTACGACTACAAACTCCTGTGCAAATTTAGCGCGCACACGCGGGTCTTGCCACACGGCACTTTCCACATTGCGGCAGTTTACACAACCGTGGCCGGTAAAGTCAATAAACACCGGGCGTTGAACTGTAGCAGCAACGCGCAATGCTTGGTCTAAATCGAAATATCCGAATATTCCGTGCGGCAGGTGCAGTTTGTCTGCGTATCGTGGTTTCTCCCAACCATCTATATCTGTGGTTGTCCCTGACAATGCGGCGGTCTCTTCGCGTACAATTTTGCTAATGTCAAAGTCTTGGGTGGGGGTAGGGGGCAGCCATCCGGAGATAGCTTTCAACGGAGCGCCGAACATACCGGGGATGAGATACACTACGAAAGTAAAAGTAAAAATGGCGAGCATATATCGGAACCAGTTTTTTTGTACAGGCATCTCATCATCATGCGGGAAGCGGATTTTCCCCAGAAGATAAAATCCCATCAAAGAAAAAATAACAATCCAAAAGGCTAAATAGACTTCGCGGTCTAAGATCCCCCATCCATAAGTTTGGTCGGGTACATTAAGAAACTTTAACGCAAATGCCAACTCTACAAATGCCAGCATCACTTTCATCGTATTCATCCATCCTCCCGATTTGGGCATGGTTTTCAACATTCCGGGGAAGAATGCAAATAGTGTGAAAGGGACTGCAATTCCGAGCGAAAAGCCCAACATACCGATAATCGGTTTTAGGAAGGAGCCATCTACTGAGTTTAGCGCCACCGCGCCGGCAATGGGCAGCGTGCAGGAAAAAGAGACCAATACTAACGTTAGCGCCATGAAAAACACCCCAATAAGTCCGCCGGTACTCTCCATTTTCGCTGATTTGTTAACCCAACTGCTGGGCAATGCAATATCGAAATAGCCGAACAGGGAGATAGCAAAAACAACAAAAATAGCAGCAAAGATAATATTGGGAAGCCAGTGCGTACTTACAATATTAGCGAAATCGGGACCGAAAATTACCGACAATAAAATGCCTAACAACAAGAAGATGATTACAATAGAGATGCCAAAAAAGAGGGCATACATTTTTGCTCTGTTTTTCATTTTTAAGAAATAGGAGATGGTCATGGGGATCATCGGGAAGACACAGGGCATGAGCAATCCTGCTAAACCTCCTAAAAATGCAAAAATAAAAAAGAGGAGCATAGAGTCTGCTTGTGCTTCTTCGTTGAGATGAGACTCCGCCTCGGCTTCATTATCGTTGTTGAGCCGAGACTCTGTCTCGGCTGTGTCAAGCCGAGGCTCTGTCTCGACTCCTAACGTTTCAAAACCTGAAACTGAAAAAGCAAAATCTTGATCAATCGCTATGCACCGCCCCTCGATGCAGGCTTGTCCTGATAGCATACCTGTAATACTAAAGAGTTCATTTGTAAATACTTGTATCTTTTGTATAAAGGTTACTTTTTTATCAAAATAGAGCGATGTGTCTTCAAAGACTGGGTCATAATGTAGTTTTGCTTTGGGCTCCCAAACTTTACCCAATCTTTTATAATCAGAAGAAGATTTAAACTCAAACTTCAAAGGGATCTCTATTCCTGTGTGGTTTTGTGAATAGAGATGCCATTTGTCTTTTATCGTGGCAACAAATTGCAGTTCTGCAATGGAGTCGTTAATTATTTTTGTTTTAAATTCCCATTTAACGGGCGTTTCCATTCCTCCTTGAGAAAACACATTGAAGTATGATACTAAAATAAAAAGAGTTAAAATAAGCAGATTTTTTTTCATAAAATGAATATGTATAAAATATGGTCGGCAAAAATAAAAAAACAATTCATGTAGTTATAAGATACACGAATTGTGTAAAATGATAATCGTAAAATAATCTAAAAAAGTTTAAAGGACTATATTACGAACCAAAATCTACTTCCTTTTTCATTTTCGCTTTCCACGAATAGGGTGCTACCGTGTTTTTCTAGTAATTCTTTGCAAACAATTAGTCCTAAACCGCTCCCTTGTTCGCCGGCAGTTCCCTTACGGGAATGGGTGTTTTCGAGACTAAAAATGCGGTGGAGTTCTTCTCTGTTCATTCCAATACCGGTATCGCTGATAGAAACGATGTGTTTTTGGTCGGCCGTAGGTTCAATGCTGAGTGTAATCTGTCCACCTTCGGAAGTGAATTTAATAGCATTGATCATCAAGTTTCGGATGATGGTGGCAATCATATTACAGTCGCCGGTAACAAGCACATTATCAGGTATTGAAATGACGAGGTTAATACCTTTGGTTTCAGCCATTTTACGAATTATGGAGAGGTCTGAGTCTAGAAAGGAAAATGAAAAAGTGGCAGGTTTGAAAGCCACTCTTTCGGTTTGAATTTGCGCCCATCCCAGCAAGTTGTAAATGAGTTCAACCTGTCCTTCGGCTGATTTTAACAGTTCGTTATAATAATTATCAACCATATTAGTATCCCATGAGTGTGCATTTTTGATGAGCATATTAAGGGCATCGCGCAACGAAACGGCAGGATTTTTTAAGTCATGTGAGATAATACTGAAGAATTTGTCTTTAGTAGCGTTCATTTCAGCGAGTGCAACATTGCGGCGTTGGCGCAGTTGCAACATGTACCACAACAAGACAGAAATCAGAATAAAAACAGCGACACAAGCCACAAAAAACCAGCGTTGCATATTTTGCCGAGCAATGATACGCTGTTGGTTTTCAATTTCAAGTTCTTTTTTAGCAACTTGGTATTTTGCTTCCATCTCTTCGTTGGCGCTAAGCATTGTTTCTTTTGCTAAAGCAATCTCAATCAAATTTGATTCTTCCCAGTACTGGATATTTTCGCGATACTTACCTTGAGCAATAGCCAATTCGGAAAGTATCATATAACAAAGTCGTATTTCTTTCAGAGCATCAAGATCAACAGCAATTTGGAGCGCTTCAAGAGCATAGATTTCCGATTTGAAGTAATTACCTTTAACCTGTTCTAACTTACTTAATAGGATCAGGTCTGTAAAAAAAACGGCATCACCAAATTCCCGATTAATTTCCAGCGATTTTTCCGCAAATTTTTCAGCTCTTTCTAAATCAAAAGCAAACAAAGCATCATTAGCAATATGAAAGTAAATCAACCCTGTGAGGTAGTTATTATTTTGCAGCAAAGTAAGGCGCAGCGCTTCATCATAATATCCTTTTGCTTTTTCATACTGATGAGCCGATGAGTAAGCCATTGCTAAAGCGGCAAGAGCGGGGGGATTTTCACTGTTCATGGCGACAGAATTTTCACCGTATTCAATGGCTTTTTCCACAGCATCAATACTTAAGTATAACTGAGCCATCATGTAATATAGTTGTTGGATCTTTTGGCTGTCATTAATTTTTTCATAAATAGAAAGCGCTTCCATGTAATGAGCCAAAGCGGTTTCATACCATTCTTTCACAAAATAGGCATTTCCTTTGCTGAAAATAATATTCGCAAGATTTCCTTCATTATTTTCGTTTAAAGCCAATTGATATGCTTCCTGAAGGATGATCAATGCCGAATCGGTTAATCCTTCTCGGATGAGTAAACTTGCAAAAACGCTGGTGTACAAATACTGTCCTTCTCTCCAGTTTAGATATTCGCTCAAATCTGACAATTTCAAATAATAGGTTTTTGCTAATTCAAAATCATTATCTTCATACATTTCACCTATATTATAATAGAGTCTGGCGAGGTTGGTGTCTTGAGGCGCCACTGCTGCAAGTTGCAACAGACTGTCCAATTTTTCATTGCCGGTAGTCGTCCATAACGAATCGGGATTGACTATAGTTTGAGGTTGCATATCAGCAGGGTTATCTGAAAAATTACCACACGATGCCAACAAAACTAAAAAAATCAAGTAAAAAAAGCAGTGTCTCATATATTAATTTTCAATTCGAATAATTCCATTTTTAAGTGCGTACAAAACCATCTCCATCGTATTGTTAATCCCGAGTTTTTGAAATATTCTTTCTTTATGTGTTTTCACAGTACTTGTGCTGATTCCAAGTCGGGAAGCGATCTCTTTACTTAACAAACCTTCTCGGCAGAGTTGGATAATTTCGCGTTCGCGTTCGGAAAACTCGTTGGTAACGGTGGTAGTTTTCTTTTTAGCAACATATACTCCAAAGATAATAGAGGATATATCGCGTCCGTAGTATTCTATTCCATTCATAACGGATCTGATTGCTTCGGCGAGTTCGTCGGGGTCTCCTTTGCGTTTGCTGATAAAGCCGTCTATGCCCGCTTCGAGCATAGATTTGACAGTTTCTTCCGTATTCTCCGCAGAAACAACAAGAATTTTCAAGTGAGGATATTCCCTGTGGAGGCGGCGGGCAATTGCAGCCCCGCCAATGTCGGGCAAATTGATATCCAACAACACAATGTCGGCAGTGGAAAGTTGGGAAAGTGTAAATAACTCCTTCCCATACTCAGCTTCCCCTACAATGCTAATGTCAGGATACCCATTCTGAAAAGCAGCTTTTAATCCCATACGAAACAAGTTGTGGTCGTCCACTACGATAACCTGTATCTTCTTATGGCGTAATTCTGTGCCACTTTCATTTTTTTTATTAGGAGAGTTTGTCATAATTTGTGTCAAATTAAAAATACAGCGCGCGAAAATACACTTTTTACATCATGGAGAATAATAGATAGCGGTTAATGTTTAGATGATAAAAAGAGATTTGGTGTCGGTCAAATTACCGACACCGCTGTCGGTCAAATTTCCGACACCAAGCCTCCTTTTATATTTTATTTTTGCGGCGATGAATAATTAAAAACCAAAGATATCAAATTTTGTAATTATTAACTAAAAAAATATTCAGATGAAAAAAAACTTCATTATCTTTTTTTTGATAGCAGTTGTAGCAATTGCTGTTATAGGGTGTAAAAAAAACGCTACGCCGGATGAACCTACGGGCAACATGCAGAGCGTAGTATTAAAAGGTGTGGTACACGATACCCAAGGAAATTCGTTAAGTGGTGTGAAAGTGATTACCGGGACGCAAAGCGCCGTTACCGATCATAAAGGGGAGTTTAGTTTTAGCCAAGTAGAAGTGATAAGCAAACGAGCCGTGCTAAAATTTGAAAAAAGCGGCTATTTCACGCTTACCCGTTCTCGTGAAAAACAGGGCGAAATGTTTATAGATGCAGTCTTGCATCCTATGGGAAACAGCGACATCAGTCAGAGAACCACTTTTGAGGCGGGGAAAGAGGCTACTTTGAAAGTGGGTGGCATGAAGGTGGCGTTGTCGGCTTCTTCTATAATGCGTGCAGACGGAACAGCGTATAGCGGTAATGTAACCGCAAATATGCTCTATCTTGACCCGACGAAAGAAAATTTTGCAGGCATGATGCCCGGCGGTGACCTCGCAGGATTAAGGAACAACGGTAGCGAATCAATGCTGGTCTCTTATGGAATGACCAAAGTAGAACTTACCGATAATAGCGGAAACGCATTGCAATTAAAAAGCAATTTGCCGGCAGAAGTTACCTTTCCTATTCCCGAAGGAATGGAAAACAACCCACCGGAAACCATGCCCCTTTGGTCGTTTGATGAAGCAAAAGGGATCTGGATAGAAGAGGGCATTGCTATACGGCAAGGGAATTTGTATGTTGGAACTGTAAACCATTTCTCTTGGGTAAACTTAGACGACCCAAAGGAAAGAGTAACCCTTAAAGGAAAAGTGCGCTGCGAAGAGGATAATTCGCCTGTTCCTTTTGAAAAAGTATCAGGAGGGCAAACAGCAACCTACACAAATTCTAAAGGCGAATATACCATGGCTGTTCCCGCTAATACTCCTGTTACTGTAAGTGTTGAAGCTGCCGGCGGATCCGATGCACAGAATGTACCGGGATATCAGGGAGACTCTACGCACGAAATCCCTACACTCTTTGTGCCTTGCGACGGAGATACTCCGGGTGAGCCCGGAACTTTTGACGAAGTGGAAAAAGCCGCTGTAAAGTATCTAATGGGTGACTACAACTCCATAATTATTGTTACTTTTGACAACTTCGGTAAAAAGTTGCGTATTGATGATTTTGATGCTAATAACGTTCTTAGTTCAATACAACTTGTGGATTTTGTTAAAAGAGAATATTCTGTATATAACGCTGAAGAAAATGAATGGGAATCAGCACCTTTTTACGATTCATACAAAGCATTAAATTTGTGCAGGTTTAATATTGAAATGGGGTTGCTTAATGTTTTAACCCAGCAAGGAACTATGACTGTTGCAGGAAAACTATGCAAAAAATATGTTTACCCACTTTATCCGGATTTAATGACAATGGCTGTGTGGAATGGATTATTGTTGCTCTTTGAATCGGAAGATGAATTGGGATTTACTGCACTTAAAGTAACACTCACAGTTCCTTCAAAAGCCTTCAGCCAATCAACTATTGAAGTAGATTGGTTGTAGTTATGAGAGTAGTAATATACGGAAACCCGATAACCTTGAACTTAAAATAATTAGACGATAGACAATAAAAACACAATGGCGGTTTCGATAGATATAAGAGAAGAGGTCTTGTTTCGTATGGAGATGTTGTCGTTTTACACTGATTTACTGGTAAAACAGTGCGACAGCTGGCATCCGGAAGAAGAGGGTAGAAATTATTCCAATTTCACTAAATTTTTTATTTCAACTTGTAGAAAAAGAAAAAAGAAACGTACCAGCTCTTCATCTCCATAATTATAAAAAATAGATACCTTTGCCGCCCAATTAATTCTTTTTATGAAAATCTTAAACGGAGCAGCATTAGCTAAGAAAATAAAGTCGGTATTAGCCATTGAAATTGAGTATTTATTAAAGAAACACGACCGCGCCCCTAAACTTAGTATCGTTTTGGTAGGCGATGATCCCGCGAGCACATCCTACGTGAAAAGCAAACAAAAATCATGTAATGAGATTGGAATTTTGTGCGATTTAAATATTCTCCCCTTTTCAACATCGCAAGATGAACTCTTCGCATTAATTGAAATTCTTAACAACGACCCTGAGGTAGATGCTGTTTTAGTGCAATTACCATTACCCAGGCACATTGATCAAAACGCTGTTTTACAAGCTATTGATTTCAGAAAAGATGTGGATGGGCTCCACCCAATGAACGTAGGATTGTTAAACGTATCTAATGAGGCAACCATTCCCTGCACGCCTAAAGGAATTTTATCGCTGCTAAAAGCGGAGGATGTTCCTATTACCGGTAAACATTGTGTGGTAATCGGAAGAAGCAATTTAGTGGGTAAACCTATGGCACAGTTAATGCTACACGAAAACGCCTCAGTTACCGTTTGCCATTCTAAAACAAGAGATTTAGCTTACTTAACACGACAAGGGGAGATTTTAATTATCGCCATCGGACACCCCAACTTAGTGAACGCAGATATGTTGAAAGAGGGAGCTGTTGTTGTAGATGTGGGCATTAACAATGTGGACGGGAAATTGGTGGGCGATATCTACAACAGTATAGATGTTACCAATATTGAAAAGAAAGCAGCAGCCATCACACCGGTGCCGGGAGGCGTAGGTCCCATGACCATCGCTTCGCTGTTGGAAAATGTAGTAGAGATTTATAAAAAAAGAGTGTATGCAAATTAAAGAAGTAATCCATTTTTTAGAGCAAAATTTCCCTTTGCAGTGGCAGGAAGATTTTGATAATTGCGGTGTTCAATGTGGAAACGCGGCGAACAAAATTACCGGCATCATAGTGTGTTTTGATATGAGCGAAGCCGTTATTGATGAGGCTATTAGAAAAGGTGCGAATATGGTTGTATCGCACCATCCCATTATTTACAGAAATGGACTAAAGAAAATTGAACCGACCGACCGCGTCGGAAGAATTATTATCAAAGCATTGGAAAACAAAATCTTACTTTACTCCATGCACACCAATATAGATAGTGGAAAAAATGGAGGAAATGTGCTTTTCGCTCAAAAATTAGGGCTCAAAAATTTGTCGGTTTTGTCGCCCCAAGAAAACCAATTCAATAAATTGGTGGTTTTTGTTCCCTCTGAAAACAGTATTTTGTTGAAAGAATCATTGTTTAAAGCCGGCTGTGGCAACATAGGAAACTATTCTCATTGTAGCTACTCTTGTGAAGGGATCGGCTCTTTTAAACCACTTACGGGCTCAAATCCACATATAGGACACCACAACCGTATTGAACGTGTTGAAGAAGAACGAATAGAAATTGTATTCCCAAAAAATAAAAAACGCCAAGTAATTGAGACGCTGTATCAAAACCATCCTTACGAAGAACCGGCTTTTGATATAATTGCCCTTGAAAATCTAAATAGAGAAGTGGGATTGGGCAGAATTGGTTTCCTCCCTGATCCCATTCCTGCCAAAGATTTTATTCTTTATGTAAAAGAGAAACTTAATCTTGAATCGGTAAAATATTCCGGAAATCTACAAGCAGCCATAAAAAAAGTAGCGGTTTGCGGAGGCGGAGGCGCCTCCTTCATTTCAGACGCATTAGCCGCCGAAGCCGATGCTTTTATTACCGGAGATTTAAAATACCACGACTTTTTTATTCCAGATAACAAGATGTTACTTATTGATATAGGACATTTTGAAGGGGAACATTTTATTAGAGAAATTATAACTACACTTTTACAAGAAAATTTTAATACTTTTGCCACCCATTTTACAGAAGTAGAATTTCCGATAGTGAGTAGAGCATAAATTGTTAGAAAAGAATTAATAATAAATATTATGGCTAAGAAAAAGATAGTTGAAAATCAACCAGTTGTTGAATACAATGAGAATATTACCCATCTCCCCGAAACGATTCCGCAAGAAGGAATTGAAGAGATTACGATAGCAAAAAAACTGCTCTCTTTGTACAATTTACAACAAATTTGTTCCCAAATTGATAAAATTCGTGTGGTTAGAGGAGAACTCCCCAATGAAGTGCGTGATATGGAAGATGCCTTGATAGGAATGCAAACACGTATTGAAAACCACAAGGAAGAGGTGGTCGAACTTAATCAAAAAATTATCGCCCAAGATGTGAAGATGAAAGAAGCAGATGTGCTGATTAAACGCTACGAAGAACAACAGAATAATGTTCGAAATAACCGCGAATATGAATCGCTTTCGAAAGAAATTGACTATCAAAAATTAGAAATCCAAGTAGCCGAAAAACATAAAACCAAATTTAGTGCGGATATAGTGGTAAAAAAAGAGAGCATTGCAGAATTTGAAATGAAAAAGACAGAAATTGAGGAGATTTTAACACAAAAGAAAAATGAACTTACCGATATTATCGCAGAAACTAAAAAAGAGGAGCAGGAATTGATAGAAAAAGCAGAAGAACTAAAAAAGAATGTGGATTATCGTTTATTGAATGCATTTGAACGTATTCGCAACAATGCCCGCAACGGTTTGGCAATAGTATTGATTGAACGTGATGCGTGCGGAGGTTGCTTCAGCACAATTCCCCCGCAACGTCAATTAGATATCCGTTTGCACAAAAAGATAATTGTATGTGAAGCCTGCGGTAGAATTTTTATTGACAAACAATTGGTTGAAAGCCAAGATCTTTTGAATCTTTAAAATTATTGCATAGATGGAATTAACATGGATTTCCATCATTATTCTTATATGCTCAGGCATAATTGTCGGTTTTATTAATACGCTTGCCGGCGGCGGTACTGTGGTTTCTTTGTCTGTTTTTTTGTTTTTCGGATTGCCTCCTATGGTTGCCAATGGCACCAACCGAATCGCTGTGGTTTTTCAAAATATTACCTCTGTTGCCTATTTTCAAAAAAATAAACTTATTGATTGGCATAAAATTGCACACTTTGCAATCCCTATCATTTTGGGAAGTCTTACCGGCGCCATTATTGCAGGCTTTATGTCTAACAAATGGTTTCTCTATATTTTTGCCATAATGGTTATCCTGTTTGGAATCTCCATCCTCATCAACCCGAATAGATATATTTATGAAAGACCCGATTTGCTAAATCGAAAAATTGCTTCATGGCAATATCTACTCTACTTTTTATTAGGAATTTACGGTGGTTTTGTACATGTGGGAATCGGCTACCTATTCCTTGCCGTTTTAGTGCTGATTAATGGTTACGACTTGCTAAAAGCCAACGTGCTTAAAAACGTTTTGGTATTGAGTTATGTTCCTTTTTCGTTGTTCATTTATGCTTTACAAGGGAATGTATATTGGAGTTTCGGACTTATTCATGCCATTGGAAATATTATCGGCGCCGGCATCGCTGCCCGTTTGGCAATTAAAAAAGGTGCCCCGTTTATTCGTTATATCGTCCTGGCTCTGATTGGAGTTGTTGTGTTGCAACTGCTTGGAGTAATCTCTCCGAAATAATTTCTTGCTTTCCGAACCCGGATTTGTCAGTGTGTCCCCCCCCCTGACATTCATTACGCTATTTATTACAAATCCACTTGTAATCACAATAGGTGCAGTTTTCTACATCTTGGGTTTGGCAAAATGCACTGTTTTTATCTAAAATTAAAGATATCAGTTGCTTGAGATTCTCTTCAAACATCAATAAAATGTTACATGTTAATATTTTCTCTTTATCTATTTGGGCATAGCATATATATTCTTCACTTTCTTTGTATATTTCTTGAAATGAAATAATTCCACATTGAAATTCGTTTGCCGGAACCAACAACGGATGAGAAGAGTTTTGATATAAATAGGCGTAACACAACAACTGAAAGAGTTGAGAATATTTGGGGTCTGTGAAAATATTTGCCATATCTTTTGCAGCACATTGCAGTTTTCTTGTATCTACTTTTCCTGTTTTATAATCTAAAACAGTAACTTTGTTTTCGCGCATCTCTATACGATCTGCTACTCCTTTAAGATGCAACAGAGAATTTGCAATCCCCACCTCAGCTACTAAAGGGATCTCTGTGGCAATGATTTGAAAAGGAGCGATCTCCCATTCTTTATGAATGATTTCAAGGTAATCTAAAATACTTTTTTTGGCAATCTGATAAGCTAAAAAAAGTTTACCTTCTGTAATATCTTCATTTCCAACTTCAGGCTGGGCGCAAAATACACGAGACAACCATTCATCAATATTTTTTTCATATTCTGACAAAATAGTGTCAAATTTTGTTTCTTTTTCTTTTAATTCCTTAAAAATTACTTCCAAAACTTTGTGAATTACCTTCCCGATGACAGCGCTTTCGTTAGCTTGATCGAATTGCTCCGGAACAGTTATTTTTTCAATATATCTCCAATAAAATTGTAAAGGACATTGAATATATGTGCTTAATGATGAAGGCGAATAGTCGAATCCAATCAACTTTTCTTTGATAGATTCCGTTTTGGCAATGCAGACTTTTGTTTCGTTGGAAGGTAACGAAAATGAAGAAACAAATTGCTGATCAGAAAGTTGGATGGTTTCTTGCAACTGTTGTTGTTGTATTTCAAATGTCAACTGTTCAATAAACCTGCTTTTTTCCGCCAATGTGTGTGAAGATTCATTATCATAAATGAGAAAAACTTTGTTGGCGCGTTGTAAGAGTCTGAAAAAGTGGTATCCAAAGATAGCGTCTTTGCGTTGGTGCGTGGGAAGTCCGAAATGTCTCCTGATATCGTACAACAGCATTGATGAATCTGCCTTTCCTTTTGGGAGCACTCCTTCGTTCATGGACAAAACAATAACATTCTTAAAATCAAGCATACGCGTTTCCAATAACCCCATGATCTGCAATCCTTCGTGTAGGTTTCCGGAAAACGGAATGGTGGTAGAATTTAATTTTTCTTTGAGAAAATGCTCCACCACAACAAAATTCAAGGTTGTTGCGCTTGCAAAAAACTTTTCTAAAAAAGCAGAGACCTCTTCTACTAAGGTTATAAGGAAAAGATAAGGTTCTTTATTTTGGAGGTTTGTTTGTTCGTTTTCAAGGTCTTGTAAGCTTATCTTTAGATACTGTAAAAACTCAAATCCTTGTGTTTTCAGATAGTAAACCGGTTTTTGTTGCCTATTGTTTTGTTTTTCTCTATCAATGAGTTGCATGAGTTGTTGGGCGGCAATAGTGGCACTCAGCGGATATCCCATAGTAATGTTGGCATTTTCAGTATGGTAAGCATGAACGAACGGTAAGAGCATGGTTTCATCTGCAAGCACAAGCACAGTGTTGTTCAAATCCCCCTGTTCCCGTTCAATAGTATTCAGTGTTTCAATGGCTTGATAAATTTGTGCGGTGCGTTTCGGTGCACCAATACAAGAGATACGTTTGGGAATATCTTTGTAATGGTTTGATTTATGGATCTCCGAAATGTTCAACTTCTGTTTGATCTCATCTATAAAAGCGCCATATTTTTCATCATAAAAACTATCTATATCAAAATAAAATTCTGCTTTTTGATGCTCATAAAAATAGTGCAACAGTTCCAACTCTGCGGGCGTTGCAGCATTAAGCCCCGCAAAAACATAGCGATTTTTCTTACCACAAAGTTCACAAAGATTTGTGTCTCTTGTGCCTCCTTTGTGCTCTTTGTGGTTTAAAAAAACATTCGCAACATCTTTATAAATCATCCCTTCATATCCCACATTATCAGCACGTAAAGAAGCAGTAAACGCTGCGTATAAATCAGCAAGTTGATTATAAAAATTCAAATATATCCTTTGAGTTTCGGTAAGATGTTCTTTTCCGAAAGAGGTTTCCAAAGTTTTTATTTCCGACAGGTTTGTAAAAACCGTACTTGCATCTGCAAGATGGAGGTCAATTTCATTAATATCGTTCAAAAAAAGAGGTGCCCATGTTAAAAAAGCGGTAAAATCATCGGTTTTTTCCGGCTCTCTTTTTTTATATATATCGAACAGCCGCATCAACAATTCATCGCCATCTATTTTCTTCAATGAAGCGAAGCTTTCCATAAATTCGTTTACCGACAATATGTTAGGAGCAAAAACAGGGTTGGTAAAATGGAGCGCCAACTTTCGGAGCAGTTCTCTTCTCGCGCGTTTGTTCGGCACTACTATAACCGTACTTTCTAAAGGAAACTCGTGGGTAGTTGCAATTTTTCCGGCAAGAAAGGTAAGAAATGAGGGCGTTTCAGTCATTATCACTTAGTTTTCAAGAGATCGAACACCGTTTTTACCGGATTGAAAGTGGATAGCGGCACTTCTACGAAAATGGTAATCCAGTCTGCCATGGCGCCGTTCCAAAGTCCGGGCAACTCCATCGCCAATAGCGTTCTTCCTTCATGCGATTTTTCCGAAATAAATCCGGTATAGGGGTCAATATAGTGGTGGAGGTCGAAAAAATCTCCGTTTACATCTTTAAAACAACAAAACATATCCACCGGATTGAAATGGGAGGCGGAGGTCATCAATTCTTTTTGTTTGGGATTTTTTTTGTCTATTTGAGAAGATTCTACGATTTGCAGCGAAGTATCTCCTTTTCGGTTGGTAATCCAGAAGGGCCCGCCTCCGGGTTCTCCTTCGTTTTTCACTACGCCGCAAATTCGCATAGGGCGATGCAGTTTTTGTAACACCTCCTCTTGGGTTGGATTCTCCTGACCAAACTGAATCATTAACGCATCGGTAGCAAAAGCGATAATCTCTTGCAAATCTTTATCGTTCATCCAATTACCGATTAACTGTTTTTGATATTCAAAGCTTTTTTCTTGCAGATGAAGCAGATAGCCCGCCAGCGCTTTTTTGTAGGTAATGGTAGGTTCTAAATTATCTTCGGTAGTAACATTATCAATATTTTTCACGAACACCAAATCGGCGTGGAGGTTGTTCAAATTATTGATGAGGGCGCCGTGTCCGCCCGGACGAAACAACAAGTTGCCGTTTTTATCCCGAAAAGGAGTTTTGTCTGTTTCCGCCGCCAACGTATCGGTAGAGGGCGCTTGAACAGAATAGGAGATTTGATAGGTAACCCCAAACCGCTTTTCATATTTTTCTTTTACTTTGGAAACCAACTCGTTGAATTTTTCTAAATGGATAGGAGAAACTGTAAAGTGCAATCTGCAAATTCCATCTCCGCTTCGGGCGTAGGTTGCCGATTCTACCAAATGCTCTTCCAAAGCAGTGCGCGCTTCATCATCATATTGATGAAACTTTAACAATCCTTTAGGAAGATTTCCATAATTCAGCCCTTTTTCTTCCAATAAATATTCAAAAGGAATTTTAGATTTTTCATCATTCATAATCTCTTCAAACGATGCTCCGGTTTTTTCAATCGCCTCTTTCAAATCATTATAAAAAGCAAAATCTTTAATACGATTGAGGTAAAATTTTGCTTTATCGCTCAGTGTTTCTGTTTGTATTGCTTCGTACAGATCTTTAAACATTCTGGAGGCTGCCCCCGAAGCGGGCACAAACTTAACTATCTCCTTTTTTTGAGCGCGTAGATCATAGATCTTCATCCAGTTTTTCACCTCTTCTTGGGAAAATTTCACAATCCCCTCTCCAACAGATGCATTTCGTTGAATATGTGCAAAATTGAAGCCTGATATAAAAAAGGAGAACTGGTTTTCCACGTTTTTTGGATCGCTGCCGCGTTGTGCCAGAAAGGCTAAGTCGTGAGGGGTAAAATCAATCATAGTGCATTCGCATTAAATGAGTTATAACCAATTCTTTTTTCTGAAGAATACCGTAATAAAGATTGAAATAATTAATGAAATAGCAATTACAACATAAAATTTCGGGTTGTGAATGGTCGTTCCTATTTCCAAATTCATGCCGTAAAAACTTGCAATCAAGGTGGGTAGCATCAGAATGATGGAGAATGAGGTTAAGCGTTTCATGATCACGTTCACATTGTTAGAGATAACGGCAGCGAAAGCGTCCATCATACCTGCCAAAATTTCGCTATATACATTGGCGGTAGTACGTGCTTGTTGCATTTCAATCTCCACATCTTCAAACAGGTCGGCATCATATTTCATGTGGCGTTGTTTCAAAATACTTTGAAACTTTTGCAATAAGATTTCATTACCACGAATAGAAGTTACAAAATAGGTCAACGTTCTTTCCAAGCGCATCAACTCCAGCAACTCTTCATTTCTAATGGAAGATTGTAGTTGACGTTCAGCGTCTTGAATTTCGTAATTTATCATTTTCAGATATTTCATAAACCAAACGGCAGCAGAGAGTTGCAGATGCAGAATAAGGTCGGAGGCATTTTTTTCTTCAAAGTATTTTCGGCGGGTATATTTTACGAAATCGCCCATCATCTCTACTTCGTTGTGGCAAACCGTAATAAACTTTTCGCCGGAAGTTAAGATCCCCATAGGCACGGTAGAGTACAGGTTTTCCTGTTCTAATGATTTAAAGGGCAGTCGAACAATAATCATTCGCCAGCCGTCTTCATATTCTACGCGTGGGCGCTCTTCATTATCTTCAATATCTCTTAAAAACGGCTCCGGAACTCCAAATTCTTCTACCAAAAAGGTTTGTTCTTCCGGTGTTGGGCACATCACATTAACCCATGCTTTTGAAGAGTAGTTTTCTACTTCATAAAAGCCGTTTTTACATACTAAATATTTGATCATCGCTTCTTTTTTTTAGGTTTCTACTTTGAGCCGAAGCGATAACTTAAAACGCATCAATATCGCCGCGACCGGTTTTTTACAACGTTCCAACTAGGCCATCCGTCGTCCATGATATGTTTGTTTTTTAAGTGAATAAATGGTTATTTTTTTGCGCCGCGAAGATACAAAAATATTAAAACTGTATTGCTAATCCGAAATGAATTTTTCCGGTTTTGAATGAAATAGGATTATCTAATTGTTTTCCAAGCGCATAACTTAAATAGAACAACCCCGCTTTGGTCGTAAAAGTAATACCGATCCCAAAACCGAATGGAAAATCATACAAATAGTTATTAGTAATATTTTGCTCATACCATGCGCCGTTAAAAAATGCGCTGAGATAAGCAATTTTAGCCATCATAAAGCGCAGTTCCCATAACCCGATGGCATAGCTTGAAGCGCGAATAGAAAGGTCGTCAAAACCTTGTAGGGAGTTCATTCCGCCAAGGCGAAACAGTTCATTTACCCTGTTTTGTTTTCCAAAAATCCCGCCGCTTTCTGCACCAAGAGCCATTACCCAACGTTTATGCAAAGGGATATACCCTTTTACTTTTCCATAAATTCGATAACAAACCGAAAACAAATCTACATTCTCGTAATGATGAATATCTATATTATGGTTTTCCATAATCTTGCGCGTTCCCACCGCCAAATTTAGATTAATATCGTATCCTTTGTGAGGATTATATATAAAATCAAGATCCCGAAAACGAAAAGAAAAACCATACATAGACTTTCTATAATCTGAGTAGGATAGAAAATCCGAACTGTTATTCAAGGTTTTGTCTAAAATATTTGAAGTGGAATAATCAAAGTATGCGCGAACAAAATTATACCCTCTAAACGAGTAATTTAGACCAATTATATAGTTCATATTCAAATATGTGGTATCTTTTTTATCCAACATAAACAGTCCGTCCACACCAAGTGGTGTGCCGAAAAGGTAAGGGAAATTTACTTTGAGTTCTAAAAATTGCGAAAAACGCTCATTAGAACGCCATTGCAGATCAATATTTTCACCTATGGTAAAGAGATTCATCAAATGCAAATTCAGTTCTCCTGAGATTGAAATTTTTCCGGAACGTTCATTTACAGGTACCAAGCCTATATATCCATCAAATTGATTGACACGTTTTTTGTCTAAAAAAAGATATAAGGAGGCTTTGTTTTCGGTAAACTCTATATTTGAAGATTGCGTTTCAGATGCAAAAGGAAGCTCTTGAAGTAGTCGCGGAATCTGTTTAACAATAGCTTCATTATAAAGTTTTTTTGGCTTGAAATTGAGATATCCTTTCAGATAACTTTTGGAAATTTTTACATTGCCCCGTTGGATAATAGAATCAAAAGTAATGAGTAGATTTTTGTCAATCACAAGATTAGCAAAAACTGTATCGTTTTTTTCAACAATGTTGTCTAAATAAATGGAGGCAAAAGGAAATCCCCGATTTTCTAAATAATTGAGTGTTTTTTGAGTTACTATTTGATAATTTTGTATGGTAATCATGCTATCCACTACATATTGAGAGGTTCGGGTGTCTTGCAATAGTTTCAGCATTTCAGGAGATACGGTAATGCAGGTGTTGTAGCGCGTATCCTTTGGTAGAGATGTATGATTATGTGTTTTTACACGTTTTGGTTTATTTTCTTGTGCAAAAAGATTACAAACTGCCAAAAAAATTGCCAAAAAAATGAGAGTATGTGCAAAAAACCGGTTTTTTTTCAACGAAAAGATATTTCTTTTAATAAAACGTTCTATGATTAAAATATTGTGAAAAAATCTACTTTGCTTTAGACATTATCTGATGCTCTCCTCATCTAATCCAAAAAAAACTCTATTTTTGCCGTCCCAAAGCGGTTCCATAGCTCAACTGAATAGAGTATCTGACTACGGATCAGAAGGTTGCAGGTTTGAATCCTGCTGGAATCACATGATTTCGTAGAGACGTTGCATGCAACGTCTCTACGTGTTTTTTGTTTTTCCTGAACAAATAGTGGATGGCATCCGTGTTCATTATTTTGAAATATTGTTATTTTTGCCACGTTAAAAAATAAAAAATTACCAACAATACAATTACATGACTGTAAACCGATTAACCGCTATATCAGCCATTGACGGAAGATATTACAAACAAGTTTCAGCACTATCCGACTATTTTTCCGAGTTTGCTTTGCTGAGAGCAAGAACTCTCGTGGAAATTGAATATTTTATTGCATTGTGCGAACTCCCGCTTCCGCAATTGAATAATATTAACCAAAATATTTTTGAAAATCTCCGCACCATTTATCGTAATTTTTCAGAAGAAGATGCGTTGCGTATTATTGAAATAGAAGGAATTACAAACCACGACGTGAAAGCAGTGGAGTATTTCATTAAAGAAAAGTTTGATATTTTGCAGCTATCAGAATATAAAGAGTTTATACATTTCGGGTTAACCTCGCAAGATATAAACAACACGGCACTTCCTTATTTAATGAAGGAGTTTCATCGGGATATTTGGTTTGAAGAGATTGAGAATGTGCAACAACTGTTACGCAAATGTGCGATGGAGTGGATGCAAATTCCGATGCTGGCGCATACACACGGGCAACCCGCTTCTCCCACTACCATGGGAAAAGAGTGGTTTGTTTTTTACGAACGTGTTGAAAATCAATTAGCATTATTTGAGAATATCCCCTTTTGTGGAAAATTCGGCGGCGCTACCGGCAATTTTAGCGCCCATCATGTAGCGTATCCTGAAATAGATTGGGTAACCTTCGGAAACCGGTTTTTAGAAGAGAATTTAGGCTTGAAACGTTTGCAAACGACTACACAAATAGAACATTACGACATGATGGCGGCTTACTTTGATACCATGAAGAGGATCAACACCATTTTGCTTGACTTTGCCCGCGATGTGTGGGCGTATATCTCCATGAACTACTTTACACAAAAGATAAACGAAAAAGAGGTAGGCTCTTCTGCCATGCCGCACAAAGTAAATCCCATAGATTTCGAAAATGCAGAAGGAAACATTTGCGTTGCCAATGCTTTGTTTGAGGGACTTTCTGCCAAATTGCCGGTTTCACGCCTGCAACGCGACTTGACCGACAGCACTTTAACACGAAACATCGGGGTGCCGCTTGCCCACAGCATCGTGGCATTAAAATCGCTGCAACGCGGAATCAATAAACTCATTATCAATAAAGAAAAACTGAATGACGATTTGGAGAAAAATTGGGCGGTGGTTGCCGAAGCCATCCAAACCATCTTGCGAAGAGAAAACTATCCCGAACCCTACGAAGCGTTAAAGGCTGCCACCCGCGGCAAAGCAATTACAAAAGAGGTTATTGCAGGTTTTATCGAAAATCTGAACGTCGCGGAAAAAGTGAAAAAGGAGTTGCTGCTTATTACACCGCAGAATTATCTTGGAGAAGTTAAGAGTTATCAATTTATTTAATCATTATGCATATTTTTAAAATTTTAGAAAATGTCATAGGAAATACTCCTATGATCGGAATCAAGTACCGATTAAACAACAAAGAAGGTGTTATTTACACCAAATGTGAATGTTACAATTACACAGGAAGTATTAAGGATAGAATTGCTTTACAAATACTTAAAGAAGCATTTAAAACTAATAAACTGAAAGCGGGAGACACTATTGCAGAAGCTACCAGTGGAAATACCGGGATATCTTTCTCTGCTATTGGAAAATTGCTGGGTTGCAAGGTAACCATAATCATGCCCGACTGGTTAAGCAAAGAGCGCAAACAACTTATTGAATATTTTGGGGCAGAGATTATCTCTGTTTCCAAAGAGGAAGGCGGATTTCTAAGAAGTATTGCCATGACCAAAGAGATGGCAGAAAAATACCCGAATGTTTTTCTACCCGAACAGTTCTCGAATATTAATAATGTTAAAGCACAAGAACAAACAGGAAATGAGATTTACAACCAGCTTAAACATAAACACGATCAAATTGATGGCTTTATTGCAGGCGTTGGAACCGGTGGAACTATTATTGGAGTGGGAAGAGCATTGAGACTAATTTACCCCAATATAAAAATCCATCCGCTTGAACCTCAGGAAAGCCCTACCTTAACTACCGGCTATAAAGTTGGAAACCACAGAATACAAGGAATTTCAGATGAGTTTATTCCGGAAATTATGAGCTATGATAAAACTGATGAAGTAATCCAAGTTTCAGATGGAGATTCTATTATTATGGCGCAAAAATTGGCGCAAACATTCGGACTTGGCGTGGGTATTTCATCGGGAGCCAATTTGGTGGGCGCCATTAAACTTCAACAAAAATATGGATTCGACAGTGTGATTGCTACGGTCTTCCCTGATTGCAATAAGAAATATTTGAGCACAGATCTATTGAAACAGGAACCGGTAAAAAAAGAATATATCGCGCCGGAAGTTGAGCTGTTAGAGATTGTTTAAGATTTTTTTCAACACATTTTTAAGAAAAAAACGCCCTATTTTACGTGTTTTTTGTTCAAAACAGAGTATTATACTGATTGTCAAATAGTTAATAAAAATTCTTTTTTGATATACTTGATTGATTTTTGCTATTTTTGCACGTTTTAATAAAAAAATCAATTAACCTATATTTTTATGAAAAAATCTATCCTTTTTTTAGCCATTTTAGCACTGTTTTGTACATTTTCATTCGCACAAAAAGGCTTTCAAGCAAAATTTTCACAACCCAGCAACACTGAATATCAGGTTTCGTTTTCGATAACCGACTGGAGTATTCAGAATGTTCAATTCGATGGGGTGAATTTTAACCAAATCGTTTTTAGCAGTTCAACCGTAACCCAAGAGAAAGGCTGGGCTGAATTGCCGTTCATCAGCGCTTCTATTCAATTGCCGGCGCAAAAAAATGTGGACTTGAATGTGATTCTTACCGAATACACCGATTATCCCCTCGATTTCCCCTTAGTGCCTTCTCGAGGAACTATTTATAGAAATCAAGACCCCGGCACAATTCCCTACGAAATAGACCCTAATTCTATCGTTGATAGATTCTATCCGTTTAATTTGGCTACCGCCGACGAGCCTTACATTATTCGCGATGTGAGAGGTACTTCCGTAAGAGTTTTTCCATTTCAATACAACGCTGCTACCAACACTTTGCGGGTGTACAGCAAAATTGATGTGCTTCTTACTGAAAATAGAGAACCGGCTACCAACCCCTTATTGAAAGAAAACCTAACACCGGTGAAAGAGATGGTGGGAATGTATCAATCTCTTTTCTTAAATTTTGATGCTACAAGATACGATTTACCCATGGCGCAATATGGCGAAATTTTGGTAATTACTACCGCGCGTGATGCTGAAACTATTGATAGTTACATTCAATGGAAAAAAGAAAAAGGATATATTGTGCACAAAGAGATTGTGGCTACCAATACCAATGTGAAAACATTAATTCAACAAAAATATAATGCCAACAACAATATCCTGTATGTGCAATTGGTAGGCGGATGGCCCGATATTAAATCTGACCTGGGTGGTGGAGAAAACGCTCCGATGGATCCTAAAATGGGTTGTGTTGTGGGTACGGATAATTTCCCCGATATTGCTGTGGGTCGTTTCTCCTGCTCAAACGCCACAGAGCTGAACACCCAAATTAATAAGGCTATTCAATATGAAAAGAACCCAACTATGGAAGGATGGTACTCCGCTTTTATTGGGTTGGGCTCAAATGATTCAGGTCCGGCAGATGATAACGAAAAAGATTGGTTGCACATTCAACGAATCTACAGCCAGCGCCTTGAACCCACTTACAATTATAATACTCACTACCGACTTTACGAAAATGAAAGTGGTTGTACCGCAGCCAATTTATCCAATTACATTAATAACGGCGCTTCCACCATTGCCTATTGCGGACATGGCGATTGGTATAAGTTTGTAACTACAGGATTTAGCAATGATAATGTAGATGCTTTGACCAATGGAAACAAACTACCATTTATTGTTTCTGTGGCTTGCATAAACGGTCAATTTCATACGCATGGAGGAGGTTGTTTTGCAGAAAAATGGTTGAAAAAACAAAATGGCGGTGCTGTGGTTACTTGGATGTCAACCATTAACCAACCTTGGGGAGAACCCATGAGAGGACAAGATTATTTTTATGATGTGTTATGCGGAGGATTTAATTATGACAACTACACCGGACAAAATGGTATCAATAATAACGAATTGCGTACCACATGGGGCGCTATTGTAGTGAATGCAGGTAATTTAATGTTATCTGAATCACAAGGAAGTGGTGATATCAACACCTTACATACATGGACCACCTTTGGAGATGCTAATCTGCAATTGAGAACCAAACAACCGGCACAACTTGCCTCTTCTATGCCAACTATTATTGTGGGTACCAATTTCGAAACCACGATTACTGCTGATGGCAATCCGCTGCAAGACGCCTTAGTTTGTATCTCTCAAAACGGCGTTTATTATACTGCGATTACTGACGAAGATGGCTTTGTAAGTATTGAAAACGACTTCCTCCCCGGAGACGTTCTTTTGGTAGTTTCTGCATTCAACACGACTACAATTTATGAAAACATTGATTGTATTCCGGCAGAGGGCGCTTATATTATTTTTGGAAGTTATTCCGTTAATGGCGGAGGCGTATTAACCTATATCTCCAATAACGCCGAAATTGAAGTTGCGGTTAAGAATGTAGGTTCCGAACCCACAAACGGACCTGTTACCGTTTCCCTATTTTGCGATGACCTTTTGTTGGCTATCAACAACGCCACAGCAACTATATCTGCTCCTATTGCTCCGGGTGCTACTGCAACCGCTACTTTTATCGTTACTGTTGACCACAGTATTCCTAACAATAAAAGTTTTCCTGTGGACCTAACGGTAACTGCAAATGGTAAAAGCGAACCTTGGAACAGCAAAATGATCTTAAAGGCTTACGCCCCCGATTTCTCCTTAGAGAAAGTATTAGTAAATGGTGTGGAAAACGGTATTTTAGAAAAAGGAACCGTAGTTTCCATTACTACCGTTGTTAAAAATAAGGGCGGCGCCGATGCCTACAATGTGAAAGGAGATCTTGAAATTAGCAGCCCATTTGTAAATTTAGCGTGCGAAAACAGCTCCACTCAGGGGCAACAAATTAACGCCGATGAAACGACAGAACTAACTTTTGTGGTAGTTACAGACCCCGATATGACCTTCGGACACGTAGCCAACATGAACTTGTTGCTCAATGCACAATATGGACGTGAATTTACCGCTCCGTTTACCGCTACAAACATAGGATCAAGCAGTTACTGCAATCCGGTTTATACCACAGGCTGCTCTTCTAACGATAAATTTACACAAGTAATCTTGTATAAAACAAGCGAACCATCGAATCTCTTAATTAACAATCTTAATTCAAATTGCTCTGCCGGTGGATACGAAAATTATACGAACATCACGATTCCATTAGAGCCCGGACAACAATATACAATTAAAGTAAAAACTGCTTATGGTACACAAACCGTAAAAGGCTGGTTTGATTTTAATAGTAATAATGTTTTTGACTCTAACGAACAATTAATCACACTAACTTGCGCTACTGCAAACGTGGAATATCAAACCAATTTTACCATTCCCACCGATTTTACTCCGGGTAGCTCTCGCTTCCGGCTTCGTTGCGTTTATAGCAATACCACTTTCGATGCTTGCAGCAGTCAAACCTACGGACAAGTTCACGACTATACCATCACCCTTCCGGAACTCTACCCGCGTGTGCAAAATGTGGTGGCTGTATTAGATGGAAATATGCACATTACATGGGATGCGCCTGCAGAGGGAACTCCTATTGGCTACAACGTTTACCGCAATGGAAATAAATTAAATACCACACTACTCACAGAAACCACCTTTACCGAAGAAAATATAATAGAAGGGGTTTATGCCTATAATGTAACTGCAGTTTACACAAGCAATAAAGAATCATTTGCAGAGATGTCGAATGTGATTTGTAATTATGTTACCTGTATTGAAGCAGTTAATCTTTTTGGTAGTTCAGAAGGCTATACGGCGATCATTACTTGGGAAAACTCTGATGAGATAGAAGGAGAAACGTTGGGGTATTATATTTTCCGCAACGGTAGCGAAACACCATTAAATGAAGAGATCATAACCGTTAAAGAATACTATGATGAAGACCTTACACCCGGAACTTACTCCTATCAAGTACGCGTTGTAAATATAAATTGCTTATCACCATTATCTGATCCTGTTGAAGTAACCATTGTGCCGATGTTCTGCGAACCACCTGTAAAACCGGAGATTATTGCCGGAGAAGCGTATTACATTGCGCTTATCACTTGGGATGAGCCTGAAAATATTGATGGTGTTTTATTGGGATACAATGTTTACCGCGATGGAGGATACCAACTGAATGAAGAATTAATAATTGATCATGAATATCGTGATACGGTATTATTAGTTGGAAATGGTACTGTGTACTACTATATATCTGCGATGTATGAACATTGCGAAGCTAAAACAGAAGATATTCCTTTTGTTGTAAATAGTATCAACAACTATCAAGAATCATCGTACAATATTTTCCCGAATCCTACCAACGGCAACGTTACAATTGAAGGACAAGGACTTAATCGCGTTGAGATATACGACATACAAGGTCGCCAATTAGCCGAATATAACGTAAACGAAATTCTGCAAATCAATGTAAGTAACTACGAAAATGGTATTTATTTTGTAAGACTCTATTCAGAGAACAGTGTGGTAGTAGTGAAACGCTTGGTGGTGATTAAATAGGGGTTAGTGGTTAATGATTAACAATTAAGAATTAAGAATTAAGAGAATTAAGAATTAACAATTAAGAATTAAGAGAATATTACATCTACTAATCACTAACCACTAAATTCGTTCTTTGACATTTTGGTAATCAGATTTTTTAAGTAGTTGACTTATAATCGTTTTGTATAGTAGGGGTTTGCCTAAAATCTGTAGAATTTCGTAGAATAATTAATGTTTTAGATATACTGGGGCTGTCTCAAAAGTCTTTTAACCGCAAAGGACGCAAGGGTTTTACGCAAAGGACGCAAAGAGAAAACTGCTTAAAATCAAATCTTTGCGATCTTTGCGTAAAATCTTTGCGCACCTTGCGGTAAATGTTTCCTTGCTTTTAGGACAGCCTCTGCTCAATTATCCCCTTCAAATTTTGAAGGGGTGTAGCCGAAAGGCGACGGGGTAGTTTACATACAATGTGTGAAAGATTACAATAATTTCAAAGAACTTTATTTTTTTTCAACTTGAAAATATTTCAATTAAAAACAGAATAATTATATTGTTATTTATGTATTATTGCAGCGTTAAATATTTTTATTTTTTTTATTTAAATAAATTTATTATGAAAAAACAATTATTACCTTTTATTGCAATCTTGCTAATTCTATCAGGATTGCTCTCTTCCTGCAAACAACCGGAAGAATTAATTGAAAAACCAACCAATTACCCTGTAGATATTCCTTTTACAGAATATTCATTAGCAAATACTTCGTGCCGATGGATGAATCTGCCCTACGATGAAC
>Ga0123354_10001412_pt1 | contig 29098 bp, 13 predicted proteins | sample TergutLab28metaG_2_FD_97872 | JGI IMG/M metagenome (GOLD analysis project Ga0123354, IMG submission 97872) | Labiotermes labralis P4 segment gut microbial communities from Petit-Saut dam, French Guiana - Lab288 P4 | ecosystem: Host-associated > Arthropoda: Insects > Digestive system > Gut ... | reverse complement strand
GGATAGTAGGCTGGAGGTGTGTTGTTCGACTCTGAGGGAAGGTAGGGTATCGTGATTAAGGTTCACAGGTGTTTACTCAGTCTCTCCAATCTTATAATGCATTTAAATACGTCAAGACTCTCTTTCCAAGTCTTTACCTGCCGAAAATTGTTGATAATATTTTTGTGCATAAACAATTTAAACTGCCTACCATATTTTTTAAACTACTGTTGTTTTAATAGACTATTGTTTTATTTTCATCCAATTTTTCGTCATATTTTAACAGATGTTTTATGACGTATTTGTAATGGGAACAAGATCTCTATCCAACGCAATCATAAAATGGTTATTGTAAGGATTTTCTTAAGGCTGTTGCCATTACATTGGTCTGATGATGGCGTGGCTAATAGGCTGAAACTAGCAACCTAAATTACGTATAATTGTATTGTGCAAAGCTGCGTATTAAATAAATATATAATATTTTCTGCCGTTTGTTTCAGTCATTCCACGTACTGTGATAGGCCTTGACCACTTCCTTCTATATCAATCCCAATTTATTATCAGGTCCACGTGTCATCCAGTTATTCGACCCTCTTGATTCCGAGTTACCGACAGCGTCGTTAAATGAACTACAAATATCTTAAATAATAAACGTAACAGATCAACATTTCTCTGCGTAAATGGCCAACGTGATGCACAATTACGTTATATAAAACGTTTATTATTGCAATCCTCTACATGTTTCGAGCAACACTGTGCTCATCATCAGGAGGTCGAATTGTATTAATACAGCATCTGGTATAGTACTCTGAGTAAGTGACCGTCCGCTGTGCAGGTTGAGAAGGAACCTTCTCAACCTGCACACCGGACGGTCACTTACTGCGAGTACTATACCAAATGCTGTATTAATACAATTTGACTTCCTGATGATGAGCACAGTGTTGCTCGAAACATGTAGAGGATTACAATAATAAAGGTTTTATATAACGTAATTGTGCATCAAGTTGGCCATTTACCCAGAGATGTACCAGGATGCACGGTCAGCAAAACATAAAATTCAGATCAACATTTTTCTCCCATGTTCATAACTCCCAACAACACGATTCATTGTACCAATTCCATGATACGAAAAGGTAAAAGGTAAAGTCATCCCGTTACAGGCCCGATGTGGCCCAGAAGGTGGGTAGGGGTATAGCTCTACTCTTCCATGACCGCAGCACTAGAAGGGGGTGAGTGGTCAGCAGCACGCCTCGGCCGCATTTTACCACCGGGAAAGACCCGGTACCAATTTTACAGGAGGCTGGACGGGTCCCAGGGCCGGTCTGGACGGGCGGAAAATTTAATCCCCACCGGGATTCGATCGCGGACCGTCCAGTCCGTAGCTCAGTCGCTATACCGACTGAGCTACCGGGCCCACAATTAAGTGATAGTACTTTCTAGAAAACAAAACACAGCTGTTCCTGTAGTACCAGAAAAATAAGTATTCTGACTGTCAAGGGATTTTCACATCTTCACCGAAATTGCCCGTCTTTGATGAAGTAGTTATATGTTAAAAACTTTCCAAGTGTTGCAGTGTTAAAAACTGACACTGAGAATATCAGATAGTTGGTTGTGCGAAACCACGAAATAACATTGCACGTTACAGTTTGAAATTGTTTACTCTAAAGTGGGCTTTTTCATAAAAGTTTTGAACAAGCTCTCGGCTGTGCTGCTGGTGGAAACTTTTACTTGCTGTATGAATTTTATTTTAAATTTTCAACATCTGTGTGGAGTTTTAACAACTCGTGTTACCAGAGATCCGTGTCCTCTGTAAGAAGCCACTTGTGCCTGAAATGGAAATGAAAACAAACATGTCTGTGGTTGAATCTGAGGGACAGAGCTTAAAGGTAACGTAAGTCATTGTCATTATTGCAATGGTCAGCTGCACTGGGCTTCGAAAATCACTTAGCCTCAGTAAATTATTTTCGCTTGTTCTTAGCCTTAAGAGTTGGAATATTTATTGTTGTTATTTTTATTTATGTAACATATTGTTATTAGTCTGTTAACTAAGGGTACTGACTCCGTGCAATAGCGGTGATCGGACTACGACGTGAAACGTTTTACAGGTAAAAGTACGGTGCAACCATTCTTCAGGTGCGGATGTTGGCATGAAATTTTGTAAAGATAAACGTGCTGTACAAACAAACTTCATCATGGTTCTTTAAGTAGTAAGGTGTTTGGGTGTGAAATGTGCTGATTTGGCTTGGAACAGGGACAGGTGGCGGGCTGTTGTGTAAACAGTAATGAACATTCAGGTTTCATAAAATGTTGGAAATTTTCTTATAGCTGAGGAATTATCAGCTTCTTAAGAAGGGCTGTAGTGCACATAGTTAATTAGTCAGTCATTAAGTGAGATTCATTACATTATTCCTTCTTTCGACGCAAATGGTATTTTTTTGTACAGTGCCTAGAGCGATGTTTACTTGATTAGGCATTTGTCGCCTGGGACTTTTTACCTAGATTTGTCCACAGCCGATTTCTGTTGGCATGTGCGACTATAAATTCTTTCTTTGTCTGACTTCAACCTAGTCATTGTAGGTGTTTAGTTATGTTATTGCACCTGATGACGCTCAGTGACGCACACACACACACACACACACACATATATATATATATACACACATATATTCGTTAGGTCTCCTTTAGGCGAGTGATCGGCCCGTCACAGGTAACTCTACCTGACAACACACAACAATGACAAGATACAAACAGCCATGCCCTCGACGGGATTCGAATACTAAATCCCAGCAAGGGAGCGACCGCAGATCTACGCTTTAGACCGCGCAGCCAGCGCAATCGGCTGTGACTGTAAATATGAAGCACTGTGAGTTAGGTCCTCGTACAGGTCCCAGTTCTTTGGTACCTTATACCTTAATAATGTCTTAAACAATAAAATAAGTTGCTTATCTGTTCTTGATATTGTCAGTTCACGGGTACCTGGTTAACCCTTTGAAGACTGACTTTAACCGGATTTTTATTGACAAAACATTCAGTTTGTACCGCTCAGTAAACACACACCATCTCCGTTACAAAAACCAGTCTGTCCCGTGCAGCGAAATTATTTTACCTCTTTTTGTTTTGATAGGTCTGTACGAAACTAATGCTGGAACAAGAAGTTATAAGTTGAGCTGTTGGACGGTTCTTTTACGACACATGCTGTGTCATCATCTTTATAATGTGATTGGCTTTATGTTGTCAATTACGTTGATGCGCACTGTGGATATTCTCATAGTGCCTACCGTGGGGGAAAACATCTTTTGCCTGTACGTAAATGAACCTTTTCTGAATTCTATATCTAAATCCATGACCGCGACCTTGCCTTGAGCCTAGCGTGAGCGTTTTCATAGTTTGTCTGAATCTTAGGGGAACACGCTGGCCCTTCACTCAAGGGATCCCTTTCAGACCGAGTGAAGTTCCTGTGGCACACGCGGAGATCTCGTTCAGTCCAAGTGAAGTTCCTATTGCGCTTGAGGAGATCCCATTCAGTTAGACTGAAGTTCGTGTGGCACTTGAGGAGCTCCCGTTCAGTCCGAGTGAAGTCCCTGTGGCACTTGAGGAGATACCGTTCAGTCCGATTGAAGTCCCTGTGGAGCTTGAGGAGACACCGTTCAGTCCGATTGAAGTCCCTGTGGAGCTTAAGGAGATACCGTTCAGTCCGATTGAAGTCCCTGTGGAGCTTGAGGAGATCTCGTTCATTCCAAGTGAAGTTCCTATGGCCCTTGAGGAAATCCCGTTCATTTCGATAGAATTTCGTGTGGCACTTGAGGAGATCCCATTCAGTCCGAGTGAAGTCCCTGTGGAATTTGTGCTGAAGAATGTGGTAGGATGGCATGTTTACTTCGCAGTGTGTCTGTTTCCCTGTATGCAGTAATTGGCATTCCACTAATGCTCCATCTATCATCGTCCCTCAAGCGAGCGGCTAGCACGTCATTGTTTGGTTTATTTAAGGACTAGGGCTGTGTAGCTATATCGACTGTATAGTGCGGCTCGTTATCGTAACTTCATTGTTCAGTTCGGGCGGTGTCTCTGACTCTGGATACAGAAGTCAACTAATGCTTACCTGTGTACATTATTTAAGTGAAGTAGTTTTGAAGTTTAAAACACAGAGGCGGTCCAGAGCTGTAGAAAACGTCGGTAAATTCCACAGCTATTTTCTTTTCATAGCGACAAATAATGAGAAATATTCTGTATTAACACAAGTACAATTCTATGTATGTCGTGACTTCTCCTTTCGTGTAATTTATCTCTCCAGTTACGTATGAACGGTTCGTAAATTCTGGCGAATTTTGTGGCTTTTTCCCAAAGTATCAAGTTTATTTCGAGGGTAATTGGTTTTCTGTCAATCGTATCGGTTTTACTGTTTGAGTTTCGTGTGTTTACAAAGTTGTGTTTGGTGTCTTAAAACACTCCCTTTCCTAACAGACCTAAGTAAACGGAAAGTACACGCAGTGAACAAGAGACGTACCGTACGTGTGTATAACGTAACATTGAGGCCCTTTCGCGTAACCATTGTTGCAGCGGAAAATCAATAATTATTACATATTTTGAGTGTGTGTCTGTATCCTCAGTCACTCAGCAGACAGTGCACATGCGCCGTGATGTATCGTCATCTGCGGCCTGTCTGGCTGTTCCACGTTTTCCCACATTATCTCAGAAACGGTACAGTTTTCGGGAAAAAGCTATGTACCATAAATTTGCGTTTTCAGTTTCTCTAACAACTTTTGTCTGAAGAATTCTGCGAGATATTACCATAAATGTGCACAGGTCTTCATGTAAAGTACCTGTTAATCTTGTCAGATTATAATCAAACCTGAACTCTCTCGACAGATTTTCGAAAAATACTCAAATATCAACTTTAATAAAAATCCGTCCAGTGGGATCCCAGTTTTTTCATGCGGACGGACGGGCTGGTGGACAGACAGACAGACAGACAGACAGTCATAAATGACGAAGCTAGTAGTCGCTTATCGCAATTTTGCGACCGCGCTTAAAAACCGAATAGAAGAAAAGCCACAAGAAGCAAAGAACAAAATAAAATGGAATCATTTTTACATATTTTGTAGCTGTGCAGATTAAGAGATGAACCGATAGATGGGTTCTAAATGAAAGCCAGATATTATAACGAAATACCACGTGCGGAATAATGTGAGAGGGATAAAAAATTCAAGGTACATGGAACAAGAGTATCAGATAGGAGAAAGGATGGTGATAATATTACAATAATGAGTTTGGGAAATTTGAGTTTGTTGTGCAGTTCCAGAACTCTCATCTTCCCATCATACTTGCCAGTGCAGTTAAGATCAGAATCTAATGCGCAATGTGTCCTGTGAAACCTCTCCTCTTATTATTACTGCAAGGAAAGGATGTAAATTCAAATATTCAGAACACAGTGCGTCTGCATCTTGTGTATGGAAAGACGCGTTATGTACTGCTCTGTAACGTATTTGTAAACTCATGGATATGTTTCCTTGTTTGACGTTCATAGGGCCTTGCTTCGTAATATATTCGTATTTCTATAGTAAAATCCACTAGATGCACCAATGTCTCAAATTTATTTTTATTTGGTGTAGAGCTATACGTCTACCCACCCTCTGGGTCACACCGGGCCTGTAACGGGAACACTTTACCCTTTTTTATGTTGTAAATAAAAAAAATAAGGCTAAAGTTGTCGTCGTCCAATGCCATCAGGGCATAAGGGGGGAGAAAAGGAATTTCTCCACTCATTGATCACGTCGGCACTACAAGTGAGTGGTTCATTTCACGACCTAGCCTGTACCCACCCACTGAACACGGGGCTGGGTGGGCCCCAGAGCCGTCCTGGACGTTTCGGAGAAGAGAAAAATTCCTTGTTACTGCCAGGATATGAACCCACGATCGCCCAGCCAATAGCCTAGTCACTATACCGCCTACATTATCTCGGATCTTTTTTAAGTATACGAAGCTAAAAAAAGATAATAATGAGCTTAATATTTGACGCTCATAGGACCGTGTATCGCAATATATTTCTATAGTAAAACCAACCAGATACATCAGCGTCTCAAATTTATTTTACTGGAGTAACACTCTACATGTTTCGGACGGTCTTTCCGTCCATCATCAGGAGTTCATAAATGTACATACTACGACAGGCGTATGTCAAACAGATACTGCCGTCTGCTTGCTAGCAAGTTTTGTGTAACCTAATTAAGTGTATTTAGTATGATTTCAATAGTCAGTGCATTGCAAGGACAATACGAAACATCCAGTTGACAAATGGGAAGGAGGCAGCCATCTTTACTCGCCGTGGTCTTGTTAGCACACTTTATTTTTCTTCTAAGAAAGAAAAGCTGGGTAATAACGATTAGACCTGAAGCAGATTTAAAAGTGGGATTTTATACTGAGACTCCAACTCGCATCAAATGTATATAATTATGAGTAGTAGAAGAGTAATACTTTAGAGAGAGACTGCAGTTATTTTGGTGAAAGCTTAAGTATCCATACAACACCTCTCTCTCTCTCTCTCTCTCTCTCTCTGTCTGCCGTTGCTTGTGTTTGCAGGCAATGACCACAGGCGGCAGTCTGCCAGTTTCAGCTAGCCTGTGTAGAATAGCCTGATTAGAGTCGACCAATTTTCATCTCGTTAGAGCCTTTTGGAATCTGAGAAGTAGGTTTAGAGAGGGATTTAATGAAGGTTATTAAGGCAGTACAAACGAAGGGTTATGGTTATGGGATGTTCTCAGAGCATACTATAGGTACAGAATGTTTCCAAAACATTCGCATGTTACTGAACAAGGTAGCTGAAAAGACAGTGTTTGTGACTCGCACACGGGAGGTAGCGGGGTCGAATGTTGGCCACGCTACTGTCTATCTTCCCTCAGCGCCCTTGTCGTCATCTTCAGCTCATCCATGTAAATATCGAGACAGTGTCCATGATTGGGCCCACATAACTTTTTCGATACACTTTTAAATTCTTCCTTCACTTGTCGCCCCGTCATTCGACGCCAAACAGTCTGAAATATTAAAAACGTTGAATAAAGAGAGACCAACTTTATGTCACTTCCTTATTTATTTCATTATTTAATGTTCAACATGTTTCGGATGTTAATACTTCCATCCTCAGGAGCTTGCTACTTATTTGTTGAGTTATTTCATGGGTTGTACTGCTCTGCACTAGTGCTTCAGCCTGCATCCGGATACCACACCACCCCAGCCAAACCACAACGTAACACCAACACACATCGTACCAGAGCAGTACAACCCATGAAATAACTCAATAAATAAGTCGCAAGCTCCTGAGGATGGATGTATTAACATCCGAAACATGTTATTTTGAGCATTAAATAATGAAATAAAAAAGCAAGTGACATCAAGGTGGTCTCTCTTTATTCAACTAACAAGATGATGCACGGTCCAATAAACACAGGATTTAAAACGCTGTTTAATAAACCATAATTGACGCTGGTTTCTTTCTCGTAATCTGGTACATGTATTATATTCGAAAAATGTGATTCTTTTTCTTAAAAACAAATTTACATACCTTCAGTCATTCAAATGATTTTGCTCACTGTCTGCAAGGACATTCTGGCACATTGCCTTGTAATAGGCTAGGACCGCATGATTTCAAATCCTTACCCGTTCTTCATTTACCGTCAGATTTCGACCCAATTCGACATTTTGCGTGTAACTGCTGCGAGTTAAGGCCCTTGAATATCTTAAGGTCAGCTGTTTAGGCCTCGAAGGATATGGTATTTGTCCCGAATCGTATCAAGGAGCTACACATAAGTACTCGTGCATTTTTTCTGTGTTTCTGTTTGTCCCTTCTCTGATTCAGGTTTTGACTTCGGTGTTACCGGAATATAACGGGCCGGTTTTCTTGCATCTACAGGATCAACCTCTGGAGGAGTTTGGTACTAAAGGCGTTTGTATTCTGTATCACGTAGCAATGCCTCAGGCCTGCCTTTTGAAGAAACATACTTTTTTGTATGAGCCTTTTATCAGTTTTGGACTGTATTTGGGCCCGCAATTCTTGGAGCCGTCAAAATTCAAAATTCTCTGAATGTTAATGCTAGCCTATTTGTACAAAATTCCTTCGAAATCACCAAGTCAGGGACAGATGATGGTTCGTCGACTCATTCGTGGGGTTCTGATTTGTTTAACGACGTCCTTGCTTCTGCTTATGTTATATAACATCCAGTGGCGAGATGATTACAATCATTAATGGGCAGAATCTTAGTAATCTTAGTAATTAACCAACTTAATGCACAAATTCTTGTTTTATAATAAGTTTATTATGTGCCTCTACATGTTTCGAGCACTATGTGCTCATCATAAGGAGGTCAAAATTGTATTATATAGCATCTGGTATCAACAGACCTGTAGGTGTGATGATACCAGATGCTGTATAATACAATAATTTTGACCTCCTGTAGGTGTGATGATACCAGATGCTGTATAATACAATTTTGACCTACTGATGATGAGCACATAGTACCCGAAACATATAGAGGCATATAATAAACTTATTATAAAACAAGAATTTGTGCATTAAGTTGGTTAATTACTAAGATTATACTGAGATGCAAGGTCAGCAAAACATAAAAAAATGGGAAGAATGTTGAAGGAGTCGGCCTTTGCTTTATTTAATGTATTTTTCCTTCATATACTTGAACGGACTGTGGAGTGTCACGAACATTGTCAGAATGGCTGCGTTCGGAGCAAGATCTTGACCTTGAACCTCTGAACACTAAATAAAATTGCTAACCGCTCAATCATGATAATCAGTAGTATGGAGATAAAACAAACTGAAGGACGGGCGGACATGAGTAACTTGTATATGCACTATCCTTTGCGCTTCGTTCACATAGTTTAATAATTGTCCCAGTTCGTAGTTGAGGTTGTTACGACAACGCGTAGAACGTTACAAAGGGTCTTTATGGGAAGTCTGTAGGCAACGTAGGTTCTGCAGTGTGCGATTTTGGTCGGTAATACGCAGCTTTGACTACGCTGTCTGTACACACAAAGATAATAGTGGAAGTGATATCTTAGGTTTGTTCAAGCTCTCCTAATCTTCGCTGGGTATATTCCTTGTCACATGGCTCCATCAGGAATAGCTACAAGCTGTAGCGAGACTATAGTAGATGACACAGCGCTGTCTGGAGACAGTCTATTACATTTATCAAATTGCGTGACTTAACTATTGTAATTTTAATCAACAGCGAATGATACCTGTTGTCATTAGCAGAGACTGTACAGTAATTTACTGCGTGTCTTTGTAAACTGACATTTAAATTAGCTCCATGGAATAGTGTTCTCCTTCAGAGGTGGATTGTCTTTCTGTCACTGAAGAAATTTCCTATATTTCAATACTGTCTTCTGAAATCCTGACACAAGGTCCTATTATTATTATTATTATTATTATTGGCTGAGTCTACTCCACACCTCCACGCTGTTTATCCTTCCATCTGCGTCAGTATCACCCAGGTGATCTCGCTTTCAGGTTTTGTGACTTCAGTTTGTATCCCTTACTAGTTTCACCAGTGCTTACTACACATTCCGCTAATCCCATCTTATTTGATTTACTCACCATGAGAGCAACATGTTAGTTGTTTACATTGTGAAGTGCAGCCCTCTGTTACCGAGCGCCTCCAGTCTGAAGTTCTTCCCCGTTGTCAGACCCTAAGCTTCAGACTCATAACAGCCATAATACGAAACGGTGATTCAGTCTTATAGGGCAGTGTTTCCCCAACATTTTTGCTCGTGGACCCCTTATGGCTTGTTTAGAATAGAATGTCCGGATGATATATATCCAAAATTAAAAATTTTTGTCTCAGAACTGATTTCAGATAGCTACGATTACATACCAGGGACCGCGGTAACACAGCTATTAAGGTGCTGCGCTACAAATCGGAAGGTCGCTGGTTCGATCCCAGCTGGTGTCATTGGAATTTTTTATTGACATAAAATCCTTCCGATCGCACTATGGCCCTGGAGCCGACTCAGCCTCTAACAGAAATGAGTACCAGGAGCATTTTTTGGGGGCAAAGGCGGCCGGTGCGTAAGGCTGACAACCTTACCACCATCCTGTGCCGTTGTCATGAAATCTTGGAATCATAAGTTTCTGGAACACTCTGGGTCACTCCAGGCCTGTAACGGGACTGATTTTACGTCGGACGTCGCTTATATTGTGACCAGCCCCGTCTGTTAGTGAGGATGGAAGTAAATGTTTTCTTTTTGCCTTCTTTTCTTACCGTTTGTTGGAATTTTGTCCTCAAAATGCAATCCGCAATAAAAACTCCATATTTGGGTCACAACGTTTATAAGTTGAAAGATTAGATTGGTATTCATCCGAAACCTGTTGTTCAGTACAGCGGGTCACGGTGACACTATACTATCATGACATGACAAGGCCATTAGATAACATTCGCATTGGCTTTGACGAGAAGTATCCGAAAACGAAAATGCACGCAGTGGTTGTGTAATTTTTATTTCTTGCAGACGTAGAAAATAGCAGCAAAGCTGGTTGTATCCAAAAATCAGGCCAAGTACTCGTTTTTCTGAGGTGAAGGAAGTAAAAAATTGGCCCTCTAGCACCACAGCGGGAAGGCGTATAGGGGAGCGAGATGTAACTCCATATATTCTTGACCTGGATATTAGATGGAGATGACTGGTCAGTTTCACGCCTCGGTAACTTTACCTCCAGAGAAAGAGGCCCCGTTCCTGATTGGACAGGGGGATGTGTGGGCCCCCAAAGCATGCCTGAACGGTTTGGAGGATAGATAAATCTTTTGAATTTGCCAGGAATCGAACCAAGATTTCTTGATCGTCCGATCTGTAACCCAGTCGCTATACCGACCGAGTCATTCTGTTCCTGTCACGTTGCTTCTTTGTATTTCTGGTTTACAGAACTGTCCTTATCTCAAAGAAAATTTTCTTACAGTGTGCCATATTCTCCCGCGACGAAAGGAACATTATTTTTGCTTGTGCGTTTCTGAGAGAAAGAGGGGAAACGAATTATAACTTGTGTTTGTTATGGCGCGAGAAATTTATTAGCAGCTTCTTTGTGTATGGCAGGCAGACTGTAAAGAGAATCAGAAACCTCGTTCCGAGACAAATCTCACCGAAACAAGTTTCTTAGTCCAGTATGTAAGTAGATCGGTACACTCTTTGTTTACGATATTTTGTTTAATACTTGAATTGTATGTGCCTGATACCACGTGATCCCTTTTATAGACTCTTCAACTTCCGATGTTACTAATAGGTTTCGTCTAAACCAATATTTAACGCACCTATTTCACATATCACTTTACGTCATATTCTCCTACGCGTTTCGGCGCACGTCGGCGCCGTCTTCAGGGAGTCTCATATGTAACTGTTCGATTTTCAGCGCATCAACTGAATGTAACACATTTGTCCAAACGTGTTGGTGAAATGCGGTCTTCTTACTGATGCACTATTTTTCAAGATTTTGCGAAGATCACTTGTCACAATTCTGGGCAAGTGATTACATCCGGTTGATGCGCCGAAAACTGAGCAGTTAAATATGAGACTACCTGAAGACGGCGTTGACATGAGCCGAAATACGTAGGAGAACGCAGTGTAGCCTCATATGTTCATTGGGTGCATTAAATGTTGGCTTAGACGAAGACAGTTAATATGATCTTGAGGCACGGTATACACAAAATTAAGATAATCCGATGTTATGTTTATGGACATAATGTAATTATTTTTACCCCATTTTTATGACCAGGTAAGAGAAATTCATTATATTTACGCGAAAAACTGTTTTAGGCGACGATATTCTGACGGCCGAATCATTCCATCGCATAATATCTGCAGCATGTGTAGTGAAGAGCATCCCATTTCCTGAATCCAGGTGAACCGAATCTTAGCAGTATTGCCATAACATTTATGGTGAAAGTGCTTGGACTGTCCACATATATGTTAGAGTTTAGATTTATTTCAATAAGAAATTTCGTAACCCATCATACTGTGTTACGGCGATCGATTTGAAAAGAATGATATGGCCATATATGAGGAATGACGCAAATTAGAAGTGCATACAAAATTTTGTTTGGAAAACTTGAAGGGAAGAAATTTCTTGAGCGTCGCAAGGCTCCTTGGCTATGTAGTTTTAAGACATACGTTAACGAAATAGGGAGTGAACTAGATAGCAGCATGCTAACGGTGGGTTTCCCTGACTCTTGTGAACGCGGTATCAAACCTTCGCGATTTCATACAAAGAGTTATTTACTTCTGTAAAGTTTAGGTACAGGTAAAGTTAAAGGTACAGTTCACCCTAAAACAGGCCACAAAGGCCCACAAAGGGAGTGGAGGTATAGCTCTACTTTTTCTTTAATCTCAGTGCTAGATGGGGTGGGTGGTCAACGCCACGCTCCGGCCGCTTTCCCCTGTGGCAGACCTGGTACCCACTGTACAGGAGGCTGGGTGGGCCGCAAGGTTACTGAAAATCTCGCCTCCACCGGGATTCGATCCTCGGATCTTCCAGCCCATAGCGAGTCGCGATACCGACTGAGCTGTTCTGGCCCACGTAAAGTTTAGGTTCTTAGTTTTTATGTAATTTGTGTGCGTTAACAGTAGCGAAATAACCAGTGTGATTGTACGATAGCGGTCTAGCGGGCGTGCGTCCAAACTCGTAGATCGTCTAATACAGCTGCAACAGTAGCCGTCGAATGATAGTCACGTACTTAATCACCAAATGCTGGTTAAGTCACGGCTGGGCGTGCTGCTTGGTTCATAGATAAACACTCTGTTTTGACTGTGGACGGTATATCCTCCCACGTCTGCAGGTACGATATATACTCGTGTGTGTATATATATATATATATATATGTGTGTGTGTTTATATATATATGTGTGTGTTTCTATATATATATATATATATATATATATATATATATATATATATACACACACACACACACACATACACAAAGAGAGTTTTATGCCCATCTTCGTGAAGAAGCTTTTTTGAAGAATGATAGTTGCTTATCTGGTAGAGAAATTTCATGGTTTTTCTAAAATCTACAATTTGTCATTACATTCATGAAATCCCGCAGTTACACTCTACCCTGAGACAGTTGAGTCCAGTTCCTTCCTTTATACATTATTTCTGTAAGAACTGTTTTAATGTTATCGTCCTACCTACATTAAGGTCTCTGAAATGGTGTCTGTTCTTGAAGTAAACAGCTAAAATTTTGCATGCATTTCTCAGAGGTTCCAAGTTTGCCTCACGTTTAACGCGTCTTATTTTTTATTTATTTATTCACTGTAATCAAATTGAGGAACGTTCAAATTATTAAGCTCATTTCTATAGTAAAACCAACCAGATGCATCAATATATCAAACTTATTTTATTCGAGTAACACTGTACATGTTTCGGCGGTCTTTCCGTCCATCATCAGGAGTTAAAAGACTGTACATACTGCAACAAACATATGTACAGTCTTTAACTCCTGATGATGGACGGAAAGACCGTCCGAAATACGTAGAGTGTTACTCCAATAAAATAAATTTAATACATTGATGCATCTGGTTGGTTTTACTATAGAAATATATTGCGATACACGGCCCTATAAACGTCAAATATTAAGCTCATTATTTTTTTTCAGTTTTGTATACTTAAAAAAGAGCCGAGATAGTGTAGGCGGTATAGTGACTAGGCTATTGGCTGGACGATCGTGGGTTCATATCCTGGCAGGAACAAGGGATTTTTCTCTTCTCCGAAACATCCAGGACGGCTCTGGGGCCCACCCAGCCCCGTGTTCAGTGGGTGGGTACAGGCTAGGTCGTGAAATGAACCACTCACTTGTAGTGCCGACGTGATCAATGAGTGGAGAAATACCTTTTCTCCCCCTTATGCCCTGATGACCTTGGACGACGACAACTTTAGCCTTATTTTACTTATTTAAAACATAAAAAGGGTAAAGTGTTGCCGTTAAGGCCCGGTGTGGCCCAGAGAGTGGGTAGAGCTATAGCTCTACTCTTCCATGACCGCGGCACTATAAGGGGGTGAGTGGCCAGCAGCACGCCCCGGCCGCAATTTACCACCGGGAAAGACCCGGTACCCATTGTACAGGAGGCTGGGTGGCCCCAGGGCCGGTCTGGACGGGCGGAAAATCTCGTCCCCACCAGGATTCGATCCCGTACCGCCCAGCCCGTTCTCAGTCGCTATACCGACTGAGCTACCGGGCCCACTTATTTACAACTTATGGCCAACAAATGCACAATATATTTAACTCTTAATTATACATAAAAATTCCTACACGCTCCGATGCCTCAATGCGTCATCTTTAGGGAGTTTTTCTGTTAACCAAAGTGACATGCCACTTAAAATACAGTCCTTTTGTACATACACTTAAATGTGTTAAACGAATATCGTTACAAAGTAATTAATATACAGTCGATATTGCATATTGCTGCATTTTAACTGGCATGCAACTTTGGTATAACAGAAGAACTCTCTGAAGGTGATGTATTGAGGCATCGAAACACTTAGGAGTTTTTTTTGTACATAAAATTAAATATTAAACACGTTGTGCATTTGTTGGCCATGTTTCATACTTAACACTTCCTCGGGACCGCTTTTTAGAACTTCGAAATTGTGTTGTGTGGAGATCACGTGTACATCTGTAAAAAAAAAAAAAAAATAGCGGACAAAATTACAGTACACGTATTGCTTGGCGGCTAATGTTGCAGTATCGCAATTACAGATCAATACTGATCTGCGCCTTACAGCTGTTCTATTGTGGCCTGGACTTAAGTACGATGTGTACACGGTTATATGTGTACTGTTCATTATGTGTACGCTTGTTAATTGGTTAACTATTCTCCCAAACGCCACAGAACGCGCATAGAACAATTAGTGGGACCAGGTTTGATACCTATGTGATGGATATTAATGCCTGTGGCTTCAATTGTACCATATTTGTTATGTGGTTAGTGTGGATACTCCCTTCTTGGGAAGAATAAAGCTTATAGATAAACTGAAATATTTGCGGGTTTGACAGAGGCTTTGATGAAGGTTTAAGTCTGTTGCAGGGTGTCACAATGTCAGTGGGAGCAGCTGCAGTTCCTGATGTTATAAATACAGGGTTATTCAAAATGATTGTCGGGTTACAATTGCCCAGCGGCAATTCCACACCAAATTCGGGAAACAATCACCATCTGACAATTCCATTCGAAGGTGGTATGCACAGTTTCAAGAGACAGGGTGCGTGTGTATACCGGAACTGAAGGTACGAATCAGAACCGCCATTGAAACCATCACCGCTGACATGCGGAACGAACCCGATTATCGCGTTGATGTTTATAGAATCACAAAGGGTGCACATATAGAGCACCTGTAAGGTATGTAACAAAAACCAGGAGTGTTGTTCTATTAAATAAAAAAATATATACTCCTATCTCAAGTGTATTGTGTATGAAAAGTTGTTAAAACCCCAACAATCATTTTGAATAACCCCGTATAAAAAAGGCCTAAATATTAGGGGGTCACTATGTTGTTAGATTACGTTTTGCTCAAAAATTACCCAAATAAAACTTGTTCGTATTTTTGTGTGACTACGTAGCAACTGAGAACTTTATAATAATTATTCTGTAACTTCTGGATTTCGCTGTTCTGTCATGTAGTTACCGAAGGAAGGATGATAGTTAGTGTAAGGTTGGAGTAACCTCCAGTAACTTCACTCTCATACCAAGTGTCATGAATATATATCCTTTTCTTCCAAGGTTGTGAGGTGGAGACACGTATAAAGACAAATATATGGACATAGAGGTACCAAAAATCTATATTTTACTGTGTGATGAAGACAATACAAAGACCAGGATCCTTCTGTGTTGTACCTCTAAATATGCTGCATACACAGAACACACTGTACGTGCTTTTTCACTAAGCTTTCAGTTCAGCATTTGCAGCCAATGAGAAGTTCTGCTGGACGGAAAATAGAAAGTGACAGCGTGTGCGTGAATACAGTACAGATTTTGGTAGGTCCACTCGTACCGTCCGTATCAGCATTTTTTAGTTTATTTCCGTGCAAGAAATTAGGCTGGTTAGATTGTTAATGCCTAGTAAGCAAAATCTTCTCATTATAACGAACAAATAAACGATTCTTTGCCTCTCTGAACTGCCCTTCCTCTACTGCCAAATATTCATGTCGATATGACATGCAGATGTGTGAATTGTTTCAATATAAAATAATTAGCAGCAGTATAATAAGACCACTGATCTGGGAAACGAAGTGGATAAAGGGACAGCATATTGAATGTACTTGTTCTACACGCATGGATATGTATATGGGAACTGAAGCGTATGTCTGTCTGCCCACGTGCCTCAACTTGGCGTGTATTACTCTGGTTTCCAGTGGATGTAAACATAAAAATTTTGCACAGTGTATCTGAAACAGCTTACCATAAAGACGTGGACACATCACATAAATATAAAACTCACGGAATGTATAATTTTTATTAACTTATTTTTGTTGTAGGATTGAAATACAACGTGTCTGTTTGCACTGCGTTATCTGTAATGTCGATTAGTTTTGCTGGAAATAGTTGACTTGTGCATTGTGACCTACTTAAAGTAATATCCCGGAACTGAGCGGAAACCAAAACAGCAACGACATACGTCATTTAAGATAGCAGATCACCAGACGGAGATTCGAAACCGGGACCTCTAGTTTACAAAGAAGGGGTGCCAAATCATATGGACTAGCTGGCTTCCGGTGTATAAATGGTAAAATACGGAGAGTAACGTGCGAGTATAATTTGATGTCTTTATTATTGATAAGATTTGTCAGCAAGAAATTTGTAGCAGCAGTAAATGAACACTAAGCCCGATGGGTGAAGCGCAATTTACAAATTTAGAAACTGTGAATACTCCTGAACAGAACTGCAACATAATCGATGGAACAAAAGCGTTAGGACTCTCATTTGGTCTGCGAAGCTTCGCACACACCTCCCATTCACGGATCCTTCTTCAATGTTCTTTTGTTTCTCTTGCAACCCACCTGATATGTACAATACACTGCGTTTATTTTTTTCCTTGTAGCGAATATACTAAACACTTGTATGCATTCTTTGAATGAAGTGAATGCACAATGGAGGTGTCAGTGTCCATTAAAAATCTTATCATACAACACTATCTTATATAAATATGGTAAATCAAAGGTAAATCAGTCCCGTTAGAGGCCTGGAGTGGCCCAGAGAGTTCCAGGAAGCTAAGGTTCCCAGATTTCATGACAACGGCACAGGATGGTGATAAGGTTGTCAGCCTTACGCACCAGCCGCCTTTACCCCCAGGAAATGCTCCTGGTACTCATTTCTGTTAGAGGCTGATTCGACCCCAGGGCCATAGTGCCGTTGGAAGGATTTTATGTCAATGAAAAATTCCAATGACACCAATCGAACCAGCAACCTTCCGATTTGTAGCACAGCACCTTAACCACTGTGCCACCGCGGTCCCTCCTACATAAACATGGTACGGTGTAAAATTGTTCTGTTAAGACCTACAATTTTTTCGTATATAAGGCAGAAGATTAATGTTGAACGAAAATAAAGCGGTTTGCTAATCAGCTCCACAACGATTATCACGCAACTTCAGTGCATGTTGCTCAACGCCATTGTGTTTCGTCGGACAACAGAGATAGCGTTTCGAAAAAGGTGAACCCCAACTTTCGGCAAAACTCTACATTTTGCTGTGCCGCCATCTCGAATTGAAATTTTTGCGTGTATCGCCAATACTGTCAGAGCGCACGCTTCTGTGTATTAACTATGCCACTCCACTAGCGTTTGTTTTTCATTAGTAATAACTTTAATTACAGTCGAGCCCGGTTATAACGACATCGGTTTATACGACACCTCATCTATAGCATCAGATATTCTGTGGTACCAATTAAAAAGTCACTGATGACCATAGCTTTGTAATACTCGGTTAGAACAATACTTGTTTATAACAACACAAAATATTCAGTCCTTTTCATGACGTCATAACCGATTTCTACTGTACTTTATGTACTTGTCTACATGTTTCGACATAAGCTTTATGCAGTCATCAGTTATCAGACAACTTTCTTCGAAACGTTGAACCGTGTATACATAATAAAAAACTGTTTTTCATGGAAAACAGGCAGATTCTGTAGGTACCAAGAACATAACGGCGCGCAGCTATTCAAATTATTCTGTGTATTAGTCTGAAAAATCGAATTACGTTTGTTAAATGTATCGGGTATTGTGTAAAACGTTTTGTCGGCCAGTGATCTGATAGTTTTCTTTACAATACGCGTTGTGTCTGTGTGCCATCTATGGCACATCCGTTCTTCTCCGACGTCCCAGGGCACATAAGAATCCCTGGTGGGAGCAGGATATCTTGCATTCAATCTTTTTCATCTCTTTCTACATTCTCCTTCTTTCAATTCATTGTGCTCATACATTCTCTTGTTCAGTTATTTCTTCTTACACAGCTCCTGCTTTGTATTCTCCATTGCTGTTCTGCTTTGCATGAATATTTCAGTGACCGTAATGCAGGTATAGAATTGTAAGGGTCTGAAAGATAAAATTTGTGAGCCAGTAGTCTGACTAATCGAATTTTTCCGTAAATTTTCTGATGTTTTGAACAGTTGTGTAATCACAAAAGTTATAAGCCCAGATATCCCACCCTACTAGAAGAACATACAGAGAGGTTCAAGAGTTAATAAAATATAAGACATGATGCGTTTGTAAATTCTGTTTTGTTGATTTATTGTACAAAAAGTTTTCGAAATGAGATCCTCTGTTTTCATTATAGAACTCACAACGCTGTGACACACTTTTACAAATTGACTGGCATAACTCTGTATTGGCATCCGAAGATTATCAATGCTTTAGCTTAACTGACTTTGGGACAGTGTTTAAATTATAGGCATGTCAGTAAGAAATATGGGTAAAAAAAGTTCGATCGAAGTGAAATGAAGGTTACAGAAAACTGCACAATATTAATTTGTAATCTGATCATCTGTAAGCTGCTGAACTCGAGGAAGAGACTATGACTTGTTGACATTGTTGATATGAGGGAAATAGAAAAATAGTCGGAAAATCTATACGGATCTCGAGGAACAGGACATGAAGTTTTTAAATTGGGTTTCCTGGCTCAGAATAGGAACTAGTGACGGACTTTAGTCATCCCGATAGTGAACGTTTGGTTTACATAACAGGCTTCTTCACCAGCTGAGCAACTTTCAGCTCTTCAATAGGATTCCGCTGCATGGAATTGGTTGTATAGTCCAAACGGTTTGTATGTATCCTCAGGTGCACAATAACGACAGTAGAAAGTGTGCTGCAGCAAAGTACATTTGAGAAATTTATTTGTGAATTTATATTATTTTTCGCCTTAAGTTTTTACTACTGTCAGTTCGAATAAACGTATTATCTTTGTTGGCCCTGTCCGTCCCATGGCGAATGCCGTTTACAGAATGTACATGACTTTTTAACATTTGCGGGTCTGCAGGTTTATTGTGTTCGAAGCTAATCAGGAAGACTTAGATTGGTGTGCAGCATTTTGCAAAAAGATTCAAATACAATTTCAGGTCTTAATGAGATTTCCTTTTCATGGTAAGTGTGAACTCTTATTCCTTTGGTGCCTAGAATACATAAATGTATTCAGAAGAGTCCGAATGTGTCGTCTCCAAAACCTGTAACGGATTTCTATGGATTTCATTTTTGATTCCTCTCAACGAAACATAACACGTACTTTGTATTTAACTGTAAGTGGATCTTGGTCATGTTAACTGAATTTTTACACAAACTGAGCATCAAACAGAAGAATGGTTATGTTACTGTTATGGAACATAACATAATATAACATGAAGATCTCACGTATAGATGGCACATCACCTGTTTGAAACATTTTTTGATGTGATGCCAGTTACAGGAAGTAGGATATGCAAAGAAGACACTTTGACTGTAGAGTGATATATATATATATATATATATATATATATAGGCCAGTGAGGAATGAGAATTTTCACTGAGATAAGGAGGAAAATATACTTACTTCATATTGAAGCACAAGCTTCCATGTTTTATTACTATTTTTTTAATACTACATTTTAAAGTACAGTTAGACCGACAGGATGACGTTCGCTTGTTAACTTTTGTTGTTGCCTTCTCACAATGTCATGAAGATTCTTTGAATAGAGTCGTAAGAGAAGCGCAACCGATTTTGACGTATTGTTTGTCCAAAGAACCTACAGATACTCCCTTGAAGCGCAATCCTTTTTAAAGAACCTGAAGGTCTCTTAGCCGGTCAAGAAATTACTTGCGTTTTCTGCAGTCCAAAAGTACATTATCATGCTTTCAAGTGACTGCCACTGGATTGCATCCCGAGTCAGTTGAATGCAGTCCACACCATTTCTTTACAGTAATTAAACAGTCTTTTAGTATTGCCCTGTAATAAACGCTTAGATATCTGAGGCGCTATTTTCCTATCACGTTTCCCCCAATATCTTCCATAAAATTCTTATGTACCACTTAAAAGTTGTAGGCCAATACCCCCCCCCCCTAATTTTCCCTATGGTTTATCGCAACTGTACAGATGAAAGCCGGGGAAGCACTTTGATAATGAGACAAAGAAGACCTTTACAGTTCTTATCTGTTACTATTTAATGAGTTCTCCCTAACGTGTTAGGCTAAGATTAATTCCTTTATGTTGCAAAAAAGGCTTGAAAATTGAAGGCCTGCAGCAACCTGGCAGAGAAAAGGAGTTAAATCCCTTTATTGAGTTCGTGCAATTTGTCTGGCAATTTTACACGAGGCAGTAGCTGTTGTTCGGTGCTTTCGCGGAAGACGAGAAAAGCGCCTGTTATCTGAGTCATCTCCATTCGTGCTTTTGTCTGTACGCGTGTCCACTCGGCTCCCACTGGACGGATTTTTGTGAAGTTTGATATTGGAAATTTTTATGAAAATCCAATCTTGGTTAAAATCGGACAAAAATTTCGGAAACTTTACATGAAGACGAAAGTAGTTTTCGTGTTGCTAGTGACGTTTCTTCGCCACAAAACAAAAGCGCTGTCTTCGAGTGAAATAGTATCAGGCTGTTAGGATAGCCGAGAACATTACAAAATGTTATCTCAATATTAATACTAAAGAGATGGCGTTGTTGCGTTTCCATGGTAACGCGTAATATTGTTTACAGAGACATAGGTATGTCGAAAATACAAAGGAAAAATATTATTGAGGTTTCGTAACAATATTAATTCGACAACAATTATAACTTCTTCGAGTGAAGTGGTAGTGGGGTCAAAGTTTTGTATTGCCAACTGATGCACAAGAGAATTGTTTTTAAAGGAGTATTGAAATTTACATTAAAATAGCAATAGCTGCAACATGTTTCGGTGTGATCACCATCATCAGGGAGCGTACTGTGTGAGCTTGCTAAAGTTACAAAGTTAAAATATTTGGTTAAAATACATCATTGTGGCTAATCTGGCGGTATGGCTTCGTATGTTATGAGGTCTGCAATGAAAAACATCGCGTCAAGTATGGCAATAATTATATGTTATTTTATTTTCAAAATTTCTTATTATTGCCATACTCGACGGGATGTTTTTCATTGCAGACCTGATGACGTATGCAGCCACACCGCCGTATTAACCACAATGATGTATTTTAACCAAACTTTTAACATTGTGACTTTAGTAAGCTCACACAGTACGCTCACTGATGATGGTGATCACACCGAAACATTTTGCAGCTATTGCTATTTTAATGTAAATTTCAATACTCCTTTAAAAACAATTCTCTTGTGCATCAGTTGGCAATAAAAAAAATTTGATAATAGCAGGATGCACTGTGCAAATGTGAAAAAAAATGGTAGTGGGGTGTTAGGATATCCGAGGAGATATAAACATTGCGCAAACGCGCCACATTGTTACACCATTCGTACACCGCGCTTCTCCTTTTCGAGTTGTCTGCAATTCAGAATCGAAAACTTTGATGTATTTATTAAGTACTCGGAGCTTGCTTTCAAACCAGCGTGTTTACTGAAACGCCAATCGCGATTTTATACATAAATCATAGGAAACACGCCTGACGGAAATTAATTTTCCTCACAATTACCATTTTATCGTAATTAACGACCAATTAAGCGCACACGTTCATCACAACGAAATATGAGTTCAGTACGTAACACGCGGTTGAAAATTTTGACGTGTGGGCGCTTAACCGCTAAGCCGTGAATCTTGCCAGAAATGTGCATTCGGTCCCTTGTGTAATTGCATTAGTTGCAAAGACTTTCATTTTATTAAAGATTTTCTACAGCTTTTAAATGTCAGTTTAGAACCTAAACTATCCTAACTCATATTCGCGTATCTTATAGGCTTCTCATAGGATTAATATTTGAAAAGAATACAAACAAGGATTTATTCCAGACAGTCGGTTTAATGAAATACGTTTTGAAATTAACTGGAAGTGTCGGTATTACGCAGTGGCACAGTTTGTTGAGACAATGTGCTACAAGCCGTGAGGTCGCGGTTTCGATGTCCGGTGGGGTCATTGGGATTTTTCACTGACTTAATCCTTCTGGCCGCACTATGGCCCTAGGGTCGACGTAGCCTCTAACAGATATGAGTACTAGGGGTATCTCCTGGAGGTAAAAGCGGCCAGTGCTTTGGGCTGACAACCTTGCCATCTGCATGTGCAAATTTCCTATAGAAATTCTAGGAGTCTCAAACTCCTGAAGCACGAAGGGCTTGTCCAAGCCTCTATAGGGATTGCTTTCTCTTTTATTGGTATAACCGTCTACACAACTTCGGTTGTTCATTTGGTATTTTAGTCACATGAAGCTATATGTTTCCACCTACAGGCGATCATCTTCAGGTTATTCAAATCGTTCAAGAATGTAAGCTGATTTTAAGCTTCGCATATACACGAATGTATCTAATCTTAATGGAAGCTATCCGTATTGTATTACTTACTGAACACAGTACACTTACTCCGTCGAACACAGCATAGGCTTATTTTAATTGCTCCTTATATGTACGCTACATTTTCCGGCCCTTTCTCAGGCCATCTTTAGGCATTTCAATACAAAAATCATCTAAAGGAAGATACAACGAAATAAAGTGTAAAGGGCTTCTTGTTTACAATAACCGTTTTCTTATAATATTAAAATATAGACTAATATTAAAATTTATGGAAACATATAAAATATAAAGTACAATATCTCAATAACTCTTAAAAATTGTTGTTAACTTTTTGGTTCTCTTGTGTTGTTAGGACAGTTCGTAGTTTCATTCTTCAGTGACTACTGTATAATACTCGGTGCCGTGTGGTCTGTTTTTAATTTTCCTTCTTTTCATTCCTGCTTCGAAATTGAGGCCCACAGTATAGTTTACAGTGGTGGTGCTGTTTACCTGTGCCTAGTTGGGGCGTGACTCACGCCCCAACTAGGCACAGTTAAATAACAACCAACTAAATGACCAATGTTTTGTAGATGGCAGTACCTATAGTTCAGTTATTGAATTCCAACACAACGGGATGCATAACATCAAAGTCAAAATAGGTCTTTGTGACGTTTAAACTTATTACTATTATCCAGTGAAGTACATAAGTTCCCCGCAGACCCCCCGGCGCTGGAGCCTATAGGCCAGGGGACCGTCAAACGTACAAACTGCTAAAATGTATTGTGGTTTATTTGTAATCGGATTTCTGTCTTCTAAACGACGACAGAATTCCGGTTCTCTGTTCCGAGGTCTGGGAATAACTTCGCTGACACTTGTGGGGAGTCCCGATTATCTAGCCGCGGAGGAGCCCCGACCGGTTATCTGTCCCATTGCTGTAACCACTATTTGCCCTACATCTGTGCACATCGATTAATACTGCGTAACATACTTTGGTGGCACTGTGGAGCTATGCCGAGGCAGAACCAACGCACAACTGTATATTCACTTGTAAAGGCGAGGGGGTGGCGCAGTAGGTTCACGCACTTCGAAATTTTCAAGTGCTTCAACCGCCAGTCTCAAGCGACCCCTTCTATTGTGTGCAACTTCACTTATCTAACAAGGTGCGAACCAACTATACACATCCACTAAACAATATATACACGCCCGATTTTATTTTATCTTAAAACGAATGTAAACATGCAGTTTGAAGACCGTAAGATTCGCTTGAGAATACCAAATGAATGGTTTTATCATACGTTTTTGTAGTTATTTGTGTGCTATTTGGTGTGTGTTGGACCGTTCATCGTTGTGATAACTGAAGATTAAGAACCAACTAAATGCTATTGATTGTTTTATTGTACTCCTTATAGGCTCAACATGTTTCGGGCACTACTGTGCCCATCATCAGAAGCTAACGACTATAATGTTGATTATCACATTGGTCGTCTCGTTCTTGGTTTGCTGTAGGTTGGAAGGTGGGTGCGGTTAGGCTGGAGTAGTGTCCGGGCTGCAGGCTAAAGCTATAGCCTGCAGCCCGGACACTACTCCAGCCTAACCACACCTAACCTCCAACATACAGCAACCAAAGAACGAGACGATCTGTGTGATAATCAACATTATAGTCGTGAGCTCCTGATGATGGGCATAGCAGTGCCCGAAACATGTTGAGCCTATAAGGAGTACAATAAAACAATAAGTAGCATTTAGTTGGTCCTTATTCTTCAGTTATTTGTGTACTAAATTTATTCTGGTTATTCTAGACCCTTATGATTTTCACAAGGGTGATCGAAACGTGTCGGTGAAATGTGACAGTATAAGACTGAACATATTCATAAATGTGTATTTCTTGGTCATAAATGTATAAGTGTGTAAGTACCAAGGCATTTTCTAGCGGTTAAGTGCGGCCGGCGCGTAGAGTTGCCAGCTGTGGTGTCCGTGTTGTGTCGGATGTCTAAGCGTGGAAGCCCAATGTTCCATTTTCCCTTTGACTCTTCATCAATTGTTACGGCAAAGCTTTACCTTCTGTTTTAGTGAAACAATCTGCCCTGTTAAACACGGTGATGCTCATATAATACGGAACACGACCGTTCTCGAACTCATTGAACCATCTTCTGACATCAGCACCCGTTCCGTCATTGCCATATGCCGCTATCAATCAGCGGTGAATTTAGACGGGGCAAACATGGATGTGTGGGACCTCTCTCATAGCTTCCGCGGTCCAAAGATCTGACACCTTTAGATTTTAATCTCTGGGGACTTGTGAAGAATGCGGCTACGTTCCTCCTATGCCTACAGCCTGCAGCCTTCCGTGAACTGCAGGAAGTAATACACCGTTTTGCGATGTCTGCAGGATAACGAAGGGTACCGACACGCAATGCACGTGGATAAACTTTCTTTCATCACACCACACAAGTGATTTTATATCATTGCGGCTTTCTTTGTTCCACATTATTCGATTAAAATTGTGTGTGTTTCCCACACTGTATATTGGGGAACCAATAATGCTCACTCGCATGCAATTGTAAAGTGAATTATGTAAAGTAAAAATTAAGAGGGGTCTTATTGAATTTGACACAAGACATGTTAACATTCATCTCGCCATGCAACACAATCTGTGTTACAGTATTTCAATATTTTAATGATCTGTTGCTTTACAATAACTATATAGTTTTAATGTGGCCCGGGTAGCTCAGTCGGTATAGCGACTGAGCTACGGGCTGGACGGTCCGGGATCGAATCCCGGTGGGGACGAAATTTTCCGCCCGTCCAGACCGGCCCTGGGGCCCACCCAGCCTCCTGTAAACTGGGTACCGGTTTTTTTCCCGGGGCAAAGTGTGGCCGGGGCATGCTGCTGACCACTCACCCCCTTCTAGTGCCGCGGTCATGGTAGAGTAGAGCTATACCTCTACCCACCCTCTGGGGCACACCGGGCCTGTAACGGGATCACTTTATCTTTTATATAGTTTTAATACACGTAAAACTGATTTATCTATTTCTATGTTGAAAGACATGTTCCTCATTAAAATTTATTTCACGTTACTTCAAACATACCTGTTTGTGTACTTATTTGTTTGATGGTCTATTCTTTGGGCCATGCGGTCAAAGGATTAGGCCTGCAGGTTCTTGATTACTGGATCGCTGGTTCGAATCCTGCTCAGGACATGAATGTATTGGTCTCTTGTGTTATATGTAGTGTACATATCGACCTCTGCGACGGGCTGAACACTCGTGCAGAGGAATTCTGTTGGGTTTGTGTGTTTCTAATTGTGTGCGATGTAGAAACCTCAAAGCGAAGTGGCCTAGGCCCGATTTGGGCTGTAGCAACACAGCAAAAAGGAAGTCTTATGAGGGCAGTTTGATTGTCGAAATGTGTAACCAACGTAAATGTAGTGTTAGCAGTTGATGTGGATGGTTAACAAAATAAATACAGTTTTTAATATTTGAGTGAATTGGTCTTTTATTATCTGGTCGACTTGTTTCGACTGAGGGGGTCGTATACATTGTGACAGCAATAAGCAAATGTGCATAAATCAGAGAGAGATCTACAGAATTACTTGCGATCTGTAACACTTCGGTTGACAATTTGGATCAAAGGTGGCTCCAAGGAAACTTGTGTGATTTACCTTAAGGAAAATATCTGAATGGCTAAAAGTTGCTTCGTAACAGACTTTTAGTGTCTACGTCTTTCATAATTTTATTCCTTTCGTTACTTTATATTAGGGTTACCCACCGCTCTGCCGCGTTTGTCGTGTGACAGGAGCAGTTTAAAATACATAGAGACGTTGATCTCTTTGGTGACGAGATGCTGCTACCATGTGGAATACGTGTAGTAGGTAGGCCTACTGATAGTTGCAGTAAAGACACAGGACAGACAGGCACAAGCAGCTTGCTAATAGGCTTACGAAGAATTGGGACTGTCCTGGGGACCGTGGCAGATAATTATAAAGAGAAATGCATCTCAATTTAATGCAAGAGATGAGAGCTTTTATCCTTTGCCTGGCAGTATCAGGGAATATATTCCAACGGAGCACATTGAAAATGAAGATATGGCAAGACAATTAAATGTTTACTCAACCAAGAAGCGTAGCGGACTGTAAAGGAAAGCAATTTTGCCATTTTAAGAACATATGTATATAACGCACTCTCGAAATTTGAATTTCGAGACAAACCAAAATGATACAGTAAGACAAGTTGAAATATGAGTATTACATAATCTTGAACATGATGCTTGAAGAACAGGATAGGACTCTTCTTCTGGCAACTGAGTTAAAGTTAGTAACATATATCTTCGTTTATATTGTACTATGCTCGAAACATCAGAATCAGTGAAATATCGTAGCACACACGCAGTTACAATACGCAGACCGCTGTAAGTCCCGATTACATGTGACTACAGTCGCGAAGGAATTTGGTGCTTTTTGTGAGTTATTTTAACGAGATTGAAAACAATTGAACGCAGCTCTCATTAAAAGGACACATGAAAGAATGGACATGCGACTGTTTTAATGTAATGACAGCATTAGTGTGTCGGTATGAAAATGTTCCAGGCAGCAGAGGCCGTAATCACTTCTCACTGTAACTTGCATTTGATCTTCGACAACGACGCGCCCCTCATTGTGGGTGGCAGAATGTTTAGGAATGCTGTTTTGAAGTTTCACGTTGTGGAATTCTTTTTGACAGGATTGAGGCTGTTATTTTCCTATTTAATAGATAAAAATAAATCATACAATGAAAGTGTTGCCGCAATATTTTGATGTTGTCATCCGATGGGGATAACTTCAACTGCCACGCATGCTGTGCGCATAACCAGTCCACTGATTTGTGGAGACGGTGCTCAAGAAATCCACGCTCCTCTGTGGAACCAGTAAGTCCCCCCACTAGTTAAAAGACTGTGCTGTAATTCCTCCCCTGAGTCAAAAAATCCAATACATACTTTTACACCCGCACCTCTAAAATAAATGTTAATATTATTCTTTCATCTCTGCCTAGGTCTTTCAAGTGATGTCTTCTCTCTTCGTGTTTTCCAACTAAAATTTTGCAAGAATTTTTCCATATCATCAGTGGAATTCATCCCCTCGATTTTATCACCTTCATAACATTTGGTAAAAAGTACAATTTATCAGTTTACTCATTAATATATCTGTATATAGAACAGGAATGAAGATTTATTTTTGTTGGCGAGCCGTATCATACCGTCCGTAAACTTGACGATGCACACGTCTTTACCGGTGGAAACTGTAATTTGTTCGGCGTGCCTTACATTTGTACAGAGTAGAAATTACGACTAGCTTATGTAATCAATATTATGTGTTGAGAGGGATTAAATTGAACACAGCAGAGCAGGTACTACAGTGTGTTATTTTCTTTAGTATCGTTGTAAATTTCGATTAATGAAATTGTGTTTATAATGTTAATTTAGACTACACAAGCTGTATACTTCTCCTTATCTTCTTATTATGTTTCACTGGACCAGTTAGAAAGCGTCGTTTTGCGACTTTGCCTTCTACCTTTTTCAGGGAGAGAATGTTTGTCATGAAAAGCCTCGCGAATATAACGTACAATAAATGCATAACTGTAAGTGACGTCGATATGCCTCATTTAACGTAATATCACGACAAAACTACAGATTGTCTTATTAAGAAAATGATTTTCAGTGTGGAAAAGGGATTGAAATCACGTGCACCGTCCCATGCCGTTGTAAAGGCGCCACATTTATCTGACAGATTTAGATCAAATTCGATAGGGTAGACGCTATCTTTTGTAGGGGCCATTTTTTGTTTTCGTTTAGGCTACAGTCTAGGCCACTTTGTACAGGAGTAAAGGACATTTTCCTTTCGTTGCGAAATTCGAGGTTTTCACAGCGGTGTTTTGAGGATTCCAGTCTTTCGGGATGTGACACCGTGTCGTTGGGCGAGTAGTTCTTGACCTTTCGAAGGATAGTTGTACCTTTATCTTCAGGGTCAAGCAGTCATCTGTAGACCCTGATGACACCTTTAAATGATGCTTCTCTTACGCGAGTATTAGGCTAATGTGTGTGCGTGTGTGTGTGTGTGTATGTACGAGTGTTCATATATATACATAAATAAATAAATATATATATATATATATATATATGTGTGTGTGTGTGTGTGTGTGTGTGTGTGTGTGTGTGTGTGTGTGTGTGGGGAGAG
>Ga0123354_10001411_pt1 | contig 29098 bp, 13 predicted proteins | sample TergutLab28metaG_2_FD_97872 | JGI IMG/M metagenome (GOLD analysis project Ga0123354, IMG submission 97872) | Labiotermes labralis P4 segment gut microbial communities from Petit-Saut dam, French Guiana - Lab288 P4 | ecosystem: Host-associated > Arthropoda: Insects > Digestive system > Gut ... | reverse complement strand
CGGTCACCTAACCGCCAAATACGACACCCCCTAGATGGAAGACAAATACAAGCACACACAAAACGGACTGGACACAGAGATCACCACAGATACAAAGGATAGACAGCACACACGTAAGTACACAAATTTATTTACCACTTAATCACAACTCGTCACACGAGTCACCTACCCACACACACTAACACGCATCAGCTGTTATTCTTTGGTTTTTTCTCCTCTCCACAGAACCCATAACAAAAGTCCAGCAATAGACATCGGATATGGAAAAACAGTAACTGGAGACCCACACAGGACAGCAGCGAGCAGACATACTAGAGCTGCACCCCCAGGATAGCGCAAATTACAGATACTCCCCCCCCTGCCCCCTATAAATAGCATATAACAAACATCACAGATGCTGAGATCTCACTATCGTGATATATCCATACCAATCCTGTAAAGCAATACCACCATACTTTAGGATGTAAACTTGATGATGGCCACATTAGGCCGAAACATGTAGTTTACTTCATCCTGTATTAAACATCTTTTTTAGATATTGTTGTGTTATTGACTGATACCCACACCTATTGTTGACTGCAAATTATATTATTAGACATTATTATTATTATTATTATTATAGTATTTATACCTGTTCCACTACAAATTTGTCTTGCGTAGGAACTCTTCTTGCATTATTACGTTATCGGCGTTGTTTTGGAACTATATGTAAAAGTATATATATAAAAGAATCCCTGAAACGTTTACTGTTTGATAAAAGTCTTCAGCCGATTTCTGTGCCAAAACCAGCCAAAGATATAGGAATAAAAATTCCTGTACAGTTTTTAGGTATGATTGAATACTCCCAATTGCGCAGGGGCATTGGGTGGGAAACAAGTTTTTCACTTTCCTGTTGAATTCGGCAATGTAGCGACTTTGTTCCTTTTCGAATGACCTGTTGAATTATAATCATATAAAGACCTTCTTGCTTCGGCCAACGCAACCAGTTTCTTATCTTTTTATTTGTCCATAAATCTGACTGAACGCGTTCAACTGAATTGTTGAACTGTCTAAAGTCCATGAAACAGGGGATCTTCGAAAGTCAATACTGACGCTCTTTCTGTCTGGAGCTGGATTAGTCAAACACTGTGTCACTGTGAATTGACTGGCGACCTTCCTAGAGTTTTATGAACGTCAGACTACCTTAGACACGCTGAAGATGCTTTCGGACTCTTTTGTCTACTCAACTCTGTGTGGTTGCACTCTTTTGGACGTTTGTGACTACTCTGCGTGTTTGCACTCTTTCGGGCGCTTTTGTCTACTCCGTGTGGTTGCACTCTTTTGGACGCTTGTGACTACTCTGCGTGTTTGCACTCTTTCGGGCGCTTTTGTCTACTCCGTGTGGTTGCATTCTTTTGGATTCTTATGTCCTCCCTCTTTTTGGAGCGTTTGTCTACTCTGTGTGGTTTCGCTGGTTTTGTCGTTGACAACAGCACGTTCCTGGAAATCAATGAATGCAGACCTTGTTCGACAGTTGCCATAAAGGCAAAATATCTCCAAAGAGTCATCTTACTTTTCCTAGTCTGGAATTTGTTCAATTTGGGTCCTTTGTCTGACCGTGTTCAATATTAAGGAAATTAAATTCCAATCCGCTGTTGCCAGTCCCGTCAGTTTTGAAACCAAAACGTTAACCTTAGTATGATGATACGAATTCCTGTTGGTCTCTTTTCATGATCCTGTGAGTTTCTCTAAATATTTAACTATAAACGGTTAGATGGCTGATGAATGATGAATTAGAAAGGATTGGGGAGGAATCGACCGTGGCCTCAATGAGATAATATCTGTAAGTTTGCTTGGTTGAGCTAAATACAACGAAGGAAAACTCTAGTCAGCTGGTATGTCTTCCGAGGTTCGGTCCAGGTACCTCCTGCATAACGGTCTATAACGTAACCGCTACGCTCACCTTCGCTAGTTATTGTGTCGCATATCAGATATGTCGTAGTTAAGTGCCTGTTAAACGAACCTTGTGTCTTTGACGTAGTATGAAGTACCTCTCCTCGAACCTCCAACCGGGACGCTTCCCTGCTCGATTCCCCTGCATCGCGCGGAGCTGCACACATATAAATCAGATACAATCACACCACCAAGGCAATAAATCGACCATGGAATTGTAGTGTCTTATACACATTGAAGCAATACCTCCGACACCACCCGAGGCACACAAACCAATGATTCCTTGTTTCGGATGACATTAATAAGAGCCTTCGTTTTAATAATTATATTGTCACAATGCCTGAACGTTATAGAACACATTCTGTTGCAAATAAAAAGAGTTGGGGTTATGAAGATTGGATCTTACAAACAATGAAGATTCCCGGTTTTGTTTGCTATGAAACAACACTTCCTTCTTTGCCAAGTACAAAGGCTGTAGACTGCAGAATTTATTCCTTTCAGAGTAGTGACTTTCTTCGTAGACAAGGATTCTAGTGAATCTTATGTTTATTGGATCGTGCATCATTGTGATAGCTGAAGAATATAAGACCAACTTGATGTCACTTGCTATTTTATTTCACTTCTTATGTGTTCAACATGTTTCGGACATTAATATATCCATCATCAGGAGCTTGCGACTATGCTGTTGATTACCACATTGGTCGTTTGGTTCTTGGTTCGCTGTGTGTTGGAGATTTGGTGCGGATGGGTTTGAGTGGTGTCCGTGTTGCAGGCTGAAGCCTGCAAAACGTGACATCAAGTTGGTCTTTTATTCTTCAGCAAGGATTCTAGTAAAAACTGGTAGTGGATAATCTGCTAAGAAATTCTCTCTTTTATGGAAACCTGTAATTTATGATTGTACAGAAGAACCTGCCTCTCTCCCCTGTCCTGAGCCAGATGAATCCAGTCCACAACTACAAACTACTTTCTTTCTGAACCATTTATCTGTCGCCAACATTGACCTTGCTCTCCGAGGCTTTCTCTTCGACTTTGTAAGTAACACTTTCTTAAACAAGCACATTTATTGTAAGTGTCTTTACTCTTGTACAGATATGTATATGTCGAAATGTTATCTCTTTCTCACTCTCTACCTTTTCATTAAAATATGCTAAAAAATTCGTTTTAACCAGCCGACTGATCGAACGCACCTTTTTGGTTAATCATTAAAGCTGTTTCGCCTATCAGCACCTTCACCCCATTCGTGACACGAACAATCAGAACAGTCATGAGATGTGCTTTAAATATATGGAGTGCAGGACAAAAGTGTTATGTGTGGGTGTTCACAGAGTTTTTGCTGAAGATTTTACTTGTTCTTGGATGTTACGCCATGTCGACTGGTGAACAGTTACCGACGTTTCGAGGAAATGCAGTCATGCAGTCCAAGCAGCTCACTCTTCTTGGACCGTGTAACCCTGAAGATGAAGGCACTGCTTTTTTCGAGATTTCTATAGTTATTTACCAGTCCACACACACTGACACCACAGAATCTTTAAGAATTATCTGACAATTACGCTTTCTCCACCCAGAAACTTTTGACCAAATCGTCGCATATATATCTCGATAATTCCAGCCGCGAAAAACACCTTTTAAGGTATCTAGAATATGCTTTATGTATTGACGTTATTAGAGAAAAAGACAAGACAGCAAAATTGTTCTTTTAACTGCATTGTAGATTGGTAAGACTGTATCGCATTAGTACATATAGGTGAATAAACTATGAGTATGGAGCATTGGTGTAACTATAATGAGAGGAAAACTCGTACTATTCGAAGAAGAAGTCTGTATCAGATTTAGTTTGTCCATCAAAAGTCCCAAACGGAATGGCGTGGGATGGAACCCAGGCCTACTGAGCCTCAGCCAAGGCGCCGCCGTGAGAGTAAACAAAGAAGGAATCGTTACGAATTAATTTTTTGAAGAAAAGTAATTAAATTTTCCGTTTTCATGTCTGTAAGACCAAACTCCTTACAGAACATTTCAACTTCCAGCCAAATTTTTCACATAAGTCAGAAATGGAAATGAATGCTAGATATTTGCCTCACGACTTGGAAAATCGTAGTATATAATTGTTTTGTGTCTTACAACTGAAACGAGGTGGCGTAGTGTTATAAAATGTATACACAGGAAGGCTAGTAGTGTCGAGTAATAAAATAATTCGCGAACTCGCTCGCTACTCTGGGCTGCACGCTATGCGCAGGCAAACAGCACACACGGGACCTCTTGAGACCAGGTTCGCTTACATCAAGTTTAAAAATTAAAACTGAAACAAGGAAGATGGACTAACTTGCTAGGTATGCTGTACCACTCTTCAACTCTTACAGAAGTAACAAAGTAAATCTACGCCCCTGAATGTAGAAAAGCTAGGCTACCTCACCGATCGATATTCTTGGAAGCGATCAACTTCTTTGACAGCAAATTACTGCAATGTTTGTCTTAATAACAGTAAATGTTAGAATTATTACTGGTCTTATAAAGATGGCCTAACACGAGATATTTATGTACGGTTTACTTTAGTTCGCTGTCTTTGTCTCACACTAAATGGCGTCAGATTGTGAACTGTTGGTCATTGATACGTATGAAAGAATTTGAAAGAGAGCGGTCAAACGGTAAGTAGGATACTTTCTCAGAATTTCCTTGGATAGAAATGAAAAAAGCAACGGAAAATCTTACACAGGATATACAGTGTCGTTGTCGAAATTCGAACTGGGACGTTTCAGTTTCCATGTCAAACGTAATTGGCTGAGTCCGTTAGAGTGATAAAATTAGGGCCTACAGACGGAGAAATGGTCCTTAAAGTGCAGATGTTCTGGAGTGCGAATGTGCAACTTAGTCTTCCACGTTGCGGGAGTGGAGCAATTTGACTTTTTAAAAATAAGATACTAAATAAAGTAGCCCCTTTGGGATTAGAAGGAATTGGAAAAACGCGATAGTAAAAAAAAATTAAGCAAGAGTGAATTTCATAATTTGTACATCCTCTGTTCAGACACTGGGATCATGGGTTCGAATCCTACTCTGGTCATGTGTGTTCACACTTTCTGTGTGCCTTTGTTGTCCTGTTAGGTTGACCTTGCGAACTTCGATCCCTTGTCCATAAACTCTAGCCTTCGTAGCTTCAGAAGTGGGTTCTCTACTTGGACACGTCAAGGCATTCAGCGTCCAAGGGCCGAAGTAGACCAAGTGGGGCCCGTTATGGAGGTGTTGATCTAGAAAATGATAAGGGGTGAAGAGCATGTCGCAAGCATTAGAAGGATAAAAATGCCCGCATTTTAGTAGGAAAACCTGAAGAAACGATGTGCTACGGACGCCTGGTGGTAATTTGAGGATAATATTAAAATGGATCCCAAAGTGTACAAGCAATAAAGAGCGGAGTGCATGATTTCAGGCTTCCGCCTCCGTGTAAATGAGATCTTGGCCCTTCTGGGATGTTATGCAGAGTAGTTTGGTAGTTATTTACGGACGTTATGGGAACGATTGGTTGTACCGAAACGTTGGCAAATAACTACAGAACTTCGCTGCTTAACATGCAAGACGAGCGGAGAATTAAAGGAGCGGAATATGTGAGCTAAAATTTCTTTTGCGCAGGACATGGGAACATTATTAGGAGAGCAACGTTCCTACGGTTTCAATAAATCGTGGTGACCGAATGTTCATTTACATGGACCACCATAGAATACTTATTACTGTAATTTACAACGTGCGACAAAAAATACTGGCTGACTACAAGGAATATTTTCCTCCTGGAAAGCTAATATTTCCTAAGCGAATAGCTCGAATTTTATCGAAAACGAAGGTTCATCACCGTGTTCACAGGAGCTCGCCACGTCACTATTCTTGGCCAGAACATCCAATCCACACCCCCAATCCTAGTTCTTGAAGACCCATTTTAATATTATCCCCGACCTACACCTACGTCTTTCAAGACTGAGAGTAACGGACATGCAGCATGAATCATTTATGTTAATATTCCATCAAGATGAATGTACGGATAAAGTATGACCATTAAAGATGTCTCCTTGCCATGTTAGATGCTGTAGTCATAAAGATTCGCTACACCTAGGCAGCAATAACTGTTATGGCTTAATATAAGGCGCTGTCAATGTACTTTATTGCATGTCTTCAGGAAGCTGCTTGGAGATCCCCGCAGTCTTGAAAGACAACAAGTAACAAGTTAAGTATTTCTAAGTACTGACTGAACTCCCGTACGTTACGCTGGGTGTTAAGAACTCTGGCGCTGAGATTTGCTGTGCCTTACTAGACACTTGTCATCATCTGTAATTACTGCAGGCCGTTAATAAAATTTCGCACGCCACTTGTAGTCTTCGTTCTGCAGGTCGTCTAACCTGAGAAACCAGTAAATTGATTTGTGTTACAAAAGATCAGACAAGAACTCTTATTTAACCTTGTTAATGATGAAAATACGAAGACACTATGCTTTTCAGTGCTTCCGTTAGTCGAAAAGTATTCTTCATTTGAAGGTTTTCAAAATTCGCCCTCTTGTCCATCCGATGAGAGCATAATAAATATGAAGATGAATGTAAGGCATTGGTGGAAAATACTGACAAAGGAAACCCGAAATAATCCCACTCTGATTTAAAAAAATAAACTCTTCCGGTACCAATTTGTCCTTCACAAAACTTACACGGAGAGACCCGGGCTTCAGCTGATCGCCTGAGCCATGAGGGGTATGGCGGGGCAGTGCAACTACATTTTTGTATGAAACTTAACATATATACACCTCAAAAAGAAGAACTTCGGTAGTGCTGTTTAGGGAAATTATGGGTGTTTGTTCTGGAAATCCTACAAAACCCGTAAGGCAGCCTACATTTTACGGGCAAAATCTGCGGTATTAAAGTTGCCCTAACTACCAGTGGGGATCAAATTGTCAGTCTAGCAAAGCAGCTTTCACAGCTTTAATATTTTTTTTCACGGCAGAAGCAGAGACACGTTGCGAAATCCTTCGTTACTAAAAACGAGATTGTGAAAGTGTCCATTATACTTATCCGGTTAATAGATTCTTTCTTCAAGAAATTTTCGCCTTTGTGGAACCCAAAATTTCGTTAACCTGTTTATAGTAATTTGTCAATAGTTCCTTTATTGTGCCACACGACTCCGTCTCACATCCCGACCCCAAATATCCTTAATCTTATTTTAATTCTTTCCTTTTCTCACGCCTAAGTCTGCGATGTTTTATATGTCTTTCACATTTACCGACTTACATTTTGTCTACTCTTTCTTCCTCTGCTCCCTGTCACGCTGGCTATTCGATTGTCCTACCCAACTAAAGTTTAGGAACCAACTAAATGGCCGAAGAATAGACTGATAAATTACTGTTTCGTGGTGTGTCCACTCGTATAACATCACTTCACACCGAAGGTTATTTGATAAATGATACTGACATAATGAGCGAAGTCTGGTGTTATTGCTGGTCATAAAACTTTCGTTCCTGATTCGTGTGAACGCGGTAATTGCTGTACGTATATACTGAGCTACCGCTACCCATAAGGTAAGTTCTTTGACCTCTAGCATGTCTACTAATTACAAGTCCGAACTGACCACAAAGCAACTAGACAATTAGTGGCCGTGCACAGCGACTGTCGGCACAGCAGTAATGATCTGTTGCATCACTACGTCAGTATATTTCACCGCAATTCATAGCAAATGTTCATCAGCATATGTGTATCTGTCTGTCCTTCCGTTACCTATGCTTGATCTCACTGAACTCCACGACTCTTAGCCTTTTTCATTTCTTCTAAAGGCCAGAGGCAACCACAAATTAAGGCGACAGTAACAACGGCAGTCAGAAACTGACACTCGTTACTGTGTCTTGTTTGTTAACAGACGCCGTTGGTAGAAGTTACAAATAAGAAATGAATACGGCAGCAGCAGATGGCTGTGATGTGTACTATGCAATAATCTATACTGTAGTTGCAACGTTTACAGTGATAATTAACAGTATACATACAGCCAGCTGCAACATTTAGTGTATGTTGCTCTGTCATTGCGTTAGTGTCTTAGCGTAGGTGTAGAAGTTTTTCCAGAAATGTTTTAAGTTCACAGCTTGCGTTTTTCATGAAGATGTCATTTGAAAGTGTTTTAACGAACTGCCTGAGACTGTCCATGTACATCACAGGATTTGATTATTTATTTTTGATATATTTGTTCGTTCTTTAACGACGACCTTAAGATTCAGAATATTCACTACAGTGTGGGATGATGGGATGATAGTGAATAACGAATTAGACAAAAAGTAGAAATGAAATATCGTGGCCTATTATAGGTACTATAGACCTATTGAACTTGCTCTGATGATCAGATCAAGAAGAATGAGGTATTCCGGGCATGTGACACATATGGGGCAGAGGAGACGCGCATAAAAGATTTTGGTTGGAAAAACAGAGGGGAAAGAGAGCACTTGGATGACATAGGAGTAGATGGGAGGATAATATTAAAATGGATCTTCTAGACGTAGGACAGAGGGACATGGACTGGATTTATTTGGCTAAGAACAGGGGCAATTGGCAGGGTCGTGCGCGGTAATGAAACTTCGGGTTTCGTAATATGACGGGACTTTCTGACTGGCTGAGGGAGGTTAGCTTTTCAAGAAGGAGTCTGCGCCATGTAGTTAGTTAGTTAGTTAGTTAGTTAGTTAGTTAGTCATTCAGTTAGCGGCCTACTAGCCTTTTCTTGGAGATACTAAAAAAAATTATGCCAAACCTCAATGTTGGCAGTTGTCGTCTCGTTTGAAATTCTAACCGCAACCTCCCGAATTCAGGTCAAAGAGTTATAAGCCGATACACCTTACTCAACAGAAATAATTACATAATACAGTAAATCCCAGAGCCTACGTCCAAGTCATACAAAATCCATGCTAGTTCCCAGCTGCACTCAGGCGGCTTCAGAATGTGAAGTTACCATCAGGTGTCCCGAGGGACGCCGCTGCAAGAAGCAAATGTCCGTGAGCCATTCCCATAAAATGGAATGCGACATGAATGACTACTACTGTATTAATGAGCTGTTCCAAGAACGGCGTCACAGCATCTTTAAATTGGTCTTTTTGCCTTTAAAAATTCAATATATGGAGCGCCCTTTTACAGAAGACCAACTCCAATCGATTTCGTTTAAAGGATACTATGCAGTATTTCAAATTGACCTATCACCACGGCAAACAATTAGTTGTAATTATGGTGGATGGGATGTTCTTACAGTGGAGTATATCAAACTTACTGAAGAATAAAATACCAACTAGATGTCACTTGTTTTTTTATTGTACTTCTTACAGGCTCAACATGTTTCGGGCACTACTATGCCCATCATCAGGTGCTCGCGACTATGATGTTGATTACCACATTTGTCGTTTCGTTGTTGGTAGACCGGACACTACTCCAGCCTACCAACACCTAACCTCCAACATACAGCAACCCAAGAACGAAACGACAAATGTGGTAATCAACATCATAGTCGCGAGCACCTGATGATGGGCATAGTAGTGCCCGAAACATGTTGAGCCTATAAGAAGTACAATAAAATAACAAGTGGCATCTAGTTGGTTTGTTTTATTCTTCGGTTATCACAATGATGCACGGTCCAATAAACATCAGATGAAACTTACTGCCTTCTGGAATGTGGTGCGGAGTAGTCTGATGTATAGGTAGCGACGTTTGAGCGAAAATTCTTCAACATTGAAGATTAAAACAGCTGGTGCTTCCGAAACGCCATTACATATCTGACTACACAGCATCACACACCAGACGTCGGTAATCATCGTCTGTAAGGTAGTTTGGTCTCGTATAATGTCCGTGCTGTGTGGGCCGGGTGAGTCAGTCGGTATAGCGACTGACTACGGGATGGACGGTCCGGGTTCGAATCCCGGTGGGGACGAGATTTTCTGCCCGTCCAGACCGACCCTGGGGCCCACCCAGCCTCCTGTAAAATGGGTACCGGGTCTTTCCCGGGGGTAAATTGCGGCCGGGGAGTGCTGCTGAACATTCACCCCCTTCTAGTGCCGCGGTCATGGAAGAGTAGAGCTATACCTCTACCCACGCTCTGGGCCACACCGGGCCTGTAACGGGATCACTTTACCTTTTTTTATAATGTCCGTGTGCTGTTTATTCACAAAATAAAAACCATTTTAAGTTCACTACCACTGGGAGACACCACTCTTGTATTTAACTTTTTAAAGCTCAACGGTTACTTTATATATATTCAGGTTTAACACCCAAAAACCCTTCATTCTGCATACAAGAGTGCATTCAAGTGTTCTGTTTGGATCTTATAACAAACAGCTGCATTTCCCTGTACAAAAGTAAGTGACAGATTTTTATAACTGAGTTGGAGATTGTTCGCTGTGCGGTACGATCTGGGTCTTTAAAAAAAGGGATTAATGTTTTTCTTAGAGTGGCTCAGGCAGTTTAATCCACGGCGTATGAAAAGGAAGGCTTGGGTTTGAACCCTGCTCAGTCCTTGTGAGATTTATGGTGCAAAAAGCGGCTCTGAAGCAGGATTTTCTCAGAGTGTTTAAGTTTTCTTCTGTCAGTATCATTCTATCAATGCTCCATATTCGTCGTCGTCTACATGTTGCTCGTATCACAAGGACAAATGGGTGAAACCTGGAAGTATTCCAAAAATCAGCGCTCTTTAAGAAAGCGAGGAACATTGCACATGAAAGTAATTCCACTATTTTTCCTCATTAATGCATTAATAAGAAAGATTACTAATTTCCTTAGATTCAGATTACGTTTTCTTGGGTTGCGACGCTATGCGTTCTGATTGGTGGGTGCCAGCGTTTAGGATTAAATATATCGCTCCATCTTCAGTGTTGAAGTTACGACTGAGTGACGGACTATCAGTCGTAACGTAACTTTGTCTTGACTTGGACTTGAGTTATAATGGGTATTTCTATATATTTCTAAATTTCAAGTACCGTCGAAAGTTCCAGCACGAAGAATTTTGAAATTCCTTACTGAAATATGTCTATATACATGGGTATCACAGGCGCGAAAGAACACATAAGCTTATCAAAGCCAATAAAGTCTGTATTCATTTGAACTCGTAAAAACTCTCTTCACCTTGCATAATCTCATTCATTCATTTTCCAAGCCGTTCATTTAACTATCACAGTTGCAAACATATTACGAAATGTACTCTACTTTTGATAACGACTGTCCCATTTGAAACGAAGCTGTGTTAGTATTAGGATATTCTCGAGTGCCATGCCTTGTAGTGTGGCAGTTGACCAACGATAGGGATAAACCTGTTCCCTCAATTTACCCCCTCTTCCACTGTCTTCTACTTGTTGGTTGGATACAGCAGTCCACCCGAAGCATTGGTAGATATCTATAAAATTCATGGTATCACGTGACAAAAGCCCATGTGCTCGATACTCATATCAGTGAGAAACTCAAATCTTACAAAGTTATACTGAATCAGTAGCATTGGTGTCCGCCAGGGGCTTCCCGCAACTCAGTATTCGGGGACCCCTTGTAATTATTGTCGAATTTATTTCGATCAAGAATACTGCCTTCTGTCAGACGAAAGGACTCCAGTCCAGTCCGGAAGAACGCACAACAATTTGGGGCCCCCCGCGACTAAAAAATCGGAGCCCCTATAATTTTTGTTGACGTTGCTTCCAAGTCCCAAGTCGGGATACAAAATACTTGCCAAATGTCAGATGAGCAGAACCAAGTCCGAAAGAATCCACAAGTTTTATATATAATTTTTTGGGAGCCACCCGCACCGCGGGATCTTTGGGGGTCTTATACGTGCCCATGTATTTAAATCTCTTCCCAGTCACAAGGAAAGCCAATGGACTGGAAAGCAGAGACAGGGACTCACGAACGATTTCGTGAAGAATAAATCGCATTTAAATTTTTTTATCTCGAAGAACAATTTATGACGTGACAGCATAAAGATAGAGTGGTGACCAAAAACCGAAGCCAAGGATAGTCTCGGTCGTTATGTCTGTAAATCACGAATAAAGACAAAGAAAAGGATCATAATACTTGGTTACAGTGCTAGCCTATGGCGTATATTACAAACCATAAAGAAAAGGTATGACATTTTAATCTGAAGGTATTCTGAATTCTATATAATGTCTGAGGTTTTCGAAAAAGCTGAAGCTAGTTATTAAAGATATAACTACAACCAATTACTGTGTCACACACAAATTTTGTTGGGAAAACTCTTGTGGACTAGTGTTTTTTCGCTTTGTGCCTCTTTCCACTTTCCCTCGTCACTTATATCTTTCCTTATCCTCCGAGGCTCTTCTCTGTCTGAAGTTACTAACACTGGCGTCTCTTCTTGCAGTAATTGCGCACAGCTCGAATGTTAAGCCTCTGAGGCATCGAATTCTGCGAGAATTTTCTTACCACTTAACGTAAAATCTGTAAATTGGAGGCTATATAAAATAAATGGATGTGACAGCGTACAAAAAAACTACACTTTCTTCATAGAAAGTAGTTCTGCTGCCCATTACTCTACCGTTTCAAGAGCTGTACTGGGTTCAAGACCTGAAGATTTTACACAATGGCATGACAGTGACTTGGCACTTTTTGATTTTATCCTAACAAATAATAAGTGGGAAAATTAATAGCACAAAAGAATGTAACTAATACACTTACATTAGATCTTAGCAATAGCTGTCCTTATGGAAGATGAAATAGCTCAGTCATTATAGTGTCTAGGCTACAGGAAGGATGACAGGATTTCCATGCATACCGAGAAAATGTTTTCACCTTAGTGCAGATAGTCGTAGGGCCTACATATGTAAAAGAGGCCCTTATTTATAAAGCACAACATGATTAAACGAAACAGGAATTCCGTATATTCTCGACCTCAATACGTGATGTAAGTGAAGGGTCAGCTTCACAACCCGACCACTTTACATCTTTGAAGGGGCAATGGATACCCATTTGTATGTAGTGTTATCTATGTCACTGTAGAAATTAGGCTATTGGCTGAAAGACCGTAATTCGATTCCTGGCAAAAATAGATATATTCTGGGGCTCATTTTTTGTCGTATCTGTGGGTATCATCGGAGTTTTCTCATGAATGAGAAAGCTGGGATGTACAGCTGATTGTCTGTGTTCGTTGATCGGATTATGAACACACGACACTGTACCTCCTTTCCTCCTACGTCTTAATGGGGCGTTGCTTAATTAATTACAGGGTCAAATTTAACTTCATGCCTTTGAATACATTATTGCTTGTAATTAACACACTTATCGTTAACCTATTTTGTAGAAGATCAGTGCACGTGGTAGTGCAGTTGGTTGAGGCACTGAGCTGCAAACCGGAATGTTGCGGTTTCGGTTCCCGATGGTGTCAATGGAATTTAACATTGACATAATCCTGCCGACCCTAAAATGGGCCTGACGTCGACTCAGCCTCTAACAGAAATGAGTACCAGGAATGTTTCCTGGGAAGGGGTGGGGGGGGAAGGGGGGTGTAAAAGCAGCCGGTGCGTAGGGTGACAATCTAACCCCATCTTGTGCCGATTGTCTCGAAATCAGGAATACTCAACTTCCTGGAACCCTCTGGCCCTGTAACAGCCCTGTACAGGGATTGCTTTACCTTTAAAAACAAAAAAAAAAAAATTAAAATTTATAGGAACAGTTTTTTTGGGCATAAAATGTTTTACCAGCGTTATTTAATAGTATACCAACTGATGCACATACATAAAACTTTTTCACATTAAAACACTAAAATTACTCCGACATGTTTCGATCCAAGGATCATCCTCAGGGAGCTACACTTTCCTTGCTAAAGTCACTTTTAAAAACTAGTTACGGATTGCTTTCGTTATATGATCCCGCAGTCGGGCACTCTTAGCAACATACCCTTACACAACAAGACACGCTGCCACAGAACCAGGATTATATAACGAAAGCAATCAGTAATTAGTTTTTAAAAGTGACTTTAGCAAGAAAAGTGTAGCTCCCTGAGGATGATCCTTGGATCGAAACATGTCGGAGCAAATTTAGTGTTTTAATGTGAAAAATTTTATGTATGTGCATCAGTTAGTATACTATTAAATAATTCGACGATATGGACTGTGCACTAACAAGAATGGTTCTACCAGCAGTCCGATTCAAGTTGATAAGATTTTCACAGCACATAAGGGAATAGACTGTTTTCACGTTATTTCTACCTGGACCATTCCTAACCGCTAATTATTGATAGAAACAATACCTTTGTTTCCAGAAGCCAACGGGCAAACTCCAGCAGCATTGACAGGTAGGCTTGATTTATGGGAGTCCACAAGACTGCTAATTTCTTTTCCCTCTAAAGTACTGCCCCTTTTTAACAGCGAGGCACGCGTTTGAAGAAACATTTTTCAGACACAGAACAGCACAACGAAAGTACTGTAAAATCTACAAATTATAGGAGTTTGTAATCAAAGAACGCAGAGCTGTATTTTATGAAACCACGAAAACACAGAAATAATATGTAGTCTATGAGTGGTATCTTTTGATTTATTGCAGTTATTGAATTCTCTAAAATCCCTAATTTTGGGCTGTCGGAAGAGAAATTTAAACGTTCGCAGTCATTGTCTACAGTCACGTCCATTCTTCAAAGTTTCCAACGTTTTCATTTTAATTTTCAAGGAAATCGCATAAAGTTAATAGCAAAGCAGCTCTTCATAGTTATAGAACATAACTGTCGGTCTGACTTATATTAATTGCACGCAGCCATGTTGCTGAATGAACGTGCTACAATTCCAAAGCTGCCACTAAAATAACCCTTCAAGAACAGTGGTTACTATATGTACCACATTAAATTAAAGCTCTGTATTTTTCGCACATTGTTTTCGCATGTATTTTGTATTTTGGCAATAATAAGCGAATGTTATTTCCCTAAACATAATTCATCGTTTATAATATAGACGGAGTATAATGTTTAGATCATCCATATCTCAGATTATTTCTAATATAAATATCTTATTTAGTTTCAACATTCATATCCGTAGTTTGTCTTGCTACAGGTCCATAGCTTTTACCAAAGCGAATTCTCCATAAAGTGCGATCTAGTGATTTCTCTTTCAATTTTTATTATCTTGAAGTTTTCTAAAGTCATTCAATTGACTGCTTAAGTCTTCTTCCTCGTCTTCCCATCACTTATATCCTTCCTTCTATCTTTCCATCAGTTACGTAGTTTAAGAGCGTTTCGTAAGCCAGCTGTGACCAATTCACTTAAACTTTCTTCTTTTTATTTTATGCAGTATATTCCCAACAATAATCATTGAGTTATTTCCATGATTATATTGAGCGCACTTGTTTCTGTTGAACTAAATTAATTACATGTTATTTGACATTCCACTGGCGTGGACTTGAAGATTATTATCTTGTTGGACGTGACATCGTGTGGTCTAGTAGATAAGCGTAATTATGTCAGAAGACCCTGCAAATGGAGAAGCGGATAACTCCAAAAATTTGGCAGGCTTCATATTTACCAGAAGACGTTACGCCACGTTCCATAAAGCAATAATGCCAACATAACCACATTTTCTACAGTTTCTTAAACCGATCGCTTCCGCCACTATTCAGTTAACCGTTTTCCCTTTACGATGAATTCTGGGCGGCATTTGAAACTTGAGAGATTATGCACGATGTTCCATTGTTATTGACATAGTATGTACTTTCTACGTTTGAAGTTACTACAGCGATGCTGCGGCAGATTCGACCCTTCTGGGATGTTATATGCTGTCGACCAGTGAATAGTTACCAACATTTCTTGGACTTCGTAATCCTGAAAATGAGGTTATTAAGATATTTCGAAATGTCGACAGCTATTTACCAATCGAGACAGCATAAAATCGCATAAGAAAAAACCTCTGCGTGAATCTACTTTAGAGAACCCACCAGAACAAAGCTAATCCCCAGTAAAATTATCACAATTACCAAACTGCTTTACGCGCGGTTTAGGAGGTAAATTATATTTTAGTTTATTTGCCTGTCCCGCCACCGTACCTTTACCTAGTAAAGGCATAAGTCCCCACGAATTTTTGTAACAAAAATTCTCATGCCAAACAAAATCTGTAATTGATCCCCGAATTTCTTTTCATTTAAATGAATACACACGACACTGAAACGGTTAATCTAATATAGACGTCATGAAGGAAGGTGTTTAGAAGGGATTTTATTGTATAGGAATGTGTACAGCTGTGAAATTACGAGATTGAGAGATTGATTCATCTTGGACTTATTATGTTATGGAAGTGGTTCAGCTAGAAGTTTTGTAAATTATATAGGCTCTAGAAGTGTTTATTGTCCCCAGTGACAGTGTTATTCACTGTGGTGTGCTTACGAACAATTCTGACTGCCTTAAATTCAATCAGATATACCTCAGCAGCGAGCTCATGCGATTAGACAGCACCGCACACTGGTCATTTATTTTCAAATTCCCGTTTAAAATGATTGAAGTCTTTAGAAAGTACTTTTGGGGGGGGGGGGGGGTTATTTGGGACAAGGTGGGGGTTTAATTTTTCGGTTTCCCATTCTAAAAAAAACAGTTAAATGCACACAGTAGAAAATTACGACCGCAAACATTTTCATACAAGGTTGTACTGCTGTGTGACTGACATGCAACGGTTAGGGAATGTGAACACAAAGAGCACAACGATTGAATTTTCTCGACAGATTTTCAAAAAAATGCTCAAATTTAATGTTTCGTTGAAATCTGTCGAGTGTGAGCCAAGTTGTTTCATGCAAACATACAGAAGAACAGACATGACGAAGCTAATATAGTAGCTTTTTGCAATTATTCGAAGGTGCCTAAAAACTGTTTTCGAGAAGTAAATCTTTCTTGCCGTAAAAGTAAAGTTAACCCCACAACAGGCCATGAAGGCACAGAGGATAAGCAGAAATATGTGTTGTTCTAACTCTTTCTTTAACTTCGGTGCTAGTTGGGGTGGGTGGTCAACGCCAAGCACTGGACACTTTACCCCCGGGAAGGAGTTCGAGTACCTGTTGTACAGGAGGCTGGGTGGGCCCCAGGGCCGGTCTAGACGGGTGTGGAAAATCTCGCCCCGACCGGGATTCGATCCCGGGACCGTCCAGCCTGTATCGGGTCGCTATAGCCACCTCACCTTTCTCACACCACTTTAAATAAATTCACTGAAAATTTTTTTTCCCAGCAAATTTTGTTGTTAACATTTATATTTTTACTGTAGGTACTTTTGTGCATGTGCATGTTTGTATACTCTGTTCCTGAAAAACAATTAACTTGTAATTGATTCAGATGTTAGTTGAATGTTTCAGTCAATTGGGTCCGACTAGCTCCTTGACGACCCAAGATTTGGGGTTGGATTTCCGGCAGGGACAAAGATTTTTCTCTATTTCAGAGCTTCAGAATCAAATCTGCGTTCCAGCCACCCTCCAGTCGAACGTGTACCTGAAGTTCTTTACCCGAAGATAAAGCAGACGAAGCTTCCTTCTGATATCTCACCTTTATCTAGTACCGAATTTAGAAGTTATGAATTGTACCTGCACTTCCCATTACACCTTCATGGAGGGATACATATTTAAGCATAGGGATAATTTATATTTACGCTCGTGACTTTATATTGTTCTAAGTCGTGGGTCTGCGGCCGCTCGCTTGCTAGGATTGCAGATTCGAATCCTGCTCCGGTCATGGATACCTGTCTCTTGTGAATATTGTGTGTTGTCAGGTAGAGGTTTCTGCGACAGGCCGATCCCTCGTCCAGAGGAGTCGTATTAGTTGTGCTGTGTCTGAGTGTGATCAAATACAACAATAACCTTTACGTCTCAAATGAGTGGGTAGTAAGAGGTCAAAGGTAAGAAAGAAAGAAAGAAAGCAATAAAGACATTCATAATGAAGTGTAAAGTATAAAATGTTATTGTAAGGGGAAACGTAATTCTCATACAGGATGGTGCTAAAGCATTTTTATTATACATCGCTCTTTGTGCTAAGGATGTACAATCGGTAGACCATTTATTGAATGTTTTATCATACTTTCTGTCTTTGCGGAATCTAATTGCAGTAAGATTTCAGAAAATCTGCTTGTGGTTTTCTCAATATATACGAGATCTAACCTCATCACAGCCGTTTTGCTCGTGATTCACTTCTTCTGGGATGTTAAGCCGTGATATTTGATGAGTAGTTACAAAAATTAAACATCGCTGTGATTTAAAAACATCTATAAATATTTAGTAACCTACAATAAGTAACATCCCTTCAGATGTGGATCTCCTTCATGTTCATTTGTAGCAGAATGTTTTAAATTATTCCACTGTGACTCCTCTAAAATATCGTGATATATCACAGACGCTATCGCCCCCAAAATCTGTACAGTTTAAAATTATAAGTGTGTAACAAACAGTACAGTTTGTTTCACAAATTTGCTTTTTTGTTTTATAGAAAAAGAATTTCAATGCTCAGAGAACAGTTTATTTAAAAGTGTAAATCTTATATTGGAAAGACAGTGGTTGTATTTTTCTGGAAAGTAAATAAAAACATTACCATGTAAATTTGAACTTAGATACTGCCTTCACACACAGACCTTTAACTCAAGACTGAAAATTCCTTAATATTCTAAGTTGAACAGCAGTTTCAATAAGTCGCAAGCTACTTTTCCTTATGTGCAAATGTTTGAGTGCGTTTTGTTCCTTATCTGATGACGGTAGGCCTCTTAACCGATATCAGTGTTCAAACTAGAACAAGTTCAATAAGCTTGTTAACATAACAGGGGGTTTCATCAAAACTGCATTTCAAATTTCCCTCTCTTATTCATTTAAAGGTAAAATTGTGTACTTATGGGCGAAGATGTTCAAGGCAAGACTACAATTGTAATCAGTTCAGTATTTTCGTCGTCCCGCCTGCTACCTGAAACGTAAATATTAAAATATGTGGAACTTCAGCATTATTCTCACTGTGTTAGGCTACGAAAGTCGTTACGTACATTTCTGGCCCTTCCTTGAATTTTCATTACGTTTAATCCGTTAGTAACTGGACGCCCTTGATTTACGCTGAGGTAGCGAAATACAGTACCGCTACAGTAGCATGACGTACTTGTTGTAACTGGTGTGGTTTACCACCACCCTTAAAGTGGCTTGTACCTACTTGGGAGCTGGCTTGCGGTTTGGGTACTGATGCTGTTAGTTTTCGCCTGATATCCTATTCAAATGAAATGGTGTTTATGTGCTAATAAAACAGCCTGCATATGTTGGTAGCTAGCCTGTGGCACTTCACAAGGCTCGCATTGTGGTCACCATGAGGGGAATCATGCCTGTCTGGTCTTAGAGGGGAGTGCTTCGTGAAGAAGTAACACTCAACTTCATCATTGGTGCGCTACACAAATGTTGTAGTTGTGCAAGGGAATTTCTAAGCCAAATCGTCAAAATGCGACTCCTCTCAGCTTTAAATCAGAAGCAACAAAGCAGCAATATATATGGTGAGAAGGTGAGCTGTAATGTGAAGTTATATTCCTGCAGCAATGAGGTTGCATTTGATGGATGTGGTGAACAGAGGACGTGTGCAAATAGACCCGTGAAATGTCAATTCAGAGTAATTTTGAATTTGGTAAACCGATCAAAAACTCAGATGCTAGAGCCGAAAAAATTTCAGAGATGAAATTTTGAAAGTCATAACAAGTGGCAGCAGGATATGTGATTTGTTTTGTCGCGAAATTAGGGCTGTTGCAGTCAGAAATGTAGATGGTGGAGTTGTAAAATGAAAATCTTTAAGAAAACGTAAAAGGATTAGGGATGGAAGACATTAGAGTAGAATAATTGTGACCGTTACAACGAACGTTGTCATTCTTTTGAATGAGATTTAAGTTTAATAATTAATATTACCGTGGGTTATATTTAAACATCTAGTTCGTGCCGCGAGGTAAACACACTTGGTCTGCGTTATATAAAACCCGCTGTTGATTTCGTACAGGGAAATAATCGTTTTTAGGCGCGTTCGCGAAATTCCAAATAGCGACTATTAGCTTCGTCATGCCTGTCCGTATGGAACAACTCGGCTCCCACTGAACGGATTCTGTTGAAATTTAATGTTTGACGACTGTTGAAAACCTGTCGGAAAAAATCAAGTTTCTTTAACATCTGACATGCATAACGATATTTAATGTGAATATATACGTACATTTGTGATAGTATCTCGCTGAATTTGTCGTAGAATGAGAGACGTTTTAGACAAAAATTGTAGAAAAAAATCACAACACACATTTTATGTTCTGTAACTTTTAACTGAAAATCGTGCTGTTTATGTTACAATGCGGAATAATATGGTAGAGCCGTACAGATTGCAGATGACAAGGTAATACAGTGCATGTACTTGGCATGCTTGATACCTAAGGCTACAAACGTACACTCAGAATACGTAACACTTGTTTGCTTTTCAATGGCAATCGTAATTACCCGAACGCGTCTGAATTTTACGTTATGCGTTCATTGCCCATAATGTTTGTTCTGGGATCCATAAAAGACACACAGGAAGTGGGTAGAACGTAGAATTGTTTAGTATTAAACTTGGCGGTATCTGAATTAACATCTTGACCTTAAAGAGTTAAAGCCAAATTGTAGCTCTACCCCAACATTCCAAAACTCTTAATTTTGCTACACAATATACTTATTTGTCCGTTACGATTTGGATAATAGGCATTTTTTCTGAAGAGCATTGTATGATTGTCCTTAAATGGAGACCGAATGATGTGGGGGTGCTATAAATTTATTTTGAAAAGTTATATTCACTTGTTTCGAGAAGGGATAGCTCACTCGATGTAGTCACTAGACTGGGCAATTCAGTTCGATTCCAGACAGAGAAAAGTTTCCTTCTGTTTACCAAAATGTCCAAACCCAAAGTTCATCCCATCAAATGAAATGTGTGACTTGTACATGTGCTGTTGTTAATCTGACGGCCGAAATGCATGACGTGCCGAAGGTAGGATTAATGACAGATATTCCTCCATTCACCCACTCTCCTACTTTTCGTCGTTATTAATTAAGCACAGAGTGGAATTTATCGCTTTTTATTCAATTCAGACTTTTTTCATTTCCTACTGTGAAATCTACAGTAAAATATGTCTGTGATTAATCTGCAATATTCAGCTTTTTATACAATTTATATACATACGTGTATATTACAATTTTGTCTCGGTCTACTTGTCAGGGCTGCAAATACCAATAGAATACCGACTCTTGAAGATGCAATTGCCCTCCGGTGCAAGAAACTTTAACGATACGCAATGACGAAACTAAATGTTTGTCTCAGTGTTCAGATAATACTTAAAAAAACGGTTTCCTGGATTCTTGGGACGACTGCAGCAAGAACATGCACGTGATGGCACAGGTCTCCGTCCCCTCTCTGCGCATACCGCAAGTAGAAGAACGTATAAATCTGCTCCTTGAATTATGTTTCTAGCACAGCAGTAATATTTACGCCTTGGAGCTAGCCGGCATGCAACTTTATGAGACAGTTCGTGATACTGGCAGGTATAGCCGTGACTAGAAGATGCATATGGCCTTCCCTTATGTTTCTGCGGCTTTAAACCACATGAAATGATATAAACTGTAGCCACTTTCATGCTATAGATTCATACTGCAATATATAATATGAAATGTGATAAAAATTTGTGTGACGTGACATCATAATTTGTATCCGAAAGGTTGTGTGCATTCAGTGGACCGTGACGCGTTTTACTCCCCCACAATCAAAATATGATCTTATTATAGGAGGTGACTGCCTTTAATGAGCGGAATACCCAGAAGAAAGGTCATACATCTTGAAACGTTGTTCATTTATCCTCTGAGTGAGTTTTATTTTTTGTCCGTTTTTAATATAAATTGGCAATGCTATCGAGAATGCAACTTCTTTCTGCAAACAGCGATATTTTGCCAGAAGGAAGCACAAAGATACTGACTAACAAAGAAATTTGTTCATCTCAGTGTTTAACCGACTTGATGCACAAAATTTGTTTCACAATAAGTTTTATTTCGTGCCTCTACATGTTTCGAGCACATGTGCTCATCATCAGGAGGTCAAAATTGCATTAAGCAGCCTCTGGTATCATCACACCTATAGGTGTTATGATACCAGAGGCTGCTTAATGCAATTTTGACCTCCTGATGATGAGCACATGTGCTCGAAACATGTAGAGGCACGAAATAAAACTTATTGTGAAACAAATTTTGTGCATCAAGTTGGTTAAATACTGAGATAAATGTACTGAGATGCACGGTCAACAAAACGTCAAAGACATTTGTGTAATACTCCGAACTACCGACAAAACTTAGCTGGTAAGGACGCACTTTTGACGTGTATTCGAGAGATTCCAGTTCAAAAATCCGTCAGTGTAGGCCAACAGTTCAACAACATTTCTTCCTACACTAGTATTAAGTCATTCAAATTGCAGCGAGAAATTAAAGGTTTTCAACGTAGACGTTGAAAATTGTGCATAAAATCTAATGAGAAAAACAATTAATGTGCATTGAATTAACTTTTTATACAAAAACTAAGTGCCTGAAAAATAGCATACCTAACGTTGCTGGCTTCAAAATTCTGTGACGATAGATACTAAACATGATAGGTACTGCTACTTAAGAATAAGTAAGCCAAATCACACACATTTTTCCACTTCCAAAGAGTGTTGTTATGTTGTGTTCTTATTCATAAATACTACTAACTTTGACACAGAGACAAAACATAAACCATAAGCGTTTTAAATAAGGCTGTTACAGTCCCACCAAATTTCTTCAACTTCATTTTGACGATGACTGTAGGATTACATCCTCAAAGACCGCGTCATTTTTGCATAACAACTCCAACGCGAGTCTCACAAAACTTACGATCTTCCCACCTCAGTGACATGAATACTGCGTAAGCGTACAAATACTGGCATCTTGACCATTCTGACGGCAGAAATACACACTGATCTACGCGCACACGAATTCGCGCACTTTCCCGACTCGTGACATCAGCCTAGGCTAGCTAATGTTACCTGCGCCTGAAGCCGAGAGACTTGTTGGGATTAATCCTGCTATAAGTGTGATGCTGGCAGCAAAAACTGATGAAATTCGTATGTGTAGTTATAAGATCCCAGACGTGCAGGCGCGAAGTATATGAACGTTTTCTGTACTATGATGTAACAATGCCGGCTCAGACCGATAAAATCGTTATTTCGCCCTAAACAGGTCAACTTGTTTTTGGTTTGTCTGACATCTTCTTTAGTTTCTAATTTTACATTGCACGTGTTGTTTATTCCTAATTGGCACATTCTTCGAATTCCTCTAATTTCATTGTAGTTGTTTTACAAAAAATTAATATTATATGTTTGCTGTTTTATTCTTTTCCATAAAAATGTTTTACTTTGACGCTCGTATGCCAGATCCTCGAGGCTGTCGGCCTTCCTGACATGCATTTCTTACGTCAGCGGTCCTAATAATTGGGTTTTCTGACCGCGGTATATATTTCAACCCTCCAAAATGTGCCCCCAGGCTTACTTGTCTTCTAATTCTGCACTGTAACTTAATATTAGCGGTGTGGATTAGCTACTATATGACTGGCCTAGGGCCGACCCATGAGCGTTGAAATACTTCGAAACTACCTCTTCAGAAAGGAATTAAAATTTAACTGCAGCTCTTAAAAGGAATCTATCAATGTCAGTATAATACCAAGTTTTAATTTTACAAAACTTGAGGTTTGTACTTAATTTTTAACTGCTATTTTCTTGACCCTGTGTGCAATAAAGCTTTTCTCTCAGATCCTACTATAATTATATTCCCGATTATTTCGATGGATAGGGTGTGCATTTCCTACATATTGTGTTAAGCATTCCATTGTCTGGTCCCCCTCATAAATCAAAACCATTGATTCGCCTGACCCGCTGCTTTGCTTTCATCAACAGAAAAGGTAAAAAATGAACAGGATTAGCCATTTTCAGTAGAGATCAGTGCAGTTTTTCAAATTGATTCGAGAAACCCCAGTGTCAAGCAAGTCAAAATTCGTATTGAGCATATCGAAGACCTCTTAAGTCGAATTAAAACATATATTTTGATGTTCTACTGACTGTGCATCTCAGTACAATCCTGGTAATTAACCAACTTGATTCACAAAATCTTGTTTTATAACAAGTTTATTATATGCCTCTACATGTTTCGAGCACTATGTGCTCATCATCAGTAGGTCAAAATTGTATTATACAGCATCTGGTATCATCACACCTGTAGGTGACCGTCCCCTGCAGAGAAGACTTCTCTCAACCTGTTCACCGGACGGCCACCTACAGGTGTGATGATACCAGATGCTGTATAATACAATTTTGACCTCCTGATGATGAGCACATAGTGCTCGAAACATGTAAAGTCATATAATAAACTTATCATAAAACAAGATTTTGTGCATCAGGTTGGTTAATTACTAGGATTAAAACATATATGTCGCAAAGTATGGATTGCTACCTTCGAAATTTTGTGTAAAATTCATTGTGAGTTCCTCTAAATTGAGACACAAATGTTTTGTCTCCACAGAACCATCTTAAAGCTGACGACATCTGCTGCGTGAAAAGCGAGTAACACATAATTTCTCTTATCATTAAGACTCGAAATTGGGGTAAGGAATTTTATGTGACTATGATACAAAAAATTGTCACAGTGAATTATTTATCTGTAAATATTTTCTTTTCTCTGTTTGTAAAATTAAAACAAAAACAAAATTAAAATACGCGTGTTCCCTCATTTTCTTTGACTTTACTGGCGGATTTTAGTGTCATATTTAGTAATTTTGCATTTTTATAGGCATAAAACTTTCAAAAAAAGAATTTTAAGAAACTTGTATTAAAATCACATAAGACTGTTATTTCGATCTGAGAAAAATGAGAATTCTGGTCACTTGAGAAATTTTGTACTTCAGCGCACCTGTGCTTTGCAGAGAATGGTCTGCTTACGACGAAATACTTTAATATTGATTCTTGTTGTCATGTAGTTGTGTAGTGAATGAAATTAACGTAAGATTGACAATAAAGCATGTTAATTAAGTAACGTAGTACATTTAATATTCATGAAGTCATTATGCAAATTTTACAAGGAAAGTTTGGAAAGACCCAGGTTTTCTAAGGTGTGAGCTGGGTCAAAGACTCCTCGTCGCTTTAAGATGAAGGCACTACTTCAGAGCCTTGATAAGTAGAAAACCCAGAGACCTCAACTATACCGTTGTGGAACTAGAATGCTTGGCAGGGGTGAAAACATCAGTCTAAGAGAATATAAAAAAATTGAAATACATAATATTCCTAGAAGTTAGGTCCCTATGCCAGAGTTGTTGATCAATTAGCCGCATAGAACGTTGCCCAGGGTGCACCACTAGGAGGTGGATCTACTTTGCCACTGGGACAACATTCGACTGCCTTCGATGGAGAAATCGAAGCCATACATACTACACTACGTGTGCTGAACTTCCACCACAACAAATTTGAGAGAGCTGTTATCTTCTCTGATTCAAAGGCTGCAATACTATCTGCGGCATCAACAGAAACTAGGATATCAACAGAAGTCAGAGACTGCCAGGACCTAATACGACAACGTAAGGGAAAACACAAACAGATCGCACTGAAGCGGATACCAGGACACTGCCAAATTACAGGGAACGAACAAGCCGATGAACTGGCCAAAAAGGGCGCCAAAATTACACAAACATATATCAGAGAAACACCCTACCACTCTATTGAACTACATTTAAAGCAGGCATTCCGAAGCGTATACAGACACGAATTAGAGACAAGACTAACCCATAAACCGTGGACGCAAGAAATATCCAAGGTAACAGAATGGCCTAGAAGAAGGGCAGTTGCAGATTTCCGACTGTGCGTTGAGCATGATTGCTTGGGTGCACATCTCCACCGCATTGGAATCCGCCCTGACCCCTACTGCACGCTATGCAGCCTCCATGAACCCATGGATAGTAACCATCTAGGACAATGTACCGCATTCACTAATAAGACGGAATGTGAGCGATACTGGGAGGCCAGGACAAAAATGATGGAAAATTGATTTTGTTATTTTATTATCACTATTTTTTGTGACTATCCCTTAGCACTAGGACTTTATATTTATCCTAAATGTTTCCTTTTTTTAATGTTATTTCTTCTTTAAAGTGTAATATTTTTCTTTCTTTTTTTAGGTTTTACTCTTATCGGTCGCATAGGTCAATGACAAACAGTCAATGTACCTGCCATTAATAAAATAAAAAATATTCCTAGAAGTCTGGTTGCGAATCCCCTAGATACCAGCCTTAAAATTAATGGCGAAATATTCTCCGATGCGTTGTGTTTAAGAATCGAAAATATACTGAGGTACATTGGTTATTTCTTTATTAGGCGATGCCGTGAACTCTCACTAAAGTAATCTGACATGACAGTTTTGCTGAGGCCATTCGCTCAGTTAGGCTCCAGTCTGGTGTACACCAAAATTGTAGCAAGTGCTTGGAATTTATGGGCCGATGGTGTCCAGACTACAGGATGTTCTCCAGGATATTCCATACTCACTTACAGGAGAATTACTTGTATTTAGGCTTGTTATGAGAATGTGTGGCGTGGTCAGTATTTTGATTAGGCTGCATGCTGAAAGATCCGCTGTTTCTATCTCGGCAGGGACAAATAATTTTTTATTATTATGTTAAAACTAATTGTATTCTAACAGTGAGCGTAATTAACTACACGTTCCGTGGTAGTGCATAGTGCTCAGACTGGTAGGATCTTGGGTTGCAGTATCTTATATTTTACGGTTGAAATTTAAGATATTAGTGAACTGAAGAACAAAAAACCAACTAGATGCCACTTATTATTTTATTGTACTTCTTTTAGGCTCAAAATGTTTCGGGCATTACTATGCCCATCATCAGGAGCTCGCGACTATGATGTTGATTACCACATTGGTCGTTTCGTTCTTGGTTTGCTGTATGTTGGTGGTTAGGTGCGGTTAGGCTGGAGTAGTGTCCGTGCTGCAGCCCGGACACTACTGTTTTTGGAATGAAACTCTACATGTTTCGGACAGTTCCTCTGTCCATCATCAGAGAATTTTCACTGTACACACGGCAATGGTTTATGTCATACAGTTTTGCTGACAGCTTGCGAGCAGGATCAGGATGGAACTCCGTCCAGATCCTGCTCTCAAGCTGTCAGCTAACCTGTATGACATATACTATTGTTGTGTGTACAGTGAAAAACCCTGATGATGTACAGAGGAACTGTCCGAAACATATACAGTTTTATTCCAAATAAAATTTTAGAAATTAGTACATCTAATTGTTTTTATTGTAAGAATTTATCACGATGCACAATCACCTGAACTTCAAATACATATAAATACTTTTATTAATTTTAGTTCTTCGTGTGTTTTAACAAATGTTCGTAGTATTATTTGCGTATTATACTCGCCGCGTTATGATATCTTTTGTAAATTTTCGTTCTGTGAATTCTGTTGCAAACTGTGGGCGATGTTTACCTGCGGAGATATAGGATGGCTTCCTCACAAGTTTGCTAAAGTGTTCTTATTAGATTTGAAAATATATGAAGCAAAATAAATGATTTGCAAACTTATTCTTCAACATACCCTCTTGTAACAGAACCGAAAATGTGAAGTCGAATCACCAGAATAACAAGAGTGCTGTCAAATCTTATATAATTCCATGAGCTCTGTTGGGGGTGGAAGACAGTAAAGAAATTATACTGCGGTCAGTACCATCAAGATGGTGTCAACACACTTCTCGGAAATATCTATAACCACCTACTAGACTGCAAAGTGTCATAACCACAGTGCAAGGAACGAACTCTGCTGCTGAGATGTTGCAAAGACCAAACAACAACATCGACAAGAACTTGGCGTGCTGTCAGTCTGTAGCATTAACTTACAGTCTTAACAGTGAATAGGAAAGAATCTTGATGAACCGGCCTGTGCAGGATGTAATTTGTACAAGTAATTGTAAGTCCAAACACAATGCACTCTACTGCCGCTACAATGCCCCCAAATTATCTACAGGGTGATCATGAGAATGTTTCTTTCATATCTTGAAGAAACTCAATTCATCGTCAGCACAAATAATCATGTCACTTCTAGCAATCACATTTCGTGATCAACTTCCAGTCTCGCCCGACGACTGATAGTAAGTTCATTTGTAACTGGTGCTTGAAAAAAGTAAGAATAAGTTGTAAAAGAGGATATTTGGAACTAATTGGGAAAATTTTGCATTATAATAAGATTAGCAATTTGTATTCGTTGTCATATTGTTGGGATTTTTTTTAGCCACATTGCATTTTCCACGAAATAACTTAAATTACAAGTTATGGTTGTCTTAATATTAATTTTGAAGATTCTACAGTCGTGTGGGGTTACTGTTGTTATGTATTAGAAATTCATATTTTTCTCTGTATTGGCGTTGTTTATAAAAATTAATTAAAAATGATTAAACTGGTTTAAGGTTAACAGACTCGAAATGAAAGTTCACGCAAGTAGGGTAACTGAATAAAATATGAAATATTACAGAGTGGTAAGTATTTATCGAAACATCAGTAACTATTAATCGGTTGGCATGGCATAACATTTCAGAAAGCTTGTAGCTTTATCAGCATTCCTGTTATAATCACAAATCTCTGGGGTGGGGGGGGGTGTTTTTAATAGGGTCACGCGCCAATGGCGCATATTTTATAAATACTCTTAATTTTACCCTGAAATTTGTCTGTAAGATCATACATGCTGGAACCATTTTATTTATCCTCCTATACAGCATGCCAGGTGTAGGAAGTCCTGCTGTCCCCGCTTTTGTAAGCGTGAACTAGCATATCTTTATTTCCCGTCTCCAAAACTAATGGCTCACACCTCCACCCAGAAGGAGACATCCTTTCAATTTAATGTTCCAATTTAGGTGTAGGTCAACGATACGTTCGCTCTAGCATACGCACACTGACTCTCTGAATATATCAACGTCATGCAGATAATGTATCGTACAACTCTGACTCTTTTTCAAGGGTAAAAAATTGCTGGGGGTTGAGGACCCCTTATTTACAAACCTGCCACAACCGACTCTATAGTCTTTTCAAAACTGCAGTTCAGATTAATGGTCACAGGGTTACTGCAGTTCGTCTAATAACTATTTTTATGCGTGCCTTATAATAGAGGGCCTT
>Ga0123354_10001410_pt1 | contig 29100 bp, 16 predicted proteins | sample TergutLab28metaG_2_FD_97872 | JGI IMG/M metagenome (GOLD analysis project Ga0123354, IMG submission 97872) | Labiotermes labralis P4 segment gut microbial communities from Petit-Saut dam, French Guiana - Lab288 P4 | ecosystem: Host-associated > Arthropoda: Insects > Digestive system > Gut ... | reverse complement strand
TCTCTGGGTGGGTTGGTCATTAAGTCATGGCACTGTGTTGTAAGTTGAATGCCAGTATTTTGCTTTATGTTCCACTGCACTACCATTCTTGACAAAGAGCACTCTGTTAACTGAGTCCCAAAAGATTGTGTGTGTGTGTGTGTGTGTGTGCGCATGCATGTGTGGTATACAGAAAATAGTCTTTGAATTTCATGCTGTACATCTAGTAAACTGTCAAAAAATGTCATTGACCTATTACTTGACATGTATTTACTGAAACAAGAACATCGTGCTGACGATTATCCACAAATGGGTTAAGTGAGGCTGGTGTCACACATGCTACAAACCCTTTGTCATAATATAAATATATTTGTTAAAATTGTGATATGCATTAAGTAAAATTCTGCTGTAACAGCCTGTGCCATGTTTTCACATCACCAAAGTGGTCTTATAATTAATTCTTAATGTAGGGAAGAAAAATTCCATTTCTTGTGTGTGGAGAATATTAAAACTTCTCTGGCAATGAGGGTACAAATTTATCATTTACAGGTTATAAAATAGTTTAGAATAGCGTAGAATAGAGTAACGCAAATTTTACATTCATGTGACCGTGCATCATGAAAAATCCTTATAATAAAACCAACTAGATGCACTAATTTCTCAAATTTATTTTGGGATAAAACTCTACATGCTTCGGACAGTTCCTCTGTCCAAAGCATGTAGAGTTTCATTCCAAAATAAATTTGAGAAATTAGTGCGTCTATACACTTTTCAGTATACTTACTTATTATACCATATCTGTGAAAACTAACATTTATTCCTTTCCGCAGGGGTTTCGTTAAATACAAGCGAGAGACAGGGATGTATCGTCCTGCAGAGAAACGGCTCAAAGATTGGGATGAAATCTATAACTTTGGACATGTTCGAAATGGATTGCGTATGCAAGCAGCACGATGCATGGAATGTGGTGTTCCGTTCTGTCAGAGCTCTCATGGCTGCCCACTTGGCAACATCATCCCTAAATGGAATGATCTCATCTTCCACAACAGCTGGCAAGAGGCACTGAACCAACTGTTGCAAACGAACAACTTCCCAGGTACAGTGTGAAAGTATTGTGCCACAGTAGGTCACTTTCATAGAACCATAATTTCCCACTAATGTTTTTCAGCACGTACTTAGAACTGGGAATACATTAAAAATTCTCACTGTCTTGCTTGTGGTTTCTCTGTACAGAGTTTACTGGCAGAGTGTGCCCGGCACCATGTGAAGGCGCATGTGTGTTGGGGATCAGTGAACCACCAGTGACCATAAAAAACATTGAATGTGCCATCATTGATCATGCATTTGAACAAGGCTGGATTCATCCAGAACCCCCGGCCATCAGAACAGGAAAGAAAGTGGCTGTTGTCGGATCTGGACCAGCAGGATTAGCAGCTGCTCATCAGCTGAACAAGGTATTGGACTGAAATATGAAATTAGAGTAAACTGTCATTAACTGAATCTATTTTAGGCATTGAATATAATTTCAAGGAAGCTTGAAAGTGGCAGAAATCAAAGTGAGGTTATGGCTTCATACAACGTTGAATTGTCAACTGTCTGTGCTATAAAGAAACAGTAAGACCAAGAACATTTGTTATGGCATCAAGTGAAAGTGTGAAGGACCTTTTCAAGCAACAGACATTGAAAGAGCCAAAATTTAGCACGTTTGGACAAGGTGTGTAAACAAGTTTACAGCAATGCATTCTGAAGGAAAACCCATGACTGGGCCCATAGAAATTGAAAAAATTAAGTGTTTTTATGATGGAATTACAATAACTGACAAATGCACATTCTATGATGGCTTGCTTCAAAATTTTAAAGAACTTACGTAAGTGCAGGTACCTTCTGCTAATCTGTAATATTTGATAATTTGACACCTGTCCAGTCCCGTGCAAATCAGATTAATGGAATTGGCGGTAATAACATTTTTGAAATGCATGACTAATTGTTAATCATGAGAATGAGACAAAGGTTGGGGATAGTACTGGGCGAAAACAGACAGAGTGGAGTGGTCGTGCTGCAGCCGATCAGATTCCATCTTGTTGGAATTTGGATTTAAACTGGACTCCATATATATATGTGTGTGTGTGTGTATGTATGTATGTGTATGTAACTTACCTTATATATACTCAGTTCTGACTTGCTCTGGGCCTTCCAGAATATAACTTAAGTAAGTTGGGGAGTGTCTGCATCCAGAAAAGTGAGATATCTGGCAACCTTTTGGTGCCAGAGGTGGCGGATAAACGTTTCTATTCACTGTGGCAACTAATGCAAGTACTGAAAGCTTGAATAATTTCATGTGCAGTAAATTTATTGGATATAGCATCAAAGTTGTTTTCCATTTCCAGGTGTTCAGTTGTTATATTCATACTGAATTTGTGGTGATGTTAAGAGTACATGTCAGTATTATATTTCACTTGCCCAGTCATTAGTTACCACTATAAGACTGGAAGCTAGGTATAGCTACAGATTTATCCAGACTTGATTTACCATAGAACAAAAGATTTTTAAAGTTTTCTGCATAAATACACAAGGGCATCCATCCAACCAGGTTCCCCCATCAGTGTATAATCATTGGGGCTGAGGGGTCAACATGTATCTGGATCTTCCCAGCTAGCAGTTTTACAAAACTTTTACCATTAACCACTAATTGGTCTTTATTTGGATGAAGGACACAAATTGTTTCATGGTCCTACTACCATGTGCTAAGCACATGACATGTATCAGTTGAAGGTAGGTCATTGAAAGCCTTTCAATTTTTTCATGTACTCTCCATTATCTGTAACTAGTAATAATGTGTCAGATTGCACACCATGTGGCTGCAGAATCTGCATTACTTTATTCAGAACATGTGCTACTACTTTATGATTCCCAGTAGTTATGGAATTTGACCATTATTCATATTCAAAACAACATGACATCCATCCCTGCACTTGCAAGTGTTGTTTAATATGTGTGCACCAAAATATTATTTTCCTGCACAAGACTCACATTTTTCTTCATAGTAGACAGATCTTCCTTCATGTTGACTCATTTAGAGCAGGAATGGCCAACATGTGGCTCTCGAATGTATTCATTGCCTTCACTCACCTGAATAGTTTCAGTAATACATTTTAACAAACATTATATAGTAGGTCCACAGCACATAATATAGCAACCTTATTAGCCGAGATGATTTTTTGGAACTATAACTCATCACATTTAAGGCAGCACACAGTAAACCAATCTTTGGATATTTTTATACACAAGAGTGGCCCTTGGGTGAGTCTATATGATTCATGTGGCTCTCCTGTAGTTTAACTTTGGTGAGCCCTGATACAGAGGCTCTGAGTACACATTACATGGAAATTCCTAACTTCAGGATTATTTAATTTAACAAGTGGTGTGTCTGCAAACGCAAATGATTTGCACAGATCTTTCATAAAAATTACAAATTTGAGAGATGTTGAAAAAGAATCTGTACTGTAAGACTGACAGATTGAAGATTCCTAACTTGTTTACTTTTTCAGATTCTGTTCTGCTCTTTCAGGAAGTAGCTGACGTGCATATTTCAGTGGTTAAGAATTTTAAGATGAAACTTTTATTTTATTATTGTGCCATTTTTCAGGCTGGACACTTGGTGACAGTGTTTGAACGAAATGATCGTGTTGGAGGCTTACTGCAGTATGGCATACCATCCATGAAGTTGTCCAAGGAAGTAGTCCAGAGGAGAATTGGGCTGTTGGTCAAGGAGGGCATCAAGTTCAAAACCAACATTAATGTTGGCAAGGATATTTCAGCCAAGGTACAATTCTAACTGCTGTATATAATATTTTTGTGTTTGTGTATGAATTCCAGATACATATGTCTGTGTCCTCCACACCATGACTATCACATCTGTCAACTTCTCTTATGCAGAAAGTCAGAGTTACAGAACAGTGCAGCAGTGGCGTACTGGGGGCGGGGGGTTGGGTGTTCAAACACCCTCCGAAATTCCGAAGGCCCTCCAAAATCATGCCAAACTCAATCCGACTGTGAAAACTGTTAAAAAGTGCTGAAGTTAGGACGCCAACACTCCAAGATGTTCGGTAAAAAGGCAGTAAAATTCTAAAACTACCTAAGTTCTTACATTAGCAATGACAAATAAATTGGTTGTCATCATAAATAGTCTTAAAGTACCAAAAATTAATAAACTTTTACTATATGAAACGAAATTTCTTGTACCAAATTACAGCTGCCTCCAGAACCCTTGACTAGGGGGTAGGGGGCTACCGTCCCCAGATCCCCGTTCTCTGTCCTCTGTCCTCAACTGAATTTGTAGACACCCCCCCCAAACAAAATTCCTGGGTTCACCACTGCAGTACAGTGAAGATTTTGTAAGCCACTTTACCTACAGGTAGTTGCATTTGTATGACACAAAAGAGTTGTCCTAATTTTTAGTTCTAAGTTCCCAAATGACAGTCTCGTGGGATGTTACTGATATGCAGCTTGCCCTGTTTTGTTGGGCATCTTCAGTAGAATGAGGGTTGGTTGCATACAACCCAAGAGGAGAGTCCAAGACAGACTTGTCTGGAGACATGGTGACCGTAACTATAATTAAACCCTGATATAGCACCACCCTCACTTTTCACCCATGAAAGTCTGAACAGAAATTCCCTATTGTAAGAGTATTTCAAGGTACTGCTACCCTGGACATACAGCTCCTCAATATACCGCTACTAATTTTGGTGAACAAACGGTGTTTTATGTGGGTTAGGCAGCACTTCCAAACCACGGGTCACCAAAGAATTCTGACATCACCTTTTTTTGAGTTTGCTGTATGTTACATTGCACTGTATACATGTAACCAGCAGTCCCATTCTTGTTGATCCAATGATGACATGAGCTTTGCAATCAATTCCTGGTAAGTTTTAGTGTTTACAGTATATATAGCAAGGGGATAAAACTCATGACAGTGTGAAAGAGCACATCCCTGTATTTACTACATGTTGTGAGTGAGTGGGTGAGTGAGTGAATGAGTGAATGAGTGTGGTACCTGCAGAGATATAAATACTGCAAACAGTTTGTGCAGTTATATGGATTAATCCAACTTTTTGAACAAGTTCTTGTGTTTTTTAAACGTGTTCGATATCTCATCACTGAGAGTGGAAATACAGTTAACTCCATGTATCATGTATGTGTATAGGGTTGTACAAATCATTTGACGGTAGAGGCAGTGTGTTAAACATTGAGTGTCGAGTGACTTTTGCACGACCGTGTACATATTTAAATGCTTGCATGCGCATACACACATCATATTTTTGTTGTTTTTCGATAAGAATAGTCCAGAAGTTTTGTGATGATGTTCACTGTTGTGTGCACATACTTTTTTTTTATAGGTACATCTTGGCCTTATATTAAATTTAAATTATTCAATTTCCCAAATTATCTTCTTTCCAAATTCACAACTGTGTTGCTAATATTTTTAATTTATGCTGGTGCAGGATCTGTATGAGGAATTTGATGCACTGGTGCTGTGCACTGGAGCCACCTGGCCACGTGACTTACCCATTCCTGGAAGACAACTGGAAGGTATTCATTTTGCTATGACTTTCCTGGAAAGTTGGCAGAAGAAGCAAATGGGCAATGTTGTCGATCAACCATATCTTCTGGCCAAGGATAAGGATGTCCTTATAATCGGTGGAGGTGACACTGGCTGTGACTGTATAGCCACATCTCTCAGACAGGTGCATGTTAAATACAGGTCATTTCTTATATTTTGGTGGGCTGACCAGTTGTTCTGCATCTATGTACATTATGTTTAAGACCCAATATCGTACTTAGTTTCTTGGATTTAAAATTTTGGTGAATGCAGATCACATTTTGCAACCTGTAAATTTTATTGTCTGGGTATAAACTATAACTTTTTGCTCAAAGTGTATGGTGACTCTACCTTCATCATATGAAATTTATTTTTCTCTTTATTATTTGAGCCTGAACTGAGGCTATGGGAAGAAGGTGCTTGTATTCGTTACATTTAAGTTGCATTGCCACTGCTAAATTGGTATTAAAGAGGTCAAGTAAAACATCTCACTGAATTATTTCTGGTGGAAATATGTTGTTTATATGTGCTAGCAGTCTATATCCCTCTTCTTGGACTGTCTACCTCTGAAGGTGAAGGGCTATGTATGATTGATCAAAACATGGGACACTACGTGCTCAGTGACACAGCATAACATCTAAGAATACTTGAGACTTTAGCGCTGCTGCTGCAAGAACTCCATATCTTTCGTGGTCATGTGACTGACACGTTTGTTTCAGGGGGCCAGATCCATCACCACATTTGAGATCCTTCCAGAACCACCACAGAAGCGTTCTAAAGACAATCCTTGGCCACAGTTTCCAAGGGTGTTCAAGTTAGATTATGGCCATGAGGAAGTGCATTTGAAATTTGGCCGAGATCCTCGCCAGTTCAGTATACTCAGCAAGGTATAATGTTGTTTTACTTCTAAATCTGCATACACTGTAAATGATTTTATGTTGTCTCTTTTCTTCAGCTTTTTAAAATGCCATGTTTCATGTACATCTTTTCTCCAGAATATTATATGTGAGAAAACTCAAGACAGTGGACATTGTCCAAAATAGTAATGTAAAATACCACTATCAGAAACTTGATTTGACTTAAATTTTGCTGTATTTGATGTTTAGTTACTGTGTTTAATTGAACTGTATGAACTAGAGTGAATAAATGTGCTGCCAAATGTGTAACTGTCCTTTCATATTTTTTATATGATTTTGGTTGTCACCCATTTGATCTTCCATTCATACTTATTCTGTTGTTATTCCTAACAAGTGTATTGAAAGTAACAAAATTTTTAGCTCCAAATCTCTAAATGTTGTGCTGTTGCAGGAGTTCATTGATGATGGTAAAGGCCATGTAGCAGGTATCAGATCTGTGACTGTGAACTGGACAAAAGATGAAACTGGTCGCTGGAAAATGGAAGAAGTGCCAGGCTCAGAAAAGGTAGGACTGATAGTGAATGGTAGTGCACAGTGAACAGATGTTCAGTATGATATAGAGTTCTTATTTGAGGAAATTCAGAATTTCACAGTAGAATACATTATTGATTTGTAATTGTAAATGAAATTGTGTGAGAAGCTCAGATTCCAGCGCAAGCCATCACCATCATTCTGTGCCCTTTTTAGTGCACAAACCTTGCCTTTTTGTGACCATTCTCACTTTCACAGTACCATTGCATGTTGCTAAACCTACCCCAATTTTTTCTTAATTTTTTGTGTGGCAGGTTGGCTACACAATAGGGTGAAGGAAGGGATGTTCCACAGATGACCATAGTTCTGGACACGAACTTTGAGTGCTATGCAAAAATTAAAAGTTGTTTGCAGAAACCCAGTTACATGTGATTGTTAATATCATCAATTCCAATTACTGGCTGTGTTACAAATATCACAGCAGTCAGTGAACTTGTGACTAGTATGATGATATTTACAGGTTGTTAAAAGTATTAAAACCTAGGAATAATCAGTTTTATTGCCTTATACATGGTTGAAAGCAGTTCACTTATAAGCATGTACATTGGAAGATCTGATAGAAGTGGTTTGTGCTTCAAAGCCGTGCTAAAGACTGTAGAAAATATTATTGGTCTTGCAGCTGCTGTTACCACTTTTATTTCTTCAACCTTAATGAGCGATGCTCGTCCTGGTACTGGTGAAAGTTTGGTTCCTTAGCAAGCAGAAATCTTGTTTGGTAGGTTGAAGGTGTTAAAGTTGGCTGACAGTGAAACCATAGCTGGAAATGAGCTTGAAACTACTGGAAGGCCTTTGCATTCTTCACACTTACAAAGTTGAACGTTGTTAGAGGCAAACAAAGGTGCACGCTGGATCCAGATTTTCAGCACAAAAGTTGAATGTCTGCTATAACAGTGTTTTCAAAGTGTTGTCTGCACACCCCCTGAATGGGGATCTGCAAGATTATTTTTTTCTTCCTGTTAGAAGACAGAAGGCAAATAGGTGGTATTGAATGCTTTTAATATTTTGCACAAAATCAGTTTATCTGGAATAATGATATAACATCAGTGTAGATTGTGCTCAAGGGACAACATGAATTTTTTTTTTTTTTTTGGTAGGTGCTTTGCAATCTTAGTTTCATTACCATTACTACCAAGGAGATACTGGTCCTTGTAGTGAATTTTTAAGGTGAATTAATGAAGTTCTTTAGAGTTTTGGCATGTTGCTTGTTTGTAATTATTCAAACTTTTGTTACCAGGAGTTGTACCTTTGGGGTCTGCAAGTTGGGATAATTTTAGAAAGGGAATCTGCAGAATTAGTGAGACTCTGTAGGGAATTTGCATCACCAGAAACATTGAGAAGTGTTTCCCTAAAATTCCATTTCTGTGCTAATATGATTCTGGAAACACAGCCTAATTACTTACGGTGGACAGTACTCTTTAACATCTCATTCACATTGGCAGGTATTCCCTGCTTGTTCTTACACCCTTCACCCTGCCAATTGATAGCTCTGCACCCCAATTTTAACAAGTCAGTAAATGTCATTGCTGTTTCAATAAATGTGAGTGCTGTTTCAGTCATTTGTTGTACTTCATTAGACACAGCATGTCATTTCAGTTCACTTCGTTCTGCTGTGGAGGCACCACAAAATACAATGGTACCATGTTTTTAACTGAGCACCATGCCATGAATGTGGTGTAAGGGCATGTATGTATAACTCCAGTATTTCTTAACCTTTGGCTCTAAATGAGGTGGGTGTCTGGCTGCATTGCCTTACATCTGGGTAGATAGTCCAAAATGGTCATCAGACAGAAGGCTGGACAGGCTACAGTGACGAAAAAAAATATCTCCATTATCTGGTCATCCAATTGATGGAATCCTCACAGTATGTGCTGAGCTACCCAGCTGACATGTTGGGTTTGACAAGGAGTGAACAGTTCTCTCCTCTCTTCAGATTTACAAATGTGACTTGGTGCTTCTTGCAATGGGATTCCTGGGTCCTGAGAAGTATATATCATCTGAGCTGGACCTGGTTCTGGACCCCCGCAGCAACTATCAGACTCCAAATGGTTTTTACCACACATCAGTTCCAAAGGTGTTTGCTGCAGGAGGTACAGTTTCTTTTATTATGTGTTTCATAAGTTACCTTTCTGTAGGAGATTTGTTGTTGAGGAAGTAACTAGTCTGTAACAGTTAATTCATTAAATTAGACGCTTGTTGCATGAATTTTGTATACGAAGATGTGTGTGCAGAATGAGTAAGTAAGTCAAATTGTCTGTAATATGAATGGTAAATGACATTACTGTGGTGTAGAATGGATCATATTTTGTAGTAAATGGAAAGTTGCCAGTTACTACGAGCTGCAGTACTTTATAAGCCATTCCAAGCTGAATCCATAAGCCCAATTTTGTGCTGCACTCAGTTCCAGTTCTGCAGATCTGTTAGTGCTGTTACTGTTATTTTATTTTGCTGTTGAGGAACATATGACTTACACACATAATATGTAAGTGTTGAGTTTTTTCAGATTCAACCTTAAAATTGTGCATTGGTATGTTTGTAATTTGTAACAAATCACTATTTACCTGAGGAAGAAAGCAGCAGAATGCCGTGTGTATATGATGTGGTGCATGTGTTTGTAAGGTGATGGAAAAAGTCTGTTTAGTTACTAGTGATGTGTTACAAGTTGCTCCATTATCAAGAAATTCATGTTGCAGTGTTTGTAATTGTTGGCTTCAAAACGATATTATATGCATAATGTGTGTGTATGCTGGTATCTGTTGCTGTATCGAACTTCACATTCATAGCTCAGTGGTTCAGTTGCATTTTTATTTCTTTTCAAGCTATAGGTTGAAATCTCTTCAGAATCCTAATGTAACTGTCATTTGCACCTTACAAGTTACCATGTCTGTTATGTTATTACTGGATTGTACGAAATTAAATTATATAGCATTGGGGTGGCATCCAGAGGCTTGTTGTTTGCTTTCTTCTGGGTAATTCCCGGGCGTCAGAATTTTATATGCTGACATTTCAGAACAATCTGTCTATTCCATCTTCATAGGCAGGTAGGTATGAAGGTATACTTCATACCTACCTGCCTATGAAGATGGAACAGACAGATTGTTCCAAAATGTCGTATAAAATTCAGACGCCTGGGAATTACCCAGAAGAAAGCATACAACATTCAGAACACTGCGAAAGTTTGAAATCAAGAATCCACAGCGTGTTTGTATCAAATTTCATGAAAATTTGTCACCAGGTTCATAAGTTTAAAAAGTTCATGTACGCGCGTGCACGCGCACACTTGCACACACAAATGCACACATGCACACCTGCGCACGCGCACACACACACACACACACACAAGGAGAGCATCACCAGCCTGCATTTTACCTTTTAAGAAAGAATGTAGTCTAAAAAAGATTGTGATGAAAATTTGTTTTCGAACTGCACCCTGCAGAGTAGATGGATATGTTATAGCACCCTTTGCAGCAGCTCTTTAAGAGAATATGGTATGAATCAAATATTAAACAAAGGTGCTAAAAGCTCACGTTAGAGAGTCCAAACTAATGACTTAATATTGATATAATAACTAGCTTCATCTACTGATTAATTAATAGAGAATGTGTTTGACTCTGATAGGATACACACTTTGCTCCTCCCATACTGGGTAACGTGATGAGATGAAAATGTTCCTGCATATGAACGGTAAAGGAATAAACAAAATCTGAGACCGAAGTGGTGCTTTTGAGAACATGAAGGAAGCAGTTGACAGGATAGCATGAAGCAATTATTGGCATGTTCTAGTTGGATTTAAAAATGTTTGAGGCTGTTTTTTCAATCTAATTTTAGCAATGGTGTCAATTACAGAGATTTTGTATGATCATAGATAGATGAATGGTTGAGATGGAGCATTGCTAGAATGATCCTGACAAGGCAAAATGGAAGTACTCTGAGAAAACCAGTTCTAGTGCCAATCTGTCCACTCAGATTACACAGGGACTGGTGTAGGGTCATAATCAGCCCTCTACAGCAAGAGAGGCTGGTGGCTAACCACCTGAAGCATCACATAGGTCATTGAGGATGTTGTAGAATTACTAGGTGACATGAATATTTTTATGGTGTGAATAGTGTCTGATCCTGCTGATTGTGTAGTGGCCTGTGTCCCCCCCCCCCCAACTTTATATTTTAGCCTTCTTACCTTTTTAACCCTTAGCATACTTCCTCATAAATCCCACATTTCTGCCACAGCTGGACCACTATTCATGTGCACAATACAGGGCAGTGTTGTGCTTATCAATCAGAAAGGATGTACATATTGTACGTTTTAAAGACATGTGTTTACATACACGAACACACATGGGAGACATCCCAAGAAATTAATTTTATTCATTTCGGCAGCAAGGAAATGTATTGCATTTTGAAGGAATGCCACATCATCAGTGTTGTGTTTTTTTTTTTTATGAAATGCTATTTATTTCAAAATTTAATCTTTTGTACCAGAATAATGCTCACAGTTTTCATAAATCATGGGCAAAAAGTATAGATACCCCCTTTCCCCCCCCACATTCCACCCTGTCCTGGTAGGATGAAGGTTAATAGGATAGTACTGTCCAATTCATCCATTAAAGGTAGAGTAAGGAGACAGTAAGTCGGCTTGTGAGATTGCCATACTGTAAATATGTGTTTCCCCCCATCCCACCCCACCCTGTTTTCAGCTTTTGAACCAGGACTGTTGTTCCCAAAATGTGATATAAACTTTGTACCATTGAAGGGCACTCCATTGTTGAACTGAATTTTATTAAACTGCCAGTAAAATTTTGATATATGTACAAACTTGTAGCATGGGGTGGGAATGCACTAACAATACCAGCAACCATGTCATTCAGGGCCCTGTAATGGTAGTAGATGTTCAACAAATATGCACTTTATGTTTTTTAAAGTAAGGTATGTGCATTTTGATGTGGAGATAGTTGAGAATTGTGACTACACATTGTGTGTGATTTGTGAGTTGGTGATCACGAACATCACTATGTGATATTTTGAGGTTGAATCCAACAAATTTAATATACTCAGAACCTTCACTAAAGCAGTAAATTCTTTACAAAAATCAGATGAAGTAAGAGTTAGAATAGTAGTAAGACTGTGTCACTATAAATCTTTCTACTAGGACAGTTGGCATTATGAGTTGTGCATGGAACTGCTTGTATATCTTTGCTAGAATAATATCTGTTAAGTGGGTTGAGGTTATTATCCCTATGACCTGCTTTCATTTTGTCATTCTTCTTCACCCTCTATCAAATGCAGATCTTTTTTGACAGAAATGTTTGCAGTTTGTGTGTTTAGACCGGACATATATTATACATAAGATTTTATTTAGAGAAATTGTCTTTGTTATTTTTCTGACAGTCTGATCCACATAGATTTGTCAAACGTAAAGGTGAAGGTAAAAGTAAAGTTCACCCTAGAACAGGCCACGAAAGCCCAGAGGGGGAGTAGAGGTATAGCTCTACTCTTTCTTTAACCTCTGCGCTAGATGGGGTGAGTGGTCAGTGCCACGCCCTGTCCACTTTACCCCCAGGAGAGACCCGGTGCCCATTGTATAGGAGTCTGGTTGGACCCCAGGGCCACTCTAGACAGGTGTGGAAATTCTCGCCCCCACCGGGATTCATTCCCCCGACCGTCCAGCCTGTAGCGAGTCGCTATACCGACTACATTATCCCGTCCCACAATTTCTCAAACTCTGTTCATAATTAAACAATTTAGGTACAGACCAACTGATGTGGCACTGGTAAATAAGTTACCTATGTTCATAACATTTGCAATGTCTTTAATTTTTGCAAAACTAAGCACAAGGACAATAAACCAACCACAGCTTTGCTCTTGGTGTTTAGATTGTCGACGTGGGCAGTCACTTGTTGTGTGGGCAATATCAGAGGGGCGACAGGTGGCACGTGAAGTGGATGCATTCCTCATGGGTTCATCAACATTGCCTGGACCTGGCGGTGTAATTACAATGGTTACTAGCAGCCAGAAAGGTTAAAGTAGCCTAGGCCACAATTGTATGGTCTATTATATTCTGGCCTACAGTTAATGCAGAGGTAGGCTGGCTAGAGTAAATCCAGTACTAGACACATATTCCTAGCAGTCATAATATAAGATGGGATGATTACTTGAAGAAAACAAACAGTTGTGCATAAAACCAACCATATTTGTTAGTCTTCCAATGAATGTGAGAAAGAAATAAATGCATTGGAAGATATATAAAAATTAAAATGGAAAGTGCAAGTAAGTAGTGACATCTAAGGGACCCCTCAGATTTAAATTTTAAGGTCATGCCTCTAAACTGAAGGTCCCCATCTCATATTATTATTTCTGTTTAGAGGTGTTTTGCATGTGATATAAATATTACAACACAATATGATTTTATTTCTCTATCTGTGGGCAGTCAAGTTGCTGAAATATTGCTCTGTAGAAGCTCTTTGTGATGCATGTATTTGGTGTGTTAAACCATATATGTATTTACAGCATTAATATTGTGTTGACATTACAGTTGCAATTATGAGCATAAAAGTTAAGATATTGTTATGTAATATGAAATGATAAACCAAACTGATTAAGTTGTCAGATGTACAGAATGGTATGAAATGTTTTGTATAGTGTTGTTATATATGTAAGTCCACAGGACAGGACTTGGAAATGCCATGAAGCATGCACATGTTATGAAGCCTTTATGAAAAATGTGTACTGTAATTGTATTTTTATTTTGATTTGGAAGAAAATAAATAATTTTAGGTAACATTTAACTATGTAGTTATGTGATATTTTTGACCTACTATTGTAGTATTGATAAAACACCAAATAATAAAGGAACTGTTGAATTGTACCAAATGACAGCTTATGAGATGAATAAATTGAAGAAGATTGTAGAATAATGCTTTTTATTTATTTATATTTATTATTGCATTTATTGTATTTATAGTGTAAGTGTTGAATATGTCTTGGTGTATGTGTGCTGGATGTGGCCAGGAAATGAGTTGTGGGGAGGGAAAAATGTGTGTACTTGAAACAGTCGTAAGCTTTATATAATTGACATACTTCTGCATCAATACATGCAGGCAGGCACACATACATGCAAACCTACATATAAATGTCTTTGTGTGTATGTGAGATACTTGTATGAGCTATATTATGCTTCAAGTTGTTGAAAGTATGTCAGCCTGAAAACAGTTTCATTCTGTGGCAAACCATAGGAATAAAGATTCATGTTTCTATTGGTATTCCATGGCTTGTTTCTTGAATCTGTGGTATAAACTAATTATGTCACTGTGTCAGAAACAGTAGCAGTAATATACAGTGACATTAATATTGAACAAATTTTCCTGTTTTGTATATTGTGTGTACTGGTGAATGAAACCCTAATTCTGCACTCATAGTATTGTTCAGGCACTAGGAAGTGATACCATATATTCTGTACAGGCAGTTCTGCTATAACAGAATTGTTGTATTCATGTGAGACCTCACATTATAGTAAATAGCGTATTAAATATAGGGTCAGATAAAAAAAATTATGGCCCATCATTTGACTGTATATCTTCACACTTGTTGCTGCAGTCCAATAATAGCCAACATGCATCAGTTGTGTTATAGGTAGTTAATGTTCAGAACACATATATAATAGCAGAACTGACTGTGTTTAGTAGTTAATACCATAATATAAAAACAATGATAGATACTGTTCATGAAGCCTGTGTAACAGAAATCCTGAATTTTAAAGTAACTGTCTTTGGTGCACTTTAAAGTCTTTTTTTGTTGATCCAGTGAAAGAATGCATCTACACAATACATAGTGTTAACTTATACCACACAATTGTACTGTCCATAAAATGGGAGGTCTTTGCAGTAAGTTTGTATTTCAGGGGCGTTGTCCGCATACCATGTGTTTCAGTTATAGAGTACACCTGTTATTAAAAGAAAAATTAATGATGGTAGAGAAAGTTCTGTTTTATTGTTAAACATGTAATCTGTTTTATTTCAATTGCATTTAGCCCATTTATGTGACAAGTTAACATCCACTCTTGCAAAATTGTTGCATTTCATTTATATATGTTCCTGTGTACATGAGTCAGATACATTGTTTTTTGAAGTTAATTTATGTTACTGGCAGTTGTCCTCAGCTAAATGTTGTCTCTCTTTAATTCCTGAATTCCTGAGCCATTTTACACTAGAGGCTTGTAACCACATTTCATGTATGAGAATTGCAGAGTACAACAATTCAAAGTGCATATCATTGTTTCAGATGAAATGTCACACCAGTTTTCATTGTCCACCTACTTCACTTGTTGACCATGATTAAGATCAAAGATTTTTCTTCTTCTAAGTATTTTGAAGTTTAAGCCTTGATCATTTGTTTGTACATATCTTTAAAAGACTCTTGGCACATATAATATTCTTCCAGTTAAAAAGCTCATGTAGATGTTCATATTAAACTGTTTTCTGGGTTAGATTAAGTGAATATTGTAATCCAAACTTCACACTTGTATTGCACTTACTCACTTTCCATGAAGTGTGAATGTAGGCTGATATTTTCTGCTAATTTTACAGTTTTGTTTACTTCAATGGACCAGCAGACCACATCATGGTATTTAAGAGTTAGTTACATTGTGTGGTGGAAGTTTAAGTTGTTTATGCCATAGGAAAATTCACAGGATGAATCTTTAATTTTTACAAAAAGGAATTGTTGTATAAATGTTTACATTGTGCTTGCTTGTTCAGTTTTTCCTTGTTTAAGGGATTTGTTTATTCAGGTAATCAAATCAAAGAGAATGAGATGGGTGAGGCAGGCCTATGAACGGGGAAAACGGAAATGCATACAGAATTTTTGCCTGTTGGGGGGGCATGAAGGAAAGGGACCACTTGGAAGACACAGGAATAGATGGATTCTTACAGTAATAGTATGGGAGTGTGTGGACTTCATTCATCTGCCTCAGGATACGGACAAGTGGTAGGCTGTTGTGAACATGATAATGAGTCTTAAAGTTCCATAGAATGTAGGCAATTTCTTGACTACCCATGGAACTATCAGCTTCTCAAGATAGACTGTACTCCATTTGGGTAATAAGTGAGTCTGAAGATCATGTGGGAACACATCAGACAAGTTAACTTCAGCTTTAATTTGACAGTATCTCTGCACTGTTTAACTTGGACACTGATTGTATTTGAATCCTTGTAATCGGAAGTGGCGGGATCATTTCTTTATACATAGAACATGAATGTAGGTGCATGTTTTTGGTTCATTATTTGGCTGCTGTGTTTTGCATAGGAAGATACTTTTGTAGTTCTGAAACCATTTTATTTAAGTTTTAGCACACTAAATATTTGAAATATCGGAATCCTTTTCATGTTTACATTACCATGTTTTTCCTGTCAGTATTGCAGGCCATACATAGTTGCATTTTCTCATCTACTTGTACACATATATTTGGTATTTTCTATGATCATATGCAATACTTGGTCTACTGACACAAGATGTTACTAATATCTTGTTATTAGCAGTGGAAGTTAGTTGTCAGGTTACACTTATAAGTTATGTTACCTTAAATACATTGTATAGGTTAATACAAAATGTGAAAATCATATGTCATTAAAGATGCCAGTTGTTTTGTTTGCATGTATGCATGTATAATTAAACCATTTTTTATTAAAAAAAACACTATTTTAGTAGGAAGCAAAGTAGTCAGGGGGGGTGGGGGAGAAAGTGAGTTGGGAGATGGTTAATGAGAACATTTTTTCCCTTTTGTTGCCCCGTCTGCGATAACTTGGTGATGGATTCTGAAGAGCAGTGTGCAGTTCCTGTCCTGTACACTGAATGCCAGTGAATGGAAAATGGCACATTTTACGTTAAATGTATACAAAAAATAAAAGGCATGACCTACAACATTACATCTTTTGGAAATGCAGACTATACAGAATTAGTCTCTGTAATCTAATATTTATGTTATCCTGTGTTAATTATCTGTGTGTCTTTCATTCAGCTTGTTGAGTGCCCATATCATGTTTCATGTTACAGTAATAGCTTTTTTTTATTCTGATTTTGTAGAGTGAATAAATGATTTGGACATGGGATGTTAATATTGATCACCTACTTTTGTTCAAAAATATTTAACTTTTTGTTTAAAAGTTCGGAATTTTAACAGTTTAAGCGCAGATAAATGTATAAAAATGTTAGTAGATATTGTTTGTAATTGAGTATCACTAAATGTCAGTAAGTATTTGATGTTGGAAGGTTTAATAAATGAAAAGTTATCATTTTAAATCTGAGTACTAAAATCAGGATGTTATATGGGGGTAACCTGACGGAATGGAATGCATCATTTCTGAGACTTTTCTATACTGAGATGTAGCTGTCAGCTTTCTTTATTTCAGCGTTGTCATCTTTTTGTTCATTGTTGAACACGGTTTAGCAGTAAGTGCAGTTGTGTGGTAATTTTATGCAGAACTCCTTGTATTATTGTTTTCATTGTACATTACGTAACATATATCATGACTTACACGTATTACGTAGTGGCAGCATATAGACTAGAAATATTAAATGTACAGAAATTTTTGGTTTTAAAATTGTAATTAGCGTAAAGCATAGCTACCATTTTTTCCACATTACTCCAAATTTATATGAACTTTAAAGTTCTTTGTGTGCATAGTGCGTTTAAAATAAGTGTGCCAAAGTGAACTATCTAATTTTAAATCAAAACACTCATGTCACTTTCATGGTAAGGTACATGTACTATTAATGTTAGCGCATATATACAGCCTCAAAGAAAATGTTATTACTAGTATAATTTCACTGTTACATTTATTTGTTTCCTGTGTATTAACAAATTAAAAATTTTCACTACTTGTACAAAATATATTGGTTCCATATAACCAACTGACATATCAATATGGATTGTGGTCATCTAAATGCATAATACATTACAGATAATATGTAGTTTGCAACATCACAGCCATAGACAGTTCCCTCCATAGCAGTGATGTGTATAGCCCAATGTATTTAATGGTCTGTGCTTTTTTTGCATTTAATTGTCTCATGCATTACAGTAGATCTGTAGCATTTAATGTCTCATTATGTAACATGCAGAAGTTTCAGTTAGCTTGACCATGATCATTCAGGTCAGTCTTATGGTAATGTGCACAGGTCTTGACATGATGCTTAAATACTGCTGATGTATCATCAGTAAGAAATCTTAAATAATGTTAAATTAGATCCATTCTGCTTGCTTATGAGCTTTATGCTCAAGAAGGAGGAGTCTGAATATCATTTATTTGTAACACTGAAACAAGTAACTAGCTTAGAGAATAAAAGCTGAGGCCGTATGCTTAAATAACATTGGACTGTTTCAGATTAATCTCATTCTTGTGTTGTGATTGAAGTAAACTCACAAGGGCAGAATCTGAAGGAAATAATAAAATCATGCCCCCCTACCAAAGAGGAAAGGAAAGTAAAAAAGAAAGAAAGGAGTACTCTGTAAGATATTATGCTTTCATGGTGACTGTTCAGTAACATCTTGAGCAGTCATCCATAAGAAAATGGAGCTGGAACTCAATGGGCCACAAAGGACTGGGTACCAGCTCTATTGTTGTATGTCCGTTCATCCAAGAAGAATTTTCTACATAGAGAGGATTCCTTTCTTTGGGATGGATGGTTGGATGAATGAATGAATGAGTGACTGTTACCATCAGCAGGTTTGTTGACAATCTAGATGCATTCTGCAAGAGAGGGAGGGCATTCTTGAATGCACTCTGCTGAATAGATTGTTGTTGGCTTAGGGAATTCAGTCTGCCTTGTAAAAAAATTTTTAGTAATATATTCTACAATACGTATGGTATTTTCTAATTATTTGTTGCAAACTAGTATATATTATTAATTTGATTTTGAGGTGAGACATTTTGCATGCGAACTTCACCATCATCGTATTATGAAATTTGTTTTCTGTAATGCTGTTACATTTTTATTGCATAGGTGTGCATAAAAACTCACTGATTGACATGATTGGAAGAAATGATGAAGGGTGTATCACCACCAGAATGAGGACAAAAACTGCTTCAAGATAACACCTAAGAATTAATGTAACAGAAAACTAATCTAAATTTGATACATTGCTTGTATATGTTTATTGGCACTGTAAGGAATATATGCATATTGTTATCTAAACAATATTTTTAGAGGATCTTGGACTGATGAATGCTTGGAATTTGTGCATTGATAGCCAGTAACTTTCAAAGCCTCTGTTTTTATTACTGATTTTTAAGCTCATTGCTTTCTTGAAGTGGTATATTGCATTGATCTGATGTGATATCATTTTCCTGTACAGTCTGTCAGCAGTATCCTTGTATGTCCATTTTCAATCACTTGACCATCAAAGCATCCAGTCTGAAGCTTGAACAGTGTTTTTTCTTGAGCACTTTGTTTAAGGATCACCTGGCTGTTAAAAGAATTGAATGAATAACCTTGTACAGGAAGGCATACTTTATCATGTTTACATGTCTCATGTTTCTTATATCATTTTTAGTGTTCAAGCATAAGTTCTCCTTAAGAATAACAGTAGGTAAGATGAGAAAGAAAAGTACACATCTTGAGGATTCACAGAAATGTTGACAGTAAGAGACCTTCAGGTGTTATTTTCTTACCTGTTAACCTTTTAAAAGCAGGTTGCATATTTTTTTATATTTTCTGTTCTTTTTTTACTATCTTTTATATAACCTAACATCATGTATTTGCTAAATTTATTCTTTGTATGTCTGCATGTGCATGTGTGCTGTGCATGTACACATTAAACCCAAAATTGACAGCAGAGTTGTGGAATAGAGATTTTAGGTTTTCATGGCAGGGAATGTGAAGATTTTGTGTATTCTGGGATGGGACCCATATGGTGTGATATCTGACAAACACCAGTCTTTAAAATTATGGAATTCTTGCCATTGATTATTTCTATGTATGACCAGGAATGTGAGAATGATTGAATGTTTCCAGTGAGTTGTTAATTGTTGCCAGAGACACTGTTCATATTGTGAACAGTAGAACAGTATTGGATGAAGTGTGAGCATATCCAAGTAGAAAAGTACCTGTTGTCAACACAATATTTGGAAATACATGAAGAGAAAGTACAAATATAATACAATAAGCACTTGTATGTGCCATGTAGCTTGTTGAAAATACTGTATAATGTTTTATAGAATAAGTGCAATATGGCCTAGAGTTTGAGCCTGCACTTGAATGTAGGTAGAAACCATGATGATAAGCTGCTAATGAAATGGCAATGCCATAGTTTGAAAATAGCTCTTGTGTCAGCAGCTAGTCTGCAAGTCCCTTTGTTACATGGTACTAAACGACATTTACAGGTAAACTTAACCTAAATATAATGTAAAAGTGAGTGAAGGCATATACAGGCTTCCAGTGACTGTGTATCAATACTGCAGAATCTCATTTCTCAGGCCACTTGAAGTTAGAAATGTCATGAACATGGTTCCATTTCTCAATGGTTATGAAGCCATGGATATTTGATATTCATGGTATTTGGACATACGTAATTAAGCTGTGTCATATCAAAATAATTAAACATTATTAAGTGTGGAGTTCTTGTGGGTTCTTGAACAGGCAGATTAGCACCTGACCACTGGACTGGCAGTGGTGGTATACAGGATTGGTCACCATATTCACTAGAACTCACTGCACTGGATTGTGAGGATATGTGAAATATATGAAAAATGAATGCAAACAGAGCAACCACTTAATTTTTTGATGGTGCTGGATGCATGAATAACCCAGAAGCACTATGTAAGGTTACATATTCTGTGCTTGAATGAGTCCATTGAATGTGCTGGTGGCGATTTTGAACATATATTAAACTGAATTTGGAGTACCTGTAGCTCTGTAACTGTTGAGAACTGGATCCATTATCAATTCTGATTGATAGTGTCAGAAATAAATTCTGAAGTACTGATTGAAAGTTACTGGACATATTGTATACTGTATTTGATACAATATACATGGATTGATATGTCACGGATATGACAGCGGGACTTAAACAGTGAACATAATTATCAGTTGTGAGTGTTAAATATTTTAAGTTCTTTGTCTTTATGCAAGCCTGTGTATCATTCTGTAATAGTCTACTGTATGTCTTACCATTAAGTCATCAATGAAAAATATTGCATGTCTGATTATTGATGTGCCCATGAAAATTTGTGGACCAGCAAATTTGAGAAATGGTATTGTATTATTGCCGTTATGTATCTCATGTTTGCTGTGTGTACCTGAGTTGTGCATGTTATGAACACGGTTTGCATGTGGACACGCATGCGTGCACACGTACTTCCTTGAAAATAGTCACTTTCGTAAGTTACTATGGGCATACTTTATTCTTTTGAGTATTTAAGCTTTTGTGGTGATGTAGTCAGGCTCTTTCTTCTTGCTGGGTGATTGTTACCCAATATTTCTGGGACACATCATGATCCCAGCTTCAAGGGGCAAATGTCCAGTTTTCTTCAAAGGGCATTTGACCTCTAAAGATGGGACCACCATGCTGACCCAAAAGTATCGGGCATTAATCACCCTGTGATGCAGACCAATATCCCAGAGGATTGCAGAGTTTAAACTTCATTCTGTATATGTGCCAAAATTTGCTGCATTTTGGACATTTACCTCGCAGACTGGTTATAGGTCATTGTACAACTGTCCACTGTAGAAACCATTTGTCATTGATGGAACTGATTCTCTAAGCTTCTTACTATTTATGTTAATAATCTTCTAGCCAGTGAGTACCAAACGTTTCTTCCTGTAGGCATTAATGTAAGTGACCTATTTTTGCCAGTTTCTTAGATGGAGATTGAATAGAAGGATTGCATGCACTTGCCATAGAAACACTGTGAGAAATTGTCTGTCTGAACTGAGATAACATTCAGAATTTAGTAAATGGTTTAATTTCAGAAAGCTATAAGATGTTTATAGTCACATAGTTACAATGTCCAAGGTACCATGAAACTTTAGCCATTGATTGCTAAATACACATAGCTGAATTTGGCTGCTGTTTAAGCCTTTGAAGTCCACATATTTTGACTTTTGGCACATCACCAGAGCCAGTGTTGCCTGATTTTGTTGCAGACTATAATATTGACTTTCTGAGTTATGGACAAAGTCTGACTAGGTGCTCCTACATGATCTTAATTTATCTGACGAGACAGAAACTGGGACGGTTTATCAGTTATTCTTTGTTATTTTAAGCCTGACTTCACTAATTGGACTGAAACTGTAAGATTTAATGGAATCAGGACAGGGTCCTTTGATCAGTCACTTCATTAAAATAGAGAAACATTACATTATAACAAACATTTTGTTAAGAACAAATTTTTGCCACTTTTCTGCCAACATTGCTCCATCTGATTGAAATGCTGTAATCTCTGTGAAGTATGAATTGAACTTTATGTACAGTGTAGATTAAGTGTGGTCATTAAGGGATTATTATCCTGCTCAGAATTAAAATGTGCATCCTCATGCTTGTCATAACTGGCCCTTCAAATCAGCTGATGCAGTATGGAAACATGTATGGCTGTGCTTAAAGGTGCACTGAGTCCTGTTCTGAAATTGTATGATTATCTAGTTTTAGTACATTGTTGTGACAAAAGTGTGATTGTAAAACCGGTGAAGTTTGTAAGAAGTATTGAAACAAATTATTTTTCATTTTGCAATATTATGTGTGCAGTATAACTGCACAACTTCAATTTTTGATGACAGATACATCACTGACAGAGTAATAGACGATACTGTGTGTTAACTTTTATAAACAGTTAACACAGAAACGTATAAAGTGCAAATACAGTTGCTTTTGAATTGGAAGAATTTGTTCCTGTGGCTAAATTTTGTCAGTGGTGAGATCATCCCCACTTGGGGTCTACTGAGAGGAACTAGTTGTCCTACCACTGTCTATAAATAACTACAAGTAATTTACTGTAAAGTCATCATTAACCCTTTGGCGCCGGAATTAAATCCCCCCCTCCCCCTGTCCACTTTAATGGCCGTGCGGCCATATAAAGGGCTCACAGCACGATATATATATATATATATATATATATATATATATATATATATAAGTCGTTTGGCAGCTAAGGGTTAACTCCTGACATTTCAACTGTTGTGGCACTGCCATTCAGCAAAGTTTCTGTACTTCCAACAGTCTCACCATCCCTTTCCTATCAATAGTGTCACCCCCCTCAATTTCCATGTTCTTTGCATCTGCTTCTTCAGTTTGTGTGTTCTTCTCCACTCACCACCGATACAGTTTTATGTAGAATTCTGTTCTAGTTTTTACTTCCAACTTACTCATACATAAAATTGTCATGTACTTTCCATTACTTTTTTAAACATTTTATTTATGTAGCCTGCTTCTGTGGGTCAAGTGGCATACATATATGTGAAAGAAGAGAAGTGCATGCACAGTTGTGGTAGGAAAACCTGAAGGTAGGAGACCACTTGGGACACCTGGGCATAAACAGGAGGTTAATATTAAAATGAATTTAAAAGAGAATTGCAGTGGTGATGGGGGTTTAGTTTTGGCTGGCTCAGGATAGGAACTGTTCATGGGCTGTATAATCCAAATTATTGTATTTTCTTAATTCTAAGGCTCCAGTTGATTTTGGGAGGGGGGAATGCTGTATAAAATTATCCTGTTCTTATGGTCCCAAGTTGCATCAGCATGACCTTCAGAGCCACTGAGATTCCTGTGTTTGCTGGAAGGGCAGTGGTAGCTACCAAATAGCTCATCCTTGGAAAGAAACACTGCTACACTGTTCTTAACATCAGCTGTTCAGTACTGTGGGTTGCCAAGTAGCATGCAGTCTAGTGAATTTATGGGCAATACATTTCTATTAAAGGTATGTGAAGTAAACAGACACGGATTTTATGTACTGTAGTTTTCAAATTAAATATGATAAATTATGTGGCAGAGCATAGTCAGTGGGTGCCAGAGGACATTTGGTCCACCTTCATCTGAGGAAATGATGCGTGACTGTGGAAAACATGAGGAAGAATTACAGAATCCAGGGTAGAAATAATACACTTCTCATATTTGTATTGCAAAATAAACTGACATGGAAGCAGAGGTAAAGAATTGGGTTAACAGCCCACTAACACAAAAGTGATCATTGCTAGTGGTTGCATGTGGCATCAGTAATATTTGAAAAAACATGGACTGTGATATGTGCTAGTGCTCCAAGGTGTGTTCTAGAAATGTATCGTTAACACCCTTGATAGTACTGAAGATTATGTAATGTTGGAGGTACGTGAAATTTTTGACATTTCACAATAGTAATGGTGGGATAGTAGGAATGAGTGTGGGGATTATAGGATTCTGTGACTAGTGGAATCTTTGTAATGCACTGCCATTTTGTTGAACCTGTGTTTTTTTAAATTTACCTTTCACGTGTGAATACAGTACTTGCCCCTAAACTTTAATTCTAAAACTTTGATGTGTTTTAAGTCTACAAAATGTGTCAGTTCCTGGAAACTGAAGGATAATGTATCCATACCATGCACAGATATCACTACAAGAGGCTAGGACAAGAAGAGGAAATAAATGTTTGTGTAAATGAATATCATCTGTAATACACACTGTTGGTTTAACTGCTGTTTTTAACGAGTGATGTATATGAGAACTTTTTGCGTGCCACGGCTGTTTCATAATTTATTTTTGTGTATTCTGATTATACCTGTGTAATTCATCCGTAACATATTTCTTAAGGGAGCTGGAATGTCCTTTATGAAGGGAAAATGGATAGAAAAATGAACCTATTTCTTTGCCATAATATCTACAGTAGTGGTAACTGAAGATTGGTGTGATCGAGCAAAGTTGGAACAAAACATAGGGATATGTAAGATACTCTGTGGCCAGTAACACTACCAACACACTGCATGCAAGCTGAAAGCAGATGTACCATACTCATTTGGTATACTACAATCATTTGGTATACTACAATCATTTGGTATACTACAATCATTTCTCATCACAGGTCCTTTTTTGTTATGAAGGTGATGACAGAACATGTGTTTTTCCTTCATTGTTTTCTTATCTATATCTGTCTCCTTTCCTTCCCATGTGTTGTGGCTATTTGCTGTTACTTAACCTGATATTTGTTCTGTGTAAAAGGTCCCAAAGTTTAGTGTTGAAAACCTGAAACCCCTAGAAAATATTTTCTTTGCAGGGCTACTTTTCATCCTGACTGTTTTATCCGTCTGCATTTCTGTTTTGCATGTTATGTTTTATACACTTGAACAGTATTGCTTAATGCTTTTGGTCTTCTGGCATGAGATGTTCTGTACTTGAGTATGTAAAGTTCACCCTATAACATGCCATGAAGGCACAGAGGTGGGTTAAGCGTGTAGCTGGACCTTCTTCTTTAATCTTGGTGCTAAACGGGGTGGGTGGTCAACGCCACGCCTCTGCTTCTTTATCACCCAGAAAGAGCCCCAGAACTTGTACAGGAGGTTGGGCTGGTCTAGATGAGTGTGGAAAATCTCATCTCCTTGGGGATTCTAACTCCGAATCATCCTGTCCATAGCAATTGCTATACTGACTACACTATCCCAGCCCCATGCATGTAGCAACATTTAGAAGGATCTTGCTGCTGCCATCTTCATCATAGTACAGTACCCTGAAGGTTCCTCAAAATATTAGTAACAATCTACTGAAGTACATGGCATCACAGCCAAGAATCCCAAAATATACTCCCTACCATCAGAACCTAAAATGCGACATTATGCATGTAACATTAATCATGAGTCACTCAGTAATAAACTTTAAATATCCTGTAAACACAACTGTTTGTCTTTGTGTAAGAATAACTACATGTTGCAGTCTTAATAGACCATCATCAGGCTTTCAATACTGTGTTTTAAAACATGGTAAAATGTAATCTGTATGGATTCACCATACTCTGTAGGATCCCACAGATTACAGTCTTGGTCATTCAGTAGCTGACAATGTGTAATTATTTTGTAGGTCTTAATAAGATGTATATTAGTGGTGTTAAAATAGTTATAAAGTAAGAAGAAATTATTACTATTAGGTGACAACCTGAGACTGAGTCTCAGGTTGTCAAGTGTTACACCAACATACCATCATGCTGATACTGCCAATACACAAAACTTGATGATGAATGTCTCGAATATTCGACAAACAAACCATGCAGTAGTCAACTAACACCACTTATATACATCTTAATTAAGACCTACAAAAAATGTTACACACTACCGGGTAGTGAATAACCAAGATTGTAAATTTGTGGGATCCCACACAGTACAAACTATGAATGGTGAATTCATATGTATTAAATTTTACCTTATTTTACAACACTGCATTGAAAGCCATATTATGGTCTGTTCAGTTCAGACTGAAGCATGTAGATAAAGATGAATAGATGTGTTGGGTGGACTATTAAAGGGTTATTACTGGGCGTGTATGAACACAATGATATGATCTTGATAAAATTAATAGTCAGGAAAAATTGTGTACATTGGAGCATGTATTGAGTTAAGAGTTGAAACAAAAAGGACAGAGATAGTGGGGAAAAAATATATTAGAATTTTTATTCAGATTTCATACATTTGAACCATTTTACCTTAGTAGCATTAGAGTGTGGAGCTACATATAAACATTTCTCTTTTTCTTGGAGACCCACATGTTCTTGGCAGTGCTTCTTTATCCATGTAATCCTGTATTTGCTGGTGTTCAGTGAATAGTAAAGTGTTCAAATGTATTTAAATTAGAGCTGTAAAGAAAAAGGCAGGAATCAAATATGTCTGAGACTCATCTAAATGAAATGAAAATATTTTATTTATTGTTGTCCTTGTTGAAATAAATACATATGTATTATAATAAGGCAAATGGTAAATACACGTCCATAAGTCAATATTTTGGTTGTACAGCACTTATTAGAAATGACATATGACAATATTTGAGTGCTTCCATAATTTGTAAAAAGACTATAAATATGAGTGTAAAAATGTTCCATGTAAAAGGTGTTCCTACGTATGTCAACTGTACCCAAGTAAATGGATAATTATAAGTAGTTCTGTCTCATAAATTGCTCTTAGGAAATTACTGTAAATATCAAGTATACTGTGTTTATTGTACACAAGTGTGTAATATTGCAGATGTTACTCAATATATTAGTGAATAAATGTCACTGCAATGCAATTCAGCAGATACATTATACTGTTTGTACTGTGAATTTGGGTTGCTTTATTTACAGAGGTGGCCCATAAATGAAAACTCATTCATTACTAAACCATCAAGTCTTAATACAGGAGAACATTGCATGTGCTTCCTGCTTGGTTCCTGCTGATAGAACCAGGGGGTGTCTGGATAGCCTGTATGGAAAAGAGATGCATAAATGAAACACAGTGTTCCAAGGCTGTGTAATATGTCTCACCAATTTACACCACTTCTTTGTTTACACTCTGTCATTGTCAGTTTAATGCCCTTTGGTTGGTTTATTTCTATTTAAGTCTTTTTTTCTTACAGGAATATCATTCTTCATTTATGCCCACTTTTTCAAGAACATAAGAAAAAAGGCCTGGTACATTCACATCTCTTCTGTAAAATTCATTGACCAAAATATTTCCATATGTGAGTCCTATTATAGGGACTTATATAGGGGTGTGTGTATGTCTTCTGTAGGCACATATATAGTTGTCTTTAGAAGCACTTATGGGCTCATATCCATGCATCATTAGATTCACTTATAGCATGTACAGAGAGCTGTTTTTAATTTCTACTGGTGGTAGGAAAACATGGTTGTGCAGACTTGTGAGGTGGGAGCAATATACAGAAATCATCTGTGGTAACATATCTTCAAAAAAATGCAACTGAGTTTATTTTTTGTAGAATGTGAACTAACACAGTGTTTTAATTAAATCTGAATTGAGTGTTTGATATGAGGCTGAAACTATTAAGCCACTGATATAAGTTTTGTGAAATTTTGTTTGGCACTAGAATGCTTAGCAAGATGTCTGATGTGTTTTGGATTACTGGTGTTTTTCCTTTATGATTTATAATTGTAATTATTTTGAATTATTCACTTTCAGGCCTGTATCTGTTATTGTTGGTGGCTAAATGCAGTTACCCTTTTTTTTTGTATTTTTTTTATTGGTTGTTTGGAATTTTCTCTTTTTTATGATGCTGGTCTTTTTTATTCATGTGTAATTCTGTTCTTCCTATTAAGTTACTGTACTGCCCATCTGAATATGAATCATAGTCTGGACTAAGCCGGTTGCCTGAAGCAGTAACGCCTTTCATTTATACTTGGGAGATGTCTCTTTCAAATTTCAGGTAATATTTTAATTGCCCTGTTCTGATATACAAAGAGCCATTTTAATTTTAAATGCCACAAAAGTAAAATTTCACACGGTATTTATGTAGTCAAATATAATTTGTCTACTTCAAGTGGCTTTTGACAACTGCATTTTTACTATTTTTTATGTACATCTGTGAATTTTTATTGTTTATTATTAATTTGTACCAACAAACACACACACACACACACACATATATATATATATATATATTTAATATATATGTATTTTAAAATATTAAATTACAAACACTCCTGCATGTTTCGGTGCTTCTGCACCATCTTCAGGGAGCTTTGATATTGTGTTGGCTGAAGTTATAAAATATTAAAATTATTGATATTGCATAAAACAGTATATCGTTGTATGATAAAATCTGTGCTGTTGATAAAATGTTGTAGTGGTTGCATATACAATTCAAAAGTCCTGTTTTGGTGTGCACCAAAATAGGACTTTTGAGTTGGCAAGTGCACCTGTGATTGCTTGGGTCGCTAATGAATAGAAGGATAAAATATGATTTGTGGCTTTGTTACTGAAATTATTACTACTGGGAGGACGTTGTGTATGGTTTACAAGTGCCTGGATATATACTTCACGTTTGTACAGTCCTAATCAAAGTATACAGGTAACCACTATGCCAGAGATGGCCCTGGGGTCAACTCAGCCTCCAACAGAAATGAGTACCAGGAGTATTTCCTGGGG